>Ga0163144_10020034_pt1 | contig 13411 bp, 13 predicted proteins | sample OliLak19BULKMAT1_FD_123175 | JGI IMG/M metagenome (GOLD analysis project Ga0163144, IMG submission 123175) | Freshwater microbial mat bacterial communities from Lake Vanda, McMurdo Dry Valleys, Antarctica - Oligotrophic Lake LV.19.BULKMAT1 | ecosystem: Environmental > Aquatic > Freshwater >... | reverse complement strand
CTCCTCGTTGGCATCGGCGGTGGTGCAGAGGGTGGCGTGGACGTTCGCGCCCTGGAAGTGCAGGTCCACGCGGCCGACGAGGCCGTCCTCCTCCCAGATGGCGTACACCTCGGAGTGTGGGGTCCGTGACTCGCGTTCGAAAGTAATCACAGCGGTCGTACCTGGCCTTTCCCGAAGATCGTCCATTTGTAGCTCGTGAGTTCGCGCAGGCCCATCGGCCCGCGCGCGTGCATCTTCTGCGTCGAAATCCCCACCTCGGCGCCGAGGCCGAACTGTGCGCCGTCCGTGAACTGCGTGCTCGCGTTGACATAGACCGCGGCAGAATCCACCTCGTCGAAGAAGCGCATGGCGTTGGTGTAGTTCTCCGTCACGATCGCGTCGCTGTGGTGGCTGCCGTAGGTCTCGATGTGTTCAACGGCCTCGTCGAGCGAGTCCACGATGCGTACGCCCACGCGGAGGGCGAGATGTTCGGTCCGCCACGTCTCTTCGTTGGCCGCTTCGACCGGGCTGGCGAAGTCACACATCGAGCCTAGCAGGCGGCGCGTGCGGTCGTCGCCAATGAGCGTCACCTTCGTGCGCCACTGCTTCGAAAGCGCCTCCAGGAAGGCGGGGGCGATGCGGTTGTGGACGAGCAGCGTATCGACGGCGTTGCAGATGCTGTACCGGCGGGTCTTCGCGTTGTCGACGAGAGAAATTGCCATGTCGAGGTCGGCGTCGGCGTCGATGTACATCTGCACCACGGCCTCGCCGTGGGCGCAGACGGGCATGGTCGCGTGCTTGCGGACGTGATCGATGAGCTGGGCGCCCCCACGCGGGACAACGATGTCGATCAGGTCGTGAAGCTTGAGCAGGTCATCGATCAAGGCCCGATCGGGGTCCGAGATGACCTGTACGGCGTCGGCGGGAACGTCGGATTCGGCCAGCGCTTTTTGGAGCAACGTCCCCAATGCGGCGTTGCTGTGCCGCGCTTCCTTGCCGCCGCGAAGGATGGCGGCGTTTCCGCTCTTCAGGGCCAGGGCGGCGATGTCGATCGTGACGTTCGGGCGCGACTCATAGATGCAGGCGACGACACCGAGGGGCACACGCCGGCGCCCGATGAGGAGGCCGTTGGCCAGCGTCCGCGTATCGAACATCTCCCCGATAGGGTCCGGCAACGAAGCCACGTTCCGTGTGTCCGAGGCGATAGTTACGAGCCGGGCTGGTGGCAAGGTCAGCCGTTCGATGAAGTATTCGTCAACGCCGTTGTCTCGCGCGGCTGCGAGGTCCAGGGCGTTCGCCTCAAGCACCGCCGCCTGCTCTGTCTCCAGCAGTTCGGCGATTCGGCGCAGGGCGAAATCCTTCTTGGCCGTCGAAAGCATCGCCAGTTTGCGCGAGGCGGCGCGGGCAGCGGTTGCAAGTTCGCGGATTGAGGAAGCAGTCGCGGTCGTCATCTCCGCAGTGTACCAAGTTTGCGCCGGGCTGATTTACTGACCGCGTTCGAACGCTGTTAGGGCGGCCAACAGCGTTCCCACTTCGTGGCTACGCTCGAGCGGGTGGCGCAAGGGCAGGTCATCGTGGACCTGGTAGGCGTTTCTTCGCCCAACCCGCCGACGCGTCAGGTAACCCGCTTCCACGAGATCCGCCACCGTGCGCTGGGTCGCCCGTTCGGTGATGCCCACCTTCACGGCGACATCGCGAAGGCGCACCCCAGGGTCCTCCGCGATACAAAGGAGGACGTGCGCATGGTTGGTTAAGAACGTCCAGGTCACGTGGCGAAACTATACGCCGCACAACCGGACACGGACATCCCTCTGACAATGCGCTCCGCGCGCGTCCGTGTCATGATCAGCGAAACACCCTTAGGAAACACGCCTTGGCCGAACAAGTCGCTACCCCCGCCGTGGGCATTCTCATGGGTTCACGCTCCGATTGGGAGACGATGGAGAACGTCGCGACGACGCTGGACACGCTCGGAATTCCCTACGAAGTGAAGGTGCTGTCGGCGCACCGCACGCCCGACGCCGCCTTCGAATACGCCACCACGGCGGAGGCCCGCGGCCTGCAGGTGATCATCGCTGGCGCCGGGGGAGCGGCCCATCTCGCGGGCGTGATGGCGGGGAAGACGATATTGCCCGTGCTCGGCGTGCCGATAGAATCGCAGGCGCTCAAGGGGATGGATTCGCTTCTGTCCATCGTCCAGATGCCGGGCGGCATTCCCGTCGGTACGCTCGCGATCGGTAAACCGGGCGCCACCAACGCAGCGCTCCTCGCGGCGGCCTTTATGGGCAACAGCGACCCGCGAATCCGAGAGGCCCTACGCGCCTACCGCGCGGCGCAAACCGCCAAGATCCTTGCCCACCCCGACCCGCGCGAACCCGCCTAGCCCGCGTATTCCCAGCCAAGGTCGCGTTCGATCAGCATTTCGCCGACGCGCAGGATTTCGCCGTCGGTCACGCGCCCGATCACGATCGTGTGGTCGCCCGCCACCACGAACTGCTCCGCGTCGCACGTCAGCCAGCCCAGGGACTTGTCGAGCACGGGGCAACCGTTGTCGTGGATGCCGTATTCAATGTTCGCGAGCTTGTCGATGATGGCTGTCGCCGCGTCCCCTGTCCGCCCGCGCACCTTCTTCGATTCGGAAGGCATGACCACTGAACGCGCTATCTCGAGGCCGTCCTTTTCGTGCAGGAGGTTCACGCTGAAGACTCCCGTTTCGCGGATGAAACGAAGGGTGCGCGCGTCGTTTTCGATCGCTACCGACAAAAGCCGTGGCTTGAACGACACCTGCATCACCCAATCGGCAAGCATCGCGTTGAGTTCGCCGTTCGAGGCGCGTGAGCCAATGACGTGAACACCGTAGGAGAGCGCGAGGAGAGCTCGCTCAATCGGTTCGATTTCCTTTGGGCGACCGGGGAGCGAGGGTTGCGGCGGATGTTCGGCCACTTCGAACTCCTTCGTGGTTGTGCTTTCATGGTGCCACGTCGAAGGTCATCGCGCAGTCAGCGTCCGGACCGTTGCGCGAAGAGCGATGAAACGTACTATATCCACAGAACCTCTCATCTTGTTTGTCGACATAGCAGGATTGATAGATATAGAAGGTACTGATGCACCTCTCGCTTCGCACTCTCGCCGCAATCGCGGCCATTTCTGCACTCGCCTTGGCTGCCGCTTGCGGCGGCGATGACGACGACGCCCCGAAGACAACGCCCGCCTCTGTGGCCTCCGCGACCCCTGCCGTGGCGAAGTCCGGGTATCCTGTGACGGTTACGGACATGCTCGGCCGCAAAGTCGAAATCAAGGCAAAACCCAAGACCATCGTCGCCATCAGCCCGACGGCGGTCGAATTGGTCTACGCAGCGGGGCAAACGGTGGCCGGGCGCTCGCAATCAGCGGACTTCCCGGAAGCGGCGAAGTCGGCGAAAGAAGTAGGCACCGCCTACCAGCCAAGTTTCGAAGCGATCCTCGCGCTCAAGCCCGACCTGATCGTCGCCGACTCGATCATCCACGCACAGCCCGCCCTTCGAAAGCCGATCGAGGAGCTCGGCGTACCCGTGATCTTCGCGGGCGCCGATAGCTACCAGAAGGTGCTCGACGGACTCACACTGATGGGCCAGGTCTTCGATGCCCAGGCGACGACCGCCAAGATCGCGACAGATATCGCGAAGGCGCGCGACGACGCGAAGACCGCTCTCGCGACAAAGAAACTCTCCGCCGTCGCGCTCATCTCTGACCGGGATCGAACGCTTTACGCGGCCAAACCCGGGTCCTATGCGGGCGACGTACTGGCTCAGCTCGGCCTTACCAACCCGGCGGCTGCCCAGCCCGACTCCGGGCCGTTCCCCGGATACACCGCGGTCCCGCCGGAGAAGATGGTCGAATACAACCCGGACATCATCTTCGCAATCTCGGCGGCGCCTCCGCCCGCGCCAAAGCTGAGCGCTTCGCTGCTGCAGGTACCTCCATTCAAGGACCTCAAAGCGCTCAAGACGAACAAGATCGTCGATGCCAACGTCGAGCTCTTCCTCCAGGCGCCCGGGCCGCGCATCGTCGACGCCTTCAAGGCCGTCGTCGCGGCTGCTACGGCGCCGTAACGTAGCATGGCTGGGATGGCCACGAGCGCGGGAAGCACGCGGAAGGAAATCGCCTCCGGGCCTGGCCGCATGAAACGAGCGGGGGCGCTGCCGCTCGTTGTTGTCGCCGCCGCAATCGTGGTCCTCGTCCTCGTCGCCGCGCTGAGTTTGATGTACGGCGCAGTGACGCTCTCCCCAGGTGAGGCGATCTCTGGCTTGACGTCGAACTCCGACGTCTTCGCCCACAACGTCGTCTGGCAGATCCGGTTCCCGCGTGTGCTGGATGCCATGCTCGTGGGGGCCAGCCTTGCGGTGGCGGGCGCACTCCTCCAGGGCGTCACGCGCAATCCCCTCGCAGACCCCACGATCCTCGGCATCACGGCGGCATCCGGCCTCTCCAGTTCCGCGGCGATCGTCTTCATCGACCAGCAGATGCCCCAGTGGGGGATTGCCATGGCGGCGGTCATCGGTGGGCTGTTTGGCGCAGGCGTGCTCTTCGTTATCGCATGGCGCGGCGCCATTTCGACTGTCCGGCTGGCGTTGGCGGGCGTCGCCCTCTCAGCCTTCTTCGGCGCGGCCATCGTCGGTCTCCTCGCCAGTTCGCGAACGTTCCTGCAAACGAGCCTGGGCTTCCTCGCCGGGGGTCTCTATGGGTCCGAATGGCGCGATCTCAACGCCATGCTGCCCTACGTCATCCCGGCGCTCGTCGTCGCCTTCCTGCTCAGTGGCCGCCTCAACATGCTCGCCCTTGGCGAAGATGTCGCCGCCGGTCTTGGCGTGCTCACAGACCGCACACGCCTCGCCGTCCTCGCCGTCGCTGGTGTCCTTACCGCCGCCGCGGTCTCGACGGCCGGGCTCGTGAGCTTCGTGGGTCTCGTCTGCCCCCACTTCGCGCGGTACACGGTCGGCCCGGACAACCGTTACCTCGTGCCCGTGTCCGCGGTATATGGCGCTATCCTGGTCGTGGCCGCCGATTTGTTGGCGAAGCTCGTGATCGCGCCCTCGGAGATCCCCATGGGCATCGTCACGGCGGGAGTGGGTGCGCCATTTCTGCTTTACCTCGTGAAGTTTCGTCCATGAAGCTTTCCGCGCGGAACCTCACCCTGGCCTACGGCGCACGCACGGTAATCCGCGATGTCTCGCTCGAAATCGAAACGGGCGAGATGGTGGCGATCATCGGCCCGAACGGAAGCGGCAAGAGCACGCTTCTGCGCGGCCTTTCCCGCCTCCACCGACCGGCTTCTGGCCAGGTCTTCCTCGGCGAGCAGGACATCCGCTCAATTGGCGCACGGGAGGTTGCGCGGCGCCTCGCAATCCTCCCCCAATCGCCCGCCGATGGGACAGACCTGACCGTGCGCGAGCTGGTCTGGCGGGGACGCTACCCCCACCAGGGTATTCTCCAACGGGCTACCAGGGCCGACTATGCAGCTGTCGAATGGGCCATGGAGGCATCGGATGTCCTGGCCCTCGCTGAGCGCCCCCTGGCGAACCTCTCCGGCGGCGAGCGTCAACGCGCATGGATTGCACTGGCACTCGCACAGCAGCCCCGCGTCCTTTTGCTCGATGAGCCGACCAGTTTTCTCGACCTCCAACATCAGATCGAAGTCATGGAACTGCTGAGGCGGCTGAACGGAGAGGGCATCACGGTCATCACGGTCTTGCACGACCTCGTGTTGGCGGCGCGGTACGCTCGCCGCATCGTGGCAATCAGCGCGGGCGACGTTTGTTTTGATGGCCGACCGCGTGATGTGTTCACCGCCGATGCCCTGGAACGCGTTTTCCGGGTGCCGATGATCGTGCTGACTGACCCGGTGTCCGGTCTGCCGATCCCGGTCCCGGGATATCATGCATCAGCTGTGACCGTCTGATTTTCCGAGGAGCTCGACCGCCTACGCGAGCGCCCGCCACAAGCGTCCAAGAAGCCGCCGGTAGTCATCCGCATCCTCCCGACGAAAGAGGAAGAGGTCGGACGCCCGGAGCCCCGTCCCCCGCAGGAACACCGCCAACCCGCCGAGAATGGCCGCTCCGTAGGCGATGCTGCTGGCGAGCGCGGCGCCATCGACGCCCATACGCGGCACGAGAACGAGTGCGAGCCCGATATCAAGCAAGAGCCCACCGCCCGCGACAACCGCGGCCGCCCACGGTTTGCCCCGCTGGTAGGAGTAGTAACCGGAAAACGACTGCGCCAGGCTGTACATGAGGACGCCGGGCAACAAGTAGCGCACGGCCGAAGCCATGCCGCCGTACTTGGAAAACAGGACGCCCTCGACCAACCCGGCGACCACGAACAGCAGCGCACAGATGCCCCCAACCAGCACGAGCGTATGCCGCATCACGCGCGCGGTGAGTTCGGCGGCCTCCTGCCGGGCCAGCCCACCGATGCGCGCATACGTCGCAAGCGTGAGAGAGCCGCTTACCTGCCAGACAGACTCGGCAAGGTAGACAGCCAACGAATAGGTGGCAACACCGGTCTTGCCTTCGAAGTGCCGCACCACGAAGAGGTCTGCCCGGTAGTTCAGGTACGAGATCCCGCTGGATATCCCCGCGAGCGCCGCATAACGAAGGATGATGAGCGGAAGTTCCCGTTCAATGCGAAGGTCGCGCCCGTAACTGAGGAGAGCGCTCGCGCCGAGGAGGAAGAGTGCCAGCCATTGCCCGGCGGCATATGCCCCCAGGGTGCCCTGGGCCGTACGGATGTCAAGAGCGAAGAGCGTGAAGGCGACGGCGCTCAGCGAGAGCAGCGGCGGGAGGACGAGGGCGATGTTGTAGCGAACGAGGGAACCGCTCCCAAGAAAGGCGCCCGCCACAGATGTAGCCGCGATCACCGCGCCCGCCGTGAACCCGACGGCAAGCGAAACGCGCTGCGCTTCGCCGGAGAGCATTTGCATCCCGGCGAGTCCAATAGCCAGGGCGAGCACACTCAATCCAACGGACGTCGCACCGGCATTCGCGAGCGCCACACCAGGTGGGCGCCGCTGGTTGGAGACCTGGTAGGCCGTCGCGGCCGTCATCCCGCCGGTCACCGCGCCAACCAGTCCGATGACAGAGAGTCCGAGGACGAAGAGTCCGTAGTCCTCCTGGCGCATCGCGTGCGAGGTCAGGAGGACAGTCCCGAACGCGAGGAGGACGTTGAGCCCCCGGAAGAAGAAGGCAACGATTCCACCGTAGGCTATGGACATGACCGCTCGCAATCACGGGGCGTGCCGCGGGAATTTCGTCTGGCCATCTTCCCACACAAACAGAGAGAGGGCGCTTGCGCGCCCCCTCTCCCACAAGTCTTGTTTCGCCCTGGCTAGTTGCCGAAACCGTTGTACAGACCGTCGTTGTCGCCACGGTTAAGGTCATTCGTGACGTTCGCGATCGCGATGATGGGCTTGTCGCTGGTGATTGTCATCCCACCCCAGAGGCAGCCCGGGTTGGCGTTGAGGCCGTTATCCGAATCCGCGTTCTGGTAGAAGATGAACGAACCGACGACAGCCCTGGTGGCCGTATAGGTTGCGGGGCTGCCGCAGCCGGGCGCGCCCGTCGTCGTGTCGTTGATAGTCGTCAGAGTTACGTTGGCGGTGCTGCCATCGGCAACGGTCACGCTCACCCAACTGTTATAGCCATCGGCCCCGCCGGCCTTGTACGCCCGCCGGAAGACGAGCGGGAACTTTGCGGTTGTGGCTGCCCGGTCTGTCGGGATGCCGTTGACCGCCGTGTAGAGTGCCTCGTCCACAAAGCTCCCCGCGGTCGTCATCTTTGCTCGGAACATGACGGCGGCGAGGGGCTGGTCCGATGTGATGCGCGCCGCGCCCACGAAACCGATGGGCACCACGTTATCGCTATAGACGCCGTGGTTGGCCGTGCCGTTCGCGGGCACCGCGATGGTAACGGTGTGTATCCCGGTGCTACCTGTATAGGTGATGGTAGCGTTCGCAACAGCCGCGTTCGGGTTCGAAAGCAGGATCTGGCTGTAGTAGCCATCGCTCGTCTTGAGCGACAGCGGGATGGAGATCGTCGTACCGATGTCATCGGTCGTGGAACCAGCAGCGCCGACGATAAAGCCATCGTATGACGCCAACACGCGTTGGCCGTTGCGATACGCATCCACGCCGACCGTCACCGTCGAGCCGGTGGAGGTCACGGTTGCTGCCATGAGCGTGTTCGCGGTGCCCGCGGGCATCGGCGTCGCGCCATCGACGTTGTTCGGGGCGAAGCTCACCTGGCCGCCAATCGCGACGGGGTAGCCGGTCGTGCAGCCGCCACCGCCGGGGCCGCTATCTGTAAGTGGTGACCGTCCACCGCTGCCCACTGCGCCAGCGCCGGGGACGAATGCGTATGTCAAGGTCACGCAGGCAACGGTGCTGCCAGTGTTTGCAATCGCGAAGCGGGTGTTAAACACGCCATCGAGTCCGTTCGCGATGAACGGGAGCGAGACGGTATTGCCACCTGTCGGGAAAGAGTTGTGGATCGAATAGGACTTCGTCCCATCCGCGCCCTCGATATCGCGCACGAGCAATGCATTGATCGGCTGATCACTGGAAAGGACGCCCACGCCGCGGAAGCCGGGCGTCAGGCCGTCATTGATCGCCTGCGGAAAGACGCGCGTCCCACCGGCGGGCACGTTCGTGAAGATCTTGCTCGCCGAGGGCACGAGTACACCGCCGGGCGTATAGACATCCATCGCGATCGTCGCAGCGGCGGTGCCGTTGTTCTGGGCGATAACACTGGTGTTCTCTTTGCTATTTGGCAAAAGCGCTGGAGAAACCTTGAAGGTGAGGTCCGGCCGGGTGACCACGCGGTCTTGCGTGTTCCCCGATCGAGCCTGTGCAGCCAGCGGGAAGAGGCTGACGGCGCCCAGCAAAATTGCCAACGCCAACGGACGTAGTCGGTATCGCTCCATGTGTTGTCTCCTCATCGCTATCGAGTGTCTGGAATCCCAGCCGAAGGGTCAACGAACGAAACGAGCGGCAGACCCGCTTCTGTGTAAACAGCGTGTAATTTCTCTTTGGGCCTTTCCGTCACGTGAACGTATTGAGCAATTGAAAAAATACCACGAGAATGACACAGCCGCCGACGATCCCGATGACCAGCTTCGTGCCACTCATACCGAAGAGTATCTAACGTGGAGGCGCTCCCGTCGCCCCGAACGGGTGCGGTAACCTCGAATCCGTCGGCCACCTGGCAGCTGCTGGCATCATCTGTAGGCGGATGGAGCCAACTCCCGCATCCCTTTGAGGAGGTTGGAGCGCCGTTTTTCTTCGTCCGCTTCGAAGCTCAGCAGGTGCAGGAAGGCCGTGTCCACGCCCGCGTCCATGTAGCGAGTGATATGGGCTCGCCGTTCAGCTGCCGTTCCGCGAAGGATAAGGTCATCCACTACCTTCGCCGGTATTGCTGCGACCGCGCCCCGGCGATCCCCTGCTGCCCATGCATCCCACATCGGCGCGAGTACCGCGCCCCGACCCAACCACTCGTGGAAGGCGCGATAGACAGGGACATTCAGGTATGAATTGATGTGGCGGCGGGCGCCGAGGTCGGCCCCATCGCTCATATCATCCACGCAAACCATCAACCGCCCGGAGACCTCCACCGAATTCGGGTCTCGGCCCGCCTGCTCGGCGGCGCCACGTACAACAGCCACGGATTTGCGCACATCCTCCGCTGAAAGCCAGTTGACGATCGCACCGTCACCAACTTCACCGGCGGTCCGAAGCATGCCTGCCCGGAGTGCCCCCACGTGAATGGGAACCGCGCGTTCCACCGGTCGCGACAGCCGAAAGCCGTTCACCGAAAATGTCTCGCCCTGGAAGACGACCCGTTCACCGGCAAGGGCAGACCGCAGAAACCCAACCATCTCCCGCACCCGCGTGGCGGGTTTCGAAAAGCTCCCGCTGTTCCACATCTCCACGATCGGTTGCGACCCCGAGCCGATTCCGAGGTTGAATCGCCCCGGAGCGAGTTCCGCCATCCCCGCAACGGTTTCCGCGAGGGTCGCCGGGCCGCGGGTGTAGACGTTCGCAATCGCCGTCCCCAGGCGCAGGTTGGAATGCAAGGCGGCCACCGCAAGCGGCGAAAAACAGTCGATGCCATCCACCTCCAGCGACCAGGCGTCGCTGTATCCCAGTGCTTCCGCCTCCCGAACGATCGCCGGGTGTTCCCCAAGAGTGAACCCTTCGAAGGGGAGCGATAGCGCCCATCGTTTCTGCATGTCGTCTCCAGCGGGGAGCGTTTGACCCGCGCCCGTTCGCCGGCTGAGTCTCCGTCCCCTTCGATACCCGGTCAACGCCGCCGGCATAGAAAGCGGCCTCAATCAGTCCAACTAATTGATTGCAAGTCTCAATTAGGCACTGTATCATCACACGAATTGATACTGAATCTCAGGAGGACAGCTTGCGGAGAATGAGATTGGTGACCCTCACGTTCGTCGTGCTGGTTAGCCTCGCCACTGTGGGTTGCGGTAATTCCACTTCCTCTCCGGATGCCAGCGACGGCAAGCTGCGGGTCGTCGCCACAACCGTCCAGATCGGGGCACTCGTCCGCGAAGTTGGAGCTGACAAGATCGACCTCGTCATCCTCGTAGGCCCCGGCGTGGACCCACACGACTATGAGGCAACCACCGACGACCTCAAGGCGATCAAGGCGTCATCCGTCGTCTTCGCGAACGGACTCGGACTCGATTCGTTTCTCGCGAAAGCGATCAATTCGGCGGGCGGCAAGGATAAAGTGGTGACTGTGACGGACGGTGTGAAACTGCGTTCAGCCCAGGGCACGGAGTCCGAGAACGACCCACATGTTTGGCACAATCCCGAAAACGTCAAGGTCATGATTGACAACATCGCTAACGCACTGGGCAAGCGCGATGGGGCGAACGCGGCAATCTACAAGGCGAACGCAACCGCGTACACCATCGTCCTTGATGATACGGACCGCCAGATTCGCTCCATTATCGACTCCATCCCGCAGGCCAACCGCAAGATGGTCACGAACCACGACGCATTTGGGTATTTCATTGACCGCTACGGCCTGACGTTCGTCGGCGCGGTCATTCCCGGCTCATCGACGCAGGGCGAGACATCGCCGAAAGACATAGCGAACCTCACGTCTTTGATTCGGCAAGAGGGCGTGAAGGTTATCTTCTCGGAGAACACCGTGGATCCGAAGGTCGCGCGCGAGATAGCAAAGGACACCGGGGTCAGAATAATCGACGACCTCTATGGCGACTCGCTGGGCGAGCCCGGCTCCGGCGCGGAAACGATCCACGGCATGTTGCTCGCAAACGCGAAGAGAATCTCCGAGGCTTTGAAATAGACACGCAAGAGAATCGTGGACTCATCCTCGAAGGCGTCGGCGTGAGCTACGGTTCGACCTTTCAGCTTCTCGACGTGTCGATAGCCGTGCAGCGCGGGGCGGTGGTCGGCCTCATCGGCCCCAATGGCAGCGGCAAGAGCACGCTCCTCAAGGCCATCGCCGGGGTCCTGGACGCCGATGCGGGAACGATGAGCCTCAACGGGCGCCCACTTCGTGCGCAGGCGAGCCATGTTGCCTTTGTCCCTCAGCGCGAGGACGTGAACTGGGACTTCCCGGCCTCGGCGCTCGATGTCGTCCTCATGGGCCGGTTCCGTTCCATCGGCTGGCTGCGGAGGCCTGGACGGGACGACCGAGAACGGGCCAAGGCTGCTCTCGCACAGCTCGGACTCGGGGGGATGGGCGCCCGCCACATCAGCCAGTTCTCCGGGGGCCAACAGCAGCGCATCTTCCTGGCCCGCGCCATGGTCCAGGATCCAGTCCTCGTCCTGCTGGACGAGCCCTTTACGGGCATCGACCAGGAGAACCGCGAGGTCCTCCACGAGGCGATTCGCGGGTTCGCTCGCGAAGGAATCATCACCCTGATGGCCACGCATGACCTCGACGAAGTGCAGGCGACCTGTTCGCACGTTCTCTGCCTGAACAAACGCGTCGTGGCCTTCGGCCCCACGGCGACGACCTACACGCCCGACAATCTGCGGGCGACGTTCGGCGGGCGGGTTGCGGTGTTCGCCTGATGTTTGACTTCCTCACCGAGCCGTTCAGTTACCCGTTCATGCAACGCGCCCTGCTCGAGATTCTCATCGTGGGGACTGTTTGCGGCCTCGTCGGCTGTTTCGTTGTCCTTCGCGGGCTGGCGTTCATCGGTGACGCGCTGTCTCACACGGTCTTCCCGGGCGTGGTGCTCTCCTACGCCGCCGGGCGAAGCATCATGATCGGCGCCTTCATCTTCGGCGCGATCACGGCGATCGGCATCGGTGTCCTCTCGCGCAGCCGCCGCGTAAGCGAAGACACGGCCGTCGGCGTTATCTTCGCGGCCCTCTTTGCCCTCGGCGTCGTCCTCATTAGTCGCCAGACAGGCTTCAAAAAGGACCTCGGCTCCCTCCTCTTCGGAAACGTCCTCGGTGTGTCGCGGACGGACGTCATCGCGACGTTGGTCATCGGGATCATTGTCGTCGCAATCCTTTTCGCCCTGCTCAAGGAGTTCACGCTCGTCGCCTTTGACCCCACGATGGCGCGCTCCGCCGGATACCCCGTCTTCGCGCTCGACGTGGTCCTGCTGCTGCTGGTGGCGGCAACGATTGTGGTCAGCTTGCAGGCGATTGGCAACATCCTCATCCTTGCCCTCATCGTGACGCCGCCCGCGACGGCCCGCCTCCTGACCGACCGTCTCGGGCGAATGATGGTGGCCAGCGTCGCGGTATCGCTCCTCAGCGGCGTCCTGGGCCTGCTCATCGCCTATCACGCCAGTACGGCCGCCGGGGGAACGATCGTGCTGACGGCGACCGCCTTCTTCGTCGTTGCCCTCGTTGGCGCGCCGCAGCACGGCATCGTCACCGGGTGGATCCAACGGAGGCGCGGCTTCCACCACGCCCACCACTACCATCCGATCGAAGAACACGTCGAGGCGCGTTGAGCTCAGTCGACAATCGCGAATACGCTGTCCCGCCCTTTCGGGTAGAATTGCGGACGCACACAAACTGCAATATGGAGGCTCTCTATGTCCGCACCGGCCCACGCCACGGACCGCACTCTTTCCAAGGAAGAAATCAACGAACTGACCGCGAAGGTCCGCGCATTCATGGATTCGGATATCTATCCGAACGAACCACTCTACGAACACGCCAGCCGCGAAGAGCGCATGGAGATCCTCAAGGGCCTTCGCGCCAAGACCAAGGCAATGGGGATGTGGGCGCCACACCTGCCCAGCGAGGCGGGCGGCATGGGCATCGGCTTCATGCCCTACGTCTTCATGAACGAAATCCTCGGCCGCAGCACGATTGCACCCGCCGCCTTCGGTTCGCAAGCCCCGGATTCGGGCAACGCCGAGATCCTCTGGCAGTTCGGCACGAAGG
>Ga0163144_10020033_pt1 | contig 13411 bp, 15 predicted proteins | sample OliLak19BULKMAT1_FD_123175 | JGI IMG/M metagenome (GOLD analysis project Ga0163144, IMG submission 123175) | Freshwater microbial mat bacterial communities from Lake Vanda, McMurdo Dry Valleys, Antarctica - Oligotrophic Lake LV.19.BULKMAT1 | ecosystem: Environmental > Aquatic > Freshwater >... | reverse complement strand
TCCGAACCGGTGCGCCTGCCGCTGCGCGAAGGCCAGGGCTTTGGTGAGGCGGAAATCATGGCGTCCATCGGGGACGTATCGCTCGACCCTAAGCAGCGGGCGAACAATGCCCGGTATCTGGCCTACTACCGGCTGGTGAAGGCCGGACGGCGTGTCGATTTGACGGCACTGCGATTGGGTTCGTTTTCGGTGATACACGTGCCGGGAGAGCTGTTCGTGGAGTACCAGTTGGCCGCGGCGATGGAGCGGGCGAGTGAGTTAGTCGCGACCGCGGCTTATGGCGACTACGGACCAATGTATATCGGCACCAAACGGGCCTATGATGAAGGCGGTTATGAGACCACGGCAGTGTCGCGCGTAGCTCCGGCGGTCGAGGATGTATTGCTCACGGCGATCCGAAAGATACTTGCCTGACGGGCTGGACCGGGACGAACGGTTAGCAGGGGCAACAAGAACCGCAAGTTGAACTCAACGACAGCAAACGCGGATCGTGCAGCGGTTTGGTTCCATCACAAAATGGAACGCGTGCGAGTATCGGCCTTTCGTGGCGTAGCATCGCGCAGAAACTCGTTTACCTCTTCCAGCGAGCCAAACAGCCCGATGAAGAGCGGCGAGAACCGGTGCGGGGAGCGGCGGTACCGATTGAAGTCCGGAGCGCGGAACTGGCCGTTCCTGGCAATAACGGCGCAGCCCATTGGGCGGTATTCATGAGTTCCCTGCGCCCAAGCCTGATCGTCCGACATCCAAACTGCGAAGCCCATCAAATATTGATATTATCGTGCCCATGCAACGCAGAGTGTTTCTCGGTACTTCAGCGGCAGCGAGCCTGGCGGCCGCGCCATCCACTGGACGTTTGAAGCAGGGAGTATGCGGCGGCGTGTTTCGCGGTTCCAATCTGGATTTCGAAGCTCAGTGCCGGGCGCTCGCCGAAATGGGCCTGCTCGCGTACGATCTGCAAGGACCGGACAAGTTTCCGATCATGAAGAAATACGGCATCGTGCCATCGATGGTCCCGGGTTCGAGCCCTCTCGCCAACGGTGTGAACGACAAAAGCCTGCATGCCGAGATCATCAAACGGACGCACGAGTTGATCGACATCTCGGCCGCCGCGGGCGCGCCGAATCTAATTATCCTCTCCGGCAACCGGCGAGGCAAAAGCGATGCCGAGGGAATGGACAACACGGTCGCTTGCCTGAACGAACTGAAGAAACACGCCGAGGATAAGGGCGTGACCATGTGCATGGAACTGCTGAATAGCAAAGTGAATCATCCGGATTATCAGTGCGACCGCACCGCGTGGGGCGTTGAAGTCTGTAAGCGGGTGGCATCGCCCAGGGTGAAATTGCTGTACGACATTTACCATATGCAGATTATGGAAGGCGACATCATCCGCACCATTCGCGACAACTTCCAGTGGTTCGCCCATTTCCATACGGCGGGCAATCCCGGACGGAACGAGATCAGCATTGAGCAGGAGCTCAACTATAAGGGAATTGCAAAGGCGATTGCCGATCTCGGCTATAAAGGCTACATCTGCCATGAGTATTCGCCAAAGGTGAAGCCGTGGAAGGAAGCGCTCGTGGAAGCGGTGGAGTCCTGTAACGTTTAGACGGATTGCGAAAGCCATAAGTTATGGCTATGTTGAGTTCGTGATGACCACAGCCGTTTCGGATGCGAAACGGCTGTGGAAGAAGTCATTATCACGCGAAGCGGCAAGCCGGCGGCGCAACTGACGCGGGCGCCGAAACCGGGCTGGAAAGTTGAATTGCCCAGAATTTCGTTTTGACCCGTCGCCCTACGCAAACAGCCCGGGAATTATCTTCCCGCCGTTAGCAACGCGCACCGGCCGCCCGATCGACGACTGAAATTCATGATTGGGATCGATGCCGAACCGGCTGTACAGCGTGTGCATCAAGTCTTCCGGTTCCACCGGGAAGTCCGTTACCTCAGTCGCGGTCGAGTCCGTTGCGCCGAGCACCCGGCCGCCTGGAATTCCACCGCCCGCGAACACCACTGACCACGCCTTGCAATGATGATCCCGGCCCGCGCCGTCGTTAATCTTCGGCGTTCGGCCAAATTCGCCCATACCGATAACAAGCGTCGAATCCAACATGCCGCGGTCGTGCAAATCCGCCACTAAACTGGCGAAGGCCTTGTCGAACTCGGGCAACAGCGCTTTCTTACAAATATTGAAATTGTCGCCGTGGGTATCGTAGTTCAGCCATCCTTTGGCGACCGTAACGAAGCGAACCCCGGATTCAACCAGGCGGCGGGCGAGCAAAGCCCCTTGCCCGACCGGAGTCCGGCCGTATCGCTCGCGGAGCGCGTCCGGCTCGGCGCCGACGTCAAAGGCCTTCTTAGCGGCTGGGGACTGGATGAGTTCGTAAGCCTTCTTCGTGTACTCATCGAGCGCCGCGAAATCGGGGCTGGCTTCAATCGAACGGAACTTCGCGTCCATCTGCTTCACGAGATGGGCACGCGAGGACAGGCGCGTCCAGTCAACATCGGCGGGCAGGGTCAGGTCGCGCTGGCGGTAGCCTGTAACATTGGGATCGCCGGAAATAAAGGGATTGTATTCGCCGCCTAGAAAGCCGGCGCCGTAGCTTGGGAAGGTATTCGGCACGGCCACGTAGGGCGGCATACCGTTTTGCGGGCCCTTCATTTTCGAGATCACGCTGCCAATGGAGGCAAACTCGATCGTCGGCAGCGGCAAATAGCCCGTGAGCAGATAGTTAATCGCCCGTTCGTGGTTGTTCTCGCGCGATTTCATGGAGCGCAGCACAGTCACCTTGTCCATGATCTTTGCCGTGTTCGGAAGGTGCTCACAAACGCGTATACCGGGAACATTCGACGCGATTTCGTTGAACTCCCCGCGGATATCCTTCGGCGCGTTTGGCTTCATATCGAAGGTGTCGATATGCGGAGAACCGCCGCTCTGCCATAGGAGAATACAGCTCAACTCCTTCTTCGGCGCAGCCCCGAGATGCATGGCGCCAAGTCCCAGTGAGCCGATGCGCAGGAAATCGCGGCGGCCAAACAGATCGGTACGGTTCGTGATTTCCATTTTCTGCTCCGGATACTAGTGATTGTAGAGAAATTCTTTAGTGTTCATCAGCGCCCACAGAACGTCTTCCAGGCCTTGCTGACGGGACTTGGCGGCGCGAACGGCGTTCACCGCATTCGCTTTCTCCTCCGCGTCGGGGAATCGGGACAGAGTGCGGAGATACAACTCCTCGGCCATTTTCGAATCGTCGGCGATAGTGCTCAAATTCCGCGCGATAAAGCCGGATTTGTCGCTGGCCTTGCGATGGGCCGTGTCCCCGCCGATCATGTGAAGCGCCTGATTCAGCGTCGGCGTATTTTTGCGTTCGCAGACCAATTGCCGTGATGGCCGGTCAAAGACTTCCAGGAAATAACTTTCGATCTCCGGTTCCGGCAATTGTGTTGCCCGTGTTCCCGGATACATGGACTGAAACGGCTCGTGGCTGCCGGCGGCTTGCGAAAGCGAATCGAGCAAAGGCTCGGCGCCGAGGCGCTTCGGATAATAGCGGGAATACGCCATCGTGTCCTGTTTATTTGACTGATTCGGCACGCTGGAAAGCTGGTAGGCGCTCGACGCGGTGATGCGCCGGATGAGGTGGTGCAGATCGAAATTGTGATCCGTAAAGTCTTTGGCAAGCGCATTCAGCAAAGGCTCATTCGTGGGAGGGTTGGTTATGCGGAAATCGTCGACTGGCTCCACGAAGCCGCGGCCCATGAAGTTGCGCCACATACGATTCACCATCGCGCGCGCAAACCATGGATTTTCTTTAGCGGTCACCCAAAAGGCAAGAAGCTCGCGCCGGTCCGTCAAGCCGCTGGTGTCCATATTCGGACCATCGAGCGGCTTCGGAAGGAAGCGCCGCTTGGAGTCCGGATTCTGGTACTGCCGATCGAAATCCACGTACAGTGTCCGCTCGTTGTTGCGCGGCCCGCCGTTCTTGTAGCGGACCTGCGAGAAGTACGCGGCGAGGCCGTTAAAATCATCCTGCTTCCATCGTTCCAACGGATGGTTGTGGCAGCGGGCACAGCCGATGGAGACGCCAAGAAACAGTTGGCTGGTTTTTTCCGCCAGGTCCAGTTCCTTCTTCATTAAGGGGTAATAGTTCGTGGCGGGATGGTCATACATATTGCCACTCGAAGTCAGCAGGTTGCGGACGAACTGGTCGTACGGGATATTGCTCTCGAACTGGCTGTTCAGCCACCGCGTGAAGGAATAGGGACCCTTGTTGTAGAGGAGTTGCTTCGTATTGTCGAGGTGATCACCCCAGTAAAGCGCCCAGTAGTCGGCGTATTCCGGACGCTTCAGCAGCGAATCGACCAGTTCCGCGCGCTTATTGGGGTTCGTGGATTGCAGGAAAGCGCGGGCTTCTTCGCCGGTGGGAATCAGCCCGATGATGTCGAGCGAAACCCGCCGGAGGAACGTAGCGTCATCGGCCAACTCGGAAGGCGCGATCGAAAGACGCTGGAGCTTAGTATTGATGTGCTCATCCACAAAGTTACTCACTCTAAGAAGCGCCGTTTTTTGTGGGTTGGGGATCACCGCGACGCGGGCAGCGGCGGTAACACCGGGCCCGCGAACGACGACCGCCGTCTCGCCGCCGCGCGCGCCGGTCACCTCGCCTTTGAGATTGATCGCGGCAATCGAATCGTCGTTGGATGAGTACTTGACCAGATTCGAGACATCCGCTTCCGTTCCGTCGTTAAATCGAGCCGTGACCAGGAGCCTCCGCTTAGCGTCTTTGCCCGTGAGCGTCGCAAGTTCGGGAATCACGCGCAGGGCAACCATCTGCCGGTCCGTTAGCGGATTACTCGGTGCGCCCTTTTGGATCCAGTTTTTAAGCGTCTGATAATCGGTTGACGATTCCGTGAAGAGTTTGCCCCCGGCATGTTTGACCGCGTAGGTGGGCTTAGCGAGCAACAGGCTCTTTTCCGGATTCGCCTTATCGATGCGGCGGCCGTTATGTTTCGCGACGATCATTTCATGATCGGCCTCGGGCTCATAGCCGAACAGGGAAAGCTTGAAGCCGTTCTGCCCGTTCAGCGCGCCATGACAGGACCCACCGTTGCAGCCGTATTTGGTGAGGACCGGGAGAATATCGCTGGCGAAGCTCTGTTGCGCCGGCTGGCCGGCCTGCTGGACCAGGGCGGTGGTCGTTGTTGCGATGCCTTGGAATCGGGCCGTGACCGTAGAGGCGCCGTTGGCCTGTGCGGTGATCTGGGATTTATCGATGGTGGCGGCGGGTCCGGCTATCGAGAGGGCTGCTTCGCTGGTGACGTCATGGGTCCTGCCGTCAGCCGATTCGGCGAGTACTACAAGTTGCTGTTTGGCGCCTTGGCCAAAGAGGAGTGGGTTACTCGGGAGGATCGTCAGCTTGCGCGGTTGGGCGCCGAGAGTGGCGGCCAGTAGGAATAGGAGGATAGGCATGCGTTGGAAGACCCTATACAGCTTTATCAGAAATTAGTGTCCGTTACCAGACGGCTTTATCGTAGTGAGCTTGGATATGCTCGTCGGTGGTCAGAAGTGGCGCGTTGGCGGCGTGCCGGGCCTGGGCAACGATTATGCGGTCAAACGCGTCGCGCGTCCATGTCTCGTGACAGGCGGCGCGGGCGATTTCGGCGAATGGGATCAGGCAGTGGGAAAGACCGATCGTGGAATCCAGGTGGGTAAAGATCGTCTCCGCGGAAGCGGTGATCCGGCCGGTTTCGAAGAGATATTGCAACTCCAGATGGACCATCGGCGAAACAAAGAGATCGTATCGCTCGATGGCCTTCTGGGCGGTTCTTGTGATTTTCTTCAAGTCGCCCTGTGCCAGCCGCACGACGACCTGAGTGTCCAAATAGGCCCGCATCGGCTAACTATTATTCCGCTCCCAGGCGCCAATCGTTTCGGACTGCATGTCTTTCAAAGCTTGATCAAGGTCTTCAATCCTTGTACCCGGAGGCAATATGTCCATCGGCTTCAGCCTGGAGAGTTTGGACGGCTTCGATTCCGCTACGATGAAAAACTTCGTACCCCGGTGGGTGAATTCCACTTTTTCTCCCCGCTCGGCGGCGTCCACAAGGGTGAAGAGGGACTGCCGGGCTTTGGAAATGGTGAGAGACATCTTGTTCAACCTCAATTTCACTGTACATAACTTATCAAACACGTACAAGCACTTAATTAACCAGAATCGAGATCCGCGGCGCCTCCTGCTGCTCCCCGTTCGCGATACCCAAAATGGCGACGCGTGGAGATCGGAATTCACTTCCGTCCTGTTCCGCGCGAATAGTGATCTCCGCGCTTTGCTGTCCGGCACTGACGGTCAGTGGGTCCATAGTAACGCCCGGCGGAAGATTCTCGATACGAAAGCGGATGGGAACCTGGAAATTGGCCTCCCGGCGGATGGTCAGAGGAATTTTGGCAATTCCGCCGCGAGGAATATTGACGGCTGAGATACTCGCTTCAAGTGAAAAATTCGGTTTCTCGGCCACCGTTATCACCGCGCCATCGACACGAGTAAACGCCGCGCCCTCACCGCCGCCGCTAGACACCCGTACGGAGCGCCACGCCGGCTGGCCGCCGATCTTTACGGTGATCCGGGCCGTGCTTCCAGGACTCGCATCCGGCGCCGCCGTAAGTGCTATTTCCACCTCATTCTTGCCTGCCGGTATAACGGTTTCCTTAGCCACGATTCCCGGCGGCAATCCCTCGACGGCAACTGGGATTTCTCCCGTATGGCCATCGAGACGCTGCACGGAGACCTTCCAGTTCTTTGTCTGCCCGGGGTAGATAAAGGGGCGGTCATCGACAAGTTGAGGGGTGAAACGAGGCTGCGCGGAAGTAACTGCCAGTTGGAACGGCGTCCCTTCGCTGGCTACGGCGACGGTGTTGCGAAGCTCGAGCGTGTAGGCTCCGGTGGCGGCGAACTTGTGGGTCAGGCGGGGGTCCTTGGTGTAGAATTCGGCCCCGGCGAAAGCGAAGTCGTCATTGCTTGCGACCACTTTCCCTTTCCCATCGATGAGGCGCATTGTCAGGTCGGAATCGGCTCCGAAACGCTGGGATCGGACTTCAAACGTGAGTTCCTGCCCGGCCTGCGCATCGATCTGGAACTTGTGCGGATCCCGGTACCGGGCCATGGCCGTAACTTGCGCTGGAACGGTAATTTGGGCGCCCGAAGCCACTGGAAGATTCTCAATCAGGAACGAAACGGTATTGGAGCGGCCGGCGGGGCTGACTAACGTCAGAAAATAGGACCCGGGAACGTTCGGAACCTCAATTTGCGCCCGGGCCGTAGCGCCATTTACAGCAGATATTTTTCCCGTGATGCGCGGATCGGAGAATTCGAGGCTCGCGTTGTTATCGTAAAAACCGGCGCCGTAGAGAGTGACCTCGTGTTGGCCGGGAGGGACGGCAATCGGGGCGATAGTGTCGATTTGCGGGGACTGCCTGATGTCCAGGGTATAGGCGAAATTGGGGTCGTTGTTCCGATGCGTCGGCTGAACGATTATGACGTAGTCGCCGTCATCGGCAAAGCGATATGGAAGGAACGGGTCCCAAATAAAGCGCTCCTCGGAGTGCGCTAGCTTACGGCCTTTGGCATCGGTAAGGATAAGGGCGGCATCGAGACCATTCCCATTCCGGGCGGCGCGAAGATCGAAGAGCCAGTGAGAGTTCTTCGCCGCGTGAAAACGGAAAAAGTCGAAGTCGCCATCGGTGTTGAGCCGGCCAAGAACGGTGGCGGGAATAACTGTCGGCTGGGCCTGTTCGAGGAGCGAGTTAGGCTCCGCTTCCTGGACGTGCGGGAGATCGGCGACCCGGAATAAAACGGGACTCGAAACGCCGCGCCGGGAGGCGACGTAGAAGGGGTGAGATCCAAAGGGGGAATCCTTCGGAATCTGAATGCGAATGGTCAGGCGTGTAGGGGAGTGGGAGACGATCGTGGCCGTGAAGGCCTGGTTAGGAACGAGGATAGAAAGCGCGCCATCCAGCTGTTCGCCCAGAATTTCGGCGGTGAGGATTTCTCCCGGCCGAGCCGATTGTGGGAAACAGGATGCGGCCACGGGGGTCCGGTGAACGACGGGTTCGGAGGCGATAGCGGCGAAGAAAAAAAGTAGCTGAAGCACTTGGGGGCGAAGATATCACGTTTAGGCTATGGAATTTTCCCTAACGAAACGAAAATTGCCGACGAAATGAAAAACATAGCACGGCTCATGGACAATGAGCGGCGCTGAAAAGACAGGGGGACCGATGCCTTTAGATGTGCTGGTCGTAGATGATTCCGCCGCGATTCGAAAGATACTGCAGCGAGTCTTGGCCCAGACAGAGTTGCCGTTGGGGACCATTTTGGAAGCGGGCGATGGCCTGGAGGCAATCGAACGGTTAAAGGCGAATAACATTGGTCTCGTCCTCTCCGACATCAATATGCCGAACATGGACGGAATCGAACTCCTGAGGAAGATGCGCCAGAATCCGCAATGGAAGTCGATTCCGGTGGTAATGATCACCACGGAAGGCAGCCAGCAAAAAGTGATGGAGGCGGTGGACCTCGGAGCCGCCGGCTACGTACGTAAGCCGTTTACGGCAGACCAAATAAAGGAAAAGCTGGCGGGTTTGGTGTAAGCCATCTCCACGTCTGCAAGAGAGTGAACGGGGACTAATGAAATCATGACTCGTGAAGAGATGAATACACTCGTGGACAAGACTGTCCGCAGCGCTGTCGAAAACGTCTGCGGGACGATGCTCGGCTGCGAAGTTGTGGTCGGCAAAACTCGTCAAATAGGCCATCCATTGCAAGAGAGCGACGGCGTGGTCGCGCTGCTCGGAATGGCTGGCCCCTGGGTCGGCACCGGAGCTCTAACTTGTAAGCCGGAATTGGCATGCAAGCTCGCCGGCGCCTTCCTTTTGACGGAATACGATACCGTAAATGACGACGTGCTGGACGCCGTCGCCGAGTTGGCGAACATGGTCATCGGAAACCTGAAGGTAGCCATCGAAGAGGAGGTTGGCGAAATGGGGCTATCCACGCCGACAACCATCTTTGGGGCCAGCTTTACCACGAAGATCGGCGGTAGCGAGGAATGGACACTTATTCCCGTCGAAGTGTGCGGCGGGGAACTTCTGGTCCAGGTTTGCATCTTGCCGAATGACCGGGGCAAAGCGAATAACCGTGCCGATCTAGTCGGGCACATGCTCGTCCGCGGCTAACTATCCCTTCATGCCATCGAAGGCCGCTTCGAGCTCCAGCCGAACTTCGGGAGACACTGGAATCAGCGGAAGCCGGGGGAGGCCCCCGTAGTATCCATTCAAATCCATCGCATACTTCAGTCCGGGAATTCCGTACTTCACCGTGACGAGGGCCGCCGGGTTGGCGATGCGGCTCTGCCAATCCATCCCCGCCTCCTCTTCGCGAGTCCGAAAGGCTTCCCAAATCGTGACGCAGGCATAAGGCGCGGCGTTCGCGAAGGCAAGCACCGCACCCACGGCGCCCACCTTCAACGAAGGATAGAGCGTCGGCGCGCTGCCCGACAATACTTGGAAGCCGGTCTTCACTTCACGGATCATCCGCATCAGCTTTTCCAGGTTCCCCGAACTCTCCTTGATCGCAACAATGTTCGGATGCTCACTGAGCATCACCACTGCTTCCGCCGCAATATCCACACCCGTCGCCTGCGGCCAGTTGTAGATCATCACCGGAATCTTCGATTGATCGGCCACGGCACGAAAATAACGAACCTGAGCCTCGACGCTGGAGACCAGATTCTTATAGTAGTGCGGTGTCCGGACCATCGCCGCAACATAACCCATCTCGGCGGCTTTGTTCGTCAGCGAAACCGTTTCGCGAACGCTTTCCACGCCGGTGCCGCACAGCAACTGCTTTCCAGGTTTCGCAAACTGCGCCACCCACTCGAACATCTGCAGTTTTTCCTCCGCCGTCAGCATGACGCTCTCGCCCGTCGAGCCGCAAACAACGTAGCCGGAGAGGTTCACCCTATTCAGCTTTTCGACGTTGTGCTGAACCTTCACTTTATACAAGTCGCCGCTATGGTTGAAGGGCGTGGCGATCGGTGGGTAAATGCCTTGGAGTTTGATCATGGGGAAACTGTCTGGAAGAAAAAAGGGCGCGGTGGCCGCGAGGCACACCGCGCCCTTTTTGCGCGAAATCGAAGGCGATTAGCCTTTGACGAAGATGATGACGAGAGTGTACAGCGCCAGCGATTCGATAAAAATCAGGCCGAGCAGGCCGATTCCACGGATCACCGCACCGGCGCCAGGATTGCGCGCGATACCTTCGGCGACACCGGCAACCGCCCGCCCCTGACCGAGGGCGCAGAGACCGGAAGCGATGGCCATTGAGAAAGCGTTGGTGAGAACGATTCCGCCGCCGCTATTGCTCTGCCCTTGGGCAAACATCGGGGAGGCGACAGCGAGCATGACAAACGCGAGGAAAGACAGACGGGACAACATTTTTGATACTTCTCCTTGGTTATGATTTGCGCTCAGGAGGTGGTTCCAGGCAGCCCTTGGGAGGGAGCAAGGCTCACACTGCGCGCCGCAAAATGCCGGTATGAAAGTTTAGTGTTCGTGTGAGACCGCCGCCCCGACGTAGATCATCGTCAGCAGCGCGAAAACGTAAGCCTGCACGAAAGAAACGAAAACGTGAAGCCCCATGAACAGCACGGGAGCAAGGATGTACGTCATGCTCAGAAACACGAGCGTCACCTGCTCACCCGCGAACATGTTTGCGAAAAGACGAATCGTCAACGAGATCGGACGCGCGCAATGGCTCACAATCTCAATCGGGATCATCAACATCGCCATCAGCGTATTGCCGATGAAGCCGAAACCCATGCTCGGACCGGCAAACTGCTTCAGGTAGCCGATGCCGCCTTCCACAAATCCCTGAATGTTGTAGTACAGGAATGCCGCCAGCGCCAGCCCCGCCGGAACAGGCGGGAACATCGTCGGCGATTCAAACGTCGGAATGATGCCAATGAGGTTCGAGAACAACACGAAGAAGAAAAGTACACCGAAAAACGGCACATGCCGACGATAGCCGTGGTGGATATTGTCATGGGCATTGTCGCTCAGAAATCCGTGAATACCTTCCATTGCGTGCTGTAGCCCGCCCGGGCGGTCCATCGAAAGCTTCGGCTTCAGTGCTCCGAAAAGCAGGACAATGACAGCCGCGACGATCAACTCCATCGTGATGTAGTTCGCCCACGGGCGCTCCTGCGCCGGTTGCCCGACCGCGGTCAAAATGGAATTGGCGACCCCCGCAAAATGATCGTTAAACAGGGCGGTCACCCAAAGTTCATGTTCGTGCATAGAAAAGTTGGAAGAGAATTTCGAGAACGGCGGCCAAAGAGGCCGAAAGCAGGCCCGCAAGTACAAAAAGCGGACTGATCCCGAATGATTCCAGAATAACATAGGCCGCCCCGCCAACCAGCGCGAAACGCAGCACCAGCAGGCCGGAGGCAATCCCTTCGGGACGAAGTAGTCCCTTTGCCAGCCAACGCACGTTCACGTATGCGGCGATAACACCGAACGCGAAACCGGCCGCCCCCTTCCAGCCCCAGCGGACCGCCACATACGCCCAAATCACCACTCCCACCAGAATGATCCAGCGCCCGAGCCGTTCAACCAGGGCCGCGAAACTGTCAGTCTTCTCCGCCGCCGGCATCCTGGTCCTTTTGAAAATCTCCCAGCACCTTTCGAATCAGCTCTTTCATTCCGGCCACAATGCCGATGAGCAGCCAAACGATATACCAATAGTGCGTGCCCAGCCACTTATCCAACGCATACCCAATGCCGTAACCCACAAGTATTGACGCGGGAAGTATCGTGGCCAGGCTGGAATACTCCCCCACCATCCGTGCGAAGTTCTTTTTCTGGGCCATGGCGTCAGGGGCCGCTAACAGCAAGCGTATGACGTGCGTGGCAACTCATGCAAGAAACACGCGCATTCACCGACAACGGTTTCGCCTTGCAGGAGGCGGGAAGCGTGGTGTGACAGCGTTGGCAGTTTTCCACCATCGCCGCCCAGGGACGCAATGCGTGATTGCCATGGCACGTGTTGCAATTCGCTGTCTTCACCTGTTTGCCGTTCGTGTAAACGCGGCCATGGGCGCTGCTCTCGTACTGCTGCTTTTCCGCCAGATGGCAGTTGCCGCACAACTTCGAAACTTCGGAAGGAGCCGCCACCTGATCCGGCGGAACGTTTCCGACCGAAGTGCGGTGCTTCTCACTCGGCCCGTGGCAAATCCCGCAATCCATCCCGGAATTAGCGTGTTTGTGCGACTTAAAATCAGCCACCGTCTCCTCATGACAGGCGGCACACCGGTGCGGCTCCTGCCCAAAGGCAACCAACCCGGTCAACCACAAAAAGATCAGCGCCACACCGTCATCCTCTTCACAATTGTCCGATCGATTTCCGCCACTCTTCGTTTCCCGGCAAGCGCCATTGCCAAACGGGTCTCATCCGTTAAGAGCTGAAGCACCCGCTCCACGCCCGGCTGCCCGAACGCGCCCAGCCCCCAGAGCGGAGCGCGCCCCACCAGCACGGCGCGAGCTCCCAGCGCCATCGCCTTCAAAATATCGCCACCCCGCCGCAAACCGCCATCCATCAACACCGGCACCCTTCCGCCAACGGCGTCCACGACATCCGGCAACGCGTCCAGCGAGCCCATCGCGCCATCAAGCTGCCTGCCCCCATGGTTCGACACCACAACCGCGTCAGCCCCATGCTTAACAGCCAGTGCCGCATCTTCCGGATGCAGAACACCCTTCACAATCACCGGAAGCTTCGCCGCGCCTTTCACCCAGTTGATGTACTCCCACGTCATCGACGGCGTGTGCGGGCCCCACATCGCCGCCCGTGCCGGGTTCACCGGTTTCCGCGTTTCCGCGTCCGCCGGCACGCCGCGCTGCATGTATCCGTAGTCGAAACGGTTGCGATTGTTCCGGTCGCGATTGGACTGATAGGCGTTGTCGACAGTAACGACGATACCCTTACCCCCGCCGTCCTCTACCCTCTTTGCATAACCGGAAGCCTGCGCCTTCGTGGCGCTGCCCGTTGTGTTCGACCACCACAGCAGCGGCTTGCCCTCCTGCAAAATTTTCTGCACGCCCGTCGCGGAACAGATCAGCGCCTCCCGCGCCAGCGCTCCCCTCGCGACAATTTCATCCGCATTCGGCAAAACAAGATTCTTCCCGCCCGTCGGGGCAATGATAATCGGCGACTTCAGCTTTAACCCTAACAACTCAATTTCCGTGGAAACGTCGGTCGTATCCACCATCACGCGAGGCAGAATCGCCACCCGCCCAAAAGCCTCCCGATTGGCGCGAAGCGTGTACTCGTCCTCCACGCCTCCGGCAATAAAGTCATACGCC
>Ga0163144_10020032_pt1 | contig 13412 bp, 12 predicted proteins | sample OliLak19BULKMAT1_FD_123175 | JGI IMG/M metagenome (GOLD analysis project Ga0163144, IMG submission 123175) | Freshwater microbial mat bacterial communities from Lake Vanda, McMurdo Dry Valleys, Antarctica - Oligotrophic Lake LV.19.BULKMAT1 | ecosystem: Environmental > Aquatic > Freshwater >... | reverse complement strand
GCTCCAAGATTCGTGGAATGTACAGCTCGAGGCACCTCACTTCGGACGGAGGCGGGACCGGGCGGTCCCGTCGCGGCCTCGACGAGGCCACCTACAACGGATGTGCTCGCGCTCCAAGATTCGTGGAATGTACAGCTCGAGGCACCTCACTTCGGACGGAGGCGGGACCGGGTGGTCCCGTCGCGGCCTCGACGAGGCCACCTACAACGGATGTGCTCGCGCTCCAAGATTCGTGGAATGTACAGCTCGAGGCACCTCACTCTGGACGGAGGCGGGTCCGGGTGGTCCCGTCGCGGCCTCGGCGAGGCCACCTACAACGGAGTCGGCTGTTACGGAGCCGGCTTGCAGTCCGGGTTTTCGGTAAATCGGATGCCAGGGTGGCTCCTCGACGCGCCGGATGTCCTTCCCACGCCCCGGCACGCGCTTCGCGCGTGGCCGGATCAGATTTCGGCTGGTCAGGGAACCTCCGCCCGGGTACACTCTTCCCACGTGCTTCCCCACCCTCCGCTCACCGATCGTTACTCCTCGCTCGAAGCGAAGCCCGATTACGTTAACCGCCTGTTTGACAAGGGGGCCAAGCACTACGACTCCGTCGTCGATTGGGGATTTCTTCGGAGCGGAGCCGCCTACCGGCGCTGGGTCCAGCAACGCCACGGGCTGAAGAAGGGGCATCACCTGCTGGATGTCGCCTCCGGCACCGGACTGGTCGCCGCCGCGGCCGTCAAGATTCTCGGCACCGCCGAAAACATCACCTGCCTCGATCCCAGCGAGGGCATGCTCGCCGAGGCGCGAAACAAGCTCGCCGCGCGTTTTGTCGTCGGCCGCGCCGAGGCGATGCCGTTTCCCGACAACTCCTTCGACTTCCTGACCATGGGTTACGCGCTGCGCCACGTGACCGATCTGGAGGTCTGTTTCCGCGAATACCGCCGCGTGCTCAAACCTGACGGCAAACTCCTGATCCTCGAGGTCACCAAACCCGCCGGCAGCCTCTCGGGCTTTTTCTTCCGTCTCTATTTCGGTCAGATCTACCCGTGGCTGACCCAGCCTTTCACCCGCAGCCACGACGCCCGGGACATGATGCGGTACTATTGGGAAACCATGGATGCCTGCGTGCCTCCGGCCACCGTGCTCGACGCCTTGCGTGCAGCCGGCTTGTCCCAGGTGAAACGCGACACCACTCTCGGCCTTTTCAGCGAATACACCGCGGTCAAAGCCTGACCCACACCGCCCACACCTCTCATGGTGCCTACTCCGTCCTCCAGCCCCCCCTCTTCGCCCTCTTCGTCCACCGATCCGCTGGATCGCATCCGCCATTTTCCGGCGGACGTGAGGGCCTCGTTCGTGCACTATCGCACGACCGGTGACGCGGCGGCGCTGGACCCGGTGATCGTCGCGATTCTCAACGACTTCATCCCGAACAAGCCCGAGCAGCCGCTGGGCGACCTGCCTGGAAGCACCCGGCTGATGGAGGACTTGGGATTCGATTCCCTGGCGATCACCGAGGTGGTCTTTTTCACCGAGGAGCTGCTCGGCATCACCATCGCCAACGAGGAAATCCTCCAGGTTCGCACACTCGATGATTTGCGCGGGTTCGTCCGAGCCAAGGCGCCGGCAAAAAACCGCGGTTGAACGTCGTCCGCATGTCGCCCCTGCCCGTCATCACCGGACTGGGTTTCATCACCAGTATTGGCAACGATCGCGCCACGGTCGTGCAGAGTCTGCGCGAATTGCGCCACGGGATCGAGCTCCACACGTTCTTTGGCAACCCAGCGCTCCCGGTCAAAGTCGCCGGTACGATCAAGGGTTTCTCCTTCCCGAGCACCCATTGGCGGGACTGGCGCTGGCCGGACAACGTCGCGGTCGACCGGGAACTGGTCCGCGGCCTCGCGCCTCACGGTGTTTACGCACTCGGCGCGGTCCAGCAGGCCTTGGCCGATGCCAGTCTGCACCCCGCCGATCTGGCGGGCGGGGAAACCGGGTTGTTCTGCGCCTCCGCCGGGTCCCCGGCGATGCTCGGGACGTTTCTCGATCAAATGCGCGCCACGCGCGGCGAACGGGGAAACCCGATGGGGATCGTCTCGTCGATCGCCGGAACCCTGAACTTCAACCTCGCCGCCCACTATAAAATCACCGGTGCCGTCTGCGGTTTTGTCTCTGCCTGTGCCTCGTCGAGTAACGCATTGGGTTACGCGATCGATGAGATCCGACTGGGCCGGCAGAGGCGCATGCTGGTGGTCGGGGCGGAGGACATGACCGACGAGAGCATCATCGCCTTCTCGACGTTGCGGGCGCTCTCGAATCAGGCCGACCCGGCCAAGGCTTCGCGGCCGTTTGATCGCAAACGCGATGGGTTCGTCGGCACCGGCGGCGCGGTCGCCTTGATTGTCGAGGATGCCGCCCTCGCTCGCAGTCGCGGCGTCAAAATCCAAGCGGAGCTGATCGGTTGGGGGCAGGCGGGTGATGGCTACAGCGTGGCCGCCTCCCACCCCGAAGGGGCCGGCCTTCGCGAAGCCATGCGCCGCGCCCTGGCCGATGCCCGGGTGTCCCCCGGAGAGATCGACTACGTCAACGCCCACGCCACCTCCACCCCAGCCGGGGATCGCTCGGAAGCCCTGGCGCTGCAGGCGATTTTCACGCAAAACGGCGCCCGGCCGCGCATCAGCAGCACCAAGGCCCTGACCGGCCATGGGCTGTCCCTCGCCGGCGCGATGGAAGCCGCCTTCTGCACGCTCGCCCTGACCGAGGGCTTTATCCCCGGTGCCGCCCATCTGGAGGAACCCGATGCGGTCTGCGAGGGGCTCGATCTGCCGCGGGTGTCACTGCCGATCCAACCCGAGTACGTGCTCAACAACAGCAGCGGCTTCGGCGGCACCAACGTTTGCCACGTCCTTCGCCGCGCTCGATGACCGCGGTCAGGGGACGGCGCTCGCGCCGGTCCGGCCGGTCTTTCGGGGTCAGGGTTGGGGCACCCGGCGGAACCACCCCTTCTCCCTGCGGACCAAGCCTGTCCCGCTTTTCACCCTTCACCTTTCACCGTTCGCGCCTCACTCTGTCCCGGCCTCCAGCGCCGCTCTCTCATGTCCGATTCTCCCGATCCTCTCGCCGACCGCCTCAAGACCTTGATCGTTGCGACACTCAAACTGGACGGCGTGCGTTCCGACGAGATCACCAACGATGAGCCCTTGATCGGATCCCCGCGCTTCGGACTCGATTCAATCGACGCCTTGGAGCTGGTCCTGGCCTTGGAGAAGGAATTCGGGGTCAAAATCGGCAGCAGCGAGGAGTCCCGCAAAGCCCTGACCAGCGTCCGCACCATCGCCGATTTTATTCGCTCGCAGCCTCCAAAGCGGGAAACGGGCGCGTCGTGAGTGCGTCGGTGGACCTTCTCCCTTGCCAACTCGAGGCCTGCGACGCCTTGACCGCGTTCGGCGATGCCGACGCGTCCACCACAGGCTTGCTTGCCGGACTGCGGGCTCTGGAGTTGACCCCGGTCCTCGGCCAGGCTGGCGGCGACCCGGTGCCCTTGGCCTTGCGGGGTCCCCTCGACGAAACGTTACCCCCTCGATGGCTCGCGGACCTGCAGGCGTTGGCCACCCGGATTCCCTCCGGTGATTGGGGTCGGGGTCGCTCCCCAGTGGTGGTGACCAGCTGCAATTTCGGTGTCGGCAGCCTCTATGCCTATCAACGCGAACGGGATCCCCGTCATGTCGCTCCGGGCGCGCCGTTTGCCGCCGTCGAGCTGCTGCAGAAAGCCCTCGGGTGGGGAGACGATCTCACGGTCTTTTCCCACGCGTGCGTCACCTCCCACCTCGGCCTTTCCCACGCCGCCCGTCTGCTCCATGCCGGCCTGGCCGATCGGGTGCTGGTTTTCAGTTACGATTTCCTCAGTCCGTTCGTCACCGGGGGTTTCCACAGTCTGAAAATCCTCAATCGGGGGTTTCCCGCGCCTTATTCGGTCGGCGAGATCGGCTCGATCGGTCTGGGCGATGGCGCCGCCTTTGCCGTCCTGCGTCGCGGGGTGGCGGCCAGCGGCGGTTTCACGGTTCAGGCGCACGCACTTTACAACGAAATGTTCCATGTGACCGGCAACCAGCCTGATGGCGCGGGATTTGCCGCCTGCGCCGCGACGATCGCCACGGCCGCCGGCGGCCGCAGGGTCTGGGTAAAGGGTCACGGCACCGGCACCCTCGAGGCCGGCCGGCTGGAGGCGGAAGCGATCGCGCGGCAGTTTCCCGGGTCCCCGTTGGTTTCGTGGAAAGGCGGCCTCGGCCACACGCTCGGAAGCTGCGGCTTGGTCGAACTGGCGATCACCGTGCGCGCCGTGCGCCAGGGCCGGATCCCGGGCACGGTGGGGGGAACGGATCCCACGTTTGGCGACCACGTTGCCCTCGAGCCATTTGCGGCGGACGCCTTCGATGGCATCATCCTGACCAGCAACGCCTTCGGCGGTGCCCACGCGGCCATGCTGCTGACCTCGTCCTGAGCCCGGCTTGATCCCGATGAGCCCGACCCCGATCACCCTCGAGCGCTATCTCCACCACGTGAAAGTGGAGTGGCCGGCCGCCGACGAGACGGCCGCCGGGGCCCGCGTGCGGTTGGCCGATCGACTCCCCCGCACCGCCCTGCGGCGGATGACCCACCTGGGCATGCTCGTCGGGTGCGTGCTGGAAGGGGTGCCACTCGGTTCGACCGACGCGCTGATCTACGCCACGTCCTTCGCCGAATCCCGGGCATTGGAGGATTACCTCGCCAGTTTCCCCAGCCCCAGTCCGCTGTTGTTTCAGTCGTCGATCCATCCCGGCGGCGTGCAACAGGTATTGATTCCACGCCAGCAACCGATCGCCCGACTCTGGCCGATGGCCGGCCGCCGCCGGCTGATCGAACAGGCGCTGCTCGCCGCCCTGATTGAACCGGCTGCCACCGTCGCCTTGGTCGGCGGCGAAGAGCGCGGCACCTGGCTGCTGGAGCACGGCATGGCCTCGGACACGGCGTTCGCTTTCTGCACCCTGCTCTCGACCGATCCGTCGGGAGCGATCGGCCGCGTTGAGTTCGCCCGCGCTGACGGAACCGCCGAGGCCTGCCCCGACCTCCAGAGCTTTGCGCTCGCGCTGCGCGATCGACAGCCCCTCGCGTGGGCGTCGTCCGGCGGCACCTGGAGGCTGACGTGGTCATGATGCTCCCCCGGAAGGCCACACGCAATCCGGGGCCGCGCTGGGGTTTCGCCTTCATGCTTTGGGCTGAACGCACCTGGCCGCAGTGGTTCTTTCGACGGGCCCTGCGCGCCGGCAACTGGGTCGCGATCGCGCTGCTGCCGGAACAGCGGCGCCATTCCCGCGACTTCCTGAACGTCGCCCTCGGACGCACGGCGGGCCTGAGCGATGTGGTGCGCCACTTTCAGCTCTTCTCGGAGGTGCTGCTGATGATGCTCCAGGCCGGGCGCGGACGCACCGTGACCTGCACGCTCGATCCGGCCCACGGCGCGGAATTTGAGGAGCTCGTCCGGTCGCCGCAGCCGGCGCTTTTCGGAACCTTCCACGTCGGCGCCTCCGACATGCTCGGCTACCGTCTCGCGGACTGGGGTCGAAAGGTCTCGATTCTGCGCCTGCAGGTGGGCAACTCGAACGACACCCAACTGCTCGGCGAGCGCTACGTCGGGAACATCTCCTTTCTCTGGGTCAACGACCCGGCGACCCTGCTGTTCGACCTCAAGGACGCGATCGAGTCCGGCATCTCGGTCGCGCTCAAGTGCGATCGGATTGAATACTCGTCGCGGAACGAGGCCTTTGACTTCCTCGGCGCCCGCCGGAATTTCCCGTTCACGATCTACCACCTCGCGGTGCTCTTCCGCCGTCCGGTCGTGTTCTGCATCGCGCTTCCCGGCCCGGACACCACCCGCGATCCGCTGCGGATCCACGCCTCCCCGGTGTTTCATCCGGACCCGGACGCCGCGCGCGCGGTCAACCTCGCGGCGGCCCGGCGGCACTTCCAGGAGGTGCTGGCCCACCTTGAGGAGGTCATCCGGCGGGACCCCTGCCTCTGGTTCAACTTCCTGCCGCTCAACCCGGTCGTCGCATGAGCCCCGCCCGTGCGTACGTTTTTTTTGGGTACTATTTGACGCTCACGATGTTCGGCCTGTTCGGGCTTGCTTCGTCACTGGTCGCCTGGCTGGCGGGAGTGCTGCCGGCAAACGACCGGACCGAGCGCTTCTTCCAACGGCTGATCCACCGCAATTTCGCGCTCTTCATCGCCTGGACGTCGTTCGCCCGGCTTTTTCATGTGCATTTCCATGGCTTTGAAAATCTGCCGCGGGATGGAGGCGGGCTGGTCGTGGTCGCCAACCACCCCGGATTGACCGACATCACCTGCCTGCTCGCCCGGCTGCCGGAAGCGGTCTGCATCTTCAAGTCGGCCATCCGCCGCAACCTGGTGCTCGGTGCCGCGGCGCGTCGGGCCGGTTATGTGCCCAATGACGGTGGTCACGAGGTCATCCGCCTGGCCGCGGCCAAGGTGGCCGCCGGACACACCCTGGTGATCTTTCCGGAAGGGACACGCACCGCCCCGGGTCAATCGCTTTCCACCTTCAAACCGGGTTTTGTCCTGATCGCCCGGCGGGCCGGCGTCCCGATCCAGTTGGTGTGCATCACCTGCACCCGTCCCGTGCTCGCCAAGGGCCGGGCGTGGTGGAAACTGCCGCCGCTGCCCGCGCGCCAGGACCTGACCCTGGGCCCGCTGATCCAGGTCGATCCGGGCCTCCCGGCGGCGGCGGTGGCCCAGTCCATCGAGACCTGGTTTCGCTCGGGCCCGGGCTTCGGGAACGCGGCTTGCACGGCGGCGACGGAACCGATCTCCTCGATCCCCCGCGGGGTCCGAGCCCCGTCCTGACCGATGGCCACGTTCTCCTCCCTGATTCTGATGCCTTCCTACAACACCGGTCCACGCCTGCTGGCGGTGGTCCGGGAGGCCCTTGAGCAAGGCTGGCCGGTCCGGGTGATCATCGATGGCAGCGACGACGGGAGTGACCTTGACCTCCCGTCGCTCCAGGAGTCCCACCCCCAACTCTCGCTGCTCCATCTGCCCACGAACCAGGGCAAGGGCGCGGCGGTGCTCGCCGGCGCGCGCTCCGCGCTGGCCGAAGGGTTCACCCACGGACTGGTGATGGACGCGGACGGGCAGCATCCGGCCGCCAGCATTCCCGAATTCATGGAGGCCGCGCGGCACCGGCCGGACGCCCAGGTACTCGGACGCCCGCGATTCCCGTCGAACATCCCCGTCGAACGGCTCCACGCTCGCAAACTCAGCGTCGGTCTCGTCTGGCTCGAACTGCTGGGGGGCGGAATCGCCGATCCCCTCTTCGGTTTTCGCGTGTATCCCCTCGAGCCACTGATGGCCACCCTCGGCCCGCGCCGCGGCGGTCGGCGCTACGATTTCGACACCGAATCGGCCGTGCGTCTGGCGTGGGCGGGCGTGCCCCCGATCAACCTTTCAGCACCGGTGCGCTATTTCTCCCGCGCGGAGGGTGGCGTATCCCATTTTCATTACCTGCGAGACAACCTCTGCCAGGTCTGGCTGCACGCCCGCCTGCTCACTGAATTGATCCTGCGCCGCTGGCCGGCCATGCGCCGGCACCGGCACACCTGGCGCGCCGCCGGCTGGATCGGTCTGATGATCGTCGGACTGCTTTTTTCCGCAGGCTCACCGGCCTTCGGTGCGGGTGCGCCGGAGGCCGCCCCGCCTTCGGTCGTAGTCAAGGACGAGCTGATCAACGCAGGCGACTGGGGCGATCTGGCGCGCGCGTTCGCCCAGCAGCCCGACACCGTCGCCACCTTCACCGAGAACCGGTTTTTCCCCTTCAAAAAAATCCCCGTGGTGCTGACGGGCGTGGCCCGGGTGTCCGCGAAGCACGGGCTCAGCCTGCACTATCAAACGCCCTCGGAACGCACGGTGATCCTCGACTCCGCCGGCATGCTCATCCGCACCGCGAGCGGCGACGTCTCCCCACCGTCGGATCCGCGGGCCGATGCGGCCAATCGGGCGCTGCGTCATGTGCTGCGATTTGATTTCGCCGCGCTCGAGAACGACTTTGAACTTCATGGCCGCCGCGACGGCTCCGAGTGGTCGCTCGTCCTCGTTCCGCGGGTCGAGGATCTGCGGCGGACGCTCGGTCGCATCACGGTGAAGGGAACGGACACCCAGGTGCGCCGGATCGAATTGCGCCGTTCCGCCCTCCAGGCGGTCGAGATCGAAATCGACCTTCCCTCGGGCCGGGCCGACTTCTCCGCCGAGGACCGCCGACGTTATTTCCGGTGAATCCGCCGACGCATCTGTTCCGCCGCCGTCTGCTGGGCTGGGGCCTGCTTGGCCTCGCCCTGCTGCTCGGCGGGCTCTGGCTGCTGCGCCTGGATTTTCCCCGGAAGATCTCGACGGACGTGCTCGATCTGATCCCGATCGACGAGCGGGCACCCGAACTGACCTTGGTCCGCTCGCTCGCGAGCGACGCCGAGGCCCGCACCGTGTTGCTCGCGCTGGAGTTCGGCGAGGGAGTGTCCGCACCCGCGAACGCCGCGGTGCAGTTCGCCGCCGCGCTCGCCCGGGATCCGGCCTTCGATCAGGCGGTGGCCATGGGCGACACGTCCGGACGCGACGCCCTCGGTCAGGCCCTGTTCAACCGGCGCTTCGATCTGCTCTTTCCCCAGTGGCTGGCCAAGCAGGAGGCCGCGTACGCCGCGACGCGAGGAGCCCCGGAGGGCTTCACTCCGTGGCTGGCGAATGAAGCCACCCGGCGGTTGGGCGAATTCCTCAGCACGCCGGAGGCCCTGGCGTTTCAGGACATCCTCCCGGCTGATCCGCTGCTGCTCCTGCCGGGCGCGGTGGCGCAACTCTCGGGTGGCCTCGGCCTCGTGCAACCGGACGGTGGTGCCGCCGCGAACGCGCTCGTCTGGGCCCGACTCTCGGCCTCGCCCTTGAGCGAGGCCGGCCAGAAGCCCGCGTTCGCGGCGATCGCGCGGATCGAGCGCGAAATGCGTTCCACGTATCCGAATCTCTCCGTCGCCTATTCCGGGATCAACCGCTTTGCCGCCGCCAGTCGGGCGCGGATCGAGAAGGAGGTGACCCTGCTCAACACCCTCTCGCTGATCGCCGTGCTGGTGGTCGCCTTCACCTTCATCCGCACCGTCCATCGCGGGCTCCATCTCCTGCCCGTGGTGCTGCTCTCGGTGCTCGGCGCCTGGGTCTGCACCACCCTGATCTTCCCCCGCGTGCACATCCTCGTCTTCGTCATCGGGTCCCTGCTCACCGGGGTCGCGATCGATTACGGATTCTACCTCTTCATGCAGCCGCCGGACGCTCCCGGTGAAGACTATTGGCACAAGGTCCGCCGTCTGGCCAAACCGCTCCTCGCCAGTTGCCTGACCACCGTGGCCGGTTTCGCTCTCCTGCTCTTTTCCGAACTCCCCTTCATCCGGCAACTCGGCGTCTTTGTCGGCACCGGTCTGCTCTCCGCCCTCGCCGCCGCGGTCGTCTATTTCTCCACCGTCCGGGATCCCTTCCTCGAATCACGTCCCTTCCGCGGAGCCGGCGCCTTGTCCGCCGGGGTGCGTCGCGGGGCCCGTCGCGTCCTGTTGGTCCTCTGGGCGGCGGCTCTTCCCGGGCTGACACTGCTCGTCTGGCGCGATGACATCCGCGACCTCGAGATCCCGTCCGACGAGTTGCACCGAGAGGACGCCCGGATCCGGGCCCGCTTCGGCGACTCCGACGAACGGACGGTCTACCTTTCGTACGGCCAGGATTTGAGCAGCGCGCGTGTGTCCCTCGGCAAATTGGAAACGTGGCTGGCCGCGCGCGGCTCGGGGCGGACGCAGACGGTCGGGCTCGGGGCGGTCGTGCCGCTGCCCGCCGACTCCTCGCAGGCCTTGGCCTTCGTCACGTCCCACCCCGACTTCCCCGACCGCCTCCGCCAGTCCCTCGCCGGCGAGGGATTTGCTGCCGATGGCTTCGAGCCCTTCTTCAAGGCCTACAGCGGGCACGCGGCGAACGCGACTCCCGCGGGCCTGGCGCAGGCCGTCACGGAACTCCACCAACAGATGACCGGCCCGGTCGGGTTGCTGTTTCACCCCGGTCCGCCACTGACCTGGTTTGTGACCTTGGCGGGCAACGCGCCGGAAGCATCGCCTCCGGACGGCGCCGGTACAATCAGCGCGAGTCAACTGCGGACGCTCAACCGCATGTTCGCGCGTTACCGGGAGTCCGCGCTCCGGCTCAGCCTGATCGGTCTGGCGATCGTCGGCTTGGGAGTTTTCCTGACCTATGGTCTGCGCGATGGCTGGCGGATCTTTGCCATCCCCTGCGGCGCCTGCCTCGGGGTTTTCGGGGTCTTCGGCTGGCTCGGCCACCCGCTGAATCTCTTTCACCTGCTCGGGGCCTTCCTCGGCGTGTGTTTGACCCACAACTACTCGATTTTCTCGGCCACCTCCGCGTACCGGCACGAGGCCACTCCCGTGTCGGTCCGCATCTCGGCGCTGACCACCGCCGCATCCTTCGGGGTCCTGGCGCTCAGCGGCATCCCGGTCGTCCGCGCGCTCGGACTGACCGTGGCCCTGATGGTCCTGGCAGCGATGCTGATCATCGAGCTCGAGCACCTGGCCGGGCTGGGGAGGAAGTCGTCATGAGCCGGGCACTGCTGGCCGCGTGGCAGAGGACGCTCCGCCGGCGTTCGGCGGATCCGGCCGTGATCGAGGCTGCGGGTCCGCACCGCGCGACTTTCGCCGGGCTCGACCAGCGGGCGGAGCAGTGGTGCGCCCTGCACGCGGCGCCTTTCGGCGGACAGATCGCGCACACGGCCGTGGTCTATGCCATGCCGAACGGACTCGGCTGGTTCGATGGATTCCTCGGTCTGCTCAAGGCCGGGGCGGTGATCGTACCCGTCGACGGATCCGAGCCTCCGGAGGCCCAACGGCAGCTCGCCCGCGTCCTGCGCGCCGGCTTCCTTTGGGCGGGCGACCGGCTGGAGCCGCTGGCACACCCCCGCCGCTTTCGTGACCCCGACATCGGCCTGATCAAGCTGACCTCGGGCAGCACCGGGCGGCCTCGCCCCCTGGTCTTCACCGACCGGCAGATGCTGATGGACGGCCGGCAGGTGACCGCGTCGATGGGCATCACGTCACGCGACCTCAACTACGCGCTGATCCCACTCGGGCACTCCTACGGCCTGGGCAACCTGACCGTGCCGCTGCTCGCCCAGGGCGTGCCGCTGGTCTGCGGCAGCGCGCCGCTGCCCCACGCGATCGCATCCGATTTCGCCGCCTGGCAGCCGACGGTCTTCCCGGGCGTGCCTTCCCTCTGGCGGGCCCTCGCCGCGACCCCGGTCGTGCTCCCGGGACTACGGCTCGCGATCTCAGCCGGAGCCCCGCTTCCGCCGGACGTGGCCCGGGCGTTTTCCCAGCGCTTCGGCCGCCCCCTGCAAGGTTTCTACGGCTCGAGCGAAACCGGCGGCATCACCTTTGACCGGACCGGACGGGCGACCCTTGCGGGCGGGGTCGGCACGGCGATGCGGGGGGTGACGCTGACCCCGCTCCGGGGACGGAGGCTCGAGGTGAGCAGCGCCGCGGTCGTGACCCACCGGAATCGTCGGCGCAGAGGCGGCCTCGGTGCCTGGCTGATGGCGGATCGGGTCGAGCTGGACGAGGCCGGGCGGGTGCGCTTGCTCGGACGTCGGGGAACGACAGTGAAACTGGCCGGGCGCCGCGTCGATTTGGGCGAGGTCGTGGCGCGACTCAAACGCATCCCCGGGGTCCGCGATGCCTGGGTCGATGCCGGTGGAGACCGCGATCCCGTTCTTGGTGCCGCCGTTGCGACCGAGATTCCGATCGCGGAGCTGCGCGCGGCGCTGCTGGTCGACACCCCCGTCTGGAAAATCCCGCGGAAGTGGAAACTCCTGCCAGCGCTGCCGGTGACCGCGCGCGGCAAGGTTGACGTCACCGGATTACGGATGCAGGTGTTCGGCGCCGCGGGTGGTGGATCAACCGTCCTGGCTGGATAAAGGCGGGCTCGATCATCCCGCAGAATCGACGCGGCGGCCGCGTTTCCCTCGCTACAAGCCTCGCGATGGGAGCCTCACCGCAGCGACGCTTCGATCTCCACGTTCAGGGACACCCGGCAAATATCGGCGTGCAGGTAGCTGACAATGTCTCCCGGGAGTAAAAGCTCCTGCTCCAGTCGGGCGGCCACCGCCGGCACATCGCTGGGGTGGCGGAGGTAAACCTTGAACATCCGCTTCTCCGCGCCGGGAAGGACCAAGGTGCTCTTCAATCCGCAGGCGGATGAAATCGTGCGCAGGTTTTCCAGCGTGTACTCGAGTTGCCGGAGCGTGTCGCCGGGCGCCATGGTTAAGTGCCCCCGGATGGCCGCGGTCCCGGAAACAAAGAGGCTCGGGGCGGCACCTGTCTGGACCAAGGTCGCGCGGGCGAAGCTCGGTGGACGCGGACCGTAATCCGTCGGGTAATCGTAGGCCGGGACCTGCAGCGGATTCTCCACGTGGTGCGGCCGCACGTGGTAGGCGGCAAACGCGACCGTCAGGCGCGACGTCTTGCTTCCCACCGCGGAGGCCGCCGGCAGCAGAGCCTTGAAGGAGCTGCCGTACTTTTCTTCGAACGCGAGTGAGCGACCGCGGCAAAAGACCCGATAGTTCTCCAAACCGTCCGCACCCAGGCAATTGATCTCCGGAACGTAATTCCACACCCGCGCGAGGTGCCATGAGCCCGTCGCCGCAAAGAGATCGCGATAAATCCGGCACGTCTCCTTTTCCAACTCGTTCTCCGTAGAGACACTTGCCAAACCCAATCGCCACCCGTCGGTCTCGAAGATCGAAAAAAGCCCGACGCGCTCAAGTGGGGAGGTCGGATCGAAAAGGGAATCGACGGTTGCGCCGGCAAGGACCGGAACTCCCAGCCCCCCCTTGAGCTCATCCCCTGTGACCCCGGCAAATCCGAGTCTGAACGAGGGAAGCTTCGCCGTGGCGGTGGACATGAACGGGTGTTGGTGAACGACGAGTTGCGAGAAGGCAACACTCGGTCTACATCGACCCGGATTCCAGCCCGAGGTCACGCCCGAACTGCAGATGTCGAAGCCAGAGGCAGACGCTCCGTTGTAGGTGGCCTCGGTGAGGCCGCGACGGGACCACCCGGTCCCGCCTCCGCCCTCCGCGTCGTCATCGCGATGCCCATCCCCGCGGGGTCGGCGACCCCACCTACACCTGCCAGCGTCATAAGACACCGGCCCAAATGACCGCCGCTCCGTTGTAGGTGGCCTCGGTGAGGCCGCGACGGGACCACCCGGTCCCGCCTCCGTGTTGTAGGTGGTCCCGCGTACGCGGGAAGTCCGCGACGGGACCACCCGGTCCCGCCTCCGCCCTCCGCGTC
>Ga0163144_10020030_pt1 | contig 13412 bp, 9 predicted proteins | sample OliLak19BULKMAT1_FD_123175 | JGI IMG/M metagenome (GOLD analysis project Ga0163144, IMG submission 123175) | Freshwater microbial mat bacterial communities from Lake Vanda, McMurdo Dry Valleys, Antarctica - Oligotrophic Lake LV.19.BULKMAT1 | ecosystem: Environmental > Aquatic > Freshwater > Lake... | reverse complement strand
TCGCGCCTCGCGTCCCTCGTCTCCCCGCATTCCTACTTCCCCGCCACGCCAAAGTCGTGCTTCAGGCTGCGCCAGACCGAGTGGATGTGATTCGCCGGGTTGCCGGCCGGGTCGGATTGGATGTTGACCAGCTCCAGCACGAAAGTCGGCCCTTGCACGCGGTAGTAATGCCCCACGCCCGGCTTGGTCGCGCCGGCCCAGGCGAAGTGGACGTTTTCAAATCCGGCAGCTTTGATCTCGGCGAGGCGGGCGGCGGCGAGTTCGTCGGCGAGGTTGCCGCTATAGGATTCTAAAAGCGTCCAGAGCGTTTTCTGTTGCTCGGCGGTGAGGCCTTTCGCGGCGATTCCCTCGGGCGTGCCGGTCGGGGGGGTCGGCTTGCCGGCGTTGCGATAATCGTCGGGGGCTTTCATGGCAATGATGGCTTTGGCGCGTTGCGCGTCGTTGAGAGCATTGACCAAGTCGAAGGCGAGCTGCTCTTCGTTGGCCAGCGTGCGCGTGCCGCGTTCCGGACCGCCGGGGATGAAGATGCTGACGGTGGCCGGGTTCGCGCCCCAAAAGCTCGGCGTGTCGGCGGTGACTTTGCCGCAGTCGATCACAAAGTTGAGCGAAAAATGATGCCCCTCGATGCTCCAGCCCCAAACGCCGTTCGCGTCGGGCTTGCCAAAGAGGGTCACAAAGTACCGGACCGGATCGCGGAGGGGCGTTCCCTTTTGGTTCTTTTCCCCTTCAAAGAGGTTGTTCTCCAGCGACATGATCTTCACGGCTTTGTCATAGCCGGTTTTGCTGAGTGAAACTTCAAGCAGGTTGTGGGCGAGCTTTTTCTGGGCGTCGTTCATCTCCTTGATTTGCAGGCCCTTGCGTTGCGGCTTGGGAATGTTGTGCCAATCGAGCCGGCGCGGATCGTCGAAGGGGATCGTCGTTTTGGCGATTTCGGCTGCGTTGAGCGAGGCTAGGAATTTGGCGGCGGCATCGGTCATTTCAAGACCGACCGCACGCGCGGGGGCTTTTTGCGCAAATGCCGTTTGGGCAAACAAGAGGGCGAGAAGTAAGAGGGTGAGCAAGCGGGACATGGAGGAATGTTCCTGAGTGTGGGTGGGATGGGTGTTGGCTAGCGGGTGACGGGTTTCAGAGCAGGGGGGCAGGGGAGCGCGGGGGCAGGGGGATTTTGGGTGGCACGCACTGAGTGCCAGCGAAGGGCGTGGGAGCAGGTAATTCAATACGAACCGCTATTTTGGTGCGCCGCCGCGCGGGAAGCAAGCGGATTTTTGATTGGGGGAATCGGGTATGGGGTATGATCGGCAAGGGAAATGACTTTGCCCTGTGCAGCACTTTTCAATTTCCACTTTGCACTTTTCACTCTTCATTCTTCATTCCCGCCGAAACGCTCTCCCCAAGCGTCGCGGTTAATCAATCCCTCACCCCTGCCCCCACGCCCCCCTGCTCCCCCTCTCACTTCACTCCCCGCCCACCGGCAGCGTTGACGAAGCTGGTTCGCGGGTGATCGAGGAGACGCGCGTGCCGCTTTCCAAGTTTGTCTCCGGGGCCAACACTACTTGCTCGCCCACTTGCAAGCCGTTCGTCACTTCGACTGTCTCGTCGTTCATGAGTCCCACGGTAATCGGCTGCAATTCGGCTTTGCCGCCGCGGATCGCAAAGACCATCCATCGGCTGTCGGCGCCGCGGAAGAGCGCGGAGCGCGGGATCACGGTGGCCGACGACTTTTCGGCCGTGACGATCTTGACCCGCACGCGGAAATCGACCCCCAATTCGCGCTCTTTGCGAAGCCGCGCCAATTCGCTCGGCTCAAACGCCACGATCACTTTGACGCGTTGTTGTTCCACGCCCAGCGAACTCACCTTGGTAAAGCCCGCTGGAAAGATCCGCGTCACTTTGCCGCGGGCTAGCGTTGGGCCGATGGCGGGGCCGAGGATTTCCGCCGCCTGGCCCGGCTTTACGTTGACCACGTCTTGGCTGAGGATATCGACCTCGACTTCCAACTCGTCGAGATTGCCGAGCTTGAGCAACATCGTGCCGGCCGAAACGTATTGCTCGTCGGTCAAGCCCCGTTCGAGGACCACGCCGTTGATGGGGCTGGTCATCGTGCCGCGCTTTTGATCGCGTTCGGCCTCTTGCCATTGGATGACCGCCTCGTCGCGCTGCTTCTTGAGTACGTCGCCCGACTTTTCGGTTTTGCGTTTGATGTAAGCATCGAGGGCCACAGGCATCAGTTCCGTGGCGGCGAGCATGGCTTGCAGCCCGGTTAGGATGAGTTGATTCTGGCGGAATTCAACGTCGCTTTCGATAAATTGCAGTTCGGCCGCGTCGCGGTCCTCTTCGGACTTGGTTTTGTTCTTCCAAAGTTCGCGAATCCGATCGAGGTTTTTCTTGGCGAAGTTATATTTCGCCTTGCCCGATTGCAGCCGTTCTTGGGCGGCTTGGACGCTGCTTTTCATGGAGCGGACGACTTCGTGGGTTTGCGAGAGGGTGACTTGTTCGACGGTGACGTCGTCGTTTTCTTGAATGGCGGCGTCCATCCGTTCTTTGGCCGCGGTCATCGCCGCTAGCTTCAGGCCCAGATCGGCCGGCACGACACGCGCGACGATGGTTCCTTGCTTGACCGGTTGCCCTTCGGGAAATTCGGCCAGCGCCTCGACCCGGCCGGCAAACGGCATGGTGATGTTCCAGGTGCGGGGGAGGCGGGTTTTGCCGCGGTCCTCAACCAATTCGCGGATCGGCGCGGTTGTGACCGGAGCCGCCTCGACCGGCTGTCCGCCGTTGCCGCCAAAGAGATAAACGCCCGCGCCGATGAGCAACGCGGCCACGAAGAGCAGGAGGGGGATTTTAGTGGACATGGGAGGGAAAGGTTAAGGGCTAAAGGTTGAAGGGTGAAAGTAAACGATGAACAATGAATGATGAACGATGAAGTTAATGAAGGGAAAAGGAAAAAGGCGGGGATGGTAAGTTTGTCTCGCGCCTCGCGTCCCTTACTCTGCACTCCGCACTCCGCATTTTCCTTCATCATTCCTCATTCATCGTTCATCGTTTCCCCCGGTCACTCTTTCACGTTCAGCGCGTCGCGCCAATCTTGTTTGAAGATTTCGCGCTGCACCAGGGCGTGGGCGGCCAGGCCGAACAGGATCGCCGCGCTGAGCGTTTTGATCCAGACCGAAGCGGGCATGACCAGGGGGAAGCGGAACATCTCGGTGTTGTACACGATCGTCATGTACCACACGAGCAAATAACCCAACGGAAAACCCAACACGGTGCCGACCAGATTGAGCGTCATACTTTCGCGGAGGAAAAACCCGCCGATCTGCCACGGCGTGTAACCGAGGACTTGCAGCGTGGCGATCTCGCGGCGGCGCTCGGCCAGGCTGATTAACGTCGTATTCAACAGGCTCGCAAAGAAAATGATCCCCGCGAAAATAATGATTAGCGTGATGATCGTATCCTGCATCTTCACAAACGTGTTCACAAGGTTATGCAGGTTCGCCTCGCGCTCGCTATAGGCCTGCAACGCCGGCAGCCGTTTGATTTCGCGGCAAAACGCGTCCTTTGTCTCTTCGCCGGGCGTGAGCTTGAGTTGCACGCCGCTGATCGCAGATTCCTCGCCGATAATCCAGTTGGCATAACGAATGTCGGCATAGACGCTCAGCCCCAAATAGCTGTCGGTGATTTCAACGATCGGATGCTCTTGGGATCGCGTAACCCTTTATTGGGGGTTACGGTGACGTGATCGCCGACTTGCAGGTGGAGCAGCTCGGCCAGTTTGCGCGTCATCGTCAGCCCCGATTCGCGGATCCGAATCGGCTTGCCCGCCGCGTCGCGCGGGATGGTCAACACGCCGTCCACCGGCAAACCCGAGATCGCCCCCTTGCGGCGATACGGCCCATGCTGAAAATCGCAAGCCACGTTGAGGATCGGCTCGGCATAGGTCACGCCGGGTAAGCGGCGGGCTTCGTCGAGGGCACCGGCATCGCGCTCGTCTTTGAAGCTCAAATCGACGTCGCTTTGCATGATCTTTTCAAACTGGAAATCGATCAAATATCGCAAACAGGTTTGCAGCGTGAATCCCGTGAGCGTGAGCGTGGCCCCCATCATCGCCGCGAACAGGGTCACTCCGGAGCGGACCCGCTGGCGGAAGAGGTTCCGCAACGACATTCGCCAGGCGAAGCTGAGCCGAGACCAGAGCCAGGTCCACCGTTCGAGCAGGATTTTTCCCCCTTGCTTGGGAGGCTGTGGACGCATCGCCTCGGCCGGGCGCAAGCGAAGCGCGGCCCAGGCCCCTTGCCCGCTGCCGAAGAGCGCGCAGACGCAACTGATCATCGCGCCGGCGGAATAGAGTTGCGGATCGAGACGATTGGTCAGGTTGGGAAATTCAAACAGCGTCTTATAAAGTTCCGTCACCAAAATCGACAGGTAAAATCCCGCCGCGCTGCCTACCACCGCCCCGCAAACGCCGACCACCGCCCCGAACAAAGTGTAGTGCAAAAACAATTGCCCATTACTGTACCCGACCGCCTTGAGCGTGCCGATCAGCACGCGTTGTTGGTCGATCAGCCGCGACATCAACACATAAAGCACCAACGCCGCCACGGCCAAGAACATGCTCGGCATGATCGTCGAAAAGACCCCGACGCCGCGGATTTCATCGCTTAAGTAACGGTTGGACGGTTGATCCCGCAGCGGAATCTTTTGCAGCACGCCGTAACTGGCCAGCCGCCGTTCAAGCGTTTCCAACACCGAGTCGGGATGGTCGCGGATCTCGGGCGCGAGCCTCCCGATCAATTGATTCGCCGCCCCTTCCATGCCAAAGACTTCTTCGGCATAAGTCTGTTTGATGTAAAAGACGCCGAACCGCTGCGGGTCGGGAATGATCGAGCCGGGGCTGACGAGATAAACAAACTCGCTGGAGACCGCGGTCCCGACGATGAACAACTCCTCGCGGCGGTTGTTGAGAATCAGCGAAAGCCATTGTCCGGGGGCAAGCTTATGCCGTAGTGCGAACGATTCGGTCACCAACACTTCGTTTCGCCGCCGCTCGGTGAAATACCCGCCGCGTTTGAGCACCACGTCGTTAATCACCGGTTGGCGTGCGTCGGGCAGCGAGACGACGAAGGCGTTAACCGGTTCCCGCTGGCGTTCGATATCGACCGTGGCGTAGTAGCCGATCCGCGGGCGAAGCTCGCTGATACCGGGGATATTCCCCAGCGCGGTAATTTCGGCGATGGGGGCTTTTTTGAGATCGATCCAAAAATCGGCCATGCGGCATTGGCCGTAATACTCGCGTTTGGCAAAGAGCAGATTCTGATATGCCGACTTCATGTAAATGAAGCCCATCACGCCGACCGCCATCAACGCCGTAATGGCCAGCATCATCCCCTTGCTGGCCCAAAATTCGCGGCGGAGTTTTTGGTTGAGAACGGACATGGGGGGCGTAGTAAACGATGAACGATGAATGATGAACGATGAACGATGAAGTTATTTGAGTGAAAAGGGAAAAGGTGGGGATGGAAAGTCTTTCCCTCGACTCTCGTCTCTCGTCCCCAACCCCTGCTCCCCTGCCCCATCGCTCCCCTGTTCCGCCCCTACCACTCCACTTCCTCCGGCGGTTTAAGGACCAGATTGGCGTGGTGTTCAGTGATTTCGCCGCTGCGGAGTTTGACCACCGTGTCGGCGATTTCGGCGATCGGGGCGTTATGCGTGATGATCACGATGGTTTTGCCTAGTTGATTCCTCAGATCCACCAGTAGCCGCAAGACTTTCTTGCCCGTCTCGAAATCGAGCGCGCCGGTCGGTTCGTCGCATAGGACCAACTCGGGGTTTTTGGCAATCGCGCGGGCGATAGCCACGCGTTGTTGCTCGCCGCCCGAAAGCTGCGAGGGAAAATGATGCTTGCGGTCAGTGAGCCCGACCAGATCGAGTACCTCATCGACATCGAGCGGCTTACGGCTGATCTCGGTCGAGACGAGCACGTTCTCGCGCGCGGTCAAGTTGGGAATGAGATTATAGAACTGAAAGACGAAGCCGATCGTGTCGCGGCGATAGCGGGTCAGCTCGGCGGAGCCGGCGCGGCTTAGATCGCGGTCGCGGTACCAAACCTGGCCGGCGGTCGGCGTGTCAAGCCCGCCGATGATGTTGAGCATCGTCGTTTTGCCCGATCCGGACGGCCCGACCATGACGAGGAGTTCGCCATGATGGATTTGCAGCGAGATATGCCGCAAGACGTTAACCGCCACTTCGCCCATCTGATACGTCTTATCGACGCCGTCGAGATGGAGCAGAATGTTTTCCGGCGAGAACATTGTTCGTGCGTGGGTATCGGAGGTCGCGGCGACGAACCGTGGCCAAACGCCAAGCGTTTGCAGCCGCGTCAGAACGGAATGGCAAGCGTCTGCTCCAGTCAGGGGCGTCGGAGCATATTTGTTTCCATCCAGTCTGTTTCTAATCAGGACACCGCATACCTATTGTAGTTCGTGATTTTTTTCACAATCTAGTCTAAAAATCAAAAGATTGTTTTATCCCCTTAAAATCTAACGACTTATGCAATACTTAGCTGTGCCGGCGTTCACGACGATTGGGCGATTTCGCTCATTTTTCCGAGCCGTGTGATTTGGCCTTCGTGACGGTATTCTTCTCAGCACTTGAGTTGCACAATGGCTTCGGCGCGGAATTATTCTTGGCATTTGCCTCCGCAATCGGCTGACCCGCTGCGAGGACTTGATCGAGCAGCGCGCGGCTTGCGCGAAGCAACTTTTCGCATTCGGCCGCATCGTCAAAAGCTGCCGCGCGCTGCGCGCTCTGCGTGATGGTTTCATTCACCGCGGCGCCGTTCACGATCCGCGCGACCAAGAACAACGGCCGCCCGCGCACCTGGTCGTAAATCCGCACGACGTATTCGCCGAGCATGCTGATCCCCAACGCGTTGAGCGCGCCAAAGAAGCTGCCGGTCAACACGTGCGACGACCACCCGGGGATCGCCGTGCCGGTGACAAAACGGCACCACAAAGTGTAAGTAGCCAAGATACAAAAGAGCCCCGTCGCCGCATAGCCGATTCTCGCAAAGATCGTCAGCGGCAACGACGAGAACGAAAAGATCGCCGTCTTGGCCAAGCGAATTAAGCCGCGCAACGAGACCCGCGGCGTGGCGTCATACCGCGCGTTCCGTTCGACTTCGACCCCCGTTTGACGAAACCCGACCCACGCTCTCAAGCCGGGCAAATAACGATCACTTTCACCAAGAGCGACGATCTGTTGCGCGACGTTGCGATCCATGAGGCTGAAATTGCCGGCGTCGGCGGGAAGCTTTGTCGTGGCGACGCGCGCGAGCAGTTGATGAAAAGTATCAAACAGGAATCGCTTCCACCACGCTTCTTTGCGTTCGCGGCGGAGCGCGTAAACCACGTCAGACCCTTGCTGCCAAAGCCGCACAAAATTGAGAATCGCGCGCGGCTCGTCTTGCAGATCGCTATCCATCAGGATCACCGCGTCGCCGACGGCGTGGGTCAACCCCGCTTGCACAGCCGCCTGATGTCCGAAATTGCGCGAGAGATGCAGCACGCGGATCGCCGGGTCGGCGGCCGCCAGTTCATCCAGAATCCGCGAGCTATGATCGCGCGAGCCGTCGTTAACGAAGAGGATTTCATAACGCGCGCCAGTGAGCTTGAGGGCCATCCGCAGTTGTTCCGCCAATTGCGGCAAAACGACCTCTTCATTATAAACCGGTAGAACAACGCTTAACAGCTTGTCGCGCAGATTTCCGCGATCGGCGTGCAGTTTCGGGAGGTTGTTGCTCGTCGTCATGGCGATGATCCTAGGGCTTTTGCAAAGTCCGTTGCTGTTCTGGAGGTTGGGTTCGGCTGCGCTTTTGTTCGCTTTTCACGCGGCATTGAGCGCGAATGGCAAAGACCGCGCCGAGGCACCACAACCCTAGCCCGCAATAACTGGCGATGCGGCCCCAAACGTGGGCGGGCGCGGCGTAAACGAACGCGATTTGGCTCGATCCGGCGGGAACTTCGCACCCTATAAAGCCCCCGGCAAACGCGCTAACCGGCACAGCCTTACCGTTCACGGTCGCTTGCCAACCGGAATGGGACGATTCATTGGTAATCAGCCAGCCGGGCCGCGCGACGGTGCAAGTCAGCGACATTTTTCCCGGCAAGTCATTGGTGAATTGATGGATCAACGGTTGGGCGTTGGTGAGCCAAGCGGGCTTAAGTGAAGTGCGGAATGCGGAGTGCGGAGTGCGGAATGGGGAAGCAGAATATGAGCTTGATTCGTGAAGGGTTGCGGATGGCGTGAAGAGTTCATTGAAGGTGAGGTTTTTGCCGCTGACGTACGAGGCCCGCTGCGGTAACGCTTCTTTGAGGAATGCGCGCGGTGCGGTCGATTGGGGATTACGGAAATTCGCGGTCGCCGCGTACCATGGTTTCACCCCGGCATAGCCGTCCCACCGCGCGCGCGGAGCTGGAAACTCGGGCGTCGCTTGCCAAAGATTTTGATTTCCGACTTGCAACCGCTTGCCATTGAGCAACGACGCGCCGAGTAACTCGGCCCTCGCCGCGCGCACGCCCCAACCGGCGTAAGGAATCGTCGGATCGGTTTGCCACTGTGCAGCGAAACCGCCGGCTGTTGCAGGAACCTGTCTCCAGGTTTGAAAACCGGCCGTGCTGGCGGCATAAATACCGAGATCGAGGATCGTGAATGCTACCAGTGCGAACTTTGCTCCACATGCGTTGCATATCCACAGTTCCAAGATTGCTAAACCGACCAGCAACAACGCCGGTCCGGCCAATTGCCGCGGCAGCGGGCTGAGCCATTCGCTCCAGCGCGCATTGCCGATAACGATCAACAGGAAGCTTGCGGCGACCGTTAGCCGCAATGCCAGCCGCTCGCGCGTCGTCCAAGCGGGTCTGGTCTGCAATTGCCGCGCGGCGGCGCGCCGTGTACGAGCCAATTGATTGAGCCGACTCAGACCGCAAGCCGCCAAGAGAACCAGCCCGAACAGCGTCAACAACATCGCGCGGCTGGGAAAGCGAAGTTGATTCAAGTACGGCACAAGCGGTAACAGCTTGGCCAATGGGCCATATTCCCCGGTGGCAACGAGCAGCCCGACGCCGATCAACGCCCAGGCGAGCCAACGGACTTGCCGCCGGCGCGTCGATAAAACTGGAGTGACCGCTCCTAGCACAACGAGCAACAACGGGACCGCGCCGAAGTAACAGGTCAATTCGTGCGTGTTCTGCCCGACGACGCGGCTAGCGAAGAGATACGGCGCAATGAACTGTACGGCATTGAGCGGGTGCCATGAACCCTCAAGCGACGCGGCCGCCGACCAAGTTGCCCTTTCGGAGTCGGCCAGATAGGCCAGTGTGGGAATGACCTGCGCCGCGCCGAGCAAGAGGCCCAGTAGCTTGGCGGAGCAGTAGAGGAGGAGGAATTTGGGGATTGGTGATTGGGGATTGGGCGTTGGGCGTTGGGGGGGGAGGGGAGACGGGAGTATGATGCTGTCGCATTCTGTACTCCGTACTTTGTACTCTGCATTCAGTATTTCCCCCCGTCCCTCGTCCCCCGCCCCTCGTCCCGCTTTCCGCACTCCGCGATCCGCAAGCGTCACGGTTAAACGATCACACTTGGCTAACCGACGAGCACACCACAACAACCCAATCGCTTCGGCGATGAGGGAATAGAGGACGTATTGCGGATAGCCCAGAAGTAGTTGCGATCCAGTGAGCAGCGCGATGGCGAGGAGGAGGGGGATTGAAGATTGGGCGTTGCAGAACGGGGATTGGGGATTGGGCGTTGGGGGTTGGGGAGCGACTAGAGGCTGGAGGCTAGAGGCTAGAGGCTGGAACGCGGCAAAGTTATCAATTTGCAATTTCCCTCGCCCCGCATTTCGCACTCCGCACTCCGCACTCCGCGCTTGGCGAAACAACGCCGCCTGCAATCCCAACAGCCACGGCACATGGGCAATGACTTGCGTCGCGTTGACATGAACGAACCGCAGCGTGCAGAACCCGGCAAGTGCGAAGCAGATGCCACCGTAAATCGCCGTACGCCGTGCAAAACCAAGCTGCCGCAACCAGAACCAAACCCCATAAAACCCAGCCAGATACGGCCACCAGATTTCCACGCCAAACGCCAACGGAAACGGCAACACGCGATAGAGCAATTGGTGCAGCGGATGCTCGCCGCCCAGTTGGCCTTCGCCATGCACGTCATACCCGGCAAACAGAGCAGGGGACCAGCGCCATTCCTGGCCTTGTTGCAAACAATGTTGGTAGACGTAACGGAGCGGCGCGTGATAAGCGCCGAGATCGTCATGTATGGGAAAATAGCCAAAAAACGCCGGGATCAAGAGCAATGACCAAAGCGCGACCGCGACAAGCACAATCCTTCGAGTGCGGAATGTGGAGTGCGGAGTGCGGAGTGCAGTTGACTTAGACTTATCATGTGATATGACATCAAGACCCCCATGCCATTCGGCTGGAGGCGGCGTTTGCGTCAGAGGTGTTCCAAGTTTGGACATTCGTGATTTAGAGGCTGGAGATGAACAGAATCATATCATCATTCACCTTTAACCTATTCCCTTCAATTACTTCATCGTTCATCGATTAATATCATCCTTCTGGCTTCCCCCCTGCTCACCTGCCCCCACGCTCCCCTGCTCCGCACCTTCACGTCACCAACACACTCGGCTTGTCGCGGAGGCTTTGCAAATGCGGATCGTCGAGGATGACAAACGGGTTAAGCAGCGGCCACCATGGTTCGCCGCGCTGCGCGATGTGCCGTTCGGCTAGCGGGCCAAGGCGTTGGTCGGCCAATTGCAAATAGCTGATTCGCTCCGGCCGCAAGCCCATGATCCGCGCTGCCGTCGCATCGACCGCCGTCGGATTGGCGCCGATCAGGAGCAGGCCGAGTTGCTTGGGGCTTCCCATGATCGGACCGTCCCCTTCCATGCAGGTGATGGCATCGACAATGGCGATGGTCCGCGGCAGGCTGGCGTTGATGTCAAACACCGTTTGCGGAATGCCGTTATAGTGCAGCACGTTTTTGGGCCAGCCGTAGCGAATGCCCGGGATGGTGCCGTACATGTTTTTTAGCGCGGCGGTCATTCCAGCCCAATGGTGGGTCTTGAGCTTCGGCAGAGAGACAACCAGATCAGCCGTGATGATGCTGCTGGGAAAATGAAAACCGGCCAGTTTGCTGGCGTTACCGCGATTTTCTCGCCAGCCCGTCTCTTCATGATTCAGGTCGGCGAAGGCGATATGCTCAGAGCGCAACGCTTCGCCGAGGGTCGATTCCTCGAGTGCCATTTCGGTGTCGCGCACATGCCCCGGTCCTTCGCCGACGAGTACCTCGGCTCCCCAACGGCGAAAGACCTCGGCCGCGGCGATCACTACGGCTGGATGCGTGGTCATGTGTGGGCAACGCTTAGTCGGCTCAACGAGATTCGGCTTGAGCAGCACGCGCTTTCCGCGCACCCAAGCCGTGTCGAAGCCGGTCGCCAGCAGGCCCTCTTGAATCGAGCGGGCAAGGGGGCCGCCATAACGCTGGTCTTTGGCAATAAAGACCGTCGCGCGTTCGGCCAGCACTTCTTGAACGCCAAAGTAGCCTCCAGCGGCCACCAACGCGCTACCGCCGGCGACCAGTAATGTGCGGCGGTCGATGGTTGGGGATTGGGGGTTGGGCGTTGGGCGTTGGGGGAGAGGGAGGGAGGCTAGCGGCGGGAGGCTAGAGTTTGCAGGCTGGTGTTTGGTGTTTGGTGCTTGGTGAGGTTGTTGTAAAGTTCCCTCATTCCGCATTCCGCATTCCGCACTTCGCACTTCGGTATTTGATTTCGGCGTGCCGCACGGCCAGCAATCGTTGGTCACCGGCTGGAATGAATGGCTCATCGCATTCCTCCCGCCCGGCCCGGCCAAATCGAGTAATTCGGGCTTTGCATCACGGCCGCAGTCCACAATAACAATGCGTTGCGATACGGTGATTGATCGCGTTCAGCGATTCGTTTCGCGGCTTGTTCCAACCAATCGAGCGCGTATCGCGGGCGAATGCTGAGCGTCGCCAAACCAAGCAACCCGAAACTGAGCGACGCGGCCGCAGTCTCGGTGCCCAGTTCGGCTTGCAGCCACGCGGCCGACTTGTCTCGTTTCCCTTCGCGGTCCGGTTCGTCGCTTAAGGCGAGCAGGAGCAAGCCCGTCGGTTGAATATGGGCGCGCAGCTCTTGGCCCAACACGATCGTGTTTCCATAGTTGGCTCCGCCGTTGGGCAAAATGCGGTCGAAGAGTACAGTCACCCCTTCGCGGCAACGCGCGTGATCCCCCAGGCCGTGCGCCTTAAGAGCTAGGACCGCCAGACAAGTCGGCTCCAACCAGGTGTGCGTGCCGGTTACCCACGACCAACCGACGAGTTCGACATTGTGCGCTACGCCCGGTTGCAGCGGCATTTGCATCCCGCGCGTCGCGGTGATCCAATCCAAAGCGGCAGTGACGGAGAACGGTTTTGTCGGTCGGCTCGGTTGTCCTGGATTAACGGATTGGATTGGAGGATCGGGTTGTTCGACAAGTATTGAAGCCGGAGCAACCGGTTGCTCCAGCCATTCGTGAACAAGCTGTTTGGTGCTATTACTGGCTTCCAACAACAGCCCCCAGCTCGTCGGCCAGCCCGGTTCGTCATGCTGATAATTTGGCCCGACGCTGCCGTTGGTTTGTTGGCCGTCAGCCAGCCAATTGCGCGCGCGGTTAATTGCTCTGCGGTAGCGTGCCGAATCATAGGCGCATAGCGCTAGCGCCGCGGCTGCGGTCGGTTCGGTACATGCCGGTCCGGCGGCCGTATATCCGCAAGGGATTTGCCCAGCGAGTTGGGCGGCGAGTGCGGACCAGGGAGACATAGCGTGCGGCAACGGAATTACCCGATGATGCGGTATAACCCGAACTTGTCGGGTCGCGCATGAATCGAGCAGTGAGGAATCGTTCGCCAATGTGAAACGCGGAAAACCGGCGGCGAGAGCGGGTTTTTCGCGCGACAGGCGCGCGGCGCTCCACAAAATGCTAGCTTTTTCTGCCGCCCACGCGGCCCCGCCAGCCAGAATTCCTACCGCGATTGAAAGCGATACTCATGCCCATTCCGCTTCCCAACGCCCCCGCGCGCAGTGAACCCGCCTGGCAAAGACTTTCGGGTTTGCCGGAGGATGCAAATCTAAAAGCGAATAACGAACCAACGGTCATCACGACTCAACTTCATCCAAAATCACCATGCTTGTCATTGCAAAGTCATCCAGGGACGCGCGGTTCTGCTTTAGCGCAGCGGATTGTACGGCGCTATCGGATCTTTGTTGCATTCTGCAGTGTGTTGATCCTGGCGGGTGTTTGGCTGCGCGTGGTGAATTTCGGCCGCTGGCCAGGGATCAACGG
>Ga0163144_10020028_pt1 | contig 13413 bp, 12 predicted proteins | sample OliLak19BULKMAT1_FD_123175 | JGI IMG/M metagenome (GOLD analysis project Ga0163144, IMG submission 123175) | Freshwater microbial mat bacterial communities from Lake Vanda, McMurdo Dry Valleys, Antarctica - Oligotrophic Lake LV.19.BULKMAT1 | ecosystem: Environmental > Aquatic > Freshwater >... | reverse complement strand
TGCCCGCGGCGGCACAATCCTATCTGCAGTTCCTCGAAGAGCGCACCGGCATCGAAATCGGGGCGATATCGACGGGCCCGGAACGCACGGAGACCATCGTGAAGCCAGGCAGCCGGTTACATGAGTTACTGGGCTAGTGCCGTGACCGCTTGATTTGTTGACTTTTGCATTTTAAACCTGCCTCGCCCGCCGCGTGAAGCGGTGGGTCACATTGGCCCAATTATCTGGCAGAAAACACTGGATCTGCGATTGTCCTTGTCCAGTGTGACCCGCCGCTCACGGCAGGCTAGAGCCACCGGTGGCCTAGGAAGCAAACTAATTATGCCTTCAGGGCACTAGTTCCGAGTTACTCAGCGAGCGATACGTCGCCAACCCAAAGATCGGCCCAGCCGATTAATGGGCGCCTTCATTATCTATTGGAATTGGTTTTCCTGAACCGCTATCCTGAAGGTTGACCGCTGTTGCGTTTCGCACCGGACCCTTATTGGCCTGGTACCCACCTTCTATTTTTTGAGGTTCACGATGCTCCGTAGAGACCTGCTTCTCGGCTCAGCTGCCGCTTTGGCGCCCGCCCTGACTCCCACCGCAGTGGCCGCCGCGCCTTCCTGGGACGCGGGAAAACTATTTCACCTGCTGCCCACCGTCAGCGACCGTCGGCTGCTCATCAAGGCCACCTTCACCGAGCGGCAAAGCCGGCCTCCGTCGCTGCGCGTGGCCGGCAAGCTCGTCGCCGGCAAGCAGACCGACTACCGCGGCTCCTGCTGGAGCTTCGATGCCGACGGGCTCGAACCGGCCCGCCCCTATAAACCCCAGATCGTCGACTCCGCCAAGAAGCCCCTCTGCGCTCCTTGGACCTTGAAGACCTTCCCCGCCCCCAGCGAACAGCCCAAAAATTTCCGCCTCCTGGTCTACACCTGCGCCGGTGGCGATGAGCGCTTGATCGCCTCAAACGGCAAGCCCAATAACTTGAGCCTGGCGCAACGCGGCCGCTTACTGCACCGCGCCATGACCTTCTCTCCCGATGCCGTCGTCGCCAATGGCGACCCCATCTATTGGGACTTGAAACAAGGCGACTACCCACCGCGCCTGGACGACAAATTGATCGGCCTCACCGGTAAGTTCCAACGCGACCAGCCCGTGCTCGGCACCCCGAACGGGGAAATCCTCCGTACCGTCGCCGACCAGCAGATCGCCCGCCTCTACGGCACGCGCTTTCGCGGCGTTCCGGTCTTCTTCCTGCAGGATGACCACGATTACTTCGAAAACGACGACGCCAACGACCGGATAGTGACCTACCCGCCGGACCATTTCATGCTCCAACTCGGCCGCGCCACGCGGCGCATATACTACCCCGAGTTCCTGCCTGACGCCCAGCGCCCAATAGGGTTGCCCGGCGCCTCGGCGTCCGACACGCCCTCGGCCACCGGCGAAGCCTTCGGCACCATCCGGTTTGGTAGCCTCGCCGAAGTCCGGCTCTACGATTGCCGCTGGCAGTTCCACCGCAACTCCGTGCTCGATGCCCGGAACTTCTTCGCCCCGGCGAAACCCTCTTTCCGCCGCAACCAATTCGGCGGGCTACTTTCCGGCAAGCTCTGGAAGGACAAAACCTTCTTGATCATGGGCTACGAAGGCAATCGCCGCGGCCAGCAGGACATTAGCCTGCGTGCTCTGCCTCCAGTCGCGTTTCGCAACGGTAACTTCAGTTCGCTCGCCACTCCCCTCCGCAATCCGCGCGGCGGCAATTTTCTCTTTCCCGGCAATATCATCCCGGCGAGTTCCTTTAGCCCGCAAGGCGCCGGGCTCCTCGCCTTGTATCCGCAACCTACTAACGCGGGCGTGAATAACTTCAATGCCACCGCCGCCAGCCGCTTCATGCAGTCCGCCGGTAATGGCATCACGCCGCTCTCGCGCAGTTCGCCCTTCCGCGAGGCGCAGATTGCCGGGCCGTTCTCGGCGCCCACCGTTCCGGACCTCGCCAACATGTTCACCGCCACCAGCAGCACGCCCGTCGCTCCCGGCATCCAGGAAGACATCAAGACCGGCTACATTAACCAATGGAGCTTTGGCGTCCAGCGCGAACTCGCGCGCAACTTGGTCCTTGACGTGTCCTACTTGGGCTCCCAAGGCCACAAACTGCCCACCGGCTGGAACCTCACCTTCTAAATGAACACCCTTCTACTCAATCGCGCCGCCCTTGAGCCGCTGCTCACCCTCGACGACTGCATCGTCGCTGTCGAGGAGGCCTTTCGCGCCCACGGGGAAGGCCGCGTCGACCCGCCCGGCCTCCTCCACGCCGAAACGCCGAAGGGTGAGTTCCACGTGAAGGCCGGCGTAATGGACCTGGGCCAGCCCTTCTTCGCCATCAAGATCAACGGCGGCTTCTTCGGCAACCGCGTCAACTACCAGATGCCCAACATCCAGGGGCTGGTGCTGCTATGCGATGGCCAACACGGCTATCCGCTCGCCCTGATGGATTCAAAAGCCATCACCGTCAAGCGCACCGGCGCGGCCACCGCGGTCGCCGCCAAATACCTCGCGCGGCCCGATTCCGCCGTCGCCACCATCTGCGGCTGCGGCACGCAAGGCGCCATTCAGCTCGAAGCTCTCCTGCGACTCTTTCCCATTACGAAGGTACACGCCCACTCCCGCAGCGCCGCCTCCATGGAGCGCTTCTCCCAAGAATGTGCCACTCGCTGGAACCTCACCGTCACCCCCACGCCCGACCTCGAAGCCGCCCTCGCCGACACCGACATCTGCGTCACCTGCACCCCAGCCAAAGGTGCCTTCGTGAAAGCTCCCTGGGTCCGCCCGGGCACTTTCGTCGCCGCCGTCGGAGCCGACAGCCCCGACAAACAAGAGCTCGACCCCGCCCTGCTCCAAGGCCACAAAGTCGTCGCCGATATTCTGGACCAATGCCTCCACGTAGGGGAGATTCACCACGGCGTCGCGGGGGGCTTCCTCACCGCCGCCGACGTTCACGCTGAATTGGGCCAAGTGATCGCGGGTAAACGCCCTGGCCGCACCAATCCCGAAGAAATCACCATCTTCGACTCCACCGGCACCGCCCTCCAGGACCTCGCCGCCGCCATGGTCGTCTACCGCAAAGTCAGCACCGGCGCCGTCTACCCCACGTTCGACTTCTTCGCCTCCTAAATCCTCGACCCAGCGGTGCAGCTTATGCGGTCAAAGGGTCAGGCTGCGAACATGGCGAACGGCAAGCCGAATCGCTGGGACAGCCGCCGCGCGCGCTCCCTGCTGATTTGGCGTTTCCCCGCCATTACCGCCGACAAGGGTGACTGCGAGCCAAAACAATCCACCTAGTCCACCTGCCGCAGGCCGCCCTCCTCCATCAAGTGTTCTAGCCGGGCTCAGCGCCACCGTCCGCCGCGTGCGGTCGAACAAGCGCACGGCTAACAATTCCTCTAACTCCCGCACATGTTGGCTCACCGTCGATTGCGAGATAAACAAGGTCTGGCTCGCCCGCGTGAAGCTCAATTGTTCGGCCACCGCGCAAAAGACTTCCAATTGGCGAAAACTAACGCTCACCTTACTTAATCTGCACCGGCGGCACCGCCGCGGCGTTGCCGTTCAGAAAACGGTCAAACCAATACACCTGCCAATTTAGGCTTTCCACTAACTGGCGCGACACGCCGGTGCGAGTCAGGTCGTGGTCGCCGCCAGGAAACATCACGAATTCCGAGGTAACGCCGAAGCGTTGCAAGGCCCGAAACCATTGCTCGCCCTGTTCCAGCGGCACCCGCTGGTCGTTGTCAGAATGTAGCACCAGCGTGGGCGTCTTTACTTGTGCCGCATAACGAACCGGCGAGTATTTCCAATATAAATCGTAGTTCTGATAGAGATCCCCGCCGAAATCTTTGGCATGGCTATAGGCCGCATCGCGCGTGCCTTCAATGCTGATAAACTTCGAAATTCAGCGCAACGTCACCGCGGCCTTAAACCGCTGATCGTGGCCCACAATCCAATTCGTCATAAAGCCCCCGTAGCTTCCGCCAGTTACTCCCAAACGCGCGGGATCGATCCACGGATACTTCTCGAGCGCCACGTCCACCCCTCGCAGGATATCCGTGTAAGCCTTGCCGCCCCACTCCAGTACCGCCATCCGCTCAAACTTCTCTCCGTAGCCTGATGACCCGCGCGGATTGGTGTAGAACACGGCCCAGCCCTTCGCCGCATACACCTGAAACTCGTGAATCCAGCTCACGCCGTACATCGATGCCGGACCGCCATGAATCGAAAGCACCATGGGATAGCGCTGACCTTCGCGCCAATCGAGCGGTTTCATAAAGAAGCCATCGAGTTCCACCCCATCGGCCGCCCGGTAGCGCACTCGCTCGAGTTCCGGAAAGCGCAGGTCGCGCCACACCGCTTCGGAATACGGTCCGCCCATTTTCGCCTAACGACATTTCGTTGGGCGTTAAGTCGGGCGCATTGGGCAGTTGAATCTTCGCCATCGACTCAGCCACCGCCGCCACATAAATTACCCGCTGCCCATCGCGCGACAACTGCGGCAACTGGGCCCCCGAGAACTTCTCCGCCACTAAGCTGAGCGCTTCGCCCGTCCCCTGCCGATCAACTGGAACCGTGTAGACGGCTTGAGAACTACAACACTGCCGGTCGGTGTGCTCGGCCGTAAAGGCCAACTTAGTCCCGTCAGGGGACCACACCGGCTCGCGGTCGTTACGCTGATCGCTGTTGGTCACCTGCTTCACTTCGCCGGTGGCGACAGTTAGCACCCAGAGATGCGTCCGCAATAAGCCAAAGTAACCCCGGCCATTGTACTTGTAACTGCTATAGCGATAATGGCGCATATCGCTTTCGGGCGTCGAAGGTCCGGAGCGGCTCACTAACGCCAGCCGCAGCCCATCGGGAGACCACGCGAAAGCACTCACCCCATTCGGAAGATTCGTCAACTTCCGCGGCTCCCCGCCCGACATCGGCGCCAACGGCCCTTGGCCCCCGGAGATGTACGGCAGCGCCGCGCCATCTGGCCGCCAGCGTGGGTGCCCGGCCGCGGCCGAGTAAGTAAACCGGCGCGGCTCCCGGCTCCCATCGCTCTTCGTGAGTTAGATCGCCGAGTCGCGCCCCGTATGTTTCTCGTTCACCTGGGTCACCACAAACGCCGCTTGCGCTCCATCGGGAGAGAGGCGGGCGTCGGAAACATTATTGAAGCGATAATAATCTTCGGCCGTCACGCCACGCGGCGTTTGCGCCAACAGGCAGGGAATGAGAATCAGGCCGGTCAATATTGGAAACAAACGCATCGCGTAGAAGTCCTTTAGCAATCAATACCGCCAACTGGTCAAGTCGGCACCCGCGGGTGCGCTGGTCAGGATGCGTTCCACGAATTTCGGAATAAACATCTGGTGATAGCGCAGGCGCGACAAATAGTTGGGCCGCGTGGGATCGCCATTCCAGCAATGCTCAGCCCGGTCACCATAAGTAACTTCGCCGCCGTAGTTAGTCGTCTTCAGGAAATCTTCCATTAGATAAACGGCATTGTTCAAATAGAAGTTATCCATGTCCCCACAGTAGAGATTCAGCTTTCCCTGTAACTTCGCGCCTAGGCCTTTGTCCCAATCGCGCCGCAGAATATAACCCAAGTCGAAATGTTCGCGCCAATACTCCGCGACTTTCTTATCGATTTGGCCGGTCATTTTATCGAAAATCCGCGCCGGGTAACCGTCCGGCCCTACGGGTGAATAAACCGCCTCCCAAATGTCATTCTGTTGGCCGGACCGTGACTTGGTCCCCAACACCAGTTCCCAATGATTCATTTCCTCCTGCGTGGCTGAGATCTCGCCCAAGTAATTCCGCTTCCCCGGGCGCGGCGTTCGCCTCAGCTTGGAATCAACAAAATAGGCGTTCTGGTGCCCGTAAAGGTCAATCGTCGTGAACGCCCGAAAATCGACGGGGTCCGGGCAAGCCCCATAAGCAGCGTTGTATTCATCGGGATAGAAGATCTGCACTGCCAGAGCCTCCCACCCTCCCGTCGAACCGCCATAAAGAGCCCGCGCCCAGCCCTGCCCCAAACCGCGAAAAGTCTTCTCGATATGCGGGATCAACTCGTAAGTGATGGCATCGCCATAAGGTCCCAGGTTGGCCGAATTGACGGCGTAGCTATCGTCGTAGAAGGGGTTCGCGTGCTGAATCTCCACCGCAATCACCCGGGGAAACGAAGGGCCGCTCCACTCCTTATAAAAGTCATAGGCCATCTGCTGCTGAATCCGGTTATAACCCTCCAAATGAAAACGCTCGGAGTAATCGGGCTTCAGATTCTCGTCCGGCGGCGTCTCCCGCCAACTGCCGATCGTCGGCGCAAAGTGCCCATGAAACACGGCCAATGGATACTTCGACTGGGGATGGGTATCCCAGCCTTCGGGCAGTAACACCGTAGCGCCCAAATGCATCGGCCGTCCCCAAAACTTAGTCAGCCGTTCGCTCTGGATCCGGATGTGTTTCACATACTTGGTATCCACCTGCGCCTTTAGCGCCGGAATCTCACCGTCCAGCGTCACCTGCAATTGCTTCCCCGGTGTCCATTCCACACGCTGTGGCTTACTCAGTAAATTCCCCGGTGCCTGATTCCACTGCTGCCCTTCCCCACGGTCCATCGGCAGTTTCAGCACCCGGCCATCCGCGCGCCGGAAGGTCTCATACTTATGCAGCAGAGCCTGTAAGTAGTAAGTGCCCGCCGGAAGCTGCGCCAAGGACTTCACCGGAAACCCAAACGTCTTTGCATCGATCGCCATCGGCTGCCCGGCGCGCCAACCTTCCACATCCACGCCGAAGATGGCCGCGGGCTCCGGATTGTCGGGCGACACCTGCAAGCGCGGCTCGGTTTTGTCACGCACGGCCAGCATCACGATCAGGCGGCCATCCAGGGCTTGCGCTTGGGTGTGCCGGACCTCCACGCGTTGCGCAATGAGGAGACAAGGCAACAAAGGCAGCAGGAAACGAATCATACGAATCAGTTTACGCCAGCTTCCACCCGGCGGGCCCTGTAAGTTGATAACCTCTAAAGAATGCGCTCCATTGCCGTTGCCGCTCTTACGCTTGTTCAATTGGCCGTTGCCGAGTACCGCACCCCGCCAAAAGAGATTCTGGACGTGTTGCACGCACGCCGTTTACCCACGCTTTCGCTCAGCCCCACGCGCACCCACATCGTGCTGATCGACTCCGTAGTGCACCCTACCATCGCTGACCTCGCCCAGCCCATGCTCCGCCTCGCCGGCTTCCGGATTGACCCGTTGTCCCACGGCCCACGCCTCACCGCCTACGGCACCGGACTCACCCTGAAGCAACTGCCCAACGGTGCCGACGTCCCCGTTGCGCTGCCGGCCAATGCGCGGCTCGGTGCGCCCGTCTGGAGCGCCAACGGGCAATCGATCGCCGTCACTAACGCCACCAACGCGGGCACCGAGCTCTGGGTGGTAAACGTCGCCACTGGCAAGGCCAAAAAGTTAAACGTCGCCGTCAATGCCGCCATGGGCCCGGCCATTGACTGGATGCCCGACCATCGCACCTTGCTCGTCAAAGCCGTACCCGCCGACCGCGGAACTGCACCCAAAGACGTCACCTCGCCGGCCGGTCCCACTATTCAGGAATCCGGCGGCAAGGCCGGCCCGGTCCGTACGAATCCCGACGCCCTTCACAATACCTATGACGAAGCCCTGTTCGACCATCACGGCCGCGCTCAACTGATGCTGGTGGACTCGATGACCGGCCTCGCCACACCCTGCGGCACGCCCGACATGTTCTTAAACGTGACGCCTTCCCCCGACGGGCAGCACTTACTCGTCACTCGTCTGCAGAAGCCCTACAGCTACCTGCACGACGCACCGGAGTTCCCCAAGCAGATCGATGTCGTGAACCGCAAGGGCGCGTTGGTCTACACGGTCGGCAAACTGCCGCTGGCCGAGCGCGTACCGATCGGTGGCGTCGTCGCCGGCCCCCGCCAGGTTCGCTGGCATCCAGCCGACCCCGGCATGGTCGTTTGGGTACAGGCGCTCGATGGCGGCAATCCTAAGGAGAAGGTGCCGCATCGCGATCAATTGATGTCCTACCGTGTCGCCACCAAAGGCGCGCCCGTCGAGCTCAGCAAGACCCAACATCGTCTCACCACCATGCAATTCTTCGGCCAAGGCAACCGCCTGCTGGTCACCGACTTTGACCGCGATCGCCGCTGGCAGCGCACCTTCCTGGTAGGTGAGGGCGAACCCAAGTTGCTCTTCAGCCGCAACATCCAGGACCGTTATAAAGATCCCGGCACGCCTGTCACTCAGTCCGCCGAGGGCACAATTCAAGAGGCCAACGGCCAGATTCTGCTCAACGGCACCGGCGCCTCCCCGCAAGGCGACCGCCCGTTCCTCGATCGCCTCGACCTCGCCACCGCCAAGGCCCAACGTCTCTTCGAGAGCGCGCGCGGCAAGTACGAAAGCGTCGTCGGCGTGCTGGACGAAGTCGGCGCGAAGCTCCTGATTCGTAGCGAGAGCCCCACTACTCCTCCCAATTACTTTATTCGCGAGGGCGGCCAAACCATGGCCATCACCAACTTCCCTGACCCTGCGCCCAGCCTGCGCGGCATTACCAAGCAGTTAGTCACCTATCAGCGCCCCGACGGCGTGCCGCTCTCCTTCACCTTGTATTTGCCGCCCGGCTACAAGGCCGGCACGCGCCTGCCGGCCGTCGTGTGGGCCTATCCGCGTGAGTACAACGACCCGGAAACGGCCGGTCAAGTCGCCGGCTCAACGAATCGCTTCACCACCATCGGCGGCATGTCGCATCTGTTCTTCCTGCTGCGCGGCTACGCCATTCTGGACGACGCCGCGATGCCCGTGGTGGGCAACCCCGAAACCGTCAACAACACCTACGTCGCCCAGATCGTCGCCTCTGCGAAAGCGGCCATCGACAAGGCGTCCGAGATGGGCGTGATTGACCCCACGCGCGTCGGCGTCGGCGGCCATAGCTATGGCGCTTTCATGACCGCTAACTTGCTCGCCCACTCTGAACTTTTCCGCGCCGGCATCGCCCGCAGCGGCGCCTACAACCGCACGCTGACGCCCTTCGGCTTCCAAAGCGAGCGCCGCACCATCTGGGAAGCACCCGAAGTCTACATGGGCATGTCGCCGTTCATGGTGGCGCAGAAGATTAACGAGCCCATCCTCTTCACCCACGGCGAAGCGGACAACAACCAAGGCACGTTCCCTATCCAAAGCGAGCGCATGTACCAAGCCGTCCGCGGCAACGGCGGCACTGCCCGCCTGGTGCTGCTGCCGCATGAAGCCCACGGCTACGCGGCGCGCGAGAGCATTGAGCACACATTGTGGGAGATGACGACTTGGTTCGACAAGTACGTAAAGGGCGCGGCTCCCGTCGCCGCGTCAGAGTAGTGAAGGAAGGATGGTGGGCGTTCAGGGTTTCGAACCCCGGACCCTCTCGGTGTAAACGAGATGCTCTAACCACTGAGCTAAACGCCCGAAACTTCAGTTTACTATGATTTTGCGTTACGATAACGGTCTCAGTTTTCTAAAGGAGAATCAGCAACCATGAAATCAAGAGTAGTCACCGTGGCCCTTATGGCCTTGGCCGTTCCAGCCTTCGCGCAGATGGCCGACAAGAAGATGAGCTTCTTTATCACCAGCGTGGGCAGCGGCAACGGCGCCGACTTAGGGGGCCTCAAAGGCGCCGACGCGCATTGCCAAAAACTGGCCAAAGCCGTCGGTTCAAAGAAGAAGTGGCACGCTTACCTGAGCGCTACTGCCGAAGGCGGCAAGCCTGCCGTCAACGCCAAGGACCGGATTGGCAAAGGCCCCTGGTACAACGCCAAGGGCGTCACAATGGCCAACGACGTCGCCGACCTCCACTCCGCCAACAATAACCTCAAAAAAGAGACTTCGATCTCGGAGAAGGGCGAAGTGGTGAACGGCCGCGGCGACACGCCCAACACGCACGACATCCTCACCGGCACCCAAATGGACGGTACCTTGAAGGCGGGCACCGACGACACCACTTGCAAAAACTGGACCAGCCATGGCGAAGGCAGCGCGCTGGCGGGTCATCACGACCGCCAGGGCGGCGGCCTCAATCCTACTTCCTGGAACTTTGCCCACCCGTCGAAGGGTTGTAGCCAAGCCAACCTGGTTGCCACCGGCGGTGCCGGCCGTTTCTACTGCATGGCTACTAAGTAGGGAGCTAGCCGCCTCCGCAATCACATCTTCGAGCCCGTCGCGTCAGCGACGGGTTACACTGGCCAAAGATAAGTATGGCCCGCCCGCTGTAACCCGCCGCTCACGCAGCGGGCTCACTTACTATGGACGCTTTCGGCGTAGACTAAGTCCCCAGTGAGTCCGTCGTAATATTGGATGACTAAGTGGGGCTTCGGGTAGGCCACCCAGCGTGGCTTACCCGGCTCCACGGGATTGTTGAAGACGTTGTTGATCTGGGCCACTGCGTAGTAAGGCATCTTCCGCAAAGGGCCGGGGACATCGTCGCGGATGTAAGTGGACCAGCGGATATCCACCATCCGGCCCCGCGAATCGAATGGGCCATTTGCTGGCCGGCCGCCTTCACTCTTCGCGGGATGATTCTGCGAGTTGAGCGGCCCGGATGCAAACTCCCAAACCCGATCCGTAATCTTGACGGCAAAGCTATTGTGTAAGTCACCGGTCATCACAATTACGGGCTTACCCAAGCTCTCCCAGAATTGAATCATCTCTTCCCGTTCGGGCCCAAAGGCCGTCCAAGCATCGTCCTTGTTGCCGGGCAGATCGCTGCCGGGTGTACCGACGTGGGGTATGGTCAGGTTTACCGAGGAAGCGAGAAAGAAGAAGTCCGCATCGCTTTTGGCCATGCTCGCCTTCAGCCAGTCACGCTGCTTCTTGCCCATGATCGAAAGCCCGGGCTGATTGGGCTTGGTAACATCGTGCGAATCCCGTTGGCTGCGAGTATCGAGTAAATAGACCTCGACGTTGCCGACGCGAAAGCTGGCAAAGCTCTGCCGGCCAATCGAGTAAGTGGAATTTCGCGTGGCTTTGGGCACCGGACGAATGCGCAGGCGTTTGGCATCGAGCACTTGCACGATTTCATAGATCCCGGCATTCGGCTCGCCTTCAAGGTTAGCGCCACGCCCCACGTCCACCCCGGCCAATTGCCCGCCCCAATGCACGTGCAGGTTGTTGGTTTGGGCCAGGTCGAGCTTGGTGAAGTCGGCGCGGGAATCAGTCAGGATATCGGAACCGGTGGCGAGTTGCGCTTCGCCGAATTGAATCGCCTGGGTCGCCACCACCGGCTGCGAGCCAGCCAAATAGTCGTACCAGGCCTCCATGCCGATGTCGCGAAAGGTCGCCCGGCGATCCCGCAGGCCAATGGTGGCGGTACCGTAAACGTCGTTCAGAATTTCATGGTCATCGGGAGTGTAGTAAGAAGGCATTTCCCGATGCCAAGCCGCCAGGGCCGCGCCGCGTTCGAGATAGTACTTGTAGTTTTCCCAAACGCCGGTAATGGAAGGCGCTAATTTCACGATTCCCGGCTCACCACCCGCCGCCACACCGTTCTGCTCGCGCCACTGGTCAACGGTGAAGTCGCGTTTCTCCTCATACAACCAATCGCCGTTCATAATCGAGAACAAAGTCTGGTCTCGCAACTTACTCATCATCGTGCGATAGGCGGGTAACTCCGGCCGCATCACCTGCTGCGCGCAGGAGCCGAATTGAAAGCGAAAGTTGAACAGGCCACGCGGATTGGTGACCGGATCGCGAAAGGCGTTGGCGTCCGGAAGCGTGCGGAAGGAGCCGGCGGTGCCAGCGTCGCGCGCGGTGACGGGCTGGTAGTAGTAACGCGTATTGGGCTCCAGGCCGGTGAGCTTCAGCCAACCGGTCTGGTCATGATCGATCGACGTATTCGCCGAAACGGAAACGCGGTCTAACTTATCGGGCGCCAGACCGTAGCGCACGCGGAACTCGCCGGGGCGAGAGGTCCGCGCCCAGATGGAGATCTCCCGAGTGCCGACGTGGCCCAGCATCGGGCCGTGGGTGATGCGGATCGGAGCTTGGGCCAGAAGTCCCATCGCGAAGCCAAGAGTGAAGAGGAAGCGCATAGCGTCTTCCACGATACCCCAAGCCAGCGGGCCTGGCCAATGGCTACAATCGCTTCATGCCCATCGTCATCGACGCACCGAACCAGCCCTGGGAACAGCGCACCATTGCCCCTACCGGAGATCCGGTGTTTCGCAAGAACCTTTACACCGACCCGGACACCGGGATGGAGGTACGGCTGGTGCGCTATCCGGCCGGGGTGATGAACCCGACGCATACCCATCCTTGTGCGCACGGCATGTACATTCTTGAGGGGACCCTCGTCACTGGCCACGGCCGGTATACAGCGGGTCAATTCGTCTGGTTTGCCGAAGGCGAGACGATGGAGCACGGGGCCACCGCCGAAGTCGACGTGACGGTAGTGTTCATCACCAACAAGCCGTTCGAGATTCACTACCGATGACCGCTGGTGGGCGCGCCGATCCCGGTTAAGGCAACCGCGTGGTGGATGCGTTCCGGCAAGCTAACCCGGCGCGAACAACTTAGAAACTTTCAGCGTTGCCAGTTCTCCCAAGGCGGGAGAGTTCGAGACTGGAAACTCTGGCCTTATTGAGTGCAAACTTTCCCCCATTGGGCAGGTGTAAGTTCGTTCGCGCAAGTGGTCCTGGCTCCTACGAGGTGCCGGGAATCCTCGATTGTCGTGGAGTTTGCGGGCGATCTGATGGCCGACATGAACATCCGCCGCGGCCGCATCTCCGGCACCGAAATCGTGGGTTCGGGCATCATGGACTCAGACCAGATCCTGAAGGCCGAGGCCCCCATGAGCGAGATGCTGACCAATCAGAATGACCTGACATCGATCACGCAGGGCCGCGCCTCGTTCCACAGGAGTTCTCCCAGTACGACTACGGAACGGCCTTACCGGCGGACAAGATCATCGCCGCCGCCAAACCGGCACGGGCGCTATGGGGGTGCGTTTCGGCTGAAAGGCATGGGGCTACGGCACCCCACAGCTGACGCTGCGGGCTAGAGGCTCAATTTCAATGGTGAATCAGGCGTTTTCCGGAGTTACGATAGCAGGTCTTCTGGGGTCACCGGACGAAGGCCGAGGTTGATCTCCATCAGGCGGCGGATTTTGGCCTGTTCGGCCTGGAGGCGGGCTTCTTCGGGGGTGAGTTTGGGTTCGATTGGCGTGGCTTGTTTTTCGGCCGGCTCGGGAGTCGGGATTTCGTCGGCGGGGGTGGGTGGTTTGGGTTCGATTGGTGCAGGCGGATCTTCCGGGGGCTGGGGGGCGCGGCGGTCTTGTAAGTCCCTTAGATCCTTGAGGCAATTGCGGTAATGGCGATGGAGTTGGGCGTCA
>Ga0163144_10020026_pt1 | contig 13414 bp, 4 predicted proteins | sample OliLak19BULKMAT1_FD_123175 | JGI IMG/M metagenome (GOLD analysis project Ga0163144, IMG submission 123175) | Freshwater microbial mat bacterial communities from Lake Vanda, McMurdo Dry Valleys, Antarctica - Oligotrophic Lake LV.19.BULKMAT1 | ecosystem: Environmental > Aquatic > Freshwater > Lake... | reverse complement strand
GGCGTCTGCCCCCCTGGATAAAAAGCTCCCTTCGCGTTTCCCGGGGAAAATAGCGACCGCAGGTCGCCCCCGGGGAGCGCGAAGGCAGCAGGCTGATGGAGAACGGAGTTTTTCATCAGCCTGATAGGCGCGTTGACGCGTCAATCCGCGACGTCCGACCCGGTTGCCCCGTTCAGGGTCCGGCCGGCTGCACGGCCACGGCCACCAACCAGGCGTGGCCCGGGCTGGTGGCGATCCAGCGTAAGCGCAACGTGCGGCCATCGACGCCGGCGGCGTAGCGGATGACGTAGAGCAGGCCGCGATCCCCGTCCTGGGCCGGCACCACGTCTGGGGTAGGCGGTGGTTCGCCCTCCAGGCCGGCATCGAGACGACAGGAGGCGTTCCAGCTGCCCACCAACAGCCGCAGTTCGCGCACCAGGCGGTCGGCGGGCAGGGTCAGCAGGTAACCGCGGCCGGGGCCGTCGACGAAGACGGCAGTGCGGCGGTCGACACCGCGCGGCTCGCGATCGCCATCCGTCCAGGACACGGGCATGGGATAGTTGCCATGCCGGAGCGCCTCGGTCGCTCCGCCCGTCAGTTCCAGTCGCACCTGGGACGGCACGCCGGCCTTGCGCGTCACCTGGAGCGGATTGCCATCCACCTGCGCCCACAGCGACCAGTCGAGGCTGCCGACGTCGCTGAGGTTGACCCGGTCGGGCAGGGGCAGGCGTTGGGCCATGATCAGCGGCTTGGTGACCAGCAGCGGCGTCGATTCGGTGGGTCGCGCGCCGGCCGGCGCACCGTCGCGGTCGGAGGTGGCGACGTGGGCGCCCGGTATGGGCAGCTGCCGTTCGCCGCTGGGTAACGTCCAGCCGACCGTGCAGACATTGGGGCCCACGGTCTGCATATGCAGGATCTCGACGTAGTAGCGGCGGCCGGCGACCAGCGCGACCGTCGGAATGAGCAGGCCGGATTTCGCCACGGCGTTGGCGAACGCCACCCGACGCAAGGCCGCGGGCCGGTCATCGGTGGACAGCCACAGTTCGCCCACGTCGTCCGCAACCAGGTCGAAGCGGTAGTCGCCGGTGGTCGGTGGCAGCAGCCAACCGACCAGCCGCTCACCGAAACCGGACCCTGCGGTCGCCATGTGCGCCGCCGGTTCGAACGCCACCTCGTCCGGCTGGGTCGGGAAGCGGGGATGGGTGCGCAAGACGTTGAGGTTGTCGCTGGTCAGGCCCTTCCAGCGCTCGCGCCGGAGAAAGCCGGGACGGGACGGGCTGGCCAGGGCGGCCGCAGCCTCGCGCGTGACCGTGCCCAGGCAGGCGCCGGGAATGGGCGCCTGACGTTCGCCCGTGGGCAGTGTCCAGCCGACGGTGCAGTGGGTTTCGCCGTCGTGCTCCTTGCGCAGGATCTCGAAATGGTAACGCCGCCCGGCTTCGAGCCGGACCGGCCTCGACACCAGCGCGGTCTTCTGGTCGGAATTGGCGGTAACCACCAGTTGGCGGTTGGAGGCTTGATCGTCGGGACCAAGCCAGACTTCGGCCTCATCATCGCAGAGCAGATCGAAGCGGAAATCACCGCTGACCTGCGGCAGCAACCAGCCGACCAGGCGTTCGCCGAAATGCGCTCCTGGCGTCAACGACTGGGCGGCGGGTTCGAAGCCTACCTGATCCGGTGGTTCGGCGTACTTCGGGTGGTTGAGCAGATCGCTGATCCGTTGGCCCGGGATGCCATTCCAGCGCTCGCGACGCAGGCCGGGACGCAGACCGGTCGCGGTGGCCAGCGCGGCGCCGGGAGCGCCCAGCGGTGCCGGCGCCGACCCGGCCACCGGTGCCGACCCGGCCGCCGGCGCCGGCGCGGTCATGCCTGGGAACAGCACGGGCAGGGCGGGATCGCCGCGTACCCACGGGATGCCCTCTTTGGGCAGGACGAGATGACGACCAGGGATGGGAAACTGATCCTCACCAGTGGGCAGGGTCCAGCCGATGGTGAGATGGTTGTTCGCGCCGGTGGCGCGGTGCAGGACCTCGATGAGGTAGCCCTGGCCGGCCACGAGCGGGATGGGCGGGGACCGCTGGCTGGGATAGCGATCACGGTTTCCCGGCTCGCTCTGGCTGGGCACCGACGCGATCAGGCGCTTGTCGCTCAACTGGGCGGTCGGGCTCAGCCACACCTCGCTCTGATCGCTGCTGGCGACGGCGAAGCGGAAGGTCCCGCTGATCGGCGGCACCAGGTAGGCGGTCAGGCGCTGCGCGAACGGGCCAGCGAGGCCGGCCGGGGCGGCGAGGACGCTTTCGGTGCTGACCCGGAAATCCTCCCAGGCGGTGGGAAAGCCGTTGGCGAAGAACTCGGCGAGGGTGGCGGCTTTGGCGTTCATCCACACGCCGCGACGGGCGCCCATGGCGACGTCGGGTGGGGAGGCGACGGTGGCGACCGCAGGCGGCGTCGTCGCTGCCGCTGCTGCTGCCGGCGGCGCTGTCGGCGGCGCTGTCGGCGCTGGCGGCACTTGCGGCGCTGGCGAGGCGAGGGGGGCTGCGGTGCGGGGGATCGCAACCGGTGTTCGAGGTGGAATTTCGGGAGTCCGCAGTGCTGGCGGCTCAGCGCGGGCCGGGGTCGCCGCTGGCGCTGTCGTCCGGGCAGGGTTCATCGGCGTTCTCGGTGTGCCGACCAGCACGCCCAGGCCGAGCAGGGCGGCCACTGCGACGATGGCGAGACCGATCCACGTCCAGCTGTTGCCGCCGGTGGCGGCGGGCTCTGGGCGCGACGGGCCGGTGCGCGTCGTCGCCTGGCGGTCGGTTCGGCTGGTGCCGTCGCCAGAACGAAGCGACGCGGAGCGCGGCGGACGCGTGCTGGTCAGCGCCCCGCGCACGGCCTCGGTGATGATGGTGACCAGCGTGCCCTCACCGCTCAGGGCGGCGTCGAGCACCAGATCCATGCGCACCTGCACCTCGAACAGGCCGAGGTGGTCGAGACTGCTGGCGATGGTGCGTGCGAGCATGGCGCGCGCATCGACGGTGAGCGCACTTTCGAGGTGGTCCTCGACCAGGGTGGCGAACAGCCGGTCATGCGCCGTCAGCGCTTCGGCGGTGGCTCCGAGATCGGCCAGGGTGGCGCGGATGCAAAACAGCGCGAAGGCCACCGCCTGGTCATTGGTGCCGGCGACGCGCGCCAACGCCTCCAGACCGAGTCGGTCGCGGTAACGGCGGGCGAGCAAAGCGCGCTGACTGTCGTCGAGCTGGGCGACGCGCGCCTGGATCGCCGGTACCGGATCGTCGGCGCCACGATCGTGGCTCTTCAGGCGATCGAGGGCACGGCTGACCACGCCATAGCTGAGGGCGTCCTGGCCCTGCATGCAGCGCCGCACCTGTTCTTCGAGGCAGGTGAGCAGTTCCTCCTTGGCCAGGGTGTGCAACCGGCTGGCGGGATCGCCCAGCGCGTCCGCGTCCAAGGCGCCGGCGAAGCGCAGCCAGGTGCGTTGCAGCACGTGCCCGGCCAGAGCCAGGGTGGGCGCGTACCCGGCGATGTAGCTGCGCAGCCCGGCCAGGTGGGTCGCCACCAGGGCGCTGATCGCCTGGCCATCACCGCGGCGAAGGCGGTCGAAAAGGAGTCGCGGGTCGATGGCCTGCATGGGTACGGTTGCTATCGGCATCCACCGGCATCCGCCGGCATCCGCCGGCATCCGCGCTACATGAGCCAGCGCCGGTGGGATTGCCACCGTCAATCAAGCGCCAGGCATGGCCAGTGGTGACCCGGCCTGCGATCACCGGCTCAGGGCGCGGCGGGGCCAACGGCAGCGGCTGCCAGCCAGGCGTGGCCAGGACTGGTGGCGATCCAGCGCACACGCAGCGAGCGGCCATCGACGCTGGCGGCGTAGCGGATGACGTAGTACAGGCCGCGACGTCCCGCCTGCGCCGGCACCAGATCGGGTGGGTGGGGGGCTTCGCCCTCCAGGCCGACGTCGAGCCGTAATGAGCCATTCCATCCCCCGACGAACAGCCGCAGCTCGCGCACCTGGCGGTCCGCCGGCAGGGTGAGCAGGAAGCCACGATCGGGTCCGTCGGTGGTGATGGCGCCCCGCCGGCTGGTGCCGCGCGTCTCGCGGTCGCCGTCCGTCCAGGTGATGGGCACGGGGTAGTCGGTGATCCGCGTCACTGCGCTGGCGCCGCCGGTCAATTCGAAATGCGCAGCGGGTTTCACGCCGACCTTGCGGATCACCTGGAGCGGATCGCTTGCCACTTGCCCCCAGACCGACCAGTCGAGTACCCCGACCTCGGTGAGATTGACCTTGGTAGGGAGGGGCATGCGTTCGATTACGACGTGCGGCCTGGTGATCAGCGGCGCCACGGGCTGGCCGGATCGGTCGGCGGAGACCGCCACCCGGGAATCACGTTCGCAGGTCGCGAGGTGGGCGCCGGGAATGGGCATCTGACGCGCCCCGGTGGGCAGTGTCCAACCCACCGTGCAGTAGTTCTTCTGGTTTCCCTGCATGTGCAGGACCTCGATCCAGTAGCGCCGACCGGCCTCCAACGCGACCACCGGGATGAAGATGTCGGCAGTCTTCTTGGGGGCATTGTCGAAGGCCAGCTTGCGCAGCCCATCCGGACGGTCGTCGGTGGACAGCCACAGTTCGCCGTCGTCATCGGACATGAACTCGAAGCGGTAGTCGCCGGTGGTGGGAGGAATCAGCCAGCCGACGAGGCGCTCGCCGAAGTCCAATCCGTCCGCAGTGGTGTGCGCCGTCGGCTCGAAGTCCACCTCGTCGGGCTGGTCCGGAAAGCGGAGATGGGTGCGCAGGGTGTTGACGTTGATATCGGGCATGCTCTTCCAGCGCTCGCGACGGAGGAAGCCGGGGCGGGTGGGGGCGGCGAGAGGGCCGGCGGTCCGGACCGGCGCGGGGTTGCGATCGACGGTGGCGAGGGCTGCGCCTGGGATGGGCGACTGGCGCTCGCCGGTGGGCAACGTCCAACTGACTACGCAATGCGTCTGGTCTTCGGCCTGCTTGTGCAGGATCTCGATGGAGTACCGCCGACCTGCTTCCAATCGAAGGGGGGTCGGCGTCGTCACCCGGCCACGTGCTGGACCGAGTACGCGCTGGCGGCTGGTCGGCTGATCGTCGAGTCCGAGCCACAGTTCCGTCCCGTCGTCCGAATCATAGTCGAAGTGGTAATCGCCGCTGACCGGGGGCAGCAGCCAGCCGACCAGTCGCTCGCCGAAATGCGTGCCCTGGACCAGGGACCGGGCGGCCGGCTCGAACGCGGTGTCGTCTGGCGCCTGGGCGAACTTGGGATCGCGCAGCAGATCGCTGACCTGCATTCCAGGAACGTCATTCCAGCGCTCGCGCAGTAAAAAGCCGGGCCGCACCGCAGCGGTGGTGGTGGGGAGGGCACTATCCCTGGTGACGAGATGGGCGCCGGGGATGGGCACCTGATGTTCGCCGCTGGGAAGCGACCAGCCGACGACGCAGAACGTCTTTCCGGTTTCCTGTTTGCGCAGCATCTCGAAATAGTAGTGGCGGCCAGCGTCCAGGCGGATCGGTTTCGAGGGGACTGGTGTCCGGTTGGTGTGCCTGGCGATGATCAGCATTCGGCGGCTGGTGGGCTGGTCGTCCAGCCCAAGCCAGAACTGGCAATCGTCATGGCCGAACATGTCGAAGCGGTAGACACCACTCACCGGCGGTACCAGCCAACCGCTCAGCCGTTCGCCGAAATTATCACCCTGCAATGTCGACTGGGCGGACTCCTCGATCGCGATCTCGTCCGGCGAATCAGGATACTTGGGGTGACTCATCAGGTAGGAGAGATTGCGGTGCGGGATGTTGCTCCAGCGCTCACGACGCAGGCCGGGACGCAGGCCGACGGTCGATCCCGGCATGGCGGCGGGTCGGGTGATCGGGGCCTCGGTGCCGGGGGTCTGGATCGGCAACGAGGGGTCGCCGCGCACCCCGGAGACGGCCGGCTCGGGAACGATCACGTTCGTGCCCGGGATCGGAAACCGCTCCTGACCATTGGGCGGCGGTGGCCCGGGCAGCGGACGCGGCGCAGCCACACGGACGGCGGCGATGGGCGGCGCCGGCGTGAGTTGGACTGGTTGGGTTCGCGCTGGCGGGTTGGTGATCGCTGCCGGCAGTGCAGCCGGACGCGCGGCATCGGACAGCGGTGTTGCCGCTGTCCTGCCAGGTCGCGGCGGTGCTCCGGACATGCCGATGAACGCGCCAAGACCCAGCAGCGCAGCCAGTCCGACGATGGTCGCACCGATCCAGGTCCACACGTGGCCGCGGTCGGTGAGGGAGGGCGGCGTGGTCTGCTGGCGCGCGACGGCGGCACTGCGGGCCAGCGCTTGGCGATCCGAGATCGTCCGTTGCGGGGACGTGCGTGGGCTGGTCAGCATGGCGCGCATGGCCTCGGTGACGACAGCGACCAGGGTGTCTTCGCCCCCCAGGGCGGCGTCGAGCACCAGATCCATGCGTACCTGCACCTCGAACAGGCTGAGATGGTCGAGATTGCTGGCGATGGTACGCGCCAACATGCCACGCGCATCGGCGCTCAGCGCGCCTTCGAGGTAGTCCTCGACCAGGGTCGGGAACAGGCGGTCCTGCGCGGTCATGGTAGCGGCGGCCTCGCCGAGATCGGCCAGGGTGGCCCGGGTCCGGAACAGGGCGGTGGCCACCGCCTGGTCGCTGGTGGCGGCGACGCGTGCGAGCGCCTCCAGGGTGAGCTGGTCGCGGTAGCGGCGCCCGAGGAGATCGCGCTGGGTGTCGTCGAGTCGGGCGACCCGCGCCTTGGCCGCCGGCACCGGATCGTCGGCGCCACGATCGTGGCTCTTCAGGCGATCGAGGGCGCGGCTGACCACGCCGTAGGCGAGGGCGTCCTGGCCCTGCATGCAGCGCCGCAGTTGGCCGTCGAGGCAGGTGAGTAGTTCCTCCTTGGCCAGGCAGTGCAGACGGGTGGCAGGATCGGCGAGCGAGGTCGCATCGAAGGTCGCGGTGAAACGCAGCCAGGTTCGCCGCAATACGTTGGCGGCCAAGGCCTTGGTGGGCGCATAGCCGGCGACGAAACTGCGCATTCCGGGGAGATGGGTGGCGACCAGCACGCTGATCGCCTGACCATCGCCGCTGTTCAGCCGGTCGAAGAGGGGACGCGGGTCGATGGACTCCATGGCTCCGTCGCTGGCGGCAGGTGCCGGTATCCGGGACACAGGAGCCTACCCCGGATGGTCCGCTACCGCCAATCCGGCATGCGCTCAGTGAACGGCTGACACCCACGTTCCTGGATGAATGGCCTGCTCAGCGCAGACCGCCGCCTTCGGCCACTGCGGTCAGTACGCGTTCAGCGGCCTCGGTGCGTTCGTCGGGCAGCAGCAGGCAGACGCCGGCCAGACGGTCGCGCCAGTGACGCAGGAAACGAAGCACGCCACGCACATCCCGGTCGGGATCGCCGGCCAGCAGCGCTTTCAACCGCGGCGGCACCGACAGCGCCGGCAATTCATTGTCGATTTCCTCCGCCACCGCGGCGTCGGGCAGCAGGAGCACGTCGGCGAACAGCGGGATCGCCGGCAGCTCGCGCGCCATGAGCGCACGGAAGCGCGCAGGATCGTAGATCGGCTGCACGCTCAGGAAATCGGCACCGGCGGCGGCGAAGCGATCGAGATCATCGCCGGCATCGGCGGCGATGCGCACCCCGACCGTGAACGCGGTGGCCTCGTCGATGCGCCCACCAGCGAGATCACGGCCCTGATTCAACCGGCGCACCAGCGCGAGCAGATCGCTGGGCGCGCAGCCGGCGCTGTCACCACGGCTGCTGGCCGCGAACACGCCGCTGTCGATCAGCACCAGCCGCACGCCGAGAAGATGGGCGGCGAGCAGGCATTCCTGTGCCATGGCCAGGCCGAGATCACCGGCGATCAGTTCGAGCACCGCCGGCCGGCCGACCGCGTCCTGGAGGTGGCGCAGACGTGCCGGCAGGCGGCTGGCCGGCCCCGCTCCTGGCCAGCCGGCGAGCAGGCCGATGGCGTCGGCGCCAGCCACCACCAAGCGGCCGGCCGCGGTGCGCGCGGCCAACGGCGGCAGCCGCGCCGGAATCAGGGCGATGACCGGAAAACCGCCAGCCTGCGCCCGGCGCAGCAGGGGATGGATCTCGGCGACCGCGGCCGGTTCGGCTGCTGGCGGTGGGGTCGCGGTGGTGCGCGCCGCGGGTTGACGTCCGGAAAGGGCGACCGCGAGCGCACGGATGTGCGCTGGACCGACACCGCAACAGCCGCCGATGATGCTGACTCCGGCGGCAAGATAGCGTTCGGCCTGGGCGACGAGCCAGTCCGGGCGCAGGTGCCAGGTGGTGCGGCCGTTGCTGCGCGTCGGGACGCCGGCATTGGGTCGCACCAGCACCGGCAACCGGGTGAGTTGGGCCAGACGGGTCACCACCGGCACCAGCGCGCGCGGACCGGCTGCGCAGTTGATGCCGACCGCGGCGGCACCGCCCTGTTCGCAGGCGCGGGCGAATTCGGCCAGTTCGCCGGCATCGTCGCGATCGAGGCAGCGGCTGACCAGCGTCGGCAACCGGCTGACGCGACGGACTCCGGCGAGCGCCGCCATCGCCTCGGTGGTCGAGGGCATGGTCTCGATGGCGAAGCCGTCGGCGCCGGCGTCAGCGGCGGCGAGGGCGACTTCGGCGAAGGCCTCCTCAGCCGCAGCCGTGGTGAGTTCGGCGCCGACCACCGGCCCCAGCGGGCCGAGCGCGGCCAGCACGAAGGGGGCCTGGCTGGCGCGCTGACGTGCCACCTCGCGGGCCAAGCGCACGCCGGCGGCGGCCAGACGGACGGTCAACTCGCGGTCGCCACGCAGGCGATGGCGGTTGACGCCGAAGGTGTTGGCGGTCAGCACCTCGGCGCCGGCTTCCAGGTAGGCGCGGTGCACGTCCTGGACGAGATCGGGATGGTCGACGTTGGCCTGGGAGACGGCCGCCGCCGGCACGCCGCGGGTGATCAGTTCGCTACCCATGGCGCCGTCGAGCAGCAGCAGGCCGGCGCGCAGGCGGCGCTCCAGCGGCGAACGCTGTGGCGCTGCGCCGGGCGCGTGGATGAGGTGGCGTGAGAGCAGCGCGGCCAGACGGTCGGCCAGGTCCGGGGGCAGCGGCACGTCGCCGAGCACGCGCGCCAGCGTCGCGCCCGCCATGCTGGGCAGTTGTTCGGCCAAGCGGACGGCGGCGGCGACGGTGGCTTCCAGGAGGATGATTGTGGTCAAGGCGCCTACCCCACCCGGCACCGGAGTCAGCCAGCCGGCAACCGCGGCGACCTCGGGGTGGACGTCGCCGACGATGATCGACGAACCGTCGGCGGCGGCGACGCGGTTGATCCCGACGTCGATCACCACGGCGCCGGGGCGGATGTCATCGGCCCGGATCAGTCCGGGACGTCCGACCGCGACCACCACAAGTTCGGCGGCGCGGGTGTGGCGACGCAGGTCCTTGGTGTCGATGTGGCAATTGGTGACGGTGGCACCGGCGGCGAGCAGCAGTTGGCAGATCGGCCGGCCGACGATGCGCGAGTGTCCGACCACCACCGCATCGACTCCGCGCAGATCGGGCAGCGCCTCACGTGCCAGGGTCACCGCCGCCAGCGCCGTGCATGGCGCCAGGCTGGTGCGACCACCGAGCAGCAGGCCGAGGTTGGCCGGCCCGACCGCCTCGACGTCCTTGTCGGGACTGAGCAGGGCCTGGACCTGAAGTTCGCTGAAGCCGGCCGGCAGCGGGCTCTGCACCAGGATGCCGTGCACGGCGGGGTCGACGTTGAGTGCTTCGATGCGCTCGCTGAGGTCCTCGGCATCGGCCGACGCGGGAAGTTCGATGATGCGGTGGTCGATGCCCACCACCGCACAGGCCTTGGCCTGGTTGCGCAGGTACACCGCCCAGGCCGGATCGCTGCGAACCGTCACTGCCACCAGACAGGGTTGCAGGCCGCGCTCGCGCAGGCCGCGCACCGATTCGGCCAGTCTTTCGCGCCACAGGTCGGCCAGCCGCTTGCCGTCGATGATCCTGGCCGGCATGCGTTCTCCGGCGCGATGCTAGGCGGACCAATGGCACCGCCAAGGGGGCCGGCACGTTGCTGCGAGCGCGGAAGTGCGGGAAACCCCGCCCATCGTGCAAGTATCCCCTTCCGCCTGGGTCGTGCTTCGCCATGCTGCGCGGCTCCATGAACCAGACCGAGCCGAGTGCTTCCGGGCCCGGAACGAGCGCGCCTGCCGGCGATCATCCGTCGACGCCGTCCAGCGCGGCAGCAGATCGATCGGACCTGGCAACCGTGCTCGTGCAACCCGCCATCCAGTTCGCCGCCGGCGCCCGTTTCGGCACCTACCGCATCGTCCGCCAGATCGGCATTGGCGGCATGGGCGTGGTCTATGAGGCGCTCGACACTGCTCTCGACCGCGTAGTCGCGCTCAAGCTGCTGAAGCCCGAACTGACCACCGACCCGGCCTTCGGCGAGCGCTTCCTGCGTGAGGCGCGCGCCGCCGCCCGCATCCAGCATCAGCACGTGGTCACCATCTATGCCGCCGGAGAGATTGGCGGCGTGCTGTTCATGGCGCTCGAACTGGTGCCCGGGGGTGACCTCGCCGAACGCATCCGCCGTAAAGGTCCACTCCCTCCCGCCGACGCCTTGCGGGTGATGCTCGAATGCTCTGAAGGTCTGCAGGCCATCCATGAAAAGGGCATCGTCCACCGCGACATCAATCCGCAGAACATCTTCATCGACGACAAGGGACGCGCCAAACTCGGCGACCTCGGTTTGGCGCGCAGCAGCGCCGGACATGACCGTCTGACCGCCACCGGTGCGATGATGGGCACGCCGGCCTACATGGCGCCCGAACAGGCCGAGGGCTGTCCCGACGTCGATGTGCGCGCCGACATCCACGCCCTCGGTGCCAGCCTCTACACCATGCTCACGGGCCGGGTGCCTTACGAGGGGCCTACCCTGTGGGCGGTGTTCCGCAAAGTCATGGAACAGCCACCGCCCGATCCGCGCTCGGTCAACACCAGCGTCTCGGCCCACGTGAGCACGGTCGTGCTCAAGGCCATGGCCAAGGACCGCGCCGACCGCTATCAGACGCCCGGAGAATTGCTGCGCGCGATTCGCGTTCTGCATGCCACCCATCACGCGCCGCCGTCGGCCAGCGATTCGCAGGTCACGCGCATCGCTGAACCGGACTCCAGCGGGGACCGCATCCGGGCCAAGACCGCCGAAGTCGCCGAAGCGCAATCCGCAGGAGGACGACCACGTGGCCGTACCCTGCTCGCCATCGCGGTAGCCGCGCTGGTCGTGGGAAGCGGTCTCGGCGCGTATGGTCTCTGGCGACAGCAGGCCGCTCTGGCTGATGGACAGTTGGCGGCGCAACGCGCAAGCGAACAGCGCACCCGCGAGGCTGCGGATGAGAATCGTCGCCTCGACGACCTGCGCTTGCGAATGGAGGCCGAGCGGACGGCGACGCGTGCCGATCATGATCGCCTCGCGCTGACCGAAGCGGTGATCTCCGCGATTGACACCCTCATTCCCGGCGACGAGCCGACTCTGACAGCCACCGCGCGCAGGCGTGCCGACGGCTTCCTGTCCGCGGCGACCGCAAATGAACGCACGCGCGTCGAGGCGGCGTGGAAGCGTTGGGAGTCGAGGCTCCGACTGGCGGCGACCGTGGTACAGACGCAGAGCGATCTGGTGCGGGATACCGCCCAGTTCGCCAAGGTAGCTGGACAGGCGGAGAAGGCGGTCGGAAGCATCACGCAGACCGCGGAGCAATTCGCCAAGGCAACCGGCCGGGCTGAGAAGGTGGTCGGAGATTTCACCCAGACCGCGGAACTACTCGCCAACACGCCGCGCAACGGGGGGCGAACCCCAGCCGCCCCCGATCCTACGCCACGTGAGTATCCGCCAGTGGCGGATACGGCTGAGCCGTCAGCCCAGGCCACGAGTCCTGGTTCTCGCCCGCGACCAACCACTCCCGTACTGTCGACCATGGCGGTCCGCCCGAATGATGCCCCGCGGGCACCGGACCCCGGGGAGATACTGGCAACCATCCGCGATCTTCGCGCCGAAGCGGATGACGAGCAGATCGCGAGGGTGGGCAGGAGGGTCGCCGAATTTTCGACGATTGCTGGCATCACCCCGCTGATGGTACGAGAGGTGCGTGAAGCCTTCGCCCTGCGCCAGGAGGCTATCCGCCTGCACCGGGCCGAAGACCACGCACGCAGTGAGCGTGCCCGGTTGCGTCCTCTGCTTGCCAGTCTGGACGAGGTCACGCCGATCCCCGACCTGTCCCGGACGTGGATCGCCGATTTTTCCGCGGTGGTCGATCCCACGAACGCCGACCTCCTGCGATGGCGCGGCAAGGTCGATCGCGTGGACGGACTCAAGCGCTCCTGTGTCGCTATCGAAACGGTCGGTGCCGTCTTGGAGGGCGAGTCCTTGGCGCAGATGCGCGAGGCGCTGAATCAGATCGTCAGCCTGGTCGGCACGCAGGATGGCGATCTGCGGCGCTGGCGCCTGCTGGTGCCTGCCTGGGCGACACGACTGGGTCGCGACAACTACGGACCGTGGACCGAAGTCGCCCTCGCCGGCGTCGTCCAGCGCTTCCGCTGGTGCCCGCCTGGACGCTTCACCCAGGGTTCGCCGCGGACAGAGAAGGGACGGGATGATGACGAGACTCAGCACGACGTGCAGCTGACGCGCGGAGTCTGGCTCGCAGACAGCGAATGCACCCAGGCGCTCTGGCAGGAAGTGATGCGAAGCAATCCCAGCGGCTTCCTCGCACCCGACCGTCCAGTTGAATCGGTGCGTTGGACTGAATGCCAGGACTTCATCGCACGGCTCAACCGACGCGTCGTCGGACTCGATGCCAGGCTGCCCAGCGAGGCGGAATGGGAATACGCCTGTCGTGCTGACAGTCAGGGTCCGTATGCCGGCGAACAACTTGCCGATCTTGGCTGGTTCGCATCAAGCACCGATGACCCCACGCATCCCGTCCGCAGCAAGGCGCCTAATCGCTGGGGCATATACGACATGCACGGCAATGTCTGGGAGTTCTGTCAGGACTCGTACCGGGAATACGCTCCTGACCTGGTAACCGATCCGATAGCACGGCCGCAGAAGGAGGGTGACAAAGTGGTGGTCCGCGGCGGTTCGCGCGCAGACAATGCCAGTGCCTGTCGCAGCGCAAATCGCTCCAGTGAACAGCCTGGCGGTCGGAACCGCGGACAGGGCCTGCGTATTGCTCTCAGCCCGGCGCCCTGAACTCGGGACACGAACACGGCCGGACTGCGCGAGAGACGGCGGCCGAATGATCATGGGCCAAATGCACAGTCGACGGATACTTTGGCAGAATCTGCCGCTTCGAGTCTAATGCCAAAAAGAGTCGCCCCCGGGGATGACCCCGGGGGCGACGGCGAAAAATCCTGGC
>Ga0163144_10020024_pt1 | contig 13414 bp, 14 predicted proteins | sample OliLak19BULKMAT1_FD_123175 | JGI IMG/M metagenome (GOLD analysis project Ga0163144, IMG submission 123175) | Freshwater microbial mat bacterial communities from Lake Vanda, McMurdo Dry Valleys, Antarctica - Oligotrophic Lake LV.19.BULKMAT1 | ecosystem: Environmental > Aquatic > Freshwater >... | reverse complement strand
GTTCCTGCTGGTGGCGCTGATCTTGGCCGGCGTCTTCTTGGTTTCGCTCCAAAACCAGGGCGTGGTGCAGCCGCTGTTCCTGCCCACGGCCGCGCCGACCCGCATCCCCGAAACCTACGCCGATGAGGGCGAGGCCTGGTTCGCGGCCGGCCGGCTGAAAGACGCCATCGCCGCCTACGACAAGGCGACACGGGCCGACCAGAAAAACGTGGACTACTGGGTGGCCAAGTCGCGGATCGAGATCTACGCCGAGCGCTATGAGGATGCCCTCGAATCGGCCCGGTCGGCCCAGCTCATCGCGCCCAATGATGCCAAGACCAAGACCGCCTATGCCTGGGCGCTCGACTGGAATGTGCTGACGGGCTGCCGCTGCCACACGCTGCCCGAGGCCGAAGCGGCGGTGGTGACCGCCATCGCGCTCGACACCAACTACGCCCCGGCCCACGCCGTCTACTCCGAAATCTTGAACGATGGGCAGCGCTGGAGCCAGGGCTTTCAAGAAGCCGAGACGGCCCTGCGGCTAGACCCCAACCTGCTCGAGTCGCACCGGGCGATGGCCTATGCCTTCGAGAGCATCGGGCAGTACGAAGACGCCATCATCAGCTACAAGAACGCGCTGAAGATCAACCCGAATCTGGTGGGGCTGTATATCTCATTGGGCCTCCAGTATCGCGTGCTGGGCGACGTGGAGCAGGCGCTCTTCTATTTCAGCAAGGCCAACGCCATTGACCCCACGAATGTGCAGCCGTACCTGTACCTCAGCCGCACCCACTATCAGAACGACGAGTTGGGCACAGCGGTGCAGTATCTCGAAGACGCGCTGCGGCTGGAACCGGCCAACCCCGACATTCACGGGCGGCTGGGGCTGATCTTCTTCAAGCGCCGCAACTATGAGGGGGCCGAGCCGGAACTGGCCCTGGCAATTTTGGGCGGCACGGTAGACGCGCAGGGTAACCCGCTGACCTATGCCAACGGCCTGCCGGTGTACGACGTGAACGGCAATCCGGTGCAGGTCTCCACCGAGAGCGTGGTCTTGCAGGTGGCCCCGATGCCGCTGGAGGACGCGGGGGCGCTGGAGTATTACTACACCTACGGCAACCTGCTGGCCTACTTGAAGAAATGCGACCCCGCCCAAGCCCCGCGCTATCTGCAAATCGCGCTGAATTTCGCCCCCGACAACGAGACGGTGATCGGCAGCTACGAAGAGAGCATGGCGATCTGTAACGGCGAAACGACTGTGGATGAAGTCCTCAACGGCACGGCCACGCCGCCGGGCGGGCCGCCCGCCACTGCCGTGCCCGCCACTGCCGTGCCCGCCACAGAAGCGCCGGCCACGGAAATACCCCCAGAAAACACGCCTTCGCCATAGCCGTTAGCACTCTCGGCCCCAAATTGAAAAATTGGCCTTGACAGTGCTAACCGGTTACGGTAAGATGACGACATCGTGTTAGCACTCTCCATTTGCGAGTGCTAACATGTAATCTTGTCCCCAAAAGACAACGATGGTCCCATTACCCTCAGGAGGTTGACGACGATGGCAATTAAACTGAAACCCCTTGGCGACCGCGTGGTGGTCGAGCCTAGCGAGCAGGAAGAAATGACTGCTAGCGGCTTGGTGCTGCCCGAAACCGCCAAGGAAAAGCCGCAGAAGGGCACGATCGTGGCCGCCGGGCCAGGCGCGCGCGACGATGACGGCAAGCGCACCGGCCTGGATGTGAGCGAAGGCGATGTGGTCTTGTTCGCCAAGTACGCCGGCACCGAGTTCAAGATTGACAGCAAGAAGCTCCTGATCCTCAAGGAGAGTGATTTGCTGGCGATCGTTGAGACCGACGACGTCAAGAAGAAGAAGTAGTAGTCCTCCCCGGCTGACCATTTCACCAGATTTTAAGGAGTAGCAACGATGGCTAAACAACTCGTCTTTTCGGAAGATGCCCGCCGCCGCCTGCAGCGCGGCGTGGATATCCTGGCTAACGCAGTCGGCACCACCCTGGGGCCTAAGGGCCGCAACGTCGCCCTCGACAAGAAATACGGCGCCCCGACCGTCACCCACGACGGCGTGACCGTGGCTAAGGAAATTGAGCTGGAAGACCCGTTCGAGAACATGGGCGCCCAGCTCTTGAAAGAAGCCGCCACCAAGACCAACGACATCGCCGGCGACGGCACCACCACCAGCACCGTGCTGGCCCACGCGATTGTGACCGAAGGCCTGAAGAACTTGGCCGCCGGTTTCAACCCGATGCTGCTCAAGCGCGGCATCGAGCAGGCCACCGACGCCGTGGTGGAGAGCCTGCGCAAGCAGGCCCAGAAGATCTCCACCAAGGAAGAAATCGCTTCGGTCGCCACCAACTCGGCCGCCGATGCTGAGATCGGCCAACTGATCGCCGACGTGATGGACAAGGTCGGCAAGGACGGCGTGATTACGGTCGAGGAGAGCAAGTCGCTCCAGTTCGAGACCGAATTCGTGGAAGGCATGCAGTTCGACCGGGGTTATCTCTCGGCTTACTTCATCACCGCCTCCGACTCGATGGAAGCCATCATCACCGAGCCGTACATCCTGATCTACGACAAGAAGATTTCCGCCGCGGCCGACATTGTGCCCGTGCTGGAGAAGCTGGTCCAGATCGGCAAGCGCGACCTGGTGATCGTGGCCGAAGACGTGGACGGCGAAGCGCTGGCGACCCTGGTGCTGAACAAGCTGCGCGGCATGCTCAACGTGCTGGCGGTCAAGGCCCCCGGCTTCGGCGATCGCCGCAAGGCCATGCTGCAAGACATTGCCACCCTGACCGGCGGCACGGTCATCACCGAAGAACTGGGCAAGAAGCTCGAGAGCACCACCCTGAGCGACCTGGGCCGCGCCGCCAAAGTGGTGGCGAGCAAGGATGACACCACCGTCATCGAGGGCAAGGGCAACGCCAAGGCCATCAAGGGCCGCATCGAAGAGATCCGGGTCGAGATGGACAAGAGCACCTCGGATTACGACAAGGAAAAGCTCCAGGAACGCCTGGCCAAGCTGTCGGGCGGCGTCGCGGTCATCCGCGTCGGCGCGGCGACCGAGACCGAGTTGAAGGAAAAGAAGCACCGCGTGGAAGACGCGCTGTCGGCCGCCCGCGCGGCGGTGGAAGAGGGCATTGTGCCCGGCGGCGAAGTCAGCCTGATCAACGCCGCTTCGGCGCTGGAGAAGCTCAAGCTGGATGACGAAGACGCCCAGGTGGGCGTGAACATCGTCCGGCGCGCCCTGGAAGCCCCGCTGCGCCGCCTGGCGGCCAACGCCGGGCAGGATGGCTCGGTCATCATTGACGGCATCCGCCGCAAGGCCAAGGAGGAGAAGAACAAGAACATCGGCTACAACGTCATCACCGACGAATACGTGGACATGATCAAGTCTGGCGTGATTGACCCGGTGAAGGTCGTGCGCGGGGCGTTGGAGAACGCCGCCTCCATTGCCGCGATGATCCTGACCACCGACGCACTGATCACCGACGTGCCCGAGAAGGACAAGGCCCCCTCCATGCCTCCGGGCGGCGGCGGCGGCATGGGCGACTTCTAAGCTCGTACTCGAGCCTCCCTGCCTGAGCGGGAAACTCTCAAGGAACAAGCCGGCCCCTCGTGAGAGGGGCCGGTTTTGTTTTAGGCTGGCGCGGACCAAGCACCCGGCGTCACCGTCAAGCCGGCTGCTCGTCGCAGCAGGTGGTTGTGAGACTCCGTATCTGACCGAAACCAAATTTTCAACCGGAGTGTGGGCTTGCCCACACTCCGGTTGAAAATTTGGCGGAAGGCCCAAGTAGGCAGCGGACAGTCAGACTGCGACTACCCCTCAGCAATCAGGCCAGATTCAAAGCAATCTGCAGCTTGGCGCTGGGCCCGTCAGCTTGCCGCCAGCGGGCTGTCGGGCAGGGGCGCAACCAAGCCCGCGCCGCCGCGTAAAAGAGTGTGTATGGGAAGGTAGAGACCGGACGGCTGGCTTAGGAGGCTTGCTATGACCACTCAACATCGCGCGCTGCGGCGTTCGCGGCACAATCGGATGGTGGCGGGGGTGTGCGGCGGCATCGCCGACTTCTTTGGCATCAGCGCGTTTTGGCCGCGCCTGTTCTTCTTGATCGCGCTCATTCCCGGCGGCGTGCCGGGGGTGACGATGTACGTGCTGGCCTGGCTGATTATGCCAGCTGAGTAAGTGTCAGCGCGCGCCCGCGCCGCGACCGACGCCCGGCTCGGTAGGCTTAACTGCCGGTCGGGCCGGGCGTCGGCGCGTTAAGGCCCAGACGATCAACCGCCTTGGAACATAGCTACGGCGGTGATAATGCCGCCCAGCACCAGCAGCCCCACGCAGCCCAGCGCGAAGACCCGCATAGTCAGGCGCAGCACCGTCCGCACAATCGTCCAGCCGACCACGAGCACCACCAGAAAAATACCGATCGTAACCCAATCTACTTGCGCGAGATCGAATGGCATTGCAGCTCCTTCGGCAACAGGGCACACCGAACGGATGGACCCGGCCAGGTTCCGGGTCCATCCGTCAGCGAGGCGGTCAGCGCACGCTAGCGGGCTAGCGGCTTAAGGGTACGTGCTGTTATAGAACCAGGCGTAGCTGTAATAGCCGGAGGCGCTTTGCAGGCGCACGGCAATCTGGCTGACGTTCGCCATCCCCGCCGGGATATTGACGGTGGCCGTGAAGACGCCGCCCGCCCCGGACTTGACGGTGCCGGCCGGGTAGCCCCCCACCCCCGCCGTGCCGATGGCCCCCATCGTGACGTTGAAGGTCTGGTTGGCCGGGAAGTTGGCCGTCTGGATCGTGATGGAGGTGTTGCGCGTGACGGCGATCACCGCAAAGGTCGGGATGACAAAGCCGGGCACGGGTGCGGGCACCGTCCCGGTCGGCACGGTGGTGGTTGTCACCACCGTCGGGGCCGGCGTGGGGGTGGGGGTGGGCGTGGGCGACGGCCCGGGGGTCGGGCTGGGGCCGGGCGTGCTGGGAGCCGGGATGCACAACACCTGCCCGACAAAGATCAGGCTCGGGTTAGCCAGGTTATTGACGGCGGCGATCACCGACGCGGGGAGGCCGAAGGTCAGGCCAATCTGGTACAGGTTGTCGCCCACTTTGACGGTGTACTGGAAGAGGCAGCCCTCGGCCCGGGCCGGCGACACGAAAGCGGCCAGCATGCTCAACGCCAGAAACAGTGACAGCCAACGCTTCATGCGTTCCTCCCGGCCACCCACGGCGCGGTTGGTGAATGGCCCTAAGACTGGAACAGATACGCCGGTATTATATTGCGAATTGAAGGGCAGAGAAAAGGTGTTAGCACGGGAATATTCCGGCTGGGCAGGTTTGGTGGAGCCGGGGTTAGTGATTTTCAATCGCCGGCGCGGTTCTGCATGTAACAGGGTCAGGCGTTAATGTGTCGCTGCCGTGTGCAAGGGCCGACAAAAAACGAGACGGGTATGGCAAGCAGAGCTTGCCATACCCGTCTCGTTTTTTGCTACGGTCGGTTCGGGTTCTCTCAAACGCGCTTGGTGCGCTGAGACGGCCCGCCGACGTTGGATCATGACGGTCTTGCACTCATCCGGCCGCGCGCTCAGTCGGGGCGGCGCTCGCGAACGACGAAGACGATGAGCGCCAGCCCCAGCAGGTTGCACAGCGCGGCGGCCAGGCCGCTCCAGCCGAAGCCGAGGCGAAACAGGGACGTGCCCACGATCGCGCCCACCATGCGCCCGACGGCGTGCAGCGCCACGTTGAGACTCATCACCCGGAAGCGCGCGCCCGGCACTAGCTCGGTCAGCAGCGGCAGCGAGCCGACCAGCGTGAACTCAAACGCCAGAAAGACAAAGAACAACCCGGCCAGCGCCAATTGCAGGCTGCCGCCGGTGAGCGGCATGACGGTGTAAGCGGCGGCGCTGACCAGCAGGCCCACCGCCACGGCCCGGCGCTTGCCCAGGCGATCCACCAGGCCCATGACCAGCACCTCCCCTAACAGCTCGGCCAGGCCGATGACGGTGGCCGTGAGGCCCAACTGCTCCACGGTCAGGCCGAAGGACTGTTCGAGCCAGGCGGCGTAGACCACGTTAAAAATCTCGTTCGCGCCGCCGGCCAGCAGCCCCAGGCAGCACGCCGCCAGCACCATCGGGTGGCGGCGGATGAGTTCCAGATAGCCGGGGCCGGCGGCGGGGGCGCTGCCGGGTGTGGGCGCGTCGCGCGGCAGCACCAGCCACAGGCCGGCTCCCACCACCAGGCCCGCGCCGGCCAACGGCAGGAAGGGCGCGCGCCAACTGGAGCGGGCGATCAGGAAGCCGACCAGCGGCAGGCCGATCAGCGCCGCGCCCGACCAGCCGATCTCGATAAAGGCAATGATCAGGCCGCGCCGCGCGTAGGGCGTGCGGTCGCTCAGGTAGGCCTGGAGGGCCGGGTCGAACATGAACTTGCAGGACGCGACCGCGATGAGGAAGACGGCAAAGGTGAAGTAGTTGGGGAACAGGCCCATGACGGTCACGCCCGCCACAAACACGACCAGGCCCAGCAGCAGCGTGTTGCGGCGGCCCAGGCGGTCGGGCAGGCTGCCAAAGGCCGGGGCGGTGAGGCCCAGCGCGCCGCGCAGCGAGATCAGGTTGGTGAGGGCTTCGGGTGGCACGCCCATCCCCCGGCTAAGGGCCGGCAGGAAGGCGTAGACCAGGCGCTGGGCGGTGTTGATGACCAGCCGCGCCAGGGTGGCGACGATGACCTGCGTGCGCAGGCGCACCGCCGGGGCGGCCGGGGTGAGCGCCGGCGTCATGCGGGCTGGTCGAGTGTGGCGCTCAGTTCCTGGGCGGCGCGGCGCGCGGCCTGGAGCGTCAGGCCGAGCGGGGCGGCGGGATCAATCAGCACGGCCAGGGCGGCGTCGGCCGTGGCGTGCAAGATGGCGAGGGTGCCGCGCTCGCCCTCGATCAGGATTTGTTGAAACTGGCCCTGGTCGAGGCGGGCCAACGCGCGCTCGGCCTGGCCGACCATCACGGCGGCCATGGCGGCCACATGCTCGCCGCCGGTCGGGTCGTGGATGTCGGCATCCCAGCCGGGCGGGTAGGCGGCGATGACCAGGCCGTCGGCGGTGATGAGGGCGGCCCCGTGCACGGCGGGCGCGGCGCGCTGCAGGGCGGCCAGGCTGCGCAGGAGCAGGTCGGAGCGGTATTCGATGGGCATGGGCTAGGTTGTAGTAGGAATTGGCAAATTGGTCAACTCGGGTCGGTTGGTCGCGGGCGGCGGCATTGGCTTCGGGATACTCGGCGGCGGCGGGGAAGGGCAAGGTCTAGGGCCTCGCCCGCCAATGCCCAAGAATTATAGGGGCGGATGGCGTTTGGCACGAACCGCCGTGGGCGAGTCGGCGCAGACTGGGCGAGGCGTCGGCTATAATTGCGTAGGCAGGCCTTCCCACCACCCCAAGGACGGAGCAACGATGGATGCAATCGAGGCGATTTTTTCGCGGCAGTCGGTGAAAAATGTGCGGCCCGACCCGGTGCCGCGCGCGCTCATTGAGCAATTGCTGGCGGCCGGGGCGCAGGCCCCCAACCATCACAAGGTGCGGCCGTGGCGGTTTGTGGTGCTGACGGGCGCGGCGCGCAACCGGCTGGGCGAGGTGCTGGCGCAAGACCTGCTGCGGCGCAACCCGGCCACGCCCGAGGCGGCGCTGGCGATTGAGCGGGCCAAGCCTCTGCGCGCGCCGGTGCTGATTGCCATTGGCGTTGATAAGGCCACCGCGCCCAAGGTGGTGGAATACGAGAACGTGTGCGCGGCGGCGGCGGCGGCCGAGAACATTCTGCTGGCGGCGCACGCGCTGGGGCTGGGCGGCATGTGGCGCTCGGGCCAGCCGATCTTTGAACCGGCCGTGCGCCTGGCGCTGGGGCTGGCGGCCGATCAGCAGATGGTGGGCTTTCTGTATATCGGCTACCCGGCGGCCGAGCTGCCCGCGCCGGCCCGGCCCGGGGCTGAGGATCGGACGGTATGGCTGACGGAGTAGAAGTCGGAAGTCGGAGGGTGTCGCAGGCAAACGACAGCGGGCAAGAAATAAAGACATGGGCCGACCAGCCTCGCTGGTCGGCCCATGTGTGTTTAGGAGGAAAGCAGCGGGCGGCGCTAGGCGCGCAGGGCGCTGAAGCGCAGGAAGCTGCCGTCGCGGGCGAAGCGCAGATCGCGCAGGCCGGCGGCTTCGAGCAATGCGGTCAGGGCGGCGGCGCTGCGCAGGCCGGGCAGGTACTGGCGGCCCAGTTGCACCAGGCCGGCCGAGAAGGCCGGGCCGCCCTCCACCAACGAGACGCCGGCCACCGGCGCTTTGGGGCGCGTGGCGCGCACCATTTGCGTCAACTCGCGCTCGGGGGTGGCGTAGCGGTGCAGGCCGTTGCTCCACAGCCCATCCATCACCTGATCTTGAATGGGCAGCAGGCGCGGGATGCCGCGCACGAAGAACAGGTTGGTCAGGCCGGCGGCCCGGCTGCGGCGGCGCACTTCTAAGAGCACGTCCCACTTGTTGCTCAGGCACAGCACGCGGGCGCGCGGGTTGGCCCCGGCCATCTCCACCTCGTAGGTGCCGCGCCCGGCCGGCACCGACAGCACCCAGCCCTGCCCCGCGCCCGAGGCCACCGCGCTAGAGAAGGCGGCGTTGCCGGCGTGGTTGCGCCCGGCCAGGTGCAGGCCAATCGGGCGCACCAGGTCTTGCACCCAACTGTCATCCGACACCGACTGTTCGGCGGGCGCGGCCGACGGGGCAATAAAGTCGGCGAGGCCGTCGAGCAGCGCATACTCCGCGCCGGTGGCCGGGTCTGCCAGCGCCCGGCCGTTGAAGGTCAGCCGCCCGCCGCCGCCGGGGGCCGCCAGCACCTCCAGCAATTCCGGCGAGAACTCGGCGCGCAGCGGGCGATAGCGCTCGCGGATGCGCTGCTGTTCCTTGACGATGACATATGCCACCGTGCCGGCCGTGAGCGCGCCCACGGCCACCGAGACCAGCGGGGCCAGCACCGAACGCTTGCGGCGGCGGGTGGCGCGGGCCTGGGCCGCCTTGCGGCTGGGGCCATCGCTGGGCGGCGCGGCCATCCGGTCGAGCGCGCGCTCGGCCAACGGCAGCACGCGGCGCACCAGGCGGTCAACCTTCGTATCGGGCCGGTCCACCGCCGGCCGGCGGTTGAGGGCGGCCTCGGTGGCGCGCAGACCCAAGCCAATCACATCGAGCAGAGTTTCGGGTTTCATAGACGCAGCGGGAACCTATATTGGGTTAGCGTGGGAAGCTGCCGGGGCGGCCGGCCGGGCGCGGCAATTCGCAGCCATACGGAATCGTGCAGGGCAAATCGGGATCACGGTTGTTTAGCAGGGCGTTGACCGATTTGTCGAGGAACAGGGTGCGGGCGTCGCGCACTTCCTGCGTGGCGTCGTCGAGCGCGCCGATGTAGCGGGCCAGCCCCTGGCGGTCGAGCACAAAGAAGTGCGGCGTAGTCTCGGCCCGGTACAGATCGGCCACGCGGTGGTCGAAATCCATCACCACCGGGTAGCGCAGGTGGCGGCTTTGGGTCTCGTAGCGGATCTGGCTCTCCAACTCGTTATAGTTCGAGGCGATGCCGACCATGCGCACGCCTTTGGTCTCCCAGGTGAGGGCGCGGTAGACCAGCAGCACATCCGCCCGGCGGCTCCAGGCGCACTCGGCCGACCAGAAGTTGATGATGACAACAAAGCCGCGCAAGTCCGAGAGCGACAGCCGGCCGCCATCCACAATCGGGAGGGTGAAGTCGGGCGCCAGGCGGTTGAGCCAGTAGTGCGGCTCAGCCGGTACGATGCGGCGCGGCTCGGCCCGGCGGGTTTCGGCCAACTGATCTTTAACGCCCGGTTTGCGCGGGGGTTCTCGGTCTAAGTCGCGTTTCACGGCAGCCACTCCGGTAGATAGCCCTGGACCAGGCGGCGCGGGGCAGACGCCTCGGCGCCCGCCGCCCCAGCAGCGGCGACGCTGACAAGCCAAATCTCGGCCGGAGCCGTCTGGTCAGCGGTGTTGAAGCGCATGTACGCCAACCGCCGGCCATCCGGGCTCCAGGTAAAGGCACTGTGATTATAAAGCGGTTTGGCCGTTAGCGCGTAAGCGCCTGTGCCGTCGGGGCGCATGAGCCAAAGCTGGCGGCCGGGGGTCCACTGGTCGAGCATTTGCAGCTTACGGCCGAAAGCGATCCAGCCGCCGGAGGGGGCATAGGCGGGCGAGGCGTCATCCACCAGCGCCTGGTCGCCGGACAGGTTGAGGCGCTCGTTGGTGGCGACGGTGACGCGGGTGAGGTAGGTATAAAACCCGCCGGTCACTTCTTCGGCGTTGGGGTCGGTTGAGTCTCCCGGCAGGTCGGGGAAGGCCAGTTCGGGGTAAACCAAATAGACGCCGTCGGGCGACCAGGTGCCCATCTCGCCCGAGGCGTTGGGCACAAAGGTCAGCGCGCCGGTCACCAGGTCGTGGATGACCACTGCCTCGCGGCCGGTGTCGAGGTAGCCCAGGCGGCCATCCGGCCCCCAGCGCGGGAAGCGCGCCTCGCTGTCGCTCATCAACTCGTCCGCGCCGGTGGCGAGGGTGCGCACGTAAATGTGGGCCGCCCCCAGCCCCGGCGCGCCGGTCAGCCCGGCCACGAGCACATGCCGCTGGTAGGCCAGGCGCAAGCCGTCGGGCGAGAAGGCGGGCGAGACACACGCCTCGGCCGGGCAGAGCACTAGATCGGCCAGGCCGCTGCCGTCGGCGTAAACCAGCCTTAGATCGGCCCCGCCATCGGCGCGGCGGGCGGCGTAGGCGAACTGCGTGCCGTCTGGGCTGATGGCGTAGTCATAGACGCCGTAGACTTCGGCGGTCAGGACTACGGGCAGCGGGTCGCCCTCGACCGGGGTGAGGTACAGGTTGGGCGGATCGCCGGTCAGGTAGGCCAGGCGCAGTGGGCCAACGGCGAAGCTCCAGGTCTGTTGGCCCAGCAGCGGCAGCCCGGCCTGGCTGCGCCCGCCCACCAACTGCACGGTGACGGTGCTGCTCAGGGGCCAGGCCTGGGCCGGGCGAAAGACCAGCGTGTTGCCCTCCCAGGTGGTCGCGCCGACCACGTCCGGCGCGAGGATGAGGGCCTGTTGCACCGAGGCGGTGTCCATCGGGCGGTTGAAGGTCAGGCGGATGGGCGCGCCGGCCGAGACCAGCGCCGCGTCGCGCGCGGGGGAGACGTCCGTGAGGCGCGGGAGGGAGAAGAAGGCGGCCAGGCCCAGCCCGACCAGCAGGCCCACGCCCAGCAGCACCCACAGGCTCGAACAGCCGCCGGAGCGGCGGGCGCTGTAGCTGTACAGCGCCATGGCCTAATGGGCCAGCCGGGCCGCGGCGCGCTGCACAATCGCCAACACTTGCTCTGGGCTGTACCAGTCTTCGGGGTTAAGTTGTTGATCGGCCTTGGGCACACAAAACTCCACGGCCCACAGCACATCCCAGACGGCGCGAGCCTCGGCCGGGTTGGCGAACAGGGTGCGGCCCACGCGCTCGGAGGCCTCGTGCAGGGCGCGGAAGTCGGCCAGCAATTCTTGAATGCTGAGCACGCCGGCGGCGGTTTGGGCGACGTACCAGCGCAGTTGCCCGACGCCGGGGGCGGATGGGAAGGTGGCGAAGCGCGGGTCGCCCGCAGGTTTCTGGCCCACAGACATGGGCTTACAGTTCCTGCAAGCGGCGGCCGACGCGCTGCACTTCGGCCAGGACGGCGTCGGCGTCGTTCCACTCGGCCGGGTTAGGCTCGCGGGCCGGGTCGGGCGAGTAAAACTCCAGCGCCCACAGCACGTCCCAAATCAGGCGGGCTTCTTCTTTGGAGCGGTAGGCCGGGCGGCCCTGGCGCTCGATGGCCTCGTGCAGGCCGCGAAAAGCGCCCAATAGGTCGGCCACGGGCAGCCGCCCGGCGGCCACCTGCTCAATCAGCGGGCGCAGTTGTGCGATGCCGGAGTCGGCGGGTACGCTAGCGGGTGGGTCAGAGTGAGGCGGCAGCATGGGAGCACACCTCCAACAGGCGGCGCGGGCCGCCCTTAGCCGCGCTCGGCCGGCGGCGCGTAGGTCTGGTTCTTCGGGCCGATGTAGTCGGCGCCGGGCCGGATGAGCGTGGCGTCGTTGTACTGCTCGACGACGTGGGCGGTCCAGCCGCCGACGCGCGAGATAGCGAAGACGCAGGTGTCGAGCGCGGTGGGGATGCCCAGGTAGTAGAGCATCGGCGCCGAGAAGAAATCCACGTTGGGGTACAACTCTTTGTGGCGCAGCACGGCCTGCTCGACGCCGTGGGCCATATCCACATACTGCGCGCCTTTGCCCTGGGCCGCTTCCATCTTGCGAGCCCACTCCAGCAGGTGACGGGCGCGCGGGTCGCCGCTCTTGTAGATGCGATGGCCGATGCCCATGATCTTGCGCTTGGTGACGAAGGCGTTGTCCACGAACGAATCCACGTGCGCCAGGTCGCCGATTTCGAGCAGGGTGTTCATGGTGGCTTCGGCCGCGCCGCCGTGCAGGTTGCCCTTGAGCGCGCCGATGGCGGCGGTGATGGCGGCGTGCAGGTCGGCGTTGGTGGAGGCGGCCACGCGGGCAGTGAAGGTGGAGGCGTTGAGCGAGTGATCGGCCAGCAGGACCAGGTACAAGTCCATGGCCTTGTTCTCCAAATCGCTCTGGACTTCGCCGTGCAGCATGTAGAGGAAGTTGGCGGCGTGGCCAAGGGCGCTGTCGGGCGCGACCGGGGCCTGGCCCTGGCGATGGCGGTGGGTGGCGGCGACGACAGCCGGGAACTGGGCCACCAGCTTGACGCCCTTGCGCAGGGTGGCCTCGATGGAGATGTCTTCGACTTCCGGCTCGAAGTAAGCCAGCATAGAAACGGCAGTGCGCAGCACGTCCATCGGGGTGGCAGCGGCGGGCGAGGCGGCGATGTGGTCGTGTACCGGCTGCGGCAGGGTGCGGTTGGCGATCAACTCTTGCTCGAAGGCGGTCAGTTCGGCCTGGCTGGGCAGGTGGCCGTAGAACAGCAGGTAGACGACTTCTTCATACGAGGCGCGGCCGGCCAGGTCGTGGATGTTGAGGCCGCGATAGGTGAGCACGCCGTTGGTGCCGTCCACCGAGGACAGGGCGGTCTGGGCGGCGACAACGCCGACGAGGCCTTTAGCGAAGGCCGGGGCGGCAGCAGGGGTGGTGGTCATTGAACCAAGCTCCTTCTAACAACTAAAACACACTGCCGGTGGCAAAGGCCGTGACCGGCAGCGCGTAAGGCATGATCTGGGGTACGGCAGGGTTGATACTTTGAGGCATGAATTGCGGCGATTCTATCATTCAAGAGGGGGAGCGTCAAACCAGGCTTGGTTAGAGCCGGGCGGGGAGTGGCGGTTGCCACGAATTACACGGATTGCACGAATGGGACAGCGTTGATAACAAGTCTGCGCCCGAGTCTGGGC
>Ga0163144_10020021_pt1 | contig 13415 bp, 21 predicted proteins | sample OliLak19BULKMAT1_FD_123175 | JGI IMG/M metagenome (GOLD analysis project Ga0163144, IMG submission 123175) | Freshwater microbial mat bacterial communities from Lake Vanda, McMurdo Dry Valleys, Antarctica - Oligotrophic Lake LV.19.BULKMAT1 | ecosystem: Environmental > Aquatic > Freshwater >... | reverse complement strand
TCCAATCGCCCTCTCGCCCCATCGGTTTCACCATTAGGAATGACGAGTCGCTCTTCTGGATGATCTGTTCAAACAGGTCGTGAAAAGTGCGACCGGCGCGCCGATACAGCTCAAGTTCCTACTTGATTTCGTGGTGGCTGAGGCTGAATTCTTCCCGTGTCTTGGCGAAAAATTAATATTCCTCGAATTGTTTCACACTCGAAGTCGTGGTTTGGCGGTTGAAGTTTAGCTTCTGCGAGGGGTTACTAAAGCTGTAGTGGAGGCCGCGAGGGAGAGCGCCGTGATCAGACAGGCTCCGAAAGCTTTATCCTGCGCCGTTTGTGGGTTTTCACGAACTCGCGCGATCGTGGCCAGACCAAAGCGCTCAAACACGGGTCGAGTCGCTGCAGCCTTGATAAGCGCCCGCGAAGTGGCATAACTGTAAAACCATAACGGGCTTCAGCTTCGATCCAAAGAAGAGCACGCGATTGAGGGCTAACATTGAGGGCTAACACGGGCCGCGGTATCGGCTTTGAAGAAGCACGAGAGCTGTTCCGGTAGCCTTATAAGCTGGATCGCCGCAGCGATTCGCCCGGGCAATTTATCGCAATTGGATTGGTTCGAGGCGCGCGAGGACGAATCGGGCGAGGTCCCGCATTTGGTCACCTTATGGCGATCCACCAGAGAGGAAATTCACTTGTAGGAAGCAAACCAGTAGAAAGAAGCCACCATCGGCGGAGGCGATTGCCCAGCTTGCCGATAAGGGCGAGAGCGTCCTGTCGTTTTACAAAGAGCAGGGCCGCATGGCCCACCCCGAGGCCGCACAGCCGATTCAGCGAGTCAACGTGGATGTCACCGCCGGGATGCTGGAAGAATTGGACCGCGCCGCGGAGAGTCTCAATGTGAGCCGGCAGGCGGTCATCAAAACGCTGGTACGTCAGGCGCTCGACCAGCACTATCCGGCACAGCAACATCGGCCAGGGGTAAATCGGAAAACAGTGTAGTCGCAGCCTGCCGCCACCTGGCGAATTGGGTTCGATCCCGTTTACGGTTTGGGCGGTGCGCGTTCGGGGGAACGCGATTTCGGCCCAGGGGGCTCGGGTTTGACATGTGCCGCACATGTTTGTATGCTCTGGACATGTCAAAGATGATCCAGGTAAGGGATGTCCCGGACCACGTGCATGGCACTCTGAAGTCGCGCGCAGCGCGAGAAGGCATGAGCCTTTCCGATTTCATAAAGAGGGAGTTAGAACGCGCGGCCGAGCGGCCGACGATGCAAGAATGGCTGGACCGCTTGCAGGAGGTGAAACCGGTTCGAACCGCGAAGAGCGCCGCGCAGGTGATTCGAGAACTCCGAGACGAACGATGATTGTTTTGGATGCCTCCGTTGTTGTGGAACTCCTTACGAACGGCGACCTGGCGAAATCCATCAGAAACGAACTCGGCGGTAGCGATGAGTCCTTCATCGTTCCGCATTTGCTCGACATTGAAGTGGTGAGTGCAATCCGCAGATTGGTGGCGGGTCAACACCTCGATTCGCACCGCAGCGCGCAATTTCTCGCCGGACTGGCGGCGCTCCCCGCGGAACGCTACTCCCACACACCCTTGTTGGGCCGCATTTGGGAGCTTCGCCACAATTTCACCGCTTATGATGCCACCTACATCGCCCTGGCGGAAGCAACCAACTCCGTTCTCTATACTTGCGATGATAAGTTGCGTAAAGGTCACCGCGCCCGGGTCGTGGTGATCACTCGCTAAGTAAAGAGACCTGACTCCGGGTCGATCACGGGCGACCTTCAGACGCGACGGGTGGTGAGTTCGCGCCAGTTGAGGCCGGGGTCGGCGATAAGCAGGGACGCAAGCGTGAAGGCGATGATGCCGACATGACATAAAGTCTCGCCAAGATGGCTTCAGTAAAGGGGCCAGAGATTGAGGACGCGGCTGGAGACAAAGGTAGTCATCGCATAGGAGCGGACCATCCATTGGCGGTGCTGGTCGATTTGGCGGTTACGCGCGGTCAGGTGGCCGCCAAGGATGAAGAATAGCGTGATAGCGGTGAGGGCGGCTGAAGAGGTAATCACGGGGCTGAAGCAGGACGGCCGGATGGCGATTACGCGAATTCCGAACGGCACGAACATCTTCGAACTGCGGCTGCAGCAGGGCGATTCGAAGCGGTTTCGGGAGCGGCTGCGGAGCAGTGGGGTCGTGGTGGCCGAAGCGGTGAATGGGCGTTTTCTTCTTTCGGTGAACGAGACGTGGAATCGGGCTGCGGTCAGTGCGATTCTCGACGCCTTTCGGAGTGCCGCGACGTAGTCATTCATGAGGGAAAGCACGATTGCGGCGAGCCTCCTTATCGATGTCATCGGGTATCACGAACGTCAGGGCGTTGTCCGCGCCGAACTCTTCCGCTCCTTAGCCATCGCCCCCGCTAAGCTTGAGGACCCACGAGCGCGGCTGCCTGGTTCGCTGATGGAGCGGCTGTGGCGCGTTGGGGAACAGCTGACTGACGCTCCGGACTTGTCCTAACGCTCCCCGCTCCAATCTGCGAAAATCAGGAAATTCGAAGACTGTCCGGAGGCATCATGAAACTCTCGAACCGCCTCCTCTTTGCGTCCCTGTTCGCAGGCACTGCTCTCGCCCAGGACCCTCCCTGTCAAGTGGGAATGGTTGTTAAGGCGGGCTCCCTCAACTACAACGCCAAAATCCTGGAATTCATCTCCAGCAGCGGCCTTTACAAAGTGCAGTATGTGACCGGACACCCTGGCGAGGCCGCCTTCGTTCCTCCTGCCGGCCTCAAAACCTGCCAGGCCCCGCCCATCGCTCCCGTCCCCCTCTCCTGGTTTCAAGGGGTTTGGCAAACCTTCAAAGGGGGTGGAGGCGCGTGGGCCAAGAACGCCACCTCCGGCTCCTGGAAGGTAGTCGCTCTCGACGTCGCCGCCGGTCCCCCCATCCGCTTCAACGCCGACGGAACTTACGAGTGGATCGTCGACCAGTCCCAAACACTCCGTGGCGTCTGGCGCGCCGCCGCTCCCGGCGACTTGAAGTACGGCTACGTCAATCAGTACAACTGCAAGGGCTGTGGTGACAGAAGAGGTACCGTCGCCCTCCTCGAAAAGGGAGAGTACGGCGGCAACTGGCTCCTCTCGCGAGTCCTCACCGATACCGCCGACGGCGCAGCACTCGCAAGTAGCCTTGGGGCCGCTAGCCCAACTTGGGCCGATCCCCCGGTCCGAGCCGGGGTGGCCTGTTACTGGAGCCTTGGGATGAACGAAATCATATTCCCCGCGGACACCGAACTGGAGCTTCAGACACTGGTGGAGGATGCGGCTCGCTTCCATTTTGACGACGGCGAAACCCCAAGCTCATTCGGCTAAACTGCGTTCGAGAAGATGCGATTCAGGCTTCAGGCTCCCCAGGGATTTGAGCGGCGCGGATCTCATGAGTGCGCTGAAGCGCGTCGGCTACAAAGAAACTATCCAGATTGGCAGCCATGTCCGAAGGGCGGTTTCGGTTCTACGGGAAGCACAGCCTACGGATCCGTTGACTTGAGCGATTCAAACGGGAACTCTCACAGCGCTTGTCAAGGATCCGGCGACCCATATGGAGCTGACGGGGCGAACCATTCCAGAATGGCGGCAGAGCTTTGAAATCAGAATGATCGAGCAGGTCAGAGGAGGAGCTGAACGCGCCCAACAAGCCTCGGATCACCCTACGGCGTGAGCGATCCAAGATAAGCCGCGAGCGCCAGCATGTCGCTATTCGTCATGTACTTCACAACCTTGTCCATCTCGGAGCTCTTCCCGCCATGCCGGGCGCCGGACTTCATGTCATAAAGCTGACGAACCAGGGAGCTGGGAGCGCGGCCTGCGAGGTTGGGCACATTCTCTTTGCCCTTATAGCCCGGCCCGTGGCAACTGGAACACTCGAGCTCTTTGCTGTCCCCCCACGTCTCGGCCAGACGTTTCCCCAAGGCGATGCTTCCTTCCGGCACATAAGCGACGTATTTGGTGGTCGGGTCCCGGAGTTCGAATTGATCGAAATCCTCTGGGCCTTCGATGATCCGTTGGCCGAGCGGCTCCTGTCCGCTCTGGGGGTCGAACTTGAACAGCCAGCCGGCGATCTTCGATTTCGGGATCATGGACGACTCGACCACGCGGAAGAACGACTGCTGCGGAAGACTGGCGAAGTATTTCGCGGCGGCCAGAATTTCTTCATCGCGAATCGCTTTTGCCGTGTTACTCATGTTGATGGTCGGCGCTCGTCCGGCGACGAAGGATTTCCGTGTCCCATCGCGAAAGGCCTTCATTTGGTCGACGAAGTACTCGACCGGCAAACCGGCGAGGCGCGCGTTTTCCGGGCGGCCGTTGCCCGTTGGCAAGTGGCAATAGCCGCAGGCCCGCACTTCCGGCTGCCGGCCATGAGAGACGACCTCCGGCATGGCCGGATGATCTTCAGGACGCCAGTCGGGCGCGCTGAACAGGTTCGTCAATTCCGGCCGGGTAAAGGACAGCTTACTCGTCTCGATACGGAACGGCCCGGGGGAAGGAGCGGGAGCCGTCTGTCCCGGCGTCGGCGCGGGATTGGTGGGGTATGCCCAGTCCGGGACCGGTTCAAGGACGGTTTGTCGACAACCGCAAAAGAGCAGGCTGAGAAGGAGCAGCAGGGTAAAGGGGCGAATCACGATAGCAACTATGCTAGCAAGCGCATTTGTCACCGGGGACCGGGGCTTTGTCGCCGCGGGTCCCATGTTAGGCTCTGGGAGTAATTTATGCCAAACCTGCGGGCCCCGCTGACCTTTCTAATCGCGATAGCCCTTCTAACTCCCGCTTTTCCTCAGCAGTCAAGCCCCTCTCCCGCCCGGACCCCCGGCCGCAGCAAGGCCCCTAAAATCTGGGACGACTCCGCTCTTCACGATTGGGCCCTCCCGGTCATGAACATGCGGCCCCAGCACTACACCGCCGCCGAATACTACGCCACCCCCGCCGACAACACGCGCACCTTCCCCGTCTACCATCCCGACCGCGAACCCGCCGGCTATCTCGACTCCCTGCGTAAACGCGCCGCCGAACCCCTCATCGAAATCGGCAAAGCCCGCACCCAACATGAGTGGATTGAGTCCGGCGCCCGCGTCTGGGACGAACTCGACCTCATTCAGGTTCGCACCTCCGACCCTCGCATCATCGACTACTTGCGCAGCCCCGCGGCCCTCAAGAAATACCCCGTCCGCACCACCAAAGACGGTGAACTCTTCGATTTCCGCCGGGTCGTCGACAAAGGCGGCCGTCTTCAGCTTGGCGTGCGCGGATGCGCGGGCTGCCACACCCGCGTGACCGCCGACGGCAACATCATCTCCGGATCCCAGGCCAACTTCCCTCCGCCGCCGCTGGCGCCGATGAGCAACTTTATTTTCAGCGTATTCTCCATCCCCAAAGAGCCCGGCGAGGATCTCCCCAGCCCCGGAGAAGGTGCCTACGCAGCATGGGGCGTGCCGTGGCTCAAGGTCGACATTCACGAGAAGATTAAGTCGATGTCCCCCGGCGACGTCCAGGCCTTGAACGACGCTGACGCCCCGGGCACCTTCGCCCGCTTCAACGGCAGCCCCTATTTCACCACCAAGATCCCCAGCCTCATCGGAGTCCCCACCAGCCGCTATCTCGACGCCACCGGCACTCACCGCAACCGCGGTCCCGAAGATATTGCCCGCTACGCTGTCCTTGCCGGCGCCGCCGACGACGGGGCGATTGGGCCGCACGAATTCTTCACCGATTATCAGCGCCGCCTCGGCCTCCGCTACACCGATGACGCCACTTACGCCCTCGGCATGTTCCTTTACTACGGCCTGCAAGAGCCCAGGAACCCCAATCAGCCTGACGACCTAAAGAGTCTTCGCCTCCTCCGGTTGCGTCGCCCGCCACACCCCGCCCGCCTATACCAACGGAATGCTCATCGCAGCCGATGGCTTCACCCCTCCCGACGATGAAGCCACCAGGAGCCTTCAAATCATGCGCGGCATGCGTGTCGGCACCGACCCCGGGGGCGCGCTCAAAACACGCAAAGCCACCGGCTACTACAAAGTTCTCTCCCTGCGCGGCCTCTGGCACCGCCCATTGATTGAGCACTCCGGCTCCATCGGCGTCCTCGAAGATTGGTTCGACAGTAAGCGCCTTCGTGACGACTACGTGCCCAGCGGCTGGAAGGGCCCCGGTGTCGAACGCCGCGCCGTCCCCGGCCACGAGTTCGGCCTCGACTTGTCTCCAGAAGACACGCGCGCTTTGGTGGCTTTCCTCAAGACCCTCTAAGGCCCCTCCGGTCCGTATCGCCAGCCGCTGTACTCCTTCGCAAGCAAATAGCGTTTAGTCCCGAATTGCACCAGCGCCGGATGCAAACGCCCAGGACTAAACCCTTGACGGATGTCAGCGCGATCCAGAACTCATACAATAGAGTCAATATTGTGCGCATGCGCAAAAGGTCATGGTTGTTTTGCCTCGGTTTGGCAGTTGCTGCTCTATCTGCTTACAAGCTGGCGATAGGAAAGCCAATTCTCGCCAGCACTCTTGGCGAATGGGATTGTGCTTGTGGCGACTGGTCTATCAAGACGACCCGACTCGCAATTTGGAATCCGGTTCGCGATCGAACTCCGGAACGAGTAGCTGAATCCTTTCTGGCGGGCTTGCGCGAGAACAATTGCACGGCTAGCACCGCACTGTGCGAATCAGCACTCCCCGGCCGTCGAGTCTCCAATTGGCAACTGGCTTATCGCAAGGATGATGATGATCATGTCACGTTGTATTTCAGGCTCACAAAATATGGCGGAAGGCCCGAGTCTGAGCTTTCAGGGATTGGCGTCGCCACGGTCGAAAGGCGGAGTACCGGGTGGGGGGTAAGCGGGTACGATTCGTACTTCTAGGTGAGTGGAATTGGCTTCCTTCTCCGCCCTTAATAGCAGGAAGACCCCATGACAAATCCGGTTCGTTCGCTCCTTTTCACCGCTGCGCTGCTGCTCCCCTCCGCTGGGTTCGGCCAGCCGTCCTCCGCCGCGCAGGCCGCGGAATCGTTCTACAGCCACTACCAGAAATTGAAGCTGAGCGGCTTGCCGAACGCCAAGGAGGCCGCCCAATTGGCGCCTTACCTCAGCAGGGGTCTCCAAGGGTTGATTCGGAAGGCGCAGTCCGAGCAGGCTCGCTGCATCAAAGCGGAACCAGACGACAAAGGGCCGTGGGTGGAAGGAGATCTGTTTACGAGTAACTTCGAAGGATTTTCGACCTTCCGGGTCACCGCCGCGGCCTCGGCCCGGATCCCGGTTCAATTTACTTACACCGAGAATGGCCAGACGTTTTCATGGAAGGACGAAGTGGGCACGATCAACGAAGGCGGCCGATGGGTCGTGGATGATATCTTCTATCGCATCACCCCCGGCTTTACCAGCGGCTTCGGGTCGAATCTGCGGGGTGCGTTGGCGGGTGCTGCTTGTCCTTTAAAACAGACCAAGCGCTAGCGGGGCGGGAGGCCGGATTGTAGGCGCCGTCGTCGTGGACGGCGAGGCCGACGGGGTGGGAAAAGACGCCGCCCCCCGTTTCGACTATCGTGCGGGCCGCCTTCTCATACTTGGGTTGGGAGAACTTCCAGCGCGCAAAGACCGGTTCCATCGCAATGGAGGCCTCTTCGCGGAGCTGGTCGACGGATACGCCGGGGCGAATGCGGGAGATGACGACGTCGCAGTATTCGAGCACGAAGCCGAGGAGCTCCTTTTGGACCGGGCTGAACTTGCCGCTGACGGGCCCCATGCGGGTGACGTCGCTTGTGTAGTACCGATAGTCGGGGGCGAAATCCATAGAGGATGAGGTCGCCGGATTTGAGCTGGCTTGCGTTGCGGAAGTAGTGGCCGTTCCAGATATTAGAGGTGCCGGAGGCGGTAATGGAGCGGTAGGCTTCCAGGCGCGCGCCGCCCGAGAGTAAGACGTAGCGGGCGGCGGCGTCCAGATGGTATTCGAACAGGCCGGGACGGGTGGCTTTCATGGCTTCGAGGATGCCGTAGCCAGCCAGTTGCGAGGCGCGTTTGATGAGGGCGATTTCGCGGGGGCTTTTCAGGCTGCGGAGTTCGTCGAGGATGGCGGTGAGGTCTTCGATTTTGGCGCGGGGCTGGCGAATTGTTGTTCGCGGGAGAGACGGCCGTCCCAGGGGTCGAGGGAAATCGCCGCGTTGGCGCTGAGGAGTTGCCAGTTGGGGATCGTCGGCCGAGAGCACCCGGCCTTCGCTTTGTTCCAGGCGGCGGTTGCGCGGCGGGAGGAGGAGGGTGGATTTGCGGGTGCGACCGTCGAGGAGCAGGAACGAGTGGGGGGTCTCGACGCCGGTGAGGTAGTGAAACTCGTTCGGTTGGCGGGGGTACGCAAAGCCGCCTTCGAGCCCGTTGCCTTGGACCAGCGCGATGGCTTGGGGCCAAATGCGGCCGTAAACTTTCGACCAGCGGGCGGCGAACTCCCCGGGGGGGAAGTCGGTTTGAAAGTGCATCGGGCTTTGGGCGCGAAGAGTGAGCGCCGCGGCTAGCAGGAGCAGGGTTCGAAAGGTAGGCGCTCCCGTGATTTTACGGGAGTTTCGGACGACGGATATAGTCGAGCGGGATTTCGCCGGTGAGCGTTTTAAGCCACGCGATGATTTGGCTGACTTGGCGGTCTTCGAGCTTAACGCCGAGTTGGTGTTGGCCCATCAGACGGACGGCCTCCGGGAGGGTGGCGACGGTTCCACTGTGGAAGTACGGCCCCGTCTTTTCGACGTTGCGGAGGGAGGGAACCTTGAAGACCATCCGGTCGGCGGCGTTCTTGGTGACTTCGATGCGACCCAGATCGGTCGAGATGGGCCATGGTTGTTCGACGCCGAGTTTTTGGAACATGCGACCGCCGACGTAGGCCCCGTTGTGGCAGGAAGCGCAGCCCTGGTGCATGAACTCGTGGTGGCCGGCCATTTCTTCCTGGGTGATGGCGGCCGAGTCGCCGTTGAGGAAGCGGTCCCAGCGGGAGGGGGTGACGAGTTTGCGTTCGAAGGCACCGATGGCGAGGGCCATATTGTCGAAGGTTATGGGTTCCGAGGAGGCGGGGAAAGCCTTTTGGAAGGCGGCGCGATAGCCGGGGATGGCGCGGAGGGTGGCGACGACTTCGGCGTCGGAGGCCATGGCCATTTCAACCGGGTTGAGGACCGGGCCTTTGGCCTGCTCTTCGACGTCGGCGGCGCGGCCATCCCAGAACTGGGCGAGATGGCCGGCGGCGTTATAGACGGTGGGGGAGTTGCGGCCCCCGAGTTGGCCCTGGAAGCCGGTGGAGACCCGCTTGCCGTCGACACCGTAATTGTCCAGGCTATGGCAGGAATTGCAGGAGACGTCGTGGCCCTTCGAGAGACGGGGCTCGTAGAAGAGCATCCGGCCGAGGTCGATTTTGGCGGGGGTCAAGGGGTTGGTGGGGGAGGGGATCGAGTCAGGCAGTTTGCCCATCATGCGACCGTGCATGCCTCCGCCCATGGGTTGGGCGAAGGCCGAGGGGAGAGCCAGGAGAATGTAGAGAGCGAGAGTACGGGTCATTTCGTTACCTTGCGTTTGAGCTAGTTTTTGACGCTAGCGAGTAGTTCGAGGGTTTCTTCGAAGGCGTCGAGGTGGCTGTAGGACGCATTCATCAGGTTTGTATAAACGCGCTTAATGTCGGTCTGCTTGGTCTCGACGAGGCCATCTTCAAGATCCTGGATGTCGACTTTTTCGATGATGATGCCGGCTTCCAGGGCATCTTTCAGCGAGAGGGCGGACTTCGCGGTTAGGTCGAGGTAGAGAGTGGTGAGCTGCGGATTGACGAACTCGCCGGGTAGTTTCGCGGAGGAAGGGTCGGCGATGCCGTAGCGCGTGAGTAGGCTTCCGACCTGATTAAAGTGCGTGGTTTCGCTTTGGGCGATGTTGCGGAAGATGCGGAGGTTCCACTTCTCATCCGCGAAAACGTAGACGTCGTGGGCCATCTTCTCTTCTTCCCTCATGAAGAGAAGTCGATCTGTTTCGGTGGAGTTGAGGCTCGGGACCGGGCGACCCTGCGAATGGGCCCGGGTAGCTAGGGAGAACCCCATAAGGGTGGATGCGAACTGGCGACGGGTGTTCATTGTGCTCCTCGCAGAAGGTCTCGATCAGAGCCTCCTAATAATCAGGATCCAGAAATCAGACAAAGGTGACCGGTTTAGCGTATTCTTTTGCGATGGGCAGAATTATTGTGATTTTGGCGTTGGCGGGACTGAGTGGGCTGCAAGCGGCGGAGGGGTGGCGAGAGCTGTTCAACGGGAAGGATCTGCAGGGTTGGAAGGCGAACCTGTACCCAGATTCCTGGTCGGTGGTAGACGGCGCGATTCGAGCTCACGCGACCAAGGAGAGCTCGCATCTGTTCGTAATGACCGCGCAGGGGGAGCCGGCGCGGTTTAAGAATTTTGAGTTGGAGGCGGTGGTGCGCGGGGAGCCAAACGCGAACTCCGGTATTTTTGTGCATACGGATCTAACGACGCATAGCGAGGCGATGCGGCTCTCGAAGGGGTATGAGATACAGTTGAACAGCACAGCGAAGGAGAAGCGGAAGACGGGAAGCTTGTATGGGGTGGTGGATTTGCCAACTTCGCCGGTGGACGAAACGAAGTGGTTTCGGGTTGGGATTGCCGTACGGGGGAAGCGGATTACGATTCAGTTGGAGGGAAAGACGGTGGTGGACTTTACCGAGGCGGAGCCGGCGGCTCCGGTGGCCGGAAGGCCGGGGCGGAAGTTGGATCCCGAGGGAGGAGCGATCGCGCTGCAGGCGCATGATCCGACGAGCGTTTTCTACTTCAAGAGCGTACGGGTGCGAGAGTTACCCTAGTGGACGCACGGCAAGTAACGGTGCATACGAAGATGAGGTCCGGTTTGCGGGGGCGGTGCTGAAGCCCGTAGAGGTTTCTGGATCGTTCGGCACGGTGCCGATCATGATCATGGATTATGCGGGAACGCTGACCGTCTTGCTGTATTTCGTGTTTTTTCGGATGACGCTGGGAGATATCGGGGCTTTGATGGCGACGGCGCTGCTAGCGGTGGATCCGATGTTTGTGATTCCAACGGTGCTCGATTGGGGGAATGACGCGGTGCAGCATTTTCTGGCCGCGGCGGCGCTCGTGCTCTTTTTGACGTTTCATCGGTGCGGCGAAGGGTAGCGGCTTCAGGCGGCGTGTTTTCCATGCGGGTTGGGACTTTGGGACAAGGTTTCGTTCGTATGGGTTTTGCTGTAGTTCGGGGCTGGTGCGCTGGCGGTATTCGGGGCGGAGGTCCGGCCCCATTTGACGCGTCATAACATTGCACTGGCGGTGGCTTGGATGGGGTTGGGGGCGGCGACACTGATTTACTTCAACGTGACCAATCTGGCCGCGACAGTGCGCGGGAGCGGGGGGGATGGACGATCGGTATTTCGGGTGATGCGTTACCGGTAGAGGCCGGCTCCTGCGCCTGGTTCCTTTTTGCTAGTATCCAAGTGCATGACTAAAGATGCCTATCGGATGCGTTGGCAGGAGACGAGCGCTTCCGGGGGCCCGGAACTGGAGGCGTTGGTGGTGGCGTAATCGGCTGGATGGCGGGATGCGGTGGAGGGGCTTCGAGAGTTGGCGAAGAATCCGCAGGATCCTGGTCCGCGAGCCGCGGCGGAGTTTGGGCAAATCGAGGAGGCCGCGATCCCAGCGCTGTTGGCCGGTTTGCCGAATGAGGGAGGAGCGGACTATCGGCAATTGGCCCAACTGGGCAAATTGTTGATGGGGTTAGATGGCATCGTGGCCGGGTATTTGAAGCGGGCGTTGGGGGATCGGCGCGTTGTCCCGGAATCGAAGGGAATACAGAAAGCGGAAGGACGCAGGCCCGAGAGGCGCATCTGCGATGAAGCGTATTTAGGGTTGCGACGACTCGGGAGCGGGGAGGCGGAGATTACGGCCCAGTTGGAAGCGGCCGAGTTTTTGCACTTGGTGGTGGCCGATAAGAGGATCATTGCGTGGCAGCGGGAGGGCAATGAGAGGTATGCGTATTGGACGAGGCAGTTGACGGACTCGATGGTGCTATCGCGTTGGCTGGCGAACTTGATTGTGTATGACGTGGAGAACGCGTTTTTGCCTTGGGAAGAGAGTTTGGCGTATGCGGTTCAGCGAACGAACCGGAACATTCGGGCTGCCGGCGAATCCTATCGAGTGATCTAATCATTTAGGTTTGGTTATGACACAAACGGTTTGGATTGGCATGATTGTGGCGATGGGATTGGCGGGGCAGACGCCGGGGGAAGAGGTGAGGGCTTTGGGGGATCCGGGACAGGGGCCGGTGCTGGCGGGGAGATGGTTGGCGGAAGGGCGCGTGCGGGCGGCGGCTGTCGGGGTGCTATTGGGAAGCAAGGAGGAGGGTGAGCGGCGGAAGGCGAGGGCGGTGTTGAACGATTTGGAGGAGCAGGCGCTGCCGGCGTTGACGGGTTTGCGGGGGTTGCGACCGGAGGACGAGGTTTGGCGATTGCGGATGCTGACGGAGGAGGTGGGGGAGTGGCGGCGAAAGGCCCGCGGGTGATTGATGCGCAGTTGGAGAATCGTGATTTGGTGCCGCGCTCGGGAAGGCGGGTAGGCGAGGGGAAGTCACCGGAGAGGCGGGTTTGCGATGAGGCCTATAGCGCGATGGTTGAGTTGTTACGAGGGCGGGAGGCGATGGAGGTGGAGATGAGGAGCTACTGGGAAGCGGCGATGGTGAGACGGGATGGGTTAATCCGGACTTCGCGGGCGGGAGCGGGCTGGAAGGGGTTGCTGCGAGAAAAGTGAGGTTGGTGCCCGGGGCGGGACTTGAACCCGCACACCCGTGAGGATAACGGATTTTAAGCCCCCGAACCCGGTTCGTTTGGAGTCGCCCCACGTCGTATGCTGTTGATTCGGCGTGGGGAGACTCCCCTTCGAGTGGCGTCCAGTTTTCTCGTGATGGGCACAGTAATAGGCACACTGCTATATAGCACCACCGCGATAGCAATCCATTAGGGGTGCAGGAGCGACCTTGCGGCCATCAACGCCGCAATCGATGCGTTTGGAGCCTTTACCTGCTGGGCCCGTGGTTCGCCGAGGGAATCGCCGCCTGAACGCTTCACAGCCCGGCCTCGGTCTCGGTGACTGAGATATGAAAGGTCGTGGCAACGGCGGCACAGCAGGGCGTCCCCGACGTTCGGCTGATACAGTGCATGCCGTCGTTCCTGGCAGCCTGGGCAGCGCCAGCAGGGAATGGGGAACAGCCCAGCAGGGACAATCTCCAGATCGATGGTGAATTGACCGGAGCCGACCGATACGGCGACCGGAAAGACTGTGCCTGGGAGTCGCAGCGCAATAGGAATCTGCCGCGCGCACTCGCCCGCTGACACTTTCACCGCATCCTCGACGACGGGTCGACACTGGTA
>Ga0163144_10020020_pt1 | contig 13415 bp, 3 predicted proteins | sample OliLak19BULKMAT1_FD_123175 | JGI IMG/M metagenome (GOLD analysis project Ga0163144, IMG submission 123175) | Freshwater microbial mat bacterial communities from Lake Vanda, McMurdo Dry Valleys, Antarctica - Oligotrophic Lake LV.19.BULKMAT1 | ecosystem: Environmental > Aquatic > Freshwater > Lake... | reverse complement strand
TGGGTATGGGTGAGAGTGAGCCAGCCAACGAAGCGGGAGAGCTCGCCATCCTCGTGTGGCCAGAGGACAAGGTGCCAATGATTGGGCATCAGGCAATACGCCAACAGCCGCGTGCCGGTGCGATTGACCGCCTCCAGTAATACGCGCTCAAAAGCTTCGTAGTCGGCTTCGGCGGCGAAGATGGTGCTGCGGGCATTCGCCCGATTGAGCACATGGTAGATCAGTCCGCCGTCGGCCGCTCGTTTTGGTCGTCCCATGAGGGGGCAGTGTAGCAGGAATGGGGGGAAGCGTCAAGAAAAGGTTCCTGACACCTTTATTTTTCCGGAAGGGGAATACGCATAGTGGAGGCTCTTGCCGGCGGGATCGATGATGCCGATGATCCGGCCCGCGGCATCGCGATCGAATCGCAGCGCCGGCCCGGCACTGCTTTGCACGCCGGACTCATTGAAGGTGAGGGTCTGGTTGTTGCGATCGGTCACGGTCTGCAAGAGGCCGGTGCGACCATCGATACGATACGACACGCCCTCTTTCGTAATGAGGGTAAACCCGCCGCCAAATTCCTCGGCCGCCGGGTTATAAGCCTGGCCGCCGCCGGAGACGAGCTCGCCATCGCGAACGATCAACGTCGTGTTCTGCACGCTCAGCCGATTGGTCACGCCGGCATCGGGCGTGAAAAACGGAGTGGCGATCGTCAGATCAAAGAGGGAGCGGATCTGCGGAGTGAAGGTGAAGCCTTCGCGCTTGCCGCCGGGCAAAGTGATATAGACGCGCGTGCCCGGCACGAACGACGAATAGATCCCGTATTGCTCAAACCCGGTCTTGGGGATGCTCGTGCGCAGATCGACATTGCGGAACTCCATCCGCCAGCCGAAGCCGAGTTCCGAAGAGCGGCCCGCTTGCAGCGTGTCGTAGGTTCGCGAGATGGTTATTGGGATTCCGCTCACCGGGATCGCCATGTCGGTGAAGGAGAGCCGGAAGTTCCCCAGCTTGAGCTCGCCGGAAATATTCACGATCTGCTCGACGAAGGTCACCGCGCCGATCGAGTCATAGACTTCCAGCCTCAACACATAGCTGTCGTTCTGCAACAAGGTCGGGTCGATGGTGCCCAACTGACCATTGACGACGGCGGTCGTGCTGCTCGCAATCACGGTGAAGATCGCGCCATCCGCCGGCTTGATTAGCAGCTTATACGACGCGAAATCGAGCGCATTGGCGGTGCCGATCACCTCGGTGAAGGTGGTGACCACTCCATTTTCCGCCGGGCTCGCGATGCTGATCGAAGGCGCTTCGGGAATCCCTTCGCCGACGCTCGGAATCACGCGCAGCCGCGCGGTCGTGGTGCCGAGATTGCCGGCGGCGTCGCGAGCGGTGGCCACGAGATCGATCCAGTCGCCAAGCACATTACCGGCCAAGGTGATCCGCCCGCAAGCCAGGAAATCGAGTGGCACTTGCCCGCCATTGGCGGTGAGCGAGACGAGGGTGACTCCGACATTGTCGGACGCCCGCACTTGCAGATTCACCACTTCGCCCGAGTAACCGGCCCCCTTATCAAAGAGGATCGAGAGCCGCGGAGCTTGGATGTCGGCGGTGAGGTGGATGGTGAACGACTGGATGGTGAACGACTGGGTGGTGGCTGCGCCGCGAGCATCGATGATGCGCACCGTCACATCGTGGTCCCCCAGATCGCTGGCGAAACTGAGCCACTGGATGCGGCCCCGATCGTCGATCGTCATGCCGACCGGCCCTGCATCGAGCGAATAGAAGAGGGGATCGAATTGGTCGTCGGTCGCCAGCACTTCGTAGGCATAGAGCGCGCCGGCGGTCCCTTGGGTGGGCGCGGTCGACGTGATCCGCGGCGCGGTATTGGCCGCGGCGATGGTCACTCGGAACGATTGCAGCCCAGCGCCGCCGAGCGAATCGAGCGCGGCGACTGTCACTACAAATTCGCCCACCTGGTTGACCGCCGGAGTCCACTGGAGAACGCCCGACTGCGGATCGATGGTCATGCCGGCCGGGAATTGCCGCAGCTCGAAGGTCGGCGTTTCTCCTTCGGGATCAAAGACATTCACGTCGTAAGAGAAGAGCGCCCCGACCGCGCCGAGCGATGGAGGCAGGGTGGTGATCTGCGGCGGGCGATTCGCGACGCCGGCGGTGACCACGATCTCAAACCCTTGGCTGGCGCTGCCGCGCGCATTGGCGACCCGCACCTCCACCTCCTGCGGCCCAAGCTGAGCGCCGCTCGGAGTCCAAGAGATAATGCCCGAAATCGGATCGATCGTCATGCCGGCGGGGAAGACCGGCAGGGAATAGGTGAGCGAATCGCCGGCCGCGGCGCCGACTGCCAGCGCGTAGGTGTAAGTGACTCCGACGACTCCTTCCGTCGGCGGGCGCGAAGTGACCAGTGGCGGCACACCGATGCCGAGCACGGTGACCACGAACGACTGCGTCCCTTCGCCGCCGAAATTGTCGATGGCGACGATCGTCGCCCCGTTCGGGCCAAGCTGATCGCCGCGCGGCGACCAGCGGAGCACACCGGTCGTCGCATCGATGGCCATGCCGATCGGGCCAGATCGAAGCTCGAAGCGGACCGGATCGTGATCCGGATCGGCAGCGCTTGCGCGATACTCGAACGCCTCGCCGACAATCGCCGAGGCATTCGGCCGCGACACAATCACCGGCGCTCCATTGCTGGCCTGGGTGCGCACCTCGATCGTGAAGTCCTGCGGCACGATTCCGCCGCGGCCATCGGCGACGAGAATCCGCACAGCCTGCTCGCCAAGCTGGAGGTCCGTGGGAATCCAAGTGACCACTCCCTCGGGCGACAGGGTCATGCCGGTCGGACCGAGATCGAGCGAGTAGGAAAGAGGATCGCCGTCGGTATCGTGGGCGGCCATTTCGTAGCGATAGGTGTCGCCGAAGCGAACGGCGGTGCGCGGCAGCGAATCGATCACCGGCAGATGATTGGCCGGGCTCACCTCGACCGCGAGATGGAAGATCTGCTCGGCCCGTCCGCCATGGCCATCAATAACCGAAACGCGGAAGGTCCAATCTTCGTCCGGCGGCAGCACATCGCCCGGCTGCGGCATATAGGTCAGCCGGCCGGTGGCGCTATCGATCGAAGCGCTCGCGGGACCATCTTCCAGCGTGAAGGTCAGCGAATTGCCATCGGCATCGATCGCGCGCACATCATATTGGAACGGCAAGCCAACTCCCGCCGGACCGATCGGCGCGATGGAAACAATCTGCGGCCCGCTATTGGCCGGCTCGACGGTGATCGTGAAATCCTGCAAGGCAACCAGCCCGCGATCATCGCGCACGCGCACAACCACTCGCTGGCTCGGAGTTTGATCGAGCTCCGGCCTCCAAACGATCACTCCGGTTGCCGGGTCGATCGCCATGCCGACTGGTGCGAGGGAGAGCGAAAACTCCACCGGCCGACCATCCGGGCTGAAGACCACCGGGTTGTAGCGATAAAGATCGTCCGCTTGGCCGATCGCTGGCGGAATGGAAGTGAATGAAGGCGCGCGGTCGATTAGATTCGCAATCGCCTGACTGCCGAACGGCTGATTCGCGCTGCCGCCTGCCGTCACGACGGCATCGATCGCGCCGCCGATTGGCCCGGTGGTGGTTCGTGCGACGATACCTTCCAGGGCAACGCGATAAGTGCCGGCCGCGAGGAAGGTGAAGGAATAGGCGCCATCGGCGGAGGTCGTCGCCGAGCGTTCGTCGGAGTCGCGCAGCCCGTTGTGATTCGCGTCGATAAAGACGACCCGTCCGGCGAGCGGACCTTCGTCGGGCAATTGCTGGAAGCCGTCGCCGCTGGTGTCGTTGAACACGAAGCCGGTGATCGTCGCCGGCGAATTGAAGGTGGTGTGGAGGGTGAAATTCTGGATGTCCGTGGCGCCGCGAGCGTCGCGTACTTGCAGGCTCACGTCTTCGTCGCGCTCGAAAGTGAGCCCGACGATTCGCTCCGGCGGGAAGGCGTCTAGCTCGCCGAGAACGAAGTTGTGGCTATTGCCGGTCGCGTCGAAGGCGACGTCGCCGCGTGTTTCATCGAAGCGGAGATAGGTGACGAGGCCCGTCTCGTTGCCGGCGAGATAGCGCGTCATGTCGGCCGCGATTTGCGCCGGCGTGCGAGCGATGTCCCACATCCGCACCTCGTCGATTCCCCCCTGCATCATATTGCGCCGGCCAGTATTGCCGAATTGGAAGGGCTCGGCACCGTAGGTCATCGAGAAACTGGGGTTCACCACGGCCGCTTCCACTCCATCGATCACCATCGAGAAGCGATTCGCCGCGTCGTCGAAGACGATCGCGATATGGTGCCAGCTTCCTAAGACGGGCGTGAAGCCTGCGCCGAGGAAGATTCCAGTCGCGTCGTTTCGAATGATCGCCAGAAGGCTGTTCTGATTGAGCTCCAGCGAGATGCGGCCCCCTTTATCGAAGAGCTGCTGCACGCGGCCGGCCTGCGCATCGAAGCGATACCAACCTTCGATCGTGAAATTCTCGAAGGCCATCCATTCTTCGTCGACCGATTCGAGGGTGTGCTCGTTATTAAAATTCAGCGCGCCGCCGCGCGGATCCCAGCTTACCTCGTGAGTCGCCGCATCGAAGGTCAGTCCCTCCGGACCGTCGAGCAGCTTGTAGTGCAAGCGATCGCCATCGGCATCGACGGCGCGAACCGTGTAGTTGAACTCCGGCGTGCCAGCGGCAATGTTCGTTTCCGGCGTGCTCACGATCACCGGCGGATGATTATCGCGCGGCGCACCGACTCGAACGGTGTACGTCTGCACGGCCGAACCACCGCGGCCGTCTTCGACTTAAAACGACACCGTATGGTCGCCGTATTGATCCGAACCTGGCGCCCAGCGGATTTCGCCCGTTACAGCGTCGAGGCTCATGCCGCCAGGACCTTCGAGGATCGCGTATTGCAGCGCGTCGCCATCGGGATCGGTGGCAGATGGCTGATAGACATAGATATTCGAAGGATCGAACCGATTGAGAATCGCCATCGCGCTATCGGAGCCGATGTTGTTGACCACTATGTCGAGCCGTCCGTCGCCATCGAGATCGGCCAGCCGCAGCTCATCCGGCTGAGTGCCGGCGACCACTTGTTGTGCTCGAGTGAAGCGTCCGCCGGAGAGACCATAGAGGATGCCGATGCGGCCATCGCCGGGGTAGCTGACGATCAGATCCGCGCGACCGTCGCCATTGATGTCGCCCAGCGCGATATCTTGCGGGGCCAACTCGCTGGCGATGCTCACCGGCGTGTCGAACGCGCCGCCGCCAAGCCCGCGATGGATCACCACCGAATGGGCATCGGGGCTCGTCGTCACGAGATCGGGCAGCAAATCTCCATCGACATCACCGATCGCGATCCCTGCCGCGCCGAACGCCGAATTGAGCGCTTGCTTGACGAAGCTCCCATTCGCTTGCTGGAAGAAGACGACCACCTGATTCGCACCGCCAACGCTCACCGCGATATCCGGCCGCCCATCGCCATTCAGATCGCCCACTGCAATGTCGGTCGGTCGATCGCCGACGAGGAAATCAACGCGATCCCAGTCGCCGCTGCCTTGATTCCGCATCACACTGATGCTGTCGACAAACTCATTCGCAGTCACAAAGTCGAGCCGGCCGTCGTTGTTCAAATGCGCGGCCGCCATCGAGACAATGCCGCGGCCAACGAGCAGATCCTCGCCGCGGGCGAACGTGTCGTCGCCATTCCCCCACAGCGGAGTGACATGCCCATGTCGCGGATTGCCGACGAGCAGATCGTTCTTTCCGTCGCCATTGAAATCGCCGCTAACCACAGCACGCACGCCCGGCTTTTTGCTCGAATAGAAATTGCCGGCGCGGAAATCGGCGTCGTTGCCCTGGGCTTGGAAAATGTCGTCGTGGCCATCGCCGTCGACGTCGGAGGTCGAAATCGCGTAGCCCGCGGCACCGCTCGATTGACCGTAGCGCTCCACCGCGCCGAAGGTGCCATCGCCATTGCCGCGGAGAACGCTCGGTCCTGACGTCCATCCGGCGACAATATCGAGGATGCCGTCCTGAGTCACATCGGCGATCTTGGCATCGTCCACGGCGTAGGCCGCGCCATATGTATCGTCGGTGATGAACTGTCCTTCCGCCTGGTCAAACTGATTGAGGAGGATGTAGAAGTGGCCGAAGGTATTGAAGACCCCCAGGTCCAGCCGGCCGTCGCCATTCAAGTCGCCTGCGCGAAGGAAGTATTTCCCTTGGCTCGTGCCCGGCTCCCAGGTGATCTCCGGGCCGAAGTTGCCATCGCCATCGCCGGCGTAATAGGTGAGTCGATTCGCGCTTGCGGAGATTTCGAGGCTCCGAGTGCGACTGGATATCAGGTCGAGATGCCCGTCGCCATTGAAGTCGCCGGTGACGAGTGCGGGATTTCCGTTGCTGCCGGCCAGTGGAGCAGCGAGGGTCGCATGGAGAACAAAAGGTGGCTGGCCGAATGGTGGATTGGGGTTGGATAGCCAGATCTGGATGTTGCTGCGGTCGCTGGTTAATGCGTAGTCGTCGAGGCCATCTTCGTTGTAATCGCCAACCGCCAGATCAGACCCGCCGCCATTGATCGCCGAGGCGAGATTGAAGGTTCCGTTTCCCACCCCACACGACATCAACACGCGCGGTGGATTTCCTCCTTGAGCCCCGTTGGTGCCGATCCAGATGATGTCGCGATTGCCATCGCCGTCGAAATCGCCCGTGGCAACTTGGCTATAGAACTCGCTGCCGACGGGAGTCTGAGCCACCATCTGCGGATCGAAGCTGCCATTGCCTCGCCCGAGGCGCACTCCAAAGAGCGCGCCGGGAGTGTTGCGCGTGAAGAAGAGGAGATCGTCGAAGCCATCGTTGTTGAAGTCTTCGAGCAAACGGAGTTCTTCGGCAAAGACCTCGGGCGAGGAGAAGCGATTCGCCTCCTCGGCCAATAAGAGATGCAAACCGCCGCCGAACGTCCCGCGTTGCTCGGCGCTCGATACGATATCGAGCAATCCATCGGAGTTGAAGTCTCCCCAGATCACACTTTGATAAGCGGCTCCTTGCTGGTAGTCGTTCTGAGTGCGGATTTCGCCGCCGCCAGCCGCCATCCAACGGCTGAATTGGAAGCTGCCATCCCCTTGGTTGATGCCGACGTTCACGGCATTCAAGCCGCGATTGTTGGTGTTCATCCCGAGGAGCAGGTCTTCCAATCCGTCGCCATTGAAGTCAGGTCGTTCTTTGTCGCTGTACCAGGTACCGCCGCCGTATTGCAGCGACTGCTGGCGCGCGGCGACAAACTGGCCCGTGCCGTCCCCCTTGTAGAAAACGGCGTTCCAGCCGTGGCCGACGGCGAACATATCGGTGATGTCGTCGCCGTCGAGATCCATCAAATCGATGCTCATCGGCAGATCGCCGCCGGAGAATTGAAACCCGGGCAGGTTGCGGAACTCGAAGTTGAACTCGCGTAGGAGGGAGAAGTTGCCATCTCCATCGTTGAGGTAAACCTGGAAATGGGGTCCGGTCCAAGAGCCGACGACCATATCCACATCATCGTCGCCATCGATATCCTCCAGATCGAAGGCGGCCGGGAAGTCGCGCGTCGTCACCATGGTGAAGGGAGCGAAGCTACCATCGCCAACACCGATCAGGAACGAAATCCGGTCGGTCCCCCAGCTATTCACTGCCAGGTCCCAGATGCCATCGCCATTCAAGTCGTCGGCGAGCGCCCAGATCGGCTCGTCCGCCGTTTGATAGCCAACCGGGCTTCCGAGTGAGGCGGGCGCCGCGAAGGTTCCATCGGCCAGCCCCTTGAGGAAGTAGACGCGATCCTGGGATGTCGAGACAACGACCAGGTCGAGTCGCCGGTCGCCGTCGAAATCGCGGGCCAAAAGCCCATGCAGGCCGATATCTCCCATATCGATCCGCTGCACGAGGTCGAAAGTGCCGTCGTTGTTTCCATGGTGGACAACAATTCCATCTTTCCGCGGCCCATCCTGCTCCGAAAAGACGGTGGCCAGATCGAGCGCGCCGTCGCCATTGAAATCGCCGCGGGCATTGCCAAGAGTTCCGGCATCGCGCGAGCCGGGATTGCCAAACCCGACCGTAATATCGAGCGGCATATAGAAATCGCGCCATACTTCGGTCAAAGGTTCGCCGAGCTTCCAATCGGTGCGAGGTCCGAAGAGACCATCGCCGAGCCCCGCCGCGACCGACGCCGTTTGCGAGCCGCCATTGGCGGTGGCGATCGACAGATTCCCACTGGAATTGAAACTCCCCAGCGCGATTCCGCCGGGCAATGATCCGACAGGAACTTCTACCACTTCGAAGTATGCGGCGACCGTCGCATCGACGACCGGCTCCGAGGTGATGATCGGCGGACGATTGGGGACCGCCGCGCGAACGTCGATCGTATAGACCTGATCCGCGAATAGCCCGGCGGGATCTGTGGCGCGAACGACCACCGATTGGCTCCCCGCCGCGCTCGCGCCGGGGGTCCATTCGATCGCGCCGGACTCGGCGTTGATCGTCATGCCAGGAGGAGATACTCGCAGCGAATAGACGAGCGGACCGGTCTGCCCATCGATGGCGTGGGCCGCGTAGCGATAGGTATGGTCAACAATCGCTTCGACTTCGGGCGTCGAAACAAACTCCGGCGCAGTATTGGCCAGCGCGAAGAGGCGGACCTGGAAGGTGAACGACGTGCCGGCCGGATTGAGGAACTCGATCGCCCGCGAGAGGGTCGCTTCCTGGTCCGACAAGCGGCCGTCGCTTCCAGGATCGAGCCGATAATAGGGAAGACCCTCGGGGGTTTGTCCATCGAAGCCGATCGCGGCCACGCCCGGCTCACTGATCGCATCGACGACGAGAACGAGCGGGCCGAAGAGGCTCGTGTGGCCGACGTTTCGCACGGCCACATCGGAAAAAAGAGTGGTGGAATCTTCGTTGAAGCTGGTCCGGCCGTGTTCGATGGCGACGCGACCGGTCGCTTCGGCGAGAGTGCTGAAATCGACTCCGATATCGACGAGCGTCGCGGCCGGAGTGAGCACCCCGTCCGGTGTGGTCATCGCAGTGAAGATGATATCGAGATCGTCGATGGTCGCAGTTGTTTCGGTATCGCCGTCGTTATTCACGAGGCGGAAAATCAGCCTGGCTTCGCTGCCTGGCGCGAGCCGCGAGAGATCGATATCGACGGAAGAGCCTTCGAGCATAGCTTGCGTGCTGACCGCCGCCGATTGCCCTTCGCTGAGATTGAAGAAGGCATCGCGCGAGCCGGGGATCGGCAGGATCAGTGGCAGGCCATTGGCATCGACGAGCGCCACCTCGAAGGCATCGCGCACCGAGTCGCCATCGAAATCGGGCCCTTGGAAGCTAAAATGCAGGGTCGACGCGACATCCGGCACGATGATCGTCTTGGTGAGGGTCACCAGGAACGAATCTCCCTCCACGAGCCGCACCTCGCAGTCCGCCCATTCGATTCCGCCGCGACCGGCCTCCGATCCTCCTTGCTGCGCTTCGGTCCATGTTTCGTCCTGAGTGATCGAGCAGACGAGAGTGACCGTTTGCGAGAACGAGCCTTCATTGCCGGCCGCGTCCGATGCGCGAATCACAAACGGGTTCGCGCCCTGCGTTAAGTTAATGCCGCTGAATTGAAACTGGCCGGCGCCATTCGCCGAAACGGGATCGACAACTCCATCGAGGCGCACCGAGAGATTCGCTTCGGTCGTGCCGGTGAGGCCGACGATTGTTTCCTGCGTCGTAAAATCCCCCAGCGGGGCAGTATCCAATTCTGGTGCGAGGCCGAGCGTGAGATTCGGGGCGATCCGATCGAGGGTGAAGCTGAATTGGAGCAGTTCGGAAAGGCGATCGCCGGCGCCGGTCGCGCGAAATTCGATCGTCACCGGGCCATCCGGCAGAGTTCCGCCATAGATCTGATTCAGCCGCGCGGTATTGAGCGAGAAGTTGCGAGAGACGTCGAGATTCGAGGTGATATCGAAGAAGGTCGCTGCGCCGCCGCTGATCCGCGCCTCGAGCCGGGTGACATCTCATGTCGTCGCCACATGCCCGGCGATGGAGGGATCGAAGGTGACGAGGTCGATATTGGTCGTTGTGCCGGGCCCAGTGTCGCGCGCCAGCGCGGCGGTCACCACGGGAGGCTCGGAATTCGCCTGGGGAAATTGAAAATTGATAATCAGATCATCGAAGTCGCGGTCGCCGCCGTTCGTCACATCCGCGGGGCCGATCCAGCCGCTGGAGAGGATGCGGAAATGGTCGAAGCGATCGGGATTGGCGGCGGTGGTGGAGAAAAAGGCCAGCGGCCGGCCGGCGAGATTGTTCTTCGGATTGGTTAATAGGAATTTGGAGGCGGTGCTGTTTTGAATGATATAGAGCCCCCATTGGCTGCCGGCCGGGAGCTGCAAGTTGCGGAAGGAGTTGCCTGTCTGGCCGGTGGTGACCAGCGGAATCCGGCCGGCTTGCGAGAGGGCCACCTTGGCGTAGTTCGCCTGGCCGGGCAGAAGATCGACGACTTGCGGCGGGCCTCCGCGCATGGAGACGGTGGTCCGCACTTTGCCATCGCCGGAAAGAACCGGGAAGATCCCGACCTCGCTCTTGTAGTTCGCGTTTTTGGAAACGAGCTGCGAGAGCGCGAGGGTCGACGCGCCGCCGCCAGGCACGGTGAACACTCCTTGCACCAGCTGCGGAAAAAGATTCGTGCTCGCCACGGGGCTGGCAGTGATCTCGATCACCGAATCATCAAAATCGCGATCGCCGCCGCGGATTCCATCTTCCCAAGAGAGCTTCCAATGATTGGCGCCGAGCTCCTGCCGAGTGACATGATCGAAGCCATCCCGATTCGCCGCATCGATCGAGAAATAGCCGTTCGGTTGCTTGTTGACGAGGTTAATCGGATTCTTGAGGAGCAGATTGCTGCTGGCGCCGCTGCGGATCTGATAGAAGGCCAGGCGCGTGCCGCCGGGGACTTCAAATTCTTGATGCGCGCCGATCGCCTGCCCGGCGGTAAACACGATCTGCTTATTGCTGAAAGCGGCGGTCGGATATTTCGCCGCCGTGGGGGCGACCCCGGCCGCCTTGCCACTGGCATCGACCTGGTAGTAGCCAAACTCGCCGTTTTGATTGGTGTTGTGCGTCAGGAAGTCAAACGACACGCGATACGACTGCTGACTATTTCCTGGCACTTGGAAAACATCGTTCGCCATCAAGAGGCGATCTTCCAGCCGCTCCACGGGGCGCGAACGCCGACGATCTCGAAGTTGACGCGACTTCCGCGCGCGGATTGCTGACGGCTTTCGCTGCATGGCGAGGCTCTCAAAAAGGGCGATATCTCCCGCAAATCAACTTCCCTTGTAGTCACCCCCATCAAGTGGGGCAAAGTTTTGGCGTCGATTTCCAGGCGGAACGGAGAGAATACCGTCGCGAGCGGGCCGATTGTTTCAATCGCAGCGTGGTGTTGACGAAACACCACACGGCAATCCGTGCGGATTCGCTCACTTCCGAGGAGTGCTGACAGGGGCCAGCACTTGTCAGCGGCGTCGATTGAATGGACGGAAGCGCAGGGATTTGCCACGCAGGGTTGGGGGGAGCGCGGCGGATAAGAGGACGCGCGGAATTGGCTGGGTAGGCTTAATTCGCGGCGCACTGTGACGCCGTTGTTACAAAACGAGAGGGCGACGACGAGTCGGAACTGAGCGGCACGGCGCTAGCCGCCGGTGAATCACCGAGCAGCTATCTGCCGCGATTCCCGGCCGCGTCCGAGCCCGTTTTCGGTTAAAGAGTTTTCACGCAGCGCCACCGGCGGCTAGCGCCGTGCCGCTCAGTTTGCGGCGATCCTTATCGTCCGCTCCATCTTGGTGACATTCCCTTCGCGGTCTTTGATCGAGACCGTGAGCACACCCTTCTCGAGCGAAGCGATTGGCTTGGAAAGCGTCAGTTCCCAAGCTCCCTCGCCCTTCGCCTTGAAACGGGCGGCCAGATTCTCGCCGGGCTTTGCGCCATCGATCGCGAAATCGGCGGTCACACTGAAGGTCTCCATGTCGAGCCCCGTGTAATAGTCGTGCACTCCGACGACGATGCGAGCGAGCGGCTCCGCGCTCGCGCCGCTGCGCGGCAGAGTGACGGCCAGGGTCGGACGATTGTCGTCGACCATCCAACCACGCCCGCGAGCTTCGGGATGCTGCGCGTCGTAATCCCGATCGAGCGGACAGCCGAGATCGATCCAGCGGACGAGCGTCAGCCGATCTTCCTCGCTGAGGGGCTTCACGATCCCATCGGCCACGGCTTCTTTCGGCGGCATGATGCTGCCGGAGTAGTCGAGGTCGGCCCGCTGGATATTGTGGTGCGTCGCTTCCAGCGGCTGACCTTTGAGCTGCAGGGTCTTAGGATCGCCGGCCACCGTTTCCGTGGCATAGTCTTCGTTCTTGAATCCATCCAGCCGCTCACCGAAGATCTTCCAGATCATGAGGCTCCGCCGCGATTGCATCTTGCGAATGTAGCGCGTGATCTGCACATAGCCTCCCCAATCGCCCCCGATCGGCTTGATTCCGTATTCACCTTTTGCATCCATGGCCAGTCGATAGTAGGTGCCTGGGAGACCGCGGATGAGGCTCTCATCGTCGAGCACGAGCCCGGCGGGCGGCTTGGCCACCTTGCTCGAATGGCAGGCGATGCAACTCCGCGCGAGGATCGGTTTCACATCGCGATGGTATTCGACGCTCGTGATCGACTTCGCGAATCGCACGCCCGTTTTATCCTCGGTATCCCATTGCTGCTTGGATTCGTCCTTGGCCTTCGAGGTGAGGAGCGGATGCTTGCCGCCGGTCAAATCCCAGGGCTGATAGTCGGGCTTGGCCGCCATGGTTTGATAGAAATCGGTCGGCTTCTGGCTATGGGCATGGCAGCCGCCGCAGTCGTTGCGCCGTTCGCCGGGACGAACCTGGTGCCAGGTTTGCGCCATATTCAGCACCATGCCGCGCTTGTCGAGCGTTTGGAAAGTCCAAGCCACATCGGCCGGGATCTTGGCTTCAAAGCTGGTGTCGGGATTGCCGTCTGGATCGACTGGCTGCACTCCATTCTTAAACTTACGCACCGGGAATTCGCCGAGGATTCGCAGCCGCTCCGAGGGAGGCGTTTCCGGGCGAAGTCCCTGGAAGTTGGAAGCGTGCCCTTGGAACAAGCGGCTCGCCTGGTAGCTGGCAGGTTCGGTGACCACGATGCGAATCGCGTGGATATCGCTGTTTTCGTAGAGGCCGGCATCGGCCCCTTGGTTGAGCCAATTGCGGCCATTGCTGTAGGTGCCGCCGAGGTTGAGGAAGGGATTCTGCTCGCTCGATTTCGAGTAGCCGGCAGTCACCTTCCCTTCGGGGATCGCGCCTTCCGGGTAGCTCTCGCGCTTGTAAAGG
>Ga0163144_10020019_pt1 | contig 13416 bp, 5 predicted proteins | sample OliLak19BULKMAT1_FD_123175 | JGI IMG/M metagenome (GOLD analysis project Ga0163144, IMG submission 123175) | Freshwater microbial mat bacterial communities from Lake Vanda, McMurdo Dry Valleys, Antarctica - Oligotrophic Lake LV.19.BULKMAT1 | ecosystem: Environmental > Aquatic > Freshwater > Lake... | reverse complement strand
GAAAAAGCTAACGTTAAAGAGTTGAAGAAACATGTCGACTTCATGAACACGAAGCTTCAGACGGAGATGTCTACGAATGGAGGAGACGAAGACGAAGAATAAAGAATGCTAGTAGGACTTAAAAGATAATTGTTAGAATGATGTTGTTTTTAAATTTATTACTACTATTTGATTAATTACTACTAGATTAATCGTCCCATGCCTTGGGGCGGGGTCGACGCATCTCCTTTTCAATCACAATCTCCAACATCTCGTCGCGTAGCAACTTGCCACCACGGCGGCGTCTTGCCCTCTTTTCAATTGCTCTGAGCTCACCGCGGAGACCTTCCGTGTCCCATTCATCAAAGTGCTCGCCTCCGTGCAGGAGTTGGTCTGGAGACATCTGGTTCAAAGTGGATTGTTCTAGTGGAATCCCTCCCCGTGAAGAGATTTCGACACTGTCCTTTGCAAGAGCCGGAATGTCTTTCAAACGACGATTGATACAATAATTGTGTAGCCTGGCAAGGCACATCACCAAGCCATTCGTCTTGTAGATTCCCAGGCTTGCAGGGATAGGGCGTCGTAGAATGCCCCATCGGTTCACCAACATGCCGAAGGTGCACTCGATCTTAATGCGCAACTGTGAGTGGTAAAAATTGTAGTCATCACGGTTGCCAGATCGGATGTTCTTGTAGGGTGTGGACATGTAACCATTGGTAACGTATGCATTGTCTCCAAACAGACAGACATCGTCAGCCAAGAAACCTTCTGTCTCGAGCTTATGGCATAACGAAGAAGTGCGGAAGGCCAGATAATCTGATGTGCTTCCAGGATGACCAATCGAAATGTCCAGGAATCGACATTCCGCGTCACAGACACCCTGCAGGCTGACACCAAACTTCTTCTTTCGGCCACAGAAGAATTTCTTCACGCCACAGTCTGCTCGCTTGCAACTGGCTTCCGTGGGTTTCTCCGTCCATACCAGCATCCCATCAATGGCGCCAGCACAACAATCAAATCCAGCTTGGCTTCGTCGTTTGAAATCAGCGGCAATCTTTCTTTGTGTATTGTGGTCTGTTGGGTAACAAATGTCCAACAGTGGGCACTTGTTGACTGCATCCAACACCTTCCAAACTGAATTGAAAACTTCAGAGTGGGAAATTCCATGAACGAGACAGATGTCGTCCGGCCTTCCTCCTGCAAAATAGCGAATGCCGGAGCTCAGTCGAATTTCAGTAGAAATCAAACCATTCTTGGCTCCCTTTTTGTGGTGTGTTTGCTTCTTTTTGCTTTCAATGTAAGGCTTCAATATCCGGTGTAACTCCCAGAATGAAGCGGCATCCATTCTGTACGCCCGGCGAAGACAATAGGGGCCAAGTTCCTGGAAAATTTGGTTAACAAAGCGCCTGGTGCGTTCCCTGTGAGGGTTTTGCTCTCTCTTTCCCTTGCCCTCATCATCATCATCATTGTCATCACCACCAGCCAATCCTGTGCCCGACAACAACAACGCTGAAAACACGGAGGCAAGTTTGAGGCCGGCTGCTGCACTCTCCCCTGTTTCCGCCGCAACAACAAGGCCGGAAATGCACAGGAAAACTAACAGAGCAAGGTTAAATGCCAACATAGCAATAAACAACAGCTTCTCTCTATCTTTAGACAGCTATCTAATGTTGTTGTTGTCATTGTTGTTGTTAGCGGCTGCAACGTCCATTGCCGCGGCAGATCTTTTGCCACAATTATTGGTTCACTAGTTGCACGTCATCAGTCCTAACCTTAGTGAGTATGAATGTCTTGACTCAAAAGACAGAATTCCCATGAGTGGTTCATAGAGCTGTCCTGAGTTTTGATTTTCATAGTCTGCCCGCCTGCACCCCAAAAATCCAATCACTGAGTCCCGGTACAGTGGTTCGGACGCGCTCTTAGCAGACAGAGAATGAGGAGATGATGGGTGGAAAGATACAATTGTATTGATTCCGCTTGTTGGGTTACAGCATTGTTCGGCATGGAATCAACGAACCAATCGGATGATGCATGAATCAATGAATCAATGGCTGATGGTTCCCAAGCGACTGACGTCACACACTTGACTCATATTTATCGTTTCAATGAGTGACTAAAAATATACCCGTTTCCCAAAACATGGTACGATAATGTCGTTATGCGAGCCTGGGGAGCCAATTCTAAGTCACTTTTGCACCTCTTTTTTCACCGCTGCGAAACTTTGTTATCGCTCATCGGCGGTTCCATACTGCAGGCGATAAAACTTAATTGTAATGGCACGGTAGGTGTATGTATCCCTTGCCTACCTATCTATCTACCTAATCTCCTCCTCTAGTGTAGAGCTCATCCATCTCTTCTGTAGTAGTCAGCTATCGACCAGACTGACTCCATCGCAATAGACTATAGAGAGTCAAGAACAAGAGCCAACATAGCAAACAGCAACTAAAGCAAGCAAAGAAAGAAGCATCAAGCCATCACTCAAACATATTAGAATGGAAGCTCGTTATCGCCGTCGTGTCTTGGGTATGGGACGTCTTCAAAGACCGTCGCCAGAAACTTTGACCTATGAAGAATTGGACGATGGAGTGAACATGATGGATCCCCAAAAGGAAAATGATCCCTTGTCGTCCAATAATTCTCGGTTTTCCGTGGTTGCGGCTCCCAGTCTGACGTTGTCGTCAAGTCTTTCCTCGAGTCGGGCAAGTGAAAGTCAGAATCAGCCACCACCACCACAAGGAGGAGGTGGTGCTGCAGCAAGACGACAACAAAGACACTTACAACAGCAACCAGCACTCGAACGTCAAGCTGCTCAAGAACAACAAGCGCCATATCGCATGACCTTGGGAGGAAGTCAACGAAGTAGTTTCAATCAATTTCCAGAAACCTATGAGCGCAACCCGTCGTCGCCATCGAATAATGCTGCTCCTAGTGCTGCACGTACGTCACCAGCTACGACTCCTCTTGGGGAATCTCCATCGCATCGATTCACCAATGCCGCATTTCCACCGTCTCCTCGAGACCAACGACAACCACAAAAGGAGCAGCATGCCTTTCACAAGAACATCAGCAACCACAACAGTTTCGCCAAAAGTGTTCATACAACACAGACGACAGGCAGTACGAATACCAAGGAGTTGTTCCTTTCGGATTCCGTCTTCAAGACGGAATTCAGCATGGACTTTACAACCTTTTCCTCGACGACACTTTCGGCGGGATCCGAGGAGGATGACAAGGACGAATCCTTTCTGCACAACAAAGACACGGATGAAACTCCGGATGACGAGTCACCACCCAAACGTCAGCAGCAACCCAAACCACAACCTCCTCCTTCCTCGCCTCCGTCTCCTTCTCCCTTTACGCGGAGGCAGCACCAACCTCCTTCTCCTTCCTCCTCGCCTCATTCCTCTATGGATGACGACAGTCCTCTTCGAAAAGAAGCTATGAAACAACAACCTTCCTTTTTGAGACCTCATCCTCATGACAGTCCTCTAAAAAATGAACAACCTCCTCAGCCTTCCTTCTTGAGGCCTCATCCCCATGACAGCCCTCTAAAGAACGAACAATCTCAGCCTTCCTTCATGAGGAATCGTCAACCCGATGACAGTCCTCCACAGCATGAACAATCTCACTCTTCCTTCATGAGGCATCATCAACCCGATGACAGTTCACCAAAGAATGAAGAAACTTCGCCTTCCTTCATGAGGCATTATCAACCCGATGACAGTCCTCCACAGCATGAACAATCTCAGCCTTCCTTCATGACGCATCATCAACCCGATGACAGTCCTCCAGAGAATGAAGAAACTTCGCCTTCCTTCATGAGGCATTATCAACCCGAGGACAGTCCTGTTCAGGAAGAATCTTCTAAGCCACAGCCTTCCTTCATGAGGCATCATCAACCCGATGACAGCCCTCCAGAGAATGAAGAAACTCCGCCTTCTTTCATGAGGCATCATCCTCCCCGGTCGGAATCTCCTGGCCCAATGAGAAAGATGATGTTAGATTCGTCCCCAGAACCATCTTCGCTACCGTCGTCGACAGCAGGAACACCCATCGCTGAGCAAGTCAACAACAACAGCCACAAAAGTAGCACGTCCACACTGCCCTTTGATGAACGCGACAACAAGCGTCAAAGCGTCGAAGAGGAACGAGAAGCTCGTCGGCGCGCGGAACGGGAACGAATCTTGAGGCTCATGAATGGATTGGATGCTCTTTTGGTGGAAACACCCACAAATAGCGACCAAAAAGCAGCCGGCAACAATCCTAGAAGTTTCAGCAATAACATTGGTGACAACAACAATAGCAGTACAAAGCCTCCCATTGTCCCTACGAGTGCACAGAGCACACCAGAGAAGCCGTTTCAAACAGCAGCTGATAAGTGTGTCGAAAGAAAAGAGCAAGAACGTGCCAAAATCAAGACGCTCATGGACGGTCTGGATCTCTTGCTGGTGGATACCCCACCCAAGTCCAATCAAAAGGGTGATCAAGAGACAGTGGGTACAGATACTACCACTGATGATGATGATAGTGACTCATTGAAGAAAACTTCTATTACTAGCAGCAACATTGCTAGTATTATCTCTTCTCTTAAGAAAAAAGAGCCAGAGATAGCGACAACTACACCTGGTGCCAAAACAACCGTAACAACAGCAAGTCCTCGGTGGGGTGGAGTGCCGCAGCCTGCGACTTCTGGTACCAAACCTACCCTAGCAGCTGCAAGTCCTCGGTGGGGCGGTGCTCCAAAATGCCCTTCGCCAGCAATTGGGAATAATAATAGTGCCACTAAAAGTTGGATGAACAAAAGTCCGGGTTGGGGGAACACTACTACTGCCACAACACAAGCCAATAGTAGCTATAATGGAAGTCCTTCTCCCGGGCGTCTCAGGTCTCTAAGCCCCAGCTGGGGAACAAGCAATCGCAGTCCTTCTCCCGGGAAAAAGGTGAAAGCGGATTCTCCTGATACACAAGGCTTTGTGCAAGACCTTCGAAGGAGATTATCGTCCAATGAACAGCAGAATAGAACGTTCAATAACAACAACAACAATACTGATAGAGACCACAAAAATGATTTCGAGCTCCGAAAAAGTCCCACGGATGAGCTTCACGCCGATGAAGAACGAAGTCAGACATCTCATGTTGCCGCACTCAAAGCTCGTCTCTCCGCCAGTGGGCTGGCTGCAATGGCAGAAGATAGCCCATCGCAAAAAGCAAAACCTTGGCAAAAAGTGGATACCACCACCAAGAACAATGTGGGAGAAGAACGGCGGACGCCTGTTGGCGGGCGTTTTACACCCACATCAAGTACAGGTGCTAGAAATAGCTACACTGGCATGGATTCGTCAACACGCAAGGCAACTGAAGAAATAGCAGGAGCGGAAAAGAGCTTTCCAACTATCAAAGATCGGATCAAGGCATTGACGGAAGGATCGGCTGGCAGTGTAAAAGATGAATCTGATACGCCGGCGACATCAAAGCCACTGAACGACAACACTAACAGTCGACCGGCTTCCGTCAATAGCAATAGGGCACCGACACCACAGCCTACAAGTGCAGCTGCTGCACTAACTGCAAACAACAATAGGTCGGAAGCTCAAGGTGCCGGTGCCAACGCTATGATGCCAGGATCGGCATTTGCAAATCCTTCATCGGGGGTACCACAGCAGCAACCCAATGCACCGGGACAACCTTTGCCGTTTCCAAATAGCAATATCAACCAAACGCATGCTACAGGCGGTGTCTTCGGGAACCAAGCATCCTTTCAGAATCAATCATCATACGAGTGCATAAATGGTTACTATCAGCATCCGAATGCGGGAGTCCCCATGCCCCAGTTGTCTCAGCAGCAATATGCTCAGTTTCATCAGCACATGCAGCAGGCAGGCTATAATGCCCCCCCCCACCTGCTTCACCAACAGCAGATGATGCATTATGACCCGACAAACAATATTAATGGAGCCCTCATTCATCAGCGAATGACTCAAAATTATTCGCCATTTCAAAGCATACAGCAAGTGGGATCACAGCAGCCTCAGATGCAATATGGAATGCCTATGCAACGAGCCGCCCAAAACCATTCTCCCTTTGACAACTCACAAGCCTACCCAGTGGGTTCTCCTCCGCAACAAATGATGCATCAACAGCAGCACTTTGGGGTTTCCAACACCATGCAGCAGCAGAATGCAATACGGAGCAGTCCCGCCTACGATCCGACGCAACCACGGCAGGTTGGATCTACCCTAGTTACCAGTCAATCGCCCTCTGAAGAGATTGGTCGTGTCACAGCAGGATCTGCCCTAGCAACACAGGCAGGCAATGGAATGCCTGCGAATCGAAGTTTGCAGAACCCATCTCCAGTGCCATTCCAAAATGCTGGCTCAGCCCCTCTGTCGGAGAATCACCAGCAAAATGAGAGTAAACCAAATTCCCAGTATCAAGGGGCACCTGGAAGTGCTGGCGCTATGGAATCATCCGGCATCCCGCTGCCTAGTCCCATGCTCCCTCCACCAAGGCACTGTAGGAACACTAGCAAGGGTGATGTCACGGCTTCGTCAAGGCCGCCTAGCGGCGCCATGGGTCACAGTGACACGAAAGATTCTTTACACAGTTCGTCGCAGCCCGACGTTTCGCAGCAACCATACCGAAGATATCATCGCCATGATGACTCTGCATCTCCCGCACCTCTCGTTGCAAGGAAGGTACTAGCACGAAGTGTCGAAAGTCAGGAGGCTCAATTTCATCACGGAACCAATGAAATTGTCGATAAAAATTCTGCGCCAACACCCGTGGCAAAAACGAAACATAGCCGTTACCATCGAGGTGGTAAATTCCAAGAATCGGATCAAGAGGACACAAGTTCGCATAGGGCTGATGATAGGGATGATGACAACACAGCAAGATCATCTCGAAAAAGCGTTTCGAGAAACTCTTCTGTGAACAGCAGAGCAACTTCTTCAAAAAAGAGAGACAAAGCAGTGACGCCCAAGAGGGAAAGGTCCAAACCACAACGTCGAAGAGAGAGCAGGGGCGACAGTAGTAGGAAGGTCCAAGACGATGATGTAACATTGGCGACGACTACTGTTGGTTCCGAAATTCTCGGGAGTCGGACGTACAGCAGTGGTTCTAGTGATGAGGAGGGATATTACGAGGAGGAACGTGGTGGTGGTAGCGGCGAAATGGGAAAAGCTTTTGCGCAAAATGTGATGGGAGTGTTTGAAAACATGAAGTTTCCAAATTTCACTAACTGTGTAACCTCGACGAGGGGCGTTTTGGAAAATATGGCTAAAAAATCCGAGAAAGCAGGTTGTATAAAAGCTTCTCAGGTGTTGGATTCCAAGGCGGGCGCACAGCAGAGAAATAAGGCACGCACACCCAAGACAGGTCGAAGACGGAAGTCCACTTCTGACGTGGAAACAAGGTCCAGAGCATCGACTACTAGTGTTCGCAGCTCCCACCGGCCGCAGCCAAAGCAAGCAGATCACGATTCACCGAAGAAGCACGAGCCAGATGGCCTCCACTTTCTATAATACACATGGAAGCAATGTATAATTTATATGGAAATATTAGACACACCTGACAACATGTTAAACTGTCCAGTCTTGTAGCTAGCAAGCAATCAGGCTAGTCCTGCATACTATGTTTCAAAGTCAAAAATAGCAATATTGATCACTCACGAAAGTGCTTTTTGTGAGAAACTAAGGTGTCAGCCATTCTTGCCTCAGATTGGGTATCCCTTCATCTGAGGTGGCCTGATTGCTTTCTTTTAGGCTATTGGCATTGCCTCACTAGTACTGACTTGATGTGCTGATTGCCAAATTGAGTCACTAGATTCCCACACCTTGCAAAGTTCCAGACTAGCAGCACGGTAGAGGCAAATGTGCCATTGAAAAGCAAAAGTGTTACTTCCATTTCTTTATCACACTATTTCACTCCTTCTTTGGGACCTCCAAAGGCAAAGGATTTCATTGATTAGGCCTGTTTTAATCCAACTGTCGAAAGGGCAGTGCAACTCAGGCTTTCCCTGGTCTAGGCTTTTTTTAATTCAGCTGTCAAAAGGGAAGTGCAACTCAGGCCTTCCCTGGCCTATCACAGATCCCCAACTGGTGTTTGTTCAACGGTTTCCCCCTCTGTCATTTCCTGTGGACAACAGTGACAGGGGAACCACAGGCATGACATTGATTTAGAGCTTGTGCTTAGCGCTACTTTTCTTGGACCTTTAAGATGGACTCATGTCATAAAGCTGCTATCTGGACATGAGCGAGTTAAACAATCATTCTAAAGAGCAACGAGTGACTGATTATAGTAAGTTTTTGAAATTGTTTCTAATGTTATTGCTTTTTGAAAGAAACAGGGTATAATTCTTTTTGTTGGTCCTCACAGTGCTACCAGTTACCGAAGTCTTGTTGTATTCTGAGGTTGAACTTTTGTTGTGTGTTCCCTATGTGTGCTGTGCTATTTAGAGACTTTTTCTTCTTCAGGCGACTTAACAATTGTCATTTGTAAGACAGCCAGCAATTTTTCGCAATGTTGATCTTGGATCTTGCATCCATCTTCCTCCAAGGCCATGATTGCGACCTTGACAAAGGTTTTTTAAGTTAATGACAGTGTGAAGCTCTTTGTGCTGTGCTCCTATTTAAAAGGCTTCAAGTTTGGACCAAAAACTGTCTGCAGTGTGCACTGGAGGTGCAACCAGACCTTTCAGGTGGTCAGTGCAGCAGCTTCACTCCAACGTGGATTAGTGGGTCACACTTTGGTCCATTTGCACACAACTCTTCTCATGTTGTCACCTGTTTGTCAACATGAGCATAAAATTATGGCAACAAACCTACAGCAATTTGCTTCTTTTTTGGATTTTGATCTCACTTTAGGTAGCTGTTCCTACATTTTTGACAGCTATCACACTTGGTGACAAAAAGAATTGCCTTCAAATGTCTGCGGCATTTCATCATCTTTGCAGCTAATTTCTGAAAAGGTGCCCTTCTCCCCCATAAATGCATGTGTGTAACACTTAACTCCGCTAGACGTAAGTTGCGGATTCTGGTGGAGGTTAAAGGAGGAGGAGGCTTTAACTCCAACCCTAAATTTTCTGCCGCACACTTGCTCCACCAACGATACCAAAGCACAGTTGCTCCATTGACTCTAACCCTGCTGTGGTGCCATTTACCTGGTGCCACACTTGCTCCTGTTTTGTCCGCTTTTGAACTTGTTGTCATTGTTGTGGCTAGCCATTGGCTGTTTGGCTTGGGTTTGTTGATGACCGAACAAGCAGAACAAAAATTGGTTGCTCGAGTGGGGGCGTCTGCTGCTTTCCCATTGGCATGGCATTGGACAACTGTTGATTTTTAGCTAAAAATGTCAACGCTTCCATTGATGTTTGTTGTGGAGTGCAAAGTCAGATTCTGGCGGAGCCATCCAGCTCCGCTGCCTTATTGTCTGTTAGATTCAAACTTAAATTTGGTATTGGAATGCACTTGCAACTCTACACTTGACTGCAAGCTGCAAGCTTGAACTTTCACTGCATTAATTTTTTGTGCCAGTAGCAGCATCTGAGACAATGTCAAGAGCTCTCAAGTATCGCTTAGATTTTTAAGCAACAAGAGGAAGTTTTGTGGTTCTCCAGTATCAAAAGGAGCAGCATTTATGGAAATTTTGCCATGCTGTAGCAGCAGCAGCAGCCTGGTAAGTATAATTACTTAATAGACATCAGTAGCCGGTTACTAATAAGTGATGTAATTTATAAATCAATAATTTGAAAGGAATCCACAATGGCTTCGACCGTTTGACGTTGCAAACTGTCCTTGTTATCAAACTTGACGGCATTGGAGGATGTCATGAGCATGTACACATCTCCTTCGGGTGACACCTCGTAGGCATCGACTAAGCCTCGTCGTTCCACTCGTAATCCATTCCCCGTGACAGTCGAATATTTGACTTTGAACCTACGATGCGTAGCTCCACACAATCCATTGTCACAGGTCCCATCATTCAAGAGGGTGGCGGAGGCGACCTTGTAATCATCAATGTCAATCCCACCACTCTTGACCAGAGTTCCCTTGGGATCAAAGATGGACGTGCCCAAAAAGGATTTGGGGACGGATGCCAAGCGTTCTCCTTCGGGCAACTTGGTCCGCAACAACCAAAGGCGGTCCCCATTGCGTTGATCGACGTAGGAAATGCCTCCCAAAAATTTATCGAGTTGTAGCCAATCGGATGGAAATTCAAAGGAAATGCTGAGTGCCCGTCGTGCCTTGGAGGGTGCCACGACTTGATCTTCATATTTGTACAGGGTCCCCAAGGCACCCGCTCTCGACAGGCGTGGATTAAATCCAGGCGAGGCCCGATACAACCACGTCGCCATCGAACCTTGTTCTTCGACGACGGCATTGGTATTTACCACAGGACTGCCGGTGGGTCTTCCCGTATTGACAGGGGCAATTTCTTTGAGTTGATTGACACGTGACGAAGCCGAACCATCGATGGCCCGCAATTGTTGGACGAGGGCCGGATTTCCACCACCATCGGTACGAATTCCCGAAACATCAATTCCGGCATGTGCATTTTGGAGTGGAGCAAAAGCTGCTACTGCTGCTGCGAAGGCGGCGGCTGTGGAAAGTATGGATCTGCGACTTATCGTAGTAGTCGCTTGAGACTTTTCTGGTTCTTGCTCTGGTGCGTTGTTGGTCATCCAATTGGCAGCGAGTGTCCCTCTTGTGGCAGCCGTAGCACGAATGGTCGTCACAGAAGGTTGTTGAAAAGCATTTGAGGTGGAGGATCCCAATAGTACAAGTAGTGCGAAGGAGCAAAGTAGGCACCTGCCTGCAGGCATCGCAGAGGACGGAGCAAAAGATGGCATGACAATGAATCAATTTTATCGAAAGCAAGTTGTAATGGCACGTTTTGAAAAGAAAACGCAGTAAACTTGAATAAATGAAATTTAAATAATCCGACCTATGAACTTTCTCGTGGATTACTACTGTCTGCGTTGTAACTAGTAGCCCTGCCGCCCTGACACCTCGGCCTTCATCAGCGGCAACATGACAACCATGATTTAAAACAGTCAGCCATGGATCTTTGCTGGTAGTTAATAGCTAGCTCATCAGTTAGTAGATAGCTACCAGGTACTACTTGTACTACTAGTAGCTAGATAAGATAAAAGATATGATGACGAATGTGCATGACTGTTAGACTACTCGTACTAGTAGCTACTGGAGTAGTTAGTAGCTACTCGGAGTAGCTACCTGGTAGCTAGTAGTAGCTACTGTACTATGTTAGACTGGCCGATGGATTAAAACCGATGTGGTGGGATATGATGATTCATTGCGCGTCCGTGTCGTTATGAAGGTGCAGTACAAAATTATGAGATAGGTGTGCGTCTTTATGTTTAGACGATTGTGGGATTGGATTCATTCTCTTCGGCACACCGTACCGCCGCCCTGTTTTGAAGAAAACCCAAACAACCATGCATTACAACAGGCAACAGGAGCAAATCAAGAGACCACCCCGTACACAGCCTCCTCCTTTTTAAGAACCATCCTGGGTATAAATTCATCTGTCCACAAGTTCCGTCTTGGAGAAATAAAAGGAACAAAGCAAAAGAGAAAATGACCAGTAAACCTAGTACTTGTAGCGCTATAGCTAAGGAGGCGGACGCTATCGTTGGCACTACTTCTAAGGATGAAGCCACTCCCGGAGGAAGGGCTGCGCTTGCTGCTGCACCTGTTGCAAACACCACCACCAACGCCAGCAAAGACTCGACTAGCCATAAAAATGACGAAACAACAACGGTCTCTAAGGAGGCTAAGGAAGAAGAAGACAATGCATCATCAGCGTCTCAAGCACCAAAGTCACAATTAAATGGAAAGCAAGCTTCGACAAAGTCAAGTACTACAACTGGTGCTCCGAGCGGCAGCAGCGGTGTGATCAACAACAGCACGACCAAAGTATCCGCAAGAAAATCAGCGCATGTCGCCATCACTGCCCCAACTGCTCGAGACGAGGAGGAAGACGAAACAACCAAAACAGAACTAACTGTTGATGATGGTACTACTACTACTCTTCAAGACACAGCTGCCACGACCATTCTTCGTGGATTACAACACCAAGAAGAAGAAGGAGATTCCTCCAAGGCTTTAGCTGCAGAAAAGGAGGACCCCAAGAAGAAACAAAAGTCTCCGCGCAATAATAATAAACGAGCTGCCACGAAAACAGCTCTCATTCCACGCACTAACAAAAGAGTGAAAACAGAGACCAACAACAGTGAAGCCTCCAACAACAACAAAACGGACACCAACAAAAGTCCTACCGCCAAACCAAAAATTCTCAAACCGGCATTGCCCACCCAAAAAAAGGTTGCGGGTCCCCGCAAGGGCAAGGGTGGACCAGGATCCTGTGGAGATGGTCGATGGGCCAACAAGGGAGCATCCAAACGAGAATCCTACAGTACCGCCTTTAAGGCCAAGGCCGTTCGGGACTTTGAAGCCTGGGAAGAAGCCCAAAAAGAACTCCCCAGCAACAAGAACAAAAGCCCGACCGTTCGACAGTATGTGGCCGAGCACAATTTGGGACAAAAATATCTCAAATTTTTGAGTCCCAAGAGTGGATGGCGACGACCCGACGTGAGACAGCGGATTGTGTCGGATGCCGCGACCTCCGAGTTCAAGGAGAGTACCCGGTTGACCAACCGTGACGTCAACAAATCCTACTTTGCCGAAATGGAAGAAAATTTGGTCCGACGAATCGAGGAATACCGGGAACGCAGTATCACCGTTTCGACCAATACCATTCGAGCATTGGCCAAGGAAGAATGGTTGAAACTCAATATTGAGGAGATTGAGAAGAAGAAGAGCTTTGATTACGAGAGGGAAATGAACGATGACGATGATCCTCGCAAAAAAGGCCCACCCACCGAATTCAAAGCTTCCAATGGATGGCTCTTTAATTTCTTGAAGCGGCAAAACCGAAAAACCAAAAAAGGTGTCTTACAAGAAAGGGCTAATCTCAGTAGCACGAAAAACGATACTCTTTCTGGTAGCAAACAGAAATTCACCAATGAAAATGAGGAAGAAGCAGTGGGGGGAGTTGTAGTAGACGACGCGGCCATCAAAACAACAACTGCTACTGATCCTGCTACTGATCCTGCTACTATTACGTTTACTGATCCTCCTGTTGCTGTCGCTGCTGCTGCTACGGTGGGGGCTGTCGCTGAAGAAGGAATCCAAATTGGCAATCCGAATGAAACAAAACTGCCGGCCATCGTCATCGACCCAACAGCTCCTGTTGTTGGAGAAACTACTGCGGACCAACAACGACACGATGCTCTGGTTGCTGCCACTACTACCGTGGCTGCTGCTGCTGCTGCTGAAACTGATGAACGACACGACGATGACAAGATCCAAGGCGACGCTGCTCGTGTACAAACTTTTGCCATTTAGAAGAAGAATG
>Ga0163144_10020018_pt1 | contig 13416 bp, 7 predicted proteins | sample OliLak19BULKMAT1_FD_123175 | JGI IMG/M metagenome (GOLD analysis project Ga0163144, IMG submission 123175) | Freshwater microbial mat bacterial communities from Lake Vanda, McMurdo Dry Valleys, Antarctica - Oligotrophic Lake LV.19.BULKMAT1 | ecosystem: Environmental > Aquatic > Freshwater > Lake... | reverse complement strand
TCCAGGATCTGCTGGGGCATGTGTACAAGCCGCTGGGCCGCGTGAGCTGGATGCCGGGTGTGATCGGCACGAGCGCGGCAGTGGTGATGGCGTGGGGCTACTTTCTGATTCAGGGCGTGCGCGATCCGCTGGGCGGCATCAACTCGCTCTGGCCGCTCTTCGGCATCGCCAACCAGCTTCTTGCGGCCATCGCGCTCTGCCTCGGGACGACGATCCTCCTGAAGATGTCGCTGCGCAGCTCCGGGCCCAGTGCCTCGGCTACGACCACGCGTTCGCCGTGGCTGGCGATGGTCACGCTCCTGCCACTGACTTGGTTGCTCTCGGTCACGTTCACCGCGGGTATTCAGAAGATTGCCCACGAAAGCCCGCGCATCGGCTTTCTCGCACAGGTGAAGGTCCTCGATGCAGCGCGGCCGGCTCTGGAATCCGCCATAGCGGCCGCCACCTCGTCCGGAAACGCCGACGCGATCAAGGCTGCAACAAAGAAGCTGAAGGACAATCGCACACTCGCTTTCAACAACAGCCTCGACGCGGTTGTCACCGGAATCTTCCTCGTCATGGCCACCGCCATCATCGCCCTGTCGCTCCGCGAGTGGCTGCTGCTCATCGCCCGCAAAAAGCTGGCCGAACTTCGTGAAACCGACCCGGTCTGGTTGCCGGAATACGCCGTAGTCGAAGGCCAGCCGCTGAAGATATGGAGCCTCTTCACCCTCGGTTTCCTCCTGCTAAAGGAAGTGTTCGGCCAAGGCGCCTACGACCGCGCCACGGCCCAGTGCGCCTGCGCCCCCAAGGTCACCGTCAGCCTCACCGGCGAATCCACCGTGGCCTGTCAGGAAACCGACGGTGAACGCTTCGCCCGCGTTACCGAGGAACGTTTCAGCAAGCCGAACCGCTGCTGTTAACTGACGCTGCGGCTTCGTGTCCTTCGTAGATAGGCGGATCGGTGTCCTTCTCTTTGCTTTTCTTCGCGCCCTTTGCGGACGTCCCTTCTTGCCGTTCCACTTTTCGCATTGATCCGCTTTCAGCCGGTCCCATCGTTCGGCGACGCGGCCACATTCCGGCCCGGGCTCCATCCATGACCCCATTCCGTAAAAGAGAACTGCTCCTGTCGCTGAAAAACGCGACGGTCGAAGCGTGCTTCAGCGTGCCGATGCTGAACCTCACGCTCACTCAGTTCCCCTTCGCCATCGGGTTCGCCGTCGTGGCGCTCCACTGGGGCGACCGCGCCATCGGCCTCCTCGCGGCGGTCCCGTTTCTCTGCAACGCCTTCCAGCCGCCGCTCACCTATCTGCTGCAGCGGCGTTTCTCAATCTACCAGATAATCCTTCTCGGCTTCGTCTTCAACGCCCTGCCTTGGGCCTTCGTCTGGCTCCTGCCGTGGACCGGCGAACACAGGCACTGGATCTTCGCCCTCATCGTCACCACCTCCACGCTGGCGAACAGCGTCTGCGCCGTGGCCTGGTCGGCCGCCATGTCGGACCTCGTGCCGCTGAATATCCGCGGAACCTACTTCGGCCAACGCAACCTCGTCTTCGCCTTCTGGACATTGGTTGTCGTGCTCGTCGCCGGCCAGATCGCCAAACGGTTCGAGAATTCCCTGACCGTCTTCGGCTTCATCTTCGCCGCGGCTGCGTTGGCGCGTCTCTGCGGAATGTTCTTCCTCACCCGGATGAAGTTCCCCGCGAAGGTCATGGAGCGGAGGCCTCAGACCCAATCGCTGGCGGACTACCTGTCCGTGCTGAAGGACAGAAATTACCTGTGGTTGATGCTGTTCATTGGGAGCTGGAACATGTGCATCAACCTCGGCCAGCCCTTCTACAGCAAATACCTGCTGGACCCGGCCGGCCTCGGGATGGACATGGGTCAACTCACGATCCTCACGACCATCTCCGCTTTTGGCGGACTTCTTTCACTGCGGGCATGGGGCGTTCTTTCCGACCGCTTCGGCAACAAGCCGGTGATGTTTACCTGCGCGCTCGCCTGGGGCGTCACGGCGCTGGCCGCGTGGATCTTCGCAGGACCGGAACGGCAGGCGCACCTCTATGTGAACTACTTCGTCACCGGGTTCATGTTTGCCGGATTCCAGCTCTGCCAGTTCACACTCATGATCAAGATGGTGCCGACCCAGGGAAACGCGCACTACATCTCCGTCTTCGTCGCGTTCACCAGCCTGCTCACAGCCATGGGGCCGGTGATGGGAGGACTGCTCATGGGATTCCTCTCCAGCCGCGCGTCATACGGAAGCCTGCTCGGCCAGCCGATTCTTGGGTATCACCTCCTTTTCGGCCTGTCCCTCTTCGCCGCATTGATCGCGCTGCACCTGCTGCAGCAGCTGAAAGAGCCGGCCGAACGCCCCGTCCGCGAACTCGTCCGCCAGATGAAAAGCATGCGCGAGTTCAATCCCATCGTCGGCCTCAGCTCCATCGCCCAATACATGTTCACGCCGCGCGCGCTGACCCGTTTCGCCCGCGACACCGCCCGGACACTAAGGCGCCAGACCAGCGCGTTGTCCGACGTCGGAGAAGAACTCGTCGGGGGAGGCCTCCGCGCGGTAAAAGAGACATTCGACCGGGAACGCCCCGAGTCGCCGGACAAACCGCGCGGCGACCGTGGTTCTTGATGTCTGATCACCTTGTCCGAAGGAAATAATCCCTTGCCAAAGCGGAGTGTGGTCCATTTCATTCCCGGCCCTAGATGGCTGAGTAGCTCAGTTGGTAGAGCATGCGACTGAAAATCGCAGTGTCGCCGGTTCGATTCCGGCCTCAGCCACCATTTTCTTCAGCGGCTTTTCAATGGTTCTGACAGCGGATTTGGGGATTCCGAAAAATCAACGAGAGCGAGGTGCTCATGACCGTGCCAGCGGACCTCCTCCAGTGGGTTTAAATATCTTGGCAGATGTCATCCTCTCTCAGTCCGCCCCTTCTGGATCTCGCCCAGGTTCACCTCACGCGCCGCTTACGGTTACTGAGCAGATGGTCATTGGCAGCAGGAACCGTCGGCCCTGTGTTCGTGGCAATCTCCTCTGTGGGATGTTTTGCCGGTCTTGAAAGCGTGAACCAATGCCAAGAGTGCACCGACCGGCATGAAAAACGGCGTGAGTATGATGATGACGAACGCGTAGGCATATTTGGCAGCCGCTCCCACCTCGGTCGTGACGTTGCGAAACCTTTCCTGGCGCGTGGTGAAGGGCGCGAACCAAAGTTTGCCAAAGATTCTCCACGAACGCTGAAATCGCATGCCGAAGGGAACTTTTGCCGCCACAGACGCTGCGACTTCGGCTGCGTTGACGGGAAAGAAGATGCGCGTGCTGATTCGTGCGAAATTCTCGTAGGTTTCGGTGCCGCCAACAAAGAAGGTGTCAGCCGGAAATTCGAGGTCGCTCCAAGCCGCCTCGGTGAGTAGCAGGTATTGATCGGCCTTAACGGAATTTTTCAACAGGCGATGCGCGAGGATGACATCCACGCCGGCCAGTTCGGTGAAGTTCAAAACGCGATGGAACAGCACTTCGCCGCTGTGGACGACGATTTTGAGCCGTAACCTTTCGAGGTGCGAGCAGGCGTTGCAACTGCACATGTTGGAACCGCCCAACTCGCTGAGCTTGGCGGTGAACTCGCGGAAAAATGTGAACAGTTTTTGGCTGATGATGCTGCGGGCTTCGGGCCAGGGTTTCGCTCCGTTTTCTTTCCGGCAAAACAGGAAGACGGCATCGCCCTCCAGCTTGGCGACTTCGAGCGGCAGTTCGATTTGGAGGATGATCGTGTGGATCAGCTCGGTGATGATGCCCTGGCTATGCGCGAGAGTCTTGGCATTCGCGGTCATGTAGCGGGTGTAGCCGCTGATGTCGGCGATGATGAGCAGCGCCGCTTCAGGAGCGGCAAGGTCGGGGCGATGGCGGTTCACGCTCATTGGTCGCTCGGGAAAGGTCAGCCTTTCATGAAAAATTTGTTACGACGTCACAGCGGGCAACATCTCGTAGCACTGGAGAGATCGCTTCACAGCAGGTCGTCGTGCTAAACCACTTACGTCGCAACCTGCGCAATCAACCCGGTGCCAAGCGTGGCAATGCCGCCATGGTAGCGAACGGGAAACCGCGGCCTCTCGACCAGAGCTGCTTGCGCCCCAGGTTTCAGAGCCGGATCGAGCGCGGCTATGATGCCCGGGCGGTTCGCCGCAGAACTCCCGCTTTGTCACGTCCAGCTTTCCGGGGTCAGGCCACTCCGCCATTGGCAGGTCAGCTCTTTTGGAGCCCAGGTCGAAGCTGTTCTTCAAGATTTTCCGGGCTAGGCTAATCGCGTCTCCACTCCATGAAACGATTCCTTACCCCGGCTTTGGCCGCGTTGGCCTGGTGCTGCGTGACGGGCTCCGCCGCTGAAAAGATGCCGCCTACCGTCGTCCGTGACGTCCCATTCGCGAGCGTGGGTGACCTCGTGCTGAAGCTCGACCTGCATCTGCCGGCGACGAGTCCGCGTTCGCCGATCATCGTGTGGGTCCACGGCGGGGCTTGGCGCGCAGGTTCGAAGATCTCCATGCCGCTTGGAAAGCTGGTCGAGGCGGGTTACGCGGTGGCGAGTGTGGACTACCGGCTTTCCACGCAGGCGAAGTTCCCGGCGCAGATCCACGACATCAAGTCCGCGATCCGTTTCCTGCGCGGACACGGCGCCGACTGGAAACTTCCGACCAACCAGATCGTGATCGCCGGCGATTCCGCAGGCGGCCATCTGGCGGCGTTGGTTGGCGTGTCGAACGGCCACGACGAGCTAGAGGGGAATCTCGGCGACGATCGCAAACAAATCTCTGCGGTGCAGGGAATCCTCAGCTTCTACGGCGGCGCGAACCTCACGACCATCCTCAAGCAATCCACGCCGCACGGGTTGAGTGTGCGGGTTCCCGCGTTGGACCTGTTGCTCGGCGGACAGCCGGAAGCAGTGCCGGAGTTGGCGCAGTTGGCCAGTCCGGTCTTTCATGTCGACCGGTCCGATCCGCCGCTGCTGCTGCTCCATGGGGACCAGGATCCGCAGATGCCGATCAACCAGGCCCACGAATTGATGGGCGCCTACAAGAAGCTGAATCTCCCGGCGCACTTGGAGGTGGTCCACGGTGCGGCCCACGGTGGCGCAGCCTTCTACGATGCGGAACGGATGGAAGTTGTGAAGGCGTTCCTCCAACGCCATTTCGGCAAGTAAAGCGGCGCTGACCGACGTCACAGGGTCACTTCGTTTTCGCGTTCCGATACCACACCGCATTGCGGGTTTCCCGGCCAGCCAGGATCAAGTCGAGCCGGCCGTCGCCATCGAGGTCGACGGCCTTCATGTCGTAGGCTTCCTGGTTGTTCCCGGTGTCGATGTCATGGGCGATGAACGAACCCTTGCCGTCGTTCTGATACCAGCGGACCAGCTTCGCGCCGAAGGACGCGACCGCGACATCGAGATCACCGTCGCCATCGAAGTCGCCGACGGCCAGCGCGTGCGGATCACGCAGCGTGGCGTCGATGATGTGCCTCTTCCACGCGGGGCCCTCGAACCAGAAAACGCCGGTCCCGTGGCCACAGCTCGCCACCACGTCGGGCACGCCGTCGCCGTTCACATCGGCGGCCTTGAGATTGGTCGCGCCGTTTTCTTTCGCGATGAGATGTTTGATCCATGGCTGATCGACGACGGAACCCTGTTCCCACCAGGTAAACGTGCCTCCGCCGGAATCGCCCACAAGTAGATCAGGCCGTCCGTCCGAATTCAGGTCCGCCACATCGAGGTAGTGCGGACGCCCGTCCGCGCCGCCGTTGGTGATGATATGGCGCTTGAAGGCGTCCCCGCCGCGCTTCGGAGCCTGGAACCACGCGAGGCTCTTCGGAAAGAGCGGGCCCATGATGCTGTCGGCCACCAGGTCCTTTCGGCCGTCGCCGTCGATGTCCCCGGTCCAGAGGCCGTGGATGCCGTTGAACTCGCGGTCCACGACGTGCAGCGGCCAGAGTTCGCCCACGCGCCGGGTGTTCTCGATCCACGCGATGCTGAAGTCGGGTCCCTTGGGTTCGGCCGCTGTTTTGCCGGCGTCCTTCGCCTGGCGATGTTCGATCCACGGCACGCGGTAGCGTCCGACGAAGAGGTCGAGATCGCCGTCGCCGTCCGCATCCAGCACGACGCAGTAGAGCATCTTGGGCTCCTTGGAATCGAAGAGCACCCGGGGCTTCCAGTCCGGCGCGACGAGCGCGAACAATTTCGTTTCACCCATCGCGATCAGGTCCAACTTGCCGTCCGCGTTGGCATCCAACGCTTCCACGCTCCATATGGATTCGGGCAAAGGAACCGAGGTCCGGATCCAGTTGATCGCGCTCGGTTCGGCGCCGAACGCGACGCCGAGACTGGTGGCCAAAACGGCGAACCCGACGCCAAACGAGGTGCCGGGAGACAATCGTGATTTCAAGGGGAAGCAGGTCATGGGAGCGCGAGGGTTGCGGGGACTTGTTTGCGATCAGTTTGTGGAAGGCTTCGCTGCCGTGAAGGCCGTGTCGGCAAAGTCGATCTGATATACCATACCCTCGTAGCCGACCACGTAGAGGTTGCCCTGTTCGTCCTCGGTGAACGACGCGATGCCCTGCGGCGAGGTGCCGATCTGCATCACCGATTGGAGCACCCGGCCTTCCTGCTTCACGCCCCAGATGCGGTGCGAGGTGTAGTCGCCGCAGATGTAGACGCCGTAGAACGACGACCGTTTGTCGCCGCGATAGACATGGCCGCCGGTGACCGAGTTGCCGAATTTACGGCGGTAGGCGAACACTGGCGGCGAGTAGGTGGCGCCCGTTTTGCGGAAGGCGTTGGAGAAGGGCTCGAAACCTTCATACACGTTCCAGCCGTGGTTTTCCCCGCGCCGGACGATGGAAACCTCCTCGACGCGGTCCTGCCCGACGTCGCCAACCCAGAGATCGCCCGTCAGCCGATCAAAGCTGAACCGCCACGGTTCGCGGAATCCGAACGCCCAGATCTCGGGCCGCACGCCGGCGAGGCCACGGAAGGGGTTGCCGGACGGGATGGCATAGGCCAACCCGGGATCGGCGTGGTCCACATCGATACGCAGGATCTTGGCGAGATGCAGCGTCATGTCCTGCCCGTGGCCCTGAGGGTCCTGCTGCGGGCCGGTGTCGCCCATCGCGATGTAGAGAAATCCGTCCGGCCCGAAGCCGAGGCAGCCGCCGCTGTGATCTTGCGTCGTGCTCGTCACGCTCCAGAGACGGCGTTCCGGTTGTCCCGAGTCGGACCGCAGATCGGCCGCCGCGACGCGTTCGGCGACGGTGGTCACGATCTTGCCGCCCTCGAAGACCTGGTGCTTCACGAAGTAGCGGCGGTTCTCGCGGAACTTGGGATGGAACGCCACGCCGAGCAGTCCGTTGGGTCCGCGTTCGTTGAAGATGTCCTTCGAGATGTCGGCAAAGAGCGTCTTGGTTTCGTTCGTTCCCAACTTCTCCAGCAGCCAGATTTTTCCGGTCTGGTGCCCGGCGAGGAAAGTGTTCGGTGAGCCCGGAACCTGGCCGAACCACACCAACCCGGAGCGGATGTCGCCGGGCTTCTGCACGAAGGCATGGGGGAATCGCATCGCATCGCTGAAGAACGGTCGCAACGTGACGGGCTTGGCCAGTTCGGGAATCGTCGATGGCATCCCGCGGTTTCCAGTGAGCGCGGACTCGGGCTGCTTCAGGGTGACTAGGTATTCGACCAGATCGGCAAACTCCTGCTGGGACATCCCGGCGTGCAGTCCTTCGGGCATGAGCGACACCGCCGTCCCGCGTTGTTCCTTGATGTCCGCCTTTGCGATGAAACTGTGTTTTCCATCGACGCCCATGAGGTCGAGTCCACCGTCGGGCGAAGACTTGATGATGCCCTGGAACTGTTCGCCCGACTTCGTCTCGACCGTCGTCGTGCCGTAGCCGACGGCGATCGTGGCCGAGGGTTCGAGTATGGATTGGATCAGGTCGCGCCGAGGAAACTTGTCGCCAACCGCCATCAGATCTGGCCCGGCCTTGCTGCTCGTTCCATCGATGGAATGGCATTTCACGCAGGCGGCGCGCGCCTCGTCGTGGAACAATTGCCGGCCGCGTTCGGCGTTTCCTTCGCGGCCCATCGCGAAGTCGCGGTAGGTCCGCATCTGCCGCGCGGGATCGGCCGGGGTCGACGGCGGCGTTTGTTCGGCCGCGCCCGTGGCGAAGGCGAGGCTCAGGAGGCCAGTGACGACGAGGACGGCTTTGGTCTGCATTTCCGGCATGGGGATTGATGGGACGCAGAGGAACCTGACCGGGCCGACATCGCTTGGCGAGTCCCGGTAGAGAACCCGGCTTAGCGCTTGTTCCATCGCCCGAGGAGGGCCATCTTTCACCACACTGTGATGCGGCCCAATCCCAATGGTCGAAGCTGGTTCTCCGTAGCCCTCGCCCGGCTGGCCGGACCGTGCGCTTGGGCGATGGTCACACTCGCGGCTTCGGCCGCAGCCGCACCCCTTCCGACCACCGTGAAATCCGCGGTCGGCCAGTATTGCCTCGATTGCCACGACGGCGAGGTCAAGAAAGGCGACTTCGACCTCGGGAAGATCCTCAAGGACGACCTGCAGGTGCACTCCGCCGAGTGGGAGCGTGTCGTCCGTAAACTCGCGGCGCGTCAGATGCCGCCGATCGGCAAGGACCGTCCGGCCGAGAAGGATTTCGAACGCCTCGTGGCGACGCTCGGTTCATCGCTCGACAAGGCGGCTGCGAAGAACCCGAACCCCGGCCGCACGGACACGTTTCGCCGGCTCAACCGCACGGAGTATCAGAACGCCATTCGCGATCTGGTCGGCCTTGAGATCGACGCGGCGGCGTTGCTGCCCAAGGACGACGCGAGCCACGGCTTCGACAACGTGACCGTGGGCGATCTCTCGCCGACGCTGTTGAACCGCTACATTTCCGCCGCCGAAAAGATCAGCCGCCTCGCCGTAGGTGCGCCGATGAACAAACCGAACGGCGACACCTTTCGCCTGAAGCCGGACCGGACGCAGGAAGAACACGTCGAAGGCCTTCCGCTCGGCACGCGCGGGGGCACGCTGATCCGCCACACGTTTCCCAGGGACGGCGAGTATGAAATCCAGGTCCGCCTCACGCGCGACCGCAATGAGGTGGTCGAAGGCCTGCACGAAATCCATGAACTCGAAGTCCTGCTGGACCGCGCGACGGCGGCCCAGTTCAAGGTGGGACCGCCCAAGGGCGACCGGGACTTCGAAAAGGTGGACGCCCATCTCAAGGCCCGCGTTTCGGTGAAGGCCGGCGCCCATGAGGTCGGTGTGACGTTCCTCAAAAATCCATCCTCGCTGGTGGAGACGAAACGCGAGCCCTACCAGGCCCGCTACAACATGCACCGTCATCCGCGACTGACGCCGGCGATCTACCAGGTCTCCATCACCGGTCCCTACGACTCGAAGGAAGCCGGCGACACATTGAGCCGCCGAAAGATCTTCGTGGCTTACCCGGCGAAGCCCGCCGAAGAGGATGCCTGCGCCGAACGCATCCTGTCGGCTTTCGTGCGCAAGGCCTACCGGCGGCCGGTCACCGGGGCCGATCTGGCCAAACCGCTGGAATTCTACCGCGAGGCCAAAGCCGCCAGCGGCTTTGAGGCGGGCATCGGTTCGGCCCTGAGCGCGGTCCTCGTCAGTCCCGAGTTCCTCTTCCGGATCGAGCGCGATCCCGTCGATATGGCGCCGGCGACGGCCTATCGGATCAGCGACATCGCGCTCGCGTCGCGGCTCTCGTTCTTCCTGTGGAGCAGCATTCCGGACGAAGACCTTCTCGCCGCCGCGGAACGCGGTGAACTGCATCGGCCCAAGGTTCTGGAGAAACAGGTGCGCCGCATGTTGGCCGACCCGCGCGCCGGCAGCCTGGTGGAGAACTTCGCCGCGCAATGGCTCTACCTGCGGAACCTGGATTCCTTCACGCCGGATCTCCGGCTCTTTCCCGACTTCGACGACAATCTGCGCGAAGCCTTCCGCCGCGAAACGGAACTCCATTTCGAAGCGCTGCTGCGGGAAGACCGCAACGTCCTCGATCTGCTCAAGGCCGACCACACGTTCCTCAACGAGCGGCTCGCGAAGCACTACGGCATCCCCAACGTTTACGGGAGCCAGTTCCGCCGCGTGGCCCTCGCGCCGGACAGCCAGCGCGGCGGACTGCTCCGGCAGGGCAGCGTTCTCACGGTCACGTCCTACGCCACACGCACATCGCCGGTGATCCGGGGACACTGGATCCTCGGCAACCTGCTAGGAACCCCGCCGCCGCCGCCGCCCGCCAACGTTCCCAACCTGAAGGAGAACACCGTCTCGGACTCGCTTCCGATGCGCGCGCGATTGGCCGAGCACCGCGCCAACGCCGCGTGCGCGAGCTGCCACAACCTGATGGATCCGGTCGGCTTCGCGCTCGAAAACTTCGACGCCATCGGCCGCTGGCGCGTGGCGGAGGACGGGCTGCCCGTGGATGCCAGCGGCGGATTTCCCGACGGCAGCAAGTTCACCGGCGTGGCAGGCCTCGAAGCCGGACTGCTGAAGCATCCTGAACTTTTCGTCGGAACCATGACCGAGAAGCTCCTCACATTCGCGCTGGGCCGCGGAATCGAGGAGCACGATGCGCCGTCCGTCCGCAAGATCGTCCACGACGCCAAGGGCGACGGAAACCGCTTCTCGTCAGTCATCATCGGAATCGTCAACAGCACCCCGTTCACCATGAGGAAAACACTATGAGTTTCATCACGAAGAAGTTCATGCCGCGCCGGACGTTCCTGCGCGGAATGGGAGCCACCATGGCGTTGCCGCTCCTGGAATCGATGGTGCCCGCCGCGACGCCGCTGGCGAAGACGGCCGGCAATCCCGTGCGCCGCCTCGGCTTCGTCTTCATGCCGATGGGCTGCGACAATTCGCGCTGGACGCCGCCCGGCGACACGCTCGACGAGCTGTCGCCGATCCTCAGCTCGCTCGCGCCCGTGCGCGACAGGGTCTCCATCATTTCCAATCTGGAACTGCAGAACGCCTACCCCGGCAGCCACGCCACTTCCAACTCCGCCTTCCTCAGCGCCGCGAAGGCGAAGCTGACGGAGAGCACGGACTACTACTTGGGAACGACCGTCGACCAGATCGCCGCCCAGCGCATCGGCCAAGTAACCCAGTTGCCGTCGCTTGAGCTGGCGATGGACCACCTCCAGGTCGTCGGCCAGTGCGACAACGGCTATGCCTGCGCCTATCAGAACAACCTCTCGTGGTCCTCGCCCACGACGCCGATACCGGCCGAGGCGCATCCGCGGATCGTCTTCGAGAGCCTTTTCGGCGAGGGTGGAAATCTGGCCGAACGGCGCGCCGCGCTGAAGAAACGCGCCAGCCTGCTCGACTCGTTCACTGAAGATCTCTCCAAGCTGAAACGCGATCTGGGTCCCGGCGACCGCGCGAAACTTTCCCAGTATCTCGAGACCGTCCGCGAAGTCGAACGCCGCATCCAGAAGGCCGAGGCCGACACCAAGGACAATCCGCTGCCGGATCTCGACCGACCCGTCGGTGTGCCCGCCGCGTATGCCGACCACGCGCGGCTGATGTTCGATCTCCAGGTGCTGGCGTTGCAGGGCGATGTGACGCGCGTCATCACCTTCCAGCTCGCCCGCGAGACCAGCAACCGCACCTATCCCGAGATTGGTGTGTCCGACCCGCACCACCCGCTTTCGCATCACGGCAACGATCCCGCGAAGATCGAACGCATGTCGAAGATCAACGCCTTCCACGTCTCGCTCTTTGCGGAGTTCTTGGAGAAACTGAAGTCCACCAAGGAGGGCAACGGAACCCTGCTCGACCATTCGCTCTATCTCTACGGCAGCGGCATCGGCAACCCGAACATCCATGACCACACCAACCTCCCGATCATCGTCGCCGGCGGCGCGGCCGGTGGAATGAAGGGAGGACGCCACATCAAGTTCGCGAAGCCCACCCCGCTGGCCAACCTGCACCTCACGCTGCTCGACATGGTCGGCGTCCGCTTGGACTCCTTCGCCGACAGCAACGGAAAGGTGGACGGGTTGTTTGAGCCACTAGGGATCTAATGATGGAAACTTCCACCTCGGAGAAGAACCGGAGGCTGGCCGCTAGAGGCTGGATACCGTGGGCATCCATCTGCGGGTTGACGGTGCTGCTTGGTGCCAGTGCGCTGCGGTTGTTTGCCGCCGAGTTCCGTATCGCGGACGCCGCCGAAAAATCCGACCGCACCGCCATCCGCACGTTGCTCAAGCAGCACGCCGACGTGAACGCGGCGCAGGCGGACGGAATGACCGCGCTGCATTGGGCCGCTTATCGCGAGGATATCGAGACCGCAAAGGTGCTGGTCGCTGGGGACGCGAATGCGACCAACCGCTTTGGTATCACGCCACTTTCCCTCGCCTGCCAGAGCGGCAACACGGCGATGGTCGAACTTCTCCTTGAACGCGGCGGCGATCCGAACACCACTCTACGGGGCGGGGAAACGGTCCTGATGACCGCCGCCCGCACCGGAAAACCCGGCCCGGTGAAAGCGCTCTTGGCCAAGGGTGCCAAAGTTGATCCGAAGGAGCGTCGCGGTCAGACCGCGCTGATGTGGGCGGCGGCGGACGGCCATGCCGCCGTGGTTGAATTGCTTCTCAAAGCCGGCGCCGACTTTCGCACGCCGCTAGTCGACTCCGGCTTCACGCCTTTGTTCTTCGCCGCGCGCGGCGGCCGCACGGACGTGGTGCGCGCCCTGTTGAAGGCCGGGGCCGACGTGAACGAGGCGATGCAGCCGCGCAAGCCCGGAGGCAAGGGGCCGGTCGGCGGAAGCAGTGCGCTCGTCCTCGCCATTGAGAACGGGCATTATGAACTCGCGCTGGCGTTGCTGGACGCCGGTGCCGATCCCAACGACCAACGGTCCGGTTTCACGCCGTTGCACATGATGTCGTGGGTCCGCAAGCCGCCCAAGGGCGAGGACTACGGCGCTCCGCCTCCGGCCGAACTGGGAAGGCTCAACAGCCTGCTCTTCGTCAAGGAACTGGTGAAGCGCGGTGCCGAAGTGAACGGGCGGCTGATGAACGGCAAGAGCGGTCCCGGCCAGTTCAGCCGGAAGGGCGCGACGCCGTTCCTCCTCGCATCCGCGACCTCCGATGTCGCCTACATGAAGCTGCTGCTCGAACTGGGCGCGAATCCCTCCCTCGCAAACGCCGACACCACCACGCCGCTTATGGTTGCCTGCGGAATCCATGTCGGATCGGACGCGGCCAACGAGGTCGCGGGTGACGAATCCGAAGTGCTCGAAGCCGCCCAGTTGCTCCTGAAGCTCGGAGCCGACGTCAACGCGGTCGATGCCAACGGCGACACCGCCATGCACGCCGCCGCGCTCAAGAACCTGCCGAAGGTGGTGCAGTTCCTCGC
>Ga0163144_10020016_pt1 | contig 13417 bp, 10 predicted proteins | sample OliLak19BULKMAT1_FD_123175 | JGI IMG/M metagenome (GOLD analysis project Ga0163144, IMG submission 123175) | Freshwater microbial mat bacterial communities from Lake Vanda, McMurdo Dry Valleys, Antarctica - Oligotrophic Lake LV.19.BULKMAT1 | ecosystem: Environmental > Aquatic > Freshwater >... | reverse complement strand
CCTGTATCTTACCGGCTATTTCGGTCCCGAAAGCTGGGGCCTCGGCTCGAACTGGGCCGGTTGGTCGATGGTCTTCTGGGGCCTCGGCGTGCGGATGGTCTACGTGCTGCACGTCACCTGGTTCGTCAACTCGGCGACCCACCTCTGGGGCTACCGCAACTACGAAACGACCGACAACAGCAAAAACCTCTGGTGGGTCGGCATCCTCGCCTTCGGCGAAGGCTGGCACAACAACCACCATGCCTACCAACGCGTCGCCCGCCAGGGCCACCGCTGGTGGGAAGTCGACGTTACTTATTGGGCGATCTGGATGATGGAGAAGGTTGGGTTGGCTTGGGACGTCGTGCGAGTGCGGGATATTCCGAAGGCTCGGGCGTAAGCGCTCGACCAACTCGCTTGGCGCGACCGATGAAATGATATTAATGAAGGCTCTCCCGCAATTTGCGGGAGAGCTTTTTTCATTGATGCGGCGATGCGACTTGTAGACCGCGGTGGTCTTTACGCTGAAGGCGTTGCACATCGTAGCCCAGGGTTGTTCGCGATTAGCGAACTACCCTGGGTCTCAATGCCCGCGAGAACGGTTACGCTGAAGGCGTTACACAATCCGCCGGCGAACATCGCTGTGTAACGCTTTCAGCTTAAGACATGCGTTCGGTTCGGTTACCCAGGGTAGGCCGCTCGCGCTGCCAACCCTGGGCTACTATGTATAACCGCGTTGCGGTACAGACGGCGGCGGGACGCTGGATTTTATCGTTAGGCGACGCTGCAACGAACCTAAAGTCTTGTCGCCAGGTCTATTCTCTCTTTGGCCCATGTCGGGCGTGCTAAAATCCACAACGTGGAGGGGACGATGGACGAAGGCGATCGGATTGTAGTATTTACCCCGGATAATGAGCCATACCTTGGTCGCAGATGGCTTTTTGAGTTTGACAACGTTATCTGCTCGTGCCTTGCTGAAAGCAGTAAGGTTGCTCCACATACTCACACACTAACAAAGTCCGATTTGCAACAGGCCGCCTGCCAACTGATTCCGCAAGCGATCAACGTAGCATTATCCATACGTGAATTGATTCGCCAGGGCTACCTGTTCGGTGCGCTAGTTCTCACTCGTGCGCTCGTCGAACGAGCAGTAATCCTACTTTACTTACAGCAGAAGCCGTCCGAGATTGAAAAATGGAATCGCGGATGGCAATACAACGACGCGCCTAGCCTCGCAAAGATGCTGGAGACTCTTGTTTCGTCGTCGTCCTCGCCGTTCCCATTCAAAGGCCATCAATTGACTGCGATCTACAATAGCGTGCTTCATGCCAAGCCGGATTGCGCGCATTGGAGCACCATCGAGCTAGGTGACGGACGCATCGGTCTTACGCCTTCGAAAATACTAGACAACCCTGCTATGTGTGACGAGGTTTGTGGCCTATGCATTCCATGGCTAATATGCGTCCAATGCATGATTAGGTCCTACTTCCCGGACCTCTCGGCCGCTTAACAAGTCGCTGCAGTTGCCCCGCGGACCCAACGGCCGGTTTGGCGTTTCTCTTTTCGCGACGGTATTCTGGTGATTAGTTCCGTTCGCTTAAGGGCGGACAATTGACTTTGTCGTTAGGCGGCGAGGTCTTTACGCCGAAGGCGTTGCACATCGCAGCCCAGGTTGTTCGCCTTGGCGAACTACCCTGGGTCGCGGCGCCATGACGACCGATTACGCTGAAGGCGTTACGCAATCCGCCGTCGAACAGCGTTGTGTAACGCTTTCAGCGTAAGGTCATTCCCGGATTCGATTACCCAGGGTAGGCCGCTAGCGCAGCCAACCCTGGGCTACGATGTATAACCGCGTTGCGGTACAGACGGCGGCGGACACTCCTCTAACAAGTCGCTGCAGTTACCCCGCTGGCAACGCGGGCGGTTGGTGCCCTCCAATATCATGCAGCGAGCAACGAATACAGGCTTGATCGCTAATGCTATTTTCGCCTGTAAGGTGACCAATCGTGGCCAAACTCGCCCCCCTCGCCGTCGCCTTCTCCGGCTACGCCGCGTTCCTCGTCGGCATCGCCGCGACCTACGCCCGCCTCCCCGAGCGCATGGCCTCCCACTTCAACGCGAGCGGCGTCGCCAATGGCTGGATGTCGCGCGACGGTTACGTCTGGTTCATGGTCGGCATCGTCACCTTCGTCTCGCTTACGATGATCGCAGCGTTCGGCAGCGTCCGCTTCCTGCCCAACTCCCTGATCAATATCCCGCGTCGCGACTACTGGCTGGCCCCCGAACGCCGCGACGAAACGGCCCGCACGCTCATGCGGTTCGGGCTGCTAATGGTCGGATTCGAGTCGCTGTTTTTCCTGGCCATTCATCTGCTGGTCGTCGCCGCCAACGAGTCGCAACCGGTCCGACTTTCAAACGACGTCTGGTGGCTGCTGGTCGCGTTCCTGGCGACGACGGGGGTGTTTCTTTTCAAGCTTTACAGACGATTCGCCTGAGAAGCGCTTAGCGGGTGGCCCATGTTCTTGAACATGGGTGGCGCAGCCACGGGAAGCTTTAGTGAAGACGGGCCGTTGGCTAACGCTTCTTGGCTTCGCCCTCGGTTCGGAGAACCGAGGCCACCCACGGCCCACGGCAGAACGAGGGTGGCAGGCCACGCAGCCTGCTAGGTTTCGACCCCTGCTTATTGTTCTTATCGCAATGCTCACGGATGGCCCACAATGCCCGCCTAGGCTGTGGCCCTGGTTCGCAATGCGTCGGCGCCGTCGCCGCTTGAGTTGAACCGATTGCAGTTCCAGTCATTGGAGGGAAGCTCATGAAGAAGTTGTTTCGTATGATCGCAGCGTGCGGTCTTGCCGCAATGTGCGTCGCGACCACCGCCCAGGGCGTGACGATCACCCAGTGGAATTTCAACGGGACCACAGGCGTTAACAACACTCCGGCCCCTTCCTTCGGCGCCGGCTCGGCGACTCCCGTGGGCATGACCGGCGGCGCTAACAACGCCGACATCGTGGCGGCTGGCGGAAACGTCCCTTCAACCGACCTGGGCGTTCCCAACAATGCTTGGCGCGTTCGCGGCAGCAATAGCAACGGCTGGTCAGGAACGACTCAGTTGCTGTCGGGCGCGCAGTTCAACGCCTCCACTGCCGGAGCGAGCAACATTATTGCCAGTTTCGACATTCAAGCCACTGACGGTTCGCCTCGTTACGGACAATTTCAATACACCGTCGATGGCGCGAACTTTACTTCATTCGGCGCGTTGCTCGATTTCAACTCCACTTTCGACGGGTGGGCCCCATTCTCTTTCGACCTGTCGGCCGTTCCAGGAGCGAGCAACAATCCTCTCTTCGGCTTCAAGCTGGCGTCAGCGTTCTCGCCGGTTGAGTTCACCAACGCCAATGGCGTGCAACCCGCCAACACGGCATTTCAGCGGGCGAGCGCCACTTCGCAGGTCTACAACGGCTCCGCCGGAAATTGGAGATTCGACATGGTAACGATCTCTTCGGTGCCGGAACCGTCGTCGTTGGCGCTGGGCGGACTCAGCGCTCTCGGCGTCGTCGCCGTTCGATCGCGCCGCCGGATTCTGTAGATCTGTAGATCGCAATAATTATTGATGACCGAGCCGGAGAGCGTCGCTAAAAAGCGACGTTCTCCGGCATTTTTTGCCTAACCGGCATCGCTCCGCGGGGAAATCGAAGGAGGCGGGACTCATTGCTGGAGTGGGAAGCGTTGACCTGTCGTTGCGTCTTCGCGACTCTGCAGGAAGCTTATTTAGCCTGCCAATACCTCCCCGAAACTCGCGTAAAAATCTCGCCGCTACCCTACAGAAAATGGCCGCGCGACCTGCTGGGTTCGGGTAGGTCAGGCTTTCCAGCCTGACAGGCGCCACGCAGCGGTTCCGTAGCCGCTGGCGCGCTTCTGTCAGGCTAGAATGCCTGACCTACCGCTCTTTGAAAACTCATTCCACGTTCACGCTCGTTCCCACGCTCCGCGTGGGAACGCCACGATCGCCGCTCCGCGGCGCGACCAGACTCGCCCTGTAATCGCCCAACGCAAATCGTCTGCGGCCGGCAAAATCGCCGACGCATTCCTCAAGAATGCCAACAAAAACGAAGTGGCGGTGTCGGTGGACTCAGTGGACTCAGTGGACTCGGTGGACTCGGTGGACTCGCAAAAACTAGGCATTTTTCGTCGGTCAAAACTTCCGACCTCCAGAAACCCGCCAAAAACGCGATTCGGCCAGTATGCCTGATCGAAGACAAGAGCCCAACGCAAATCGTCTTCCATTCGCGCCAGCGGCGACGCATTTTCCAGGGAGGGCGAGGCTCCCGCCGAGCCGGAAAGTGCTCACTCGCCCCGCCCTGCCGGCTCGGCGGGAGCTTCGCCTTCGCAGTTCGATCGCTGCTCTGTCACTGCCGAGGTACTTCGAGGCATCCGCTCGTTTAACTAGGTGAGCGGACCCCTCGGCGTACCTCGGGGTGACAGGACAAAAGGGGTGACAGGACAAACGGAATCACGCCCGCCCAGGTGCGGTTGCGTTCCACGCATGCATCTGTACATTAATGGGGATCGTTACCAGTTTTTATCACAGTGTCTTGTTGTAGGAAGAGTTGTAGCAGTCTCGCCCAGCATGAGTTTAGGGCTCGCGCCGCCGGAAGCGACGCGGGCGGGGTCGCCGCCTCCGGAGAGTTCCCAGAGGGATTCGGTGCGACAAACTCGGCCCAGGCCAGCGCTAGAGCGACAGAACACGCGGAAAGAACAGATGTCAGTCACGAAAGAACGTAAGAGCGAGTTGATCCAGGAATTTGGCCGTACGGCAGGCGACACCGGGTCGCCGGAGGTCCAGGTCTCGATCCTGACGACCCGCATTGCGGAAATGACCAGCCATCTGCAGCTTCACAAGAAGGATTTCGCCAGCCGTCGGGGTCTCCTCGGCATGGTGAGCCGGCGCCGCCGGTTGCTCGACTACGTGAAGCGGACCAATCCGCAAAAGTATCTCGATCTGTTGAAGCGTCTGGACATCCGCAAGTAACGCTGTCGCCGAAACGAGTGAGCGTCGCCCGCCGGCAAGCTCGCCGGGATCGGCCTCGCGAACTTTTCTGCGACCGCTCGCCCCATTTTTGGGGGACAATTTGCGGGGGCCAACGAGTCGATCGTCGGCTGCCTTCATCGGCGCCGCGCCCCAGCCGTATGGCGTCGGCGCCGTTTCGCACGCGATCCCAGGGACGCGCGCGACGACCGGCCCGTTCGGCGGCGTTCTCATGCTCGGCCCACATGCTTCGCGCGGGCGGCCTCCGGTACGGGTGGGCCGCCGTTCAGCGAAGCCTCGGCTGCTAGCTGCTCAGCAACGAAAAAAGTTAGGAAGCAAGAAATTGAAGCGAATCAAAGTTGAAAAGCAAATCGGTCAGTACGTCTTCTCCATCGAAACGGGCGCCCTCGCCAAACAGGCCGCCGGCGCCGTCACCATCCAGTACGGCGATACGGTCGTCCTCGTCGCCGCCGCCACCGACAAGCCGCGGCCCGGCATCGACTTCTTCCCGCTCACCTGCGACTACCGCGAGCGCGTCGCCGCCGCTGGTAAGTTCCCCGGCGGGTTCATCAAGCGTGAAGGCCGGCCGACCACGAAGGAAACCCTCACCGCCCGGTTGATGGATCGCCCGATCCGTCCGCTTTTCCCGGAAGGCTACAACGACGAAGTTCAGATCCAAGCTTTCGTCATGTCGAGCGATCGCCAAACCGACGGCGACGTCCTCGCCATGAATGGCGCCGCCGCGGCCCTCGGCATTTCCGAATTGCCGTTCGAAGGCCCGCTCGCGTCGGTCCGGCTCGGCATCGTGGACGGCAAGTTCGTTCCCTTCCCGACGCAAGATGAGCTCGAAGCGAGCACGCTCGACCTGATCATCTCCGGCACCAAAGACGCCGTGCTGATGATCGAAGGCTTCGGCCGCGAATTGCCGGAAGACGAAATGGCCGCGGCCATCATGGCGGCCCATGGCTACGTCAAAGAGTTGTGCGATCTGCAACAAGAGCTAATCGACAAGTGCGGCAAGCCCAAGAAGGCGTTCAACGCCCCGGTCAACGACGGCTGTTTCGATGCCCTGAAGAACCGCTTTTACGACCAGGCCCGCGCCGCCACGCAGACCACCGGCAAGCATGATCGCGCCGACGCGATGAAGGCCGTGAAAGAGCAAGCCAAGGCCGCGCTCATTCCCGATTCGTCCGCCGACGGCGCTTACAGCGACGCTTCGTTCTCGAAGGCATGGCACGACCTCCAAGCGAAGATCGTTCGCGATCTGATCCTCGACGGCACTCGCGCCGACGGCCGCAGCCATAACGCTCTGCGAGCGATCGAGTGCGAGATCGACCTGTTGCCGCGCGTCCACGGCTCGGCCATGTTCCAACGTGGCGAAACGCAGGCCCTGATCACGATCACCCTCGGCACCGGCCGCGACGAGCAACGGGTCGACGGGCTGTTCGACGAATTCTCGAAGCGGTTCATGCTCGATTACAATTTCCCGTCGTTCTCGGTCGGCGAGTGCCGTCCGATTCGCGGTCCGGGTCGGCGTGAAATCGGTCACGGCGCCTTGGCCGAGCGGAGCGTCAACCCGATCCTCCCCGACCACGACGAGTTCCCCTACACGATCCGCGTGATTTCGGACATTCTTGAATCGAATGGTTCAAGCTCGATGGCCTCGGTCTGCGGCGCCACCCTTGGCCTGATGGCCGCGGGCGTCCCCATCACCAATCCCGTCGCCGGCATCTCGGTCGGCCTCGTAAAGGATGGGGACAAGTGGGTCCTGCTGACCGACATCATCGGCGACGAGGATCACTACGGCGACATGGACTTCAAGATCGCCGGCACGCAAAACGGCATCACGGGCATTCAGCTCGACCTGAAGATCAACGGCATCAGCGAAGAGATCATCCGCGCCACGCTCGTCCAATCGCGCGAAGCTCGGATTGAAATCCTCCGCAACATGCTGTCGGCGATTCCTCGGCCCCGCGCCGGCGTCGCCGAGTCGGCCCCGCGTCTGTTCCGCACGCAGATCAGCCCCGACAAGATCGGCCTGCTCATCGGTCCGGGCGGTAAGACGATCCGCGGCATTCAGGAAGATACGGGCGTCACGATCGACGTCCAAGAGGATGGCACGGTCACGATTGCCGGCAGCGATGAAGCGACCGCCAAGGCAGGCTTGGCGCGCGTCGAAGCCCTCACGGCGAGCGTCCAAGTCGGCCGCATTTACGACGGCGTCGTCACGAGCGTGAAGGACTTCGGCGCGTTCGTCGAAATCCTGCCGGGCCGCGACGGTCTGTGCCACATCAGCGAACTGGCCGACGGCTACGTCGCGTCGGTGGGCGACGTCTGCAAGGTCGGCGATCACATGAAGGTGAAGGTGATCGCGGTCGACGAGCAAGATCGCGTCAAGCTGAGCCGCAAGGTCGCCATGCGTGAGCTGGCCGAACCGGAAACCGAGACGGTCGAAGCTTAAGCTTCGTCGGCTCGCGACAAGTTGTTTGGAACGTACCTGCGGGGTCCCCATCGGGACCCCGCAGCTTTGCGCGGATGCACCGCACATGTCCTTAAAAGCCACCGGCTCCGCCGGTGGACGACCTGCCGCCAGACTTTGCTTCTACTTCGTCCACCGGCGGAGCCGGTGGCTTATATCATGACGACGCAAGCTCCCAACTCCGACCAGTACGAACGGCTCATCGCCCAATACGCGGAGATGGCGCAGCTGGCCGGGGCGTTGGCCCACGAGATCAAGAATCCCCTCTCGACGATCCGGCTCAACATGGAGCTCCTCGCTGAGGACCTCGCCGAACCGCAGTCGCCCGCGCAACGCCGCGCCGCCAAGCGGATCGACGTGATGCAACGGGAATGCCAACGGCTGCAGGACCTGCTCGACGACTTCCTCAACTTCGCCAAGATCCGCAAGCTCCACCGGCAGCCGACCGACCTGAACGCCGAGATCACCGAGACGCTCGACTTCTTCGCCCCCGAAGCGGCCGCGGCGAACGTCGAGATCATTCGCTATCTCGACCCCGACCTGCCGCGAGTGATGCTCGACGCCGAGTCGTTCCGCAGCGCGCTGATCAACCTACTGCTCAACGCTAAGCAGGCGATGCCGAAGGGGGGGCAGCTGGTCGTTCGCACCACGACCTCCGGCGGCCACGTGGTGCTCCATCTGATCGACACCGGCGTCGGCATCGACGACCACACCGCGGCCCACATGTTCGAAGCCTTCTTCTCGACGAAGCCGGGCGGTTCGGGACTAGGCCTACCGACGACGATCAAGATCATCGAAGCCCACGGCGGCCGGATGCATGTGCAGAGTGAAGTGGGGCGGGGGACGCAATTCACCATCGAGCTTCCGGCGCCGCCGCGGCTGAGCGGCTGAATCCGTGGAAACTCATCATGATTTCACCGATCACCGCTATGAAACAACTCTGGCCAGTCGCGGGCGGCATGGATCACGTCGGAGATCTCGATGCCGTCATCGAACGAGTAGAAACAGATAACATAGTTGTGAGCAGGTCGCACCGGAGAAAAGATGCGCAGGCCGGGATGCAGATCATCGCGAGCAATGCCCGTCGCTGGCGAACCTGCCAGCGACTCGAATGACTTCAGCAACGTCTGCAGGACGCGGGAGGCGGCGTTGGGATTGCGCTCACCCACATAGTCCGCAATGCCGTCGAGGTCGGCCAATGCGCGTTTCGAAATCCGATATCGCGGCGATGGCATCGTCAGCAAGTCGTAGAGCGATTCTTTGCACGTTCTTCGAGGCGTCCGAACAACTCGCTTAAGGACTGAGCGTCGAATTCGACGAACTCACCTTCGTCCAGTTGCCGGCGGCTATCGCGCAATCGGGTCGTTAGCAGTTCGTGGCGTCGCAGTAGCGAAACCCCCGCTTCAATCGCCGCACTGCGGTTTCGATAGACACCGCTCGCCACGGCCGCAGAAATAAACGCTTCGTTCTCTTGAGATAGATTCTGCATCACGTCAGCTACTCCTGTTCCCCCATTATGGCATAATCCGCCACAGCGTACATAAACGATCGACGCTCGCCCCCTTTGTTGCAACCGGGCCCCCCTATATTATCATCCTATGTCCTCTCCCACCGCCGCCAAAGCTGGTCCGCCGATCAAGGTCCTCGTCGTCGACGACGAGGCGGCGCATGCCGAGGCGGTCGCCGATAGCCTTGCTCGGGTCGGTTACGACTGCACGGTCGCCACCAGCGGTGCCGAAGGGATGGCGATGCTCGCCCGCGACGCCTACGAGGTGATCGTCACCGATCTAAGGATGAAGGATTCGACGGGGCTGGAAGTTCTCGCCAAGTCGAAGGAGCTCCTCCCCGACGCCGAGGTGATTCTCGTCACTGGCCATGGCACCGTCCAATCGGCGGTCGAGGCGATGCAGCAGGGAGCGTTCAACTATCTGCTGAAGCCGCTCGATTTGAAGCAGCTACGGTCGGTGGTCGACAGCGCCTCGCGGACGCAGCACCTGCGGCGGGCGAATGCGGAGCTCAATCGCCGGCTCGACGAGAAGTTCGGCTTCGAGGGGGTCATTGGCAACAGTCCGCAGATGCACGACGTCGTGACGCGGCTGCAACGGATCGCCCCGACCGACGCTACCGTGCTGATTCAGGGTGAAACGGGCACCGGCAAGGAACTGGTGGCCCAGGCGATCCACCAGAATAGCCCGCGGAAGAATCGGCCGTTCGTCGCGCTCAATTGCGCGGCTCTCAGCGAGAATATTCTGGAGAGCGAGCTCTTCGGCCACATCCGCGGCGCGTTTACCGACGCCAGCGCCGACCGCGTCGGCAAGTTCGAGTATGCCAGCGGCGGAACGCTCTTCCTCGACGAAGTCGGCGATATGCCGTTGCCGACCCAGATCAAACTGTTGCGGGTCCTCGAAAGCGGCGAGATCACCCGCGTTGGGTCCAATGAGCAGATCAAGGTGAACGTCCGCATTCTGTCGGCGACCAACCGTGATTTGGAGGAAGCGATTCGCGCGGGGACGTTCCGCGAAGACCTTTACCACCGCCTCAAGGTCCTTACCGTGCGGCTGCCGCGGCTGAGCGAGCGAGCCGCTGACATTCCGCTGCTGATCGAGCACTTCATTCAGCTCCACAGCGCGCGGCATCACAAGAAGATTAAGAGCATGACGACGGCTGCCCGCCGGCGGCTCATGGCCTTCAACTGGCCTGGCAATGTGCGGCAACTCAAGAACGCCATCGAGAGCATGGTGGTGGTCGACTTCGACGAGGTCCTCGACGTCGACGATCTGCCGCCCGAACTGCTCACCCCCGGCGAACAGCCGGAGCCGGTCGGCTCGAGCGCCGGGCTCAGCGATCTCGTCGGCCGGCCGATGTCGGAAATCGAGGGGCTCTTCATCGCCGAGACGCTGAAGTCGACGGCCGGCAACCGCGAAGAAGCGGCCGAGATGCTCGGCATCGGCGAGCGGACGTTGTATCGGAAGATTAAAGAGTATGGATTGAATTGAAATGCTGAAGGATGAATGCTGAATGCGGAAGCATCCAGCAATCATCTCGCCGCCACGCTCCGCTTGCCCTCACTAAGCCTTCCGCATTCATCCTTCAGCATTCCGCATTTTCCCTCATGCCCACCATCCGCCAATTGCCGCCGAGCGTCGTCAATAAGATTGCCGCCGGCGAGGTGATCGAACGGCCGGCGAGCGTGGTGAAGGAACTGGTCGAGAACTCGCTCGACGCCGGTGCGCGGCGGGTCGACGTCACGGTGGAGCAGGGGGGGACGGAGTTGATTCGCGTCGTTGACGACGGTTGCGGCGTGGCGCCCGAGCAACTTGAACTCGCGCTCGCAAGTCATGCGACGAGCAAGATCGTCGACGCCGACGATCTCTTCCGCGTCGCGACGCTCGGCTTCCGCGGCGAGGCGCTGGCCTCGATCGCCGCAGTGAGCCGACTCTCGTTCCGCAGTCGTCCGATCGACGCGCCGATTGCGACCGAACTTGAAGTGGTCGGCGGCGCCGCGGAACCGCTCCGCCCCATCGGCGGCCCCTGCGGGACGACCGTCGAGGTGCGGAATCTCTTTTTCAATACGCCGGTGCGGCAAAAATTCCTCCGCACCACGCAGACGGAGATGGGCCACCTCACCGAGGCGCTCACCCGACTGGCGCTGGCCCACCCGCAGGTCCATTTCACGCTGCAGCATGGCGGACGACTCATCCACGATTTGCCGCCCGGCGACGCGCGGCAACGAATCGCCGCCCTCTGTGGACAAGAACTCGCCGACAGCTTGATTCACATCGAGAGCGATGACGATGGCATTCAGCTGACGGGCGATGTCGCGAATCCGACCCACAGCCGGCCGAATAACCGGATGCAGTACCTGTTCCTCAACGGGCGCTTCATTCGCGATCGCTCGCTGCAACACGCCCTCGGCGAAGCGTACCGCGGGCTGCTGCTGACGGGTCGCTTTCCCGTATGCTTCCTCCATTTGCAGATGCCGGCGGCGGCGGTGGACGTCAACGTCCACCCGACGAAGCTCGAAGTTCGCTTCCAAGACGGCGGCCGCGTTTACAGCCAACTCCTCAGCACACTGCGGACGAAGTTCCTCTCGACTGATCTCATCGCCCGCGCTTCGGCGCCGTCGCTCGTCAGCGCGGCTGACGATGAAATTTTGGCCGCGACGCCGGCGGCTTCCCAGGGACTATGGGACTGGGCGAAGCGGCAACTCGGCCCCGCCACCGGCGACGGGCGCGTCCCCGACTTCGTCCCCTTCGCGGATCGCGACCAGCGCGACGCCCTGCGTCTGCACCGCGTCGATCTCCCGCCGCTCGTCGGGCGCGCGCCGGCGGCGTCATCGCGCGCCGCAAACATCATCCCCAATGACGAAGGGGGCGAGGGCGAATCGACGGCAAGCGACCCGGCCGCCGACTACGCTTCCGCCGCGGCTCACCGACTCGATCTGCCGCACGACGCCGCGCAGTCACATCGGTCGCCGCGAGCGCTGCAAATCCACAACCGCTACCTCGTCACCGAAACCGACGAGGGGCTCGAAGTGATAGATCAGCACGCGCTCCACGAGCGAATCTTGTACGAGGCGCTCCGCGAGCGGGTCCTCGCCGGAGCCGTCGAGAGCCAGCGGCTGCTGGTGCCCGAACCGGTCGATCTTGCTGCCAGCGAAGCGGTCGCGGCCGTCGAGAATCGCGAGGTCCTCGCCAAGCTCGGGATGGAGGTCGAAGCTTTCGGCGGCGAGACGGTCCTCGTCTCCGCTTACCCGGCGATGCTCGCGAACCTGCCGCCCGCCGAGGTCCTCCGGAGTCTGGTGGAGCAGCTGCTCGCCGGGGGAAAATCGCCCGAATCCCGGGACATCCTCGACGAGCTGCTCCACATGATCGCCTGCAAGGCGGCGGTGAAGTACGGAGACCGGCTCACTCCGCAGGAGATCGACGCCCTGCTGGAACAGCGGGGGCTCGCTCAGGACCACCATCATTGCCCCCACGGCCGGCCCACCGCCCTGATTTTTACCCGCGAACAGCTCGATCGGCAGTTCAAACGGATTTGATCGTGTGGGTCCCTTACATCACAATATGTTGTTTAGGGAATGGACAGGATAACAGGATAAGGCAGGATTGACGGGATCGAAGCGAACGGTTGTTCGCACATTGGCCCCCATCAATTCATCCTGTTGATCCATAAAATCCTGTCATCCTGTCCAGTCTTTATCTTTATAGAGAAGATTCATGATTTGCGTTGCCATTGGTCGTAGCCGCCACAAACATATCATGGCCGAGCATCAGCATCTCGCTGAGCAAGGCGCCAAGATGGTCGAGCTGCGCCTCGACTACGTCGCCGGTAAGGTGAACATCCGCCGGCTGATGGCAGGCCGCCCCGAAGGGTGCCAGGTGATCATCACCTGCCGCCGCAAAGAGGACGGCGGCAAGTGGCCCAGCTCCGAAGAGGCCCGCCTGCTGCTCCTCCGCGAAGCGATCGCCGAAGGGGTCGATTACGTCGATCTCGAAGAAGACGTCGCCGGGCAGATCCCGCGCTTCGGCCGAACCAAGCGGATCGTCAGCTATCACAACTTCCGCAAGACGCCCGACGATCTCCGCGAACTCCATGCGCGAATGTCGGAGCTGAACCCCGACATCATCAAGCTTGCCACGATGGCGAACGATCCGCACGACAACGTGCGGATGCTGGAGATGATGCAGGAGAGCGAGATCCCGACCGTCGGCATGTGCATGGGCGACATCGGCACGCCGTCGCGGATTCTTGCCGGCAAGTTCGGGGCGGCGTTCACCTACGCGACGTTCCATCACGAACGGACGCTCGCCCCCGGTCAGCTCAGCTTCAAGCAGATGACCGAGATTTACAACTACGAGCGGATTGGCGCCAATACGACCGTCTACGGCGTCATCGCCGACCCGGTCGGCCACAGCCTCAGTCCGCATGTG
>Ga0163144_10020015_pt1 | contig 13417 bp, 10 predicted proteins | sample OliLak19BULKMAT1_FD_123175 | JGI IMG/M metagenome (GOLD analysis project Ga0163144, IMG submission 123175) | Freshwater microbial mat bacterial communities from Lake Vanda, McMurdo Dry Valleys, Antarctica - Oligotrophic Lake LV.19.BULKMAT1 | ecosystem: Environmental > Aquatic > Freshwater >... | reverse complement strand
TCCTTGTGCGCAACGCCGAAGCGCTGCTCCTCATCCACCACCACCAGGCCGAGATCTTTGAAGGTGACATCACCCGAAACCAGCCGATGGGTCCCGATCACCAGATCCACGGAGCCATCCGCCAAGCCTGCGATGGTTTCACGGACTTCGCCCGCCGAGCGGAAGCGGTTGAGCAGATCGATGCGGATCGGATAGTCGGACATGCGCTCGCGGAAGGTCCGCCAGTGTTGCTCGGCAAGCACGGTGGTTGGCACCAGGATCGCGACTTGCTTGCCGCTGGTGATCGCTTTGAAGGCGGCGCGGATGGCGACTTCGGTTTTGCCAAATCCAACGTCGCCGCAGATCAGCCGATCCATCGGGCGCGAGGATTCCAGATCGAGCTTGGTTTCGTCGATCGCCCGCCGCTGATCGGTGGTCTCGGTGTAGTGGAACGAGCGCTCGAACTCCCACATCCAGCGTGAATCCGGTGGATGGGCGAAGCCTTCTTCGGATTGACGCTCGGCCTGGACCCGGAGCAGTTGCGCGGCGTAGTCCATGATCGATTTTTCCGCAGCCTTGCGAGCGGTTTTCCATGCCGCGCCACCGAGTTTGTTGAGTTCCGGCGTCTTGCCGCCGAGGCCCACGAATTTCCCGACGAGATGGGCTTGCTCAAGCGGCACTCCTAACAAAACGCCGTCCCGGTATTCCAACACCAGTTCATCCCCTTCGTCTCCTTGCTGAATTCCGTTGAAGCGCCCGATCCCGTATTCGTAGTGGACCACCAGATCGCCCTCCTCCATTTCGTCGATGGTGGCGCGGGCACGGGCGGCGCGGGCTTTTTCTAGCAGCGAACGACGTGGGCCGCCCGGCGTCCGGTAGCGCCCGAAAAGCTCGGAGGAGGACAGCACGGCCAATTTTGAAATCGGCACCGTGAATCCTGCCAACAACTCGCCGCGGATCGGGATCAGTCCGAGATCGCGCTCCAGGTTCTTGCCCGCGAGTTCGGCGAAGCGTTCTTCCTCACCTTTGTTCCCGAAGACCATGGCGATGTCCCAGCCGTCGCGTTTCCAATCGTTGACCTGTCGGAAAAATTGATCCCGCCGGGTTTCCTCTAACACGAAATCACCCGCTTCGAACGTCCCGAGCGGGCTGCCGAAACACGCGAGGGTGAAATCTTCCTCGCTGTTATACTCAGCGGCGCCATCCATAATCCGCACATCGGGTTTTTCGATTTGCGCGCCGAAGGAAATCAACAGATCGCTCTTGCGGCGGTAGTCGGCCACGGTTGCTTCGGACGATGGCTCCGCCAAAAGCAAGTCGGACTCCAGCAGCTTGCTGGTGGATGCCTGGGAATCCAGATCGAATTCGCGGACGGATTCCAAATCGTTGTCGAAGAATTCCAGTCGCAAAGGCTTTGCCGCTTGCCAGGCGAAGAGATCGAGAATGCCGCCACGGACCGCGAATTGGCCACGGCTGGTTACGGTCGGGACTCGCTCATAGCCGTGCTCGGTTAGGGATTTCGCAAGTTCCAGCGGATCCAGTGCGGTTCCCGGTTTGAGCGGGGTGCGACTCGCCCGCAGCGCCTTGGGGGAGGGGGCTTTGCCGGAAAATCCATCGCTCCCGCAGATGACCACGCAGGATTCCGAGCGCGCGAGGATTTCCAAAACCGAGAACCACTCCGCTGCGGACTCGGGATCGGCGATGGTGCCATCTCCCGTTTCCACCGGCCCATCCGGCAGCACGAGACCCTGGATGCCCCATAATTCGAGTTCGGAAGCGAGACGTTCCCGATGGCGGGGGATGTCAGATACGATCCACAGCCGGGTTTTTTTCTGGTCCTTGGCGGCGAGCGCGACCACGGCGGCAAGGAATGCGTGGGATGCCTCGGCCGAGTGATCAAGCACGACTTCCCCATCACCTTTGGCAAGAGGGGCCAGGCGCGTCGCGAATTCAGGCTGGGTTACGGCGCGCCGAAGCCAGCTATGGATGAGATCGTCCTTGGGGGACACGCCGGGCACTTTGGGGTAGTTCTGTCAAACCGCAAGCTTTGTGGGAAACTTGCGGCGAGACGCGGGAATTTCGAACTCTCAAAAATCACAATTGAAAGTTTGTTCTTTTTAAAATGTTGGAAATGATCCATCAGATTTCGGCTGCTGCAGAGATTGCCTCGCGAGTGATGCGGGTGATTTCCGCCCAGTTTCCGGCTTTGATGAGTTGTTGGTCCACCATCCACGAGCCGCCGATGGCGGCAACGACGGGCAGCTTCAGGTAAGAGGCGAGATTACCCGTGGAAACGCCACCCGTGGGGATGAATTTCACGCCAGTATGGCCGTAGGGACCAGAAAGGGCCTTGAGCATATCCACGCCGCCAGCCACTTCAGCGGGGAAAAACTTGAGCAGTCTGCAGCCGAGGGAGAGCGCGAGTTCGACGTCGCTCGGAGTCATGACGCCCGGAGAAAATTGCAGGCCGATCTCGGAGGCATGGGCGACGATTTCGGGATTCAATCCCGGCGCAAGGCCGAATACCGCACCCGCATTTTTTGCACGCTGGACCTGGACCTTTTCCAACAGGGTTCCCGCACCCAACAGGATTTCCGGGAAGCGCGTGGCGATCCGCTGGATCGACTCCTCGGCAGCTGCGGTTCGAAAGGTGATCTCCATGATATCAAGTCCACCTGCAAGCAGGGCTTCTGCCAGCGGTTCTGCGGATTCGACATGGTCTAGAACGACGACGGGAACGATGCGTTTGGCGAGGATACGATCAATCATGGGAGTTGGATTCTGGGGGGGCTATCTGCGGATGACAAAGAAAATGCCTTGGGACTTGCGGGCTTGCGGAAAAATTCACGTCAGTGGTTCTTTGCGGTGAGGCGCTGAGAACCCCACACGGCGGCAAAGGTGACGAGTAAAAGTAAAGTGCTCAGCGCATTGATCACGGGGAACTCGCGGCTCTTTTTGATCATGCTGTAGATCACCACCGGGAGGGTATCCGCGCCGGGTCCCTTGACGAAGAAGGTGACCACGAAGTCATCGATCGAGAGGGTGAATGCCAGCAATCCGCCGGCAAGAATCCCGGGTGCCAACAAAGGCAGCAACACTTTCCAGAATGCTTGGAAGCGGGTGGCACCCAGGTCGCGCGCGGCATCCACGATTTGGAAATCAAAATCCTGCAAGCGGGCGAGCACCACCAAGGTGACGTAGCTGACGCAAAACGTGATGTGCGCCAGGGTCACGGTGATCAAGCTGAGCGGTTGGTCGATTGCGACGAAGAGCAAAAGCAGGCTCATGCCCATGAGGATCTCAGGCAACACCAGCGGCATGGTGACGAGCAGATGATGCGCCGTTTGCAGCCTTGATTGATACCGATTCAAGGCGAAGGCAGCGCAGGTGCCCAGGATCATCGCGCCAATGCTGGCGATGGCGGCGACTTGCAGAGAATTCCCAAGGGCGCTCCAGAGGTCTTCGCGCTCCAGCAGGCGGCCATACCATTTGAGCGTGAATCCCTGCCAAGTGGTGCCGAAGCGAGACGCATTGAATGAGTTGAGAATCAGAACCGCGATGGGGAGATAGAAAAATGCCAGCACCAGCCACGTCGTGAATTGCGGAAGGCGGCTGGATTTCATCGCGGGGAAAAAACGTTACCTGCTGCGTTGGACTCGCGTGGCCAGGTTATCGAGGCACCGCAGGTGCGGACTGAGGCGCGGCGGATTTGGTCTTGATCGCATCAATCAGCGAGCCGCCGGTTTCCTTCTGGTGTCGAACTGCCAGACCCACGAAAAATGCAATGGCTGCGAGAATCAAAAAAACCAGCACTCCTGAGAAATCGTTGCCTCCGGATTTCACCGGGACGTAAACCACTTCCTTTCTGGGTTGCGGCCCGGGTCGTTCTATTTCAGCTTCTTTGATAATCGGCGAGCGCTCGGCGGGTTTCTCCAGGGCGAGTTCCCGCAGCTCTTCTTCACTGAGTGAAAAATCGAATGCGATGTCACCAATCGTCACCGTGATGCCATTCTCCAACGGGATCGTTTCGTAGCGTACGCCGTCCAGTTTGATGCCATTGGTCGAGCCGATGTCGCAGAGTTGATACCCTCCGGTGATCCGCCGCATTTCGGCGTGGTGCACTGAGACCGATCCGGATTCGATGGTGATGTCGTTGTCACTTCCCCGGCCCAAGGTTACCGGGCCGCTGTCCAGTTGGAACCGATATGGCTGGGCATTCTTTTCAGGGACGGTGATCGTGACGCGGGGCAAAATTTGGAAAGGGTTGTTACGGGATGTTTCTAGCGCCAAACATCCCCAGAGTGCACGTCTTTTTTTCGGGATCGCTTTTTAAAGCCAGTCTGGTGGCGTCAAAAACGGACTCATAATTTCAACGAGTCATTTTTGGGGGTTTGACTTGGGACGGAAATGGTCTTTTGTCACAAATGCCATCGCTCGAACACGCGGTTTTTCCTTGTCATTGCAGACTGTGGCGTGGATTCTGCTGCTGCGTGCTTTGCAATCGACTCAGCCAGTTGCATTGGATCGCAGGGTCAGTCACTCTCGCCATCATCTCTCCCCCTGATGTTCTCCCTTCCTAAAGTCAACCTGCCCGGATCCTTCTTGATATGGATGGTTGCGGGTTCTCTCTCCACCGCAGCGTCGGTTGATGCCGGGACCCTTGCGTGGGGAGACGATCTGCTAGGTCAGGTCTCCCCGGTGCCAAGCTCCGACTTCTTGAAGCTCAAGTCCGGGTCCTATCGTCACCTTGGCATCAAACTCGGTGGTACGGTCGAGGCATGGGGTGGTCCCAACGGCGCAGGCCAAAACACGGTGCCGGGTGATCTTGTTGGGGTGGTGGACGTCGCCGCAGGAGGAGATTTCTGGTTTGCAGATACGGCATTCAGAGTCGCTGCGAAAACCGATGGTTCCGTGGTCGGGTGGGGAAACAACGAGCTGGGTCAGCTCACCTTGCCGGTAGGCTTGGCGAATGTCGTGAGCGTCGCCGCTGGCCGTTGCCATTCGTTAGCGCTCAAAAGCAATGGCGAGGTCATTGCCTGGGGAGGGAATCACTACGGCCAAAGCTCGGTGCCTGTTGGCCTGGCAAACGTGGTTGCGATCGCAGCCGGTGGCTTTCAGAGTCTGGCACTCCAGAGTGACGGCTCAGTCATCGCGTGGGGAAAATTTTTCAATGGAGCCACCTGGGTGGACACCGTGGTTCCTGCCGGTCTGTCCGACGTCGTGGCCATTTCCGCCGGGCGGCTGCATTGTTTGGCGTTGAAAAGCAATGGGACCGTCGTTGCTTGGGGATATAACTCCGATGGGCAAGCGACACCTCCTAACGACCTAGCAGGTGTCATCGCCATCGAGGCGGGTGGCTTCCACAGTCTCGCTCTCAAGTCAGACAATACGGTCGTCGCGTGGGGGGCGAATGCCAGCGGCCAGATCACCATTCCGGTGGAAGCGCAAACCGAAGTGCGTTCGATCTCCGCAGGTTTTGTGCGCAACCATGCTGTCAAGCAAACCGCCTCGTTTCCCGCAATCACCAGTGTGCGGGTGGTCAGCGCGGCAGCCGGGACTTTATTCGCGCATCAAATCACCGTCGCCGATGCAAGCCCGACCCTCTACTCCGCACTCGGCCTGCCTCCAGAACTTTTCCTCAACTCCACCACCGGCGCGATCACGGTGACTCCCGCGATGGTGACGGTGCCGATGAGGCGATCCGTCAGGTTGATGGCCGATACCCCACAAGGCCGACTGACTCAAGACTTGTGGATCAATTTCACTCAAGGTGCCGCCCCGGTAGCGATCGATCTAACTCCCGCGGGCGTGACAGAAAATGCGTTGCCCGGCACCGTCGGTTTTCTAACTGCCACGGATGCGGATTTGTCTGACAGCCATGTTTTCACGTTGGTGGCCGGCACCGGCTCACAAGACAACGACCGCTTCAGCATTTCAGGAAATCAACTCAACATCGCCAGCAAGATCGACCGGGATTTCGAAGCCGCCCCCGGGCCCCTGTCCATCCGGGTGCGGGCGAGAGACTCCGCGCTGAATTCTTACGAAGCGGCGCTCAGCATTGTTTTCCTCAATGACGATCAAGAAGACACGGACCTGGATGGCCTCAGCGAAGCGCAAGAAACCGCCGCAGGAACCAATCCCGCGCTTTACGATTCCGATGGTGATGGCTTCGGTGATGGCTTCGAACAAGCCCGGGGAACGCTTCCTAACAATGCGTCGAGCAAACCCTTGGGCCAGATTTTGGTGACATGGGGTGGCAATGACAAAGGACAACGCTCGGCGCCCGTGGGACTTGGTGAAATCATCGATCTCGCAGCGGGTTGGGGGCACAATCTCGCCCTGCAAACCAACGGCACCGTGGTGGCCTGGGGCTGGAATGACGACGGTCAAACTACGCTTCCTGGTTTACTCGCTCCGGCAGTCGCCATCGACGCTGGAGACCGCCACAGCATCGCGCTCAAGGCCGATGGCACCGTCGCCGCGTGGGGTGGAAATGCCTTCGGGCAAACCATCGTGCCAGGAACGTTAGACGGGGTCGTGGCCATTGCTGCGGGGAGCTACCACAACCTTGCTTTGAAGGGCGATGGTAGCGTCGTGGCATGGGGCAGGGATGATTATAGTCAAAGTTCGGTGCCAGCAGGCCTTTCAAATGTCGTCGCGATCGCTGCGGGTGGCTACCACAGTCTGGCGCTCAAGAGTGATGGTTCAGTCGTGGCATGGGGTTGGAGTGGTGCCACCTCGGTGCCTGCCGGAGTCGAGGGAATCGTGTCGATCGCAGCGGGGGGCTTCCACAGTGTGGCACGAAAATTTGATGGCAGCGTTTTTGCCTGGGGTGACTCCGAGGATGGCCAGACGAATGTGCCAAAAAATCTTCCTGGAACCACCGCCGTTCAAGCGGGTTGGCTTCACTCTGCGGCCCTCAAGGGCGACCGGACCCTCGCCCTATGGGGATCCAATTCGAAGGGCCAGTCCACCATTCCACTCGAAGCGCGCGATGTTGAAATCCTGGCGGCAGGGGATGTACACCATGTCGCCCTCCGCCAGGCCAGCGGATTTCCTGAGATTCCAGCAGCAGGCTCTGTCATCGGCTGGCCGGGGCAGTCGGTATCTCACCAAGTCACCGTCACCGGAGCCACGCCGCTTGGCAGTGGCTATAGCGCCCTAGGACTCCCCGACGGCCTAAATATCGGTCCAAGTACGGGTTTGATCACCGGTACGGTGCTTGCGAGCGGTGTCCGGCAAACGGCCCGCATCACCGTCGCCACGGACAAGGGCCGCCTGATCCAGATGCTCTGGCTCAACACCAAGGATGGCAGACCACCCACGGGAATTGCGCTCACGCCTTCTTCCATGCCTGAGAATCAAGCACCGGGCACCGTCATTGGCTTTTTAACTGCCAGCGATCCCGACGCCGCCGACACCCACACCTTCAACTCCGTGCTGGTGAGCGGTTCCTATAACCCCTACGATGTCGTGGTTTCAGGCAATCAACTCGTCCTCGGTCCGGCGGCAGCCTTTGATTTTGAAAATCCACTCGGCGGCGTGAATGTGCGGGTCAGGGCAACCGACTCAGGAGGAAATTTCTACGAAAACATCATCAACGTGCAGGTGACCGACGTGCGCACTGAAGATTTCGATGGCGATGGGGTGAGTGAGCAGCGGGAAGAAGACGTTTTTCTAACAAGCGATCTGGTCTATAACGACTTCCGGATTCTCGATAGCGATCAGGATGGAATTCCTTCACTCGTTGAGTTTGCATTCAATCTCAGTGTGCATGGTTCCGACCCGATTCTCTATCTTGGGGGTCCGGGTTCCACGGTGGGATTGCCGCTGGTGACATCGGTCGTTGATCAAGGGGGACGGGTAACTCTGCAAATGGAGTTTCTGCGGCGCAAGAATGCGGGACTCACCTACATTCCACAGTTTTCCAGTGCTTTGAATTCGGCGTCATGGTCAAATGCCACCCAGCCCGTTCAAGTGATTGAGCCGCTTGGTCCCGATTGGGAGCGCTGCCGGGTGATTGACGAGGAACTGATCCCTAGCCCTGCCACCCGCTTCGGCCGGGTCGGTGTCAGGTGAGCGAATTCCTGGTGCTTCTTGGCCAATGGCAGCTTTTCCGTGATGGTATAGTTCCCGGGAGCCGTTGAGTGGCCCTCCTTGCCGGTGGAGACAAACGACCAGCCAATGACACGGTCGGCACGCCGGTAGGTGGCAATTTCTTTCGATAGATCGATTTCGATATTCACCGCGTCAGGTCCGCCATCGTCGTGCCATTGATACGTGACCGTCTTCGCTTTCCGGGGTTCGCCTGGCGGAAAAAGCCCGCAGGAGCTGACAAACATGGAAAGGCAAGTGAGGGTGAGGAATTGTTTTTAAACGCTGAAAACCATGATCAAGGTATGGACTTGGTGGAGAGGTCAGCACCTCCCACTTTCAAAAGCAACCGGAATCACCCAACGAGCCAAGGGCCTAAAGAAAAAGGCATGCACCGAAGTGCATGCCTCTTGGAGTTTGAATTTCTTGAGATGCTTGAACGTTTAGAAGTTGTAGCGGAGGCCAACTTCCCAAGCGAGCGCGTTGTCGAGCTCGAGCTCGAATTCGTCTACACCAAAGTCGAGGCTTTCGAGATACATCCAGCGGCCACCGCCATAAACTTCGAATTGCTCGTTGATGTTATAGAGCAGTCCGAATGAGCCTTGGGCGTAGAAACCGCCATCGCGGTCACTGTCGCCATCGGAGCTGAACTTGGTGAATGCATATCCAGCACCTGCGGTAAGATAGCCGCTCACGGGGCCAAACAGTGGCCGCTCAAGCTTGAAATTAAAGGTAACAGGGATGATATCGAAATCAACGTCACCTGAAAAGTTCGCGAATGTTGGAACTGTAAAGTTATCAAAAACCTGCTCACGTCCACTGAAATCCATGTTTCCGTCGAAGTAGCCGACTTCCAAGTAGGCAGCCATGTCGCAGCCGATCACTTGACCCAGATCACGCCCGACGTGCAGGGTGTACATGTCGAATTCGGCGTCATCGACGTCGAGCCTTTCTCCCGGCAACAATGTGCGGTCCAAAAGGAAGTCCGAGAAATTAGAGTCGGTGTCGAATTGACCGAAAGTCCCGCCGACAAACCAACCACCCAGCGAAGCTGGAGCTGGAGCTGGGGCTGGGGCGATGACTTCCTTGGAGCTGCCAGCGAAAGCGGTGGCGGTCACGGATAATATGATGCTTGCGTATGCAATAAGTTTCATGGTTCGTGAGGATTCCCCATTCACGCAGACCAAATCAAGCAAAATCGTCAAAAATTCCACAAAGCGATCAACGTGATGCATTGACTTCATGGGACTTGCGAAAGCGATTTGACAGGGTTGCTCATCGCCGTTGCTTCTCATTTTGAGGCAAATCCGATGAAGGGCGAGTCCCTCCGCTACTTGTTGCGCTCGATCCAGCAGCATTGGCAGCATTCATGGGTGGTCATCAATTATGGAACGGAACGGTCCGCGTGGTTGGATGAAAAATTTCCAGTTAGAACCATCCTGTCCCAAAGCCTGCCTGCGTGCATTTTCTCTGACCGAGCGGGTGTTGTGGATCAATGATGACATGCTCTTCATCAAAGACACCTGCGTCGCAGACCATCAAATCCCTCCCACTGGGAAATTCCGGGTTAGCGTCGGGACTTGGGCGTCCTCAAAAATGCTTCAACCTCTGCGACGGACCGGGTGTTGAAAATGTCTTCCTTCCTCAGCCAACCTTTTCTCGCGAGCCGCACACCGAGGCCGAGGTGGTGGAGTCCCATGGTGGAATGGGCGTCGGGGTTGATCGAGCAGAGCACTCCTTTGTCGCGGGCGCGCTTCCACCACCGCCAGTCCATGTCGAGACGCATCGGGTTGCAATTCAGCTCGATGATGGTGCGGGTCTCCGCCGCGCAGTCGATGATCATGGCGTGGTTCACCGCATACGGCTCGCGCTTGAGCAGGAGCCGACCGGTGACGTGGCCTAACATGGTGACGTTTTCATTCTCCATCGCCCGACAAATCCGGCGGGTCATTTCTTCTTCAGTGAGGGTGAAGGAGGCGTGTACGGAGGCGACGCAGTAGTCGAGCCTGGCAAGCAGGGCATCCTCGAAGTCGAGGGTGCCGTCCTTTAAAATATCGACCTCGGTGCCACTGAAGAGGCGGAAATTTTCATACGTGGCATTGAGTTTTTCAATGGCATCGACCTGGTCTAACAGCCTTACTTCATCGAGGCCATTTGCTTGGAAGGAGGCCTTCGAATGGTCGGCGATGCCGAGGTATTGGAGGCCAAGCTCCATCGCTTCATCCGCCATGGCATCCAAGGTGGCGGTGCCATCGGAGGCGGTGGTGTGATTGTGAAGAGTGCCGCGAAGTTGGGTGAGTTCGACAAGCCGGGGCAGCGAGTGGTCGGCAGCAGCTTCGATTTCACCACGGTTTTCACGCAGTTCGGGCGGAATGAAATCAAGGCCAAGAGTGCGATAGATGTCAGCTTCATCGTTGATTTCAAAACCGGCCGCGGTTTCTCCTGTGAAGCCGTATTCGTTGAGGGAAAGCCCTTGCTTGAGTGCGAGCGAACGAATCGCGACGTTGTGTTCCTTGGAGCCGGTGAAGTATTGCAGCGCGAAGGGGAATTGGGCGTTAGAGACGGCACGCAGGTCGCATTGAAGGCCGTTTTTCAGGCGGATCGAGGCTTTGGTATCGCCGCATACGATGATGGATTCGCACTGGGGAAGGGTCGTGAAATCTTCGCAAACGAGCTTGGGTTCCTTGGTGGCAACCAGGAAATCCAAGTCATGCACGGTTTCCTTGGCCCGGCGGAATGATCCGGCGTAGGCGACTCGCGAAACCTCGGGGTGGAGTCGGAGAAGGCTGGCGATTTCTTCGACCAGCGGAGTGATGCTTCCTAGCAAAAATGTGTCGGCGAAGGTTTCCCGCAGCGCGATGGCTTCGAGGATCTTTACCTGGGTCTTCGCGCCGAAGCCGGGGAGTCCGGCGACTTTACCGGTTTCACAGGCGGACTTGAGATCGGCGACTGAGGTGATGGCGAGCGCTTCGTAGAGGGCTTTCACCTTCTTGGGACCGAGGCCTTGGAGGTCGAAGAGATCAAACAGCCCGGCAGGAAACTCGGCGCGGAGTTTTTCGTGAAATTCGAGTTTGCCGGTGCTGGCGAGTTCGTGGAGTTTATCGCGCAGCGCCTCTCCAATGCCTCTGATGCCGGTGAGTTGGTTGTTCTCGGCAAGCTCGACGATTTCTCCATCGAAATTCCTCACCGTCTCCGCCCCTTGGCGGTAGGCACGGATTTTGAAGGGGTTCTCGTTCTTGAGTTCAAGGAGGAGCGCGATTTGCTCAAGGACTTCGGCTAGATTTTCGCGAGTCATGGGGATCAGGATGCAGGGTGAGGTCTTTGTGATAAATCAAAACCTGACTTGCTATCGGAGCTGCAAATCCGCCACCACCATGCGGTGATCGCTGTTGCGGGTGGTGACGGCACAACTGCGGACGGCAGTGAAATGGCGGGTGGCGTATATATGGTCGATGCGTAAAATCGGGAAACGACGTTGGAAGGTATCGCCCCAACCCTTGCCCGCGACGGCGAAGGCATTTTCAAAATCCGGAGTGAGCTGCTGGTGGATGATGTCGGTGGCCGGTGCATTGAAATCGCCGCCGAAAAGGGTTGGGGTGTTAGGAAAATCCGTGGTTTGTGCGAGAATTTGTAAAGTGGTTGCCAGTTCCTTTTGGCGGATGATCCGGTTGTCGCGATGATTGATCCAGGCATCTTTTTCCCATAGACGCAAATCGGTGGCCGCAGTGCGGAGATGGACGTTGACGACCTCGATCGCGGTGCCGTTCGGGTGGATGACCGTGAGTTGTTCATCGCGTTGGTTGGGGTTGCGGATTTCCCGATCAATTTTCCAACGGGTCACGACGCCATTGGTGAGGTGGAACCGGTAGTCGCCGAGACCGCTGAAAAGCACATCGGCGATTTGACGGACTTGTTGGGGATCGACATCTTGCAGCAGGACGATGTCGGGTTGCCAACGGGCGATATCCAAGGCGGGGTTTCCTCTGGTGAAAAAGGCGCAGTTCAGGGTGATGACCCGGATGACGGGCATTCCCTCATGGTTTGCAGCTCGGCCGGGAAGTGGTGCGGATTTGCCGAAGTTGCCAAGCACCCGCGCCTCGTCAGCACCGACTAACAGCGTGATCGACCACACGGCGGTCATGATCAACGAGAGCGGGGCTCGGAGGAAATAGAATGCGCCGCCAACTAACAATAACCCAAAACCGCCCCATAGCCAAATCGGCATGACCGTGAACGCGGCAAAACGATCCGGCTGCCTTGCGAAACAGTAAACCGTAAAGACGTGTAAAAGCAGGGAAGACCCGACCAATACCCATCCGAGGCGGCGTTTGAGGGAGGAGAGCACGGAATTTGGCGGCGCGGGGATTGGGAGTTCACATCCCCGGGATGCCGAGGCCACCGGTGAGCTTTTTCATCTCCGCAGCGGACTTTTCCTTACCCTTGGCGATGGCTTCTTGCACGCCTTTGAGGACGATTTCTTCAAGGAACTCGGCATCGGACGGATCAATCACGGAAGGGTCGATCTTGATCGAAAGCACATCGCCCGCACAGGTGGCGATGACATGGACCTTGCCGCCGCCGACGGAGGCCTCGACGGTCTGGATAGCGAGTTCTTCTTGCTTGGCGGCGAGCCCGGCCTGCATCTGCTGGGCTTGTTTCATTAATTTGGCGATGTTCATGGGAGTGTTTGTTACTGAGCGATTTACACTGAGCGATGCCATAATTCGGGCATTGGGTCGCCGGAATGATACACGAGGTGGAGGACTCGTCGATTCTTTGGTGCGGTGGCTTGTGAAGAGGAATGGAGGGTGAGCGGGCGCATGAGGAGGGCTTGGCCTTTTCGGGCGACGCAGGTGAAGTCTCCATGTCGAGCGACTTGGGCTGCAATTTCAGCACTTCTGAGGATTCCTGCTCGGTGGGTTCCGGGTGAAATGCGGAGAGGGCCGCTGGATTCTTCGCAATCGTCCAAGTGGAGCCTGACCGCTAATAATTGGCTCAATACGGATGAGGGTGGTCTGGCGTAGTCAACCCCATTTTTGCGACAGGGGAGATCGTAGCCAGCCGTGCTTACTGGTTCAAAAAATGGAAACATCAGGTCTTGATGCCACGCGACCTTCCAATTGGTTGCTGCTGTTTTGTTGAAGGCGATGGCTTGAATGGCGACAGCTTTTTCGCAGAGATGGCCTGCTTCAATGAGTTTGGTTTTTAGTTGGATGGCGATTTCCCGGACGAGTGGTGGATCGAGCAGGCAGCGCTCCCCAGCACAGATTTCCGAGAAAAGTGAATCTCGCAATGCATTCAAGCTATAATCCGGGATGTCGGTTTGAATAAGATCATATCCATG
>Ga0163144_10020014_pt1 | contig 13418 bp, 12 predicted proteins | sample OliLak19BULKMAT1_FD_123175 | JGI IMG/M metagenome (GOLD analysis project Ga0163144, IMG submission 123175) | Freshwater microbial mat bacterial communities from Lake Vanda, McMurdo Dry Valleys, Antarctica - Oligotrophic Lake LV.19.BULKMAT1 | ecosystem: Environmental > Aquatic > Freshwater >... | reverse complement strand
TGCGGGTGACGCCGGTTGGTACGCCGCAGGAGCGGGTGTTTCAGGTTTTTGGCAGCCGGATTCTTGAGGATCTTGTGGAGTTTGGGCCTGAGGTGAAGACGCTGTCGACGGCTGAAGGCGAGCAGAAGCGCTTTGAGCTGTCGGGCTTTGTGTCGAAGCCTCACGTGCAGAAGCTGAACCGGAATTCGATTTACCTCTTTGTGAATGGGCGATTGATTCGCGACAAGCTCTTGCTGCACGCGCTGACGAGTGCTTATCACAACCTGATTCCGCCGGCCTGCTATCCGTTTGCGCTGCTGTTTCTCGATTGCGACTTTGGCGAGGTGGATGTGAATGTGCATCCTTCAAAAACTGAGGTGCGCTTCAGGCATAGCTCTTTTGTGCATGACTTTGTTCGCGATGCGGTACGGGGGAAGCTGATGGAGTCGAAGCCGGTGTCAAGTATGCCGTTGCCGGTGTCACCTATTCAGCCAGCGGCGGGGATGCCGTTTAGCGAGTTTACGCAGAGGATCGAAAATGCCGCGCCGGATCTGTATGACCCGCTGGTGCCGGTTGAGCGCGAGGCACTGCCGCATGAGGTGCCGCTGATGCGCCTCGAGATGCCGCAGGGACCGCCGCAGCGTTTTGACTTCAGCGATGCGCCGCCGGCCCGGATGCGGATCCCCGACACGCATGGACCTTTGCCGCCAGGTGTAGCGTCGATGAACGAGTACGAGAGTATGGGCTCGCTCGGTGATTTGCGGCCGTTGGGGCAGATCCACAACAGCTTCATCATTGCTGCAGGGCGCGACGGGTTGTGGATTATCGATCAGCATGTGGCGCATGAGCGGATTCTGTTTGAGCAGGTGTTGCGGCGTTTTGCCAAGCGCGAGGCGCAGCAGCAGCGGCTGTTGATGCCGATGGTGATGGAGTTAACGGTAGGCCAGCAACTGGAATATGCGCGCATTGCTGATGAACTTGCCCGGGCAGGATTTGAGACCGAGCCGTTCGGAAATCGTACGGTGGCGATTCAGGCAGCGCCTGCAGGACTGGGGCCGGCGGATATCGAGAAGGTGATTTTCGAGATTCTTGATATCTCTGAGACGGAGTTGCGAAAGTCTTCTGTCGAGGACTTGCGGCGGAATATTGCGGCCAGCATTTCCTGCCAGGCTGCGATCAAGATCAACACGCCACTCGATCAGCAGAAGATGGAATACCTGCTGGCGGAGTTAGCCAAGTGTGAGTATCCAATGGCCTGCCCGCACGGGCGGCCAATTGCTCTACGGTATTCGACGCGCGATATTTTGCGCGGCTTTCACCGCATTTAAGACTTCAAGTTAACGAACGAGGCCAGTGAGCGGGCTGCTGGCTGAGGCGTAAAGTCGCTTGGGCATGCGGCCACCAAGGAAGGCGAGGCGACCGGCGATGACGGCGTGCTTCATCGCTTCGGCCATCTTGATGCTGTCCGAGGCTTCGGCTACTGCCGTGTTTAAGAGGACGCCATCGTAGCCTAGCTCCATCGCAATTGCTGCATCGCTGGCCGTGCCTACGCCGGCGTCAACGATCAATGGCACTTCAGTGATCATCTCGCGGAGGATGCGTAGGTTGGCGACGTTCTGAATGCCGAGCCCGGAGCCGATTGGGGCTCCCATCGGCATCACCGCAGCAGCGCCTGCGTCGATCAGTTTGCGGGCTACGATCAGGTCATCGTTGGTGTAGGGCAGAACAGTGAAGCCTTCCTTGACGAGCACTTTGGTAGCTTCGATGAGGCCGATAACGTCGGGGTAAAGGGTCTTCTGGTCGCCGATGACTTCGAGTTTGACCCAATCAGAGAGGCCGACTTCGCGGCCGAGGCGGGCGGTGCGGATGGCGTCTTCGGCGGTGTAGCAGGCAGCGGTGTTGGGGAGCAGGAAGTAGTGCTGCGGGTCGATGTAGTTAAGGAGGCTTTCCTGAGAGCGGTCGAGTTCGACGCGGCGGACGGCCACGGTGACAACTTCAGCACCAGAGGCAGTGTGGCATTGCTGCATTTCAGCGAAGCTGCGGTACTTGCCGGTACCAATCAAGAGGCGGGAACGAAATTCACGATTCGCGATGATTAGGGAGTCGGACATGGCTTAAATCACCATGATAGCGAGCAGGAGGGTGGGAAAGGCATGTCGTACCGGGTCATTAGTCCTAAAATGAAGCTGACCGTGCCCCAAAATCATATTCGACGCAAGATGTTTCAGATTGGTTTTTATGCTGGTTGGCGTGCTCGCCACGTCCGGCTATGCAGGGACGATTCAGCCGACGCATACGATCCTCTCGCTCAACTATTCAAACACCGATACAACTGTCGGGAAAACGAGTCAGATAAACACATTGCCGAGTGGGGTTTCGAATTTCGTGACCGTCCCGGGGGACGATGTTTTCTATCTTTTCCTTGTTGTTAATCCTGGAACGTTGACGTTCACTGCAACGCCTGCTGTTGGGAGTGGTTTTGACGTTGCCCTATATCTTTCAAATGGAAATGCGATCGGCAATACGGGTTTGGGCACCGGAGTTTTTGTTGGGTCTGATGCCGGGAATGAGGGCGACGCAGACATGTTCACGATTGCCAAGCTGAATCCGGGGACCAGTTACGATGGGGTGGATAGCTTCTATTCAACGGGTTCTTTGAATTCCCCAACCCGGCATCAGGGTGAATATACGCTTACCGTGACGGGTACGGCGGCGCTGGGTGAACCATTTGCACCGGTGCCTGAGCCATCGACATGGCTGACAATTGGGGCTGTTGTTGTGCGATTGGGCTGAACCGCTGGCGCAGAGGCTGATCTCTGTGTTATTTTGGTTAATGGTTTAGCATGGCGAATACAGTTACATCTATCAAACGCGTCCGTATCACCGAGCGGCGCACAGCGGCGAATCGGGCACGGCGCAGCCGCATCAAGGGCGCAATAAAGATTATGCGCAAGCTCCTGGCCGAAAAGAATCACGGAGAAGCTATCAAGCAGCTCACGGCAGTCTTCTCGATCGTGGATCGTGGCGCAAAATGGGGCGTTATCAAGAAGAACACAGCCGCGCGTTACAAGAGCCGTCTCTCACGCCGCCTGAAAGCAATTGCTGCTTAATTAGCCTTCCTTCGAAGTTACCTTCCAAACGAAGTCTTCCATCACCGTCTTGTCATCAGGACGAGTGTCTCTAAGCGCCTGATCGGCTGCATACACCAGCAGTATCGCGCGCTTAAGGCGGCCGGGTGCGAAGGCTGACATCGTCTGCTCCACCTGTTCGGCACGCGCTTTCCACATCGCTGTGCCCAATTTGCTGAAGTGCCCCTGTATCTGCATCGAACCCTTCACTTTTGCCTCGTGTGCCGCTAGCGCCAATCGAAATTGTGTCGCCAGAAACGCCAGCGCGATCGGCAGATATTCCCCTTCCCGAATCAAAGTATCTAGGATGTCCAGGCTTTTTGCCCGGTCGCCCCGGCCAATGGCGGCAACGAGGCCAAAGATGTTGGCCGCCCTGGCATTGGGCACCAGCGCGGTGATTGTGTCGTGGGTGATGGTTTCGCCGGGTTTGGCGTAGAGAGAGAGTTTCTCCATCTCCTGGTTGATGCGGGAGGCATCGGCGCCGGTGGCTTCGATCAACAGTTCGAGCTCCGGGGCAGCGATGCGGATTTTCTTTTCGACGGCGAGTTCAAGTGCGAGGCGTCGCGCAGCATCGGGGGTGAAGCGGGGGAATTCTACCTGCGCTTTTACGTTTGTGAAGAACTTACGGAGGTTTTCGACTTTGGTCTTGTCGTCGCCATCGAAATCGTAGCGGGAACAATCGAAAACAATCGTTGTGTCTGGAGTGGGGTTGGCGAGGTAGGCGATGAGTTCTTTGGCGCCGTTGGATTCTTCGTCCTGCTTGGCGCGGCCTTTGGGGACAACGGCTTCTGCTCCGGCGACCCAGATGAGTCTGCGATTGGCGAAGAGCGACATGGAGGCGGCATCGTCGAGCACCTGGGCGACGCTGACTTCGGTGAGATCCCAACGGCTCCAGCCGCTTTCGCGATCTTCGGGCGTGGGCAGGACGGTTGCGATTAGGGCATCTTTGCAGAGGGTGCGCATGTAGGCGTCCGGGCCGACGAATAGACACACGGCAGGCGGCTTTTGTTTTTGCAGGCCAGTTACAAACTGCTCGGCGGTCATGATTAGAAGTTCTCGAGAATGGCAGTGACTACTGAGGCGGCGACGTCGCGGCTGAGGCGATCAAAGGCGCTGGTGGATTCGTCGAAGTAAGCCAGAGGGTCGGTTGAGATTTCGTAGCGCTGGCGGAAGTCGAGAGCTGGATTCGTATAGAGAACTTTTTTTGCGATTGCCTGGGTGAGCGTGACGGCAAGTATGGCTTGCACTTGGACGCCGGCGGCTCGGCCGCTGGTTGGGTCAAAAACGGTCGGGAAGGCAAGGACCATACTGATTGAGCCTTGCAGGACAGCATCGGCACCGTTGGCATCGGGGAGGATCTGATACTTCGTGCGAGCGTGGAACTCGCGGGTAAGTGCGATGGGGAGCTTCTCGGTGAGCTTGTAGAGAGTGGTCGGGTTGCTGAAGGGCGGGATTCCGATGCTGCGGATTTCCTTGGGCATCAGGTCTGCCTTGCCGGCGACGTGATAACCGCATGAAGTGGCACCGAGAACGGCGCCGCTCACGATAAAGGCACGGCGTTTCAAGCTTTAATCCTCTCCATAGCCACCAGAATCGCATTTTGTGAGGTGATGCGGTGGTTGTCGGCAGCAAGCCAGAACCAGGCGCTGCGGGGGTGGTTGCGGTCGGCTTCGATAGCTCCGACGGCTACTCCTTCCTGATTGGCTACCTGGACGTTATTGGGTGGTTCAAGATCTTCACCGCGGATGTCGATACCTGCTTTGGCGAGGACGCCCGAGATGCGCTTGAGGTCTGGGGCAGATTCGAATTCGACCCAAATGGAGGCGCTCATGCCGTGAAAGACCGGGGCCTGGGTGAGACGCAGCGAAGGGAGGGGGACTCTACCACCAAGAAGGCTGGCGAGGTTGCGTTCGATGCGGAGTTCGATCTTTTCGAGCTTGTGAGCGGATTCTTCTCCGAGTCTGGCGAGCATCGCAAAGGCGGCTTGTGTGTCGAAGAGTTTCTTATGCAGGGTCTGGAAGCTGAGGAGGGCGACAGTTTGTTGCTGGAGCTCAGTGATGCCTGGGGTGCCGAATTCGCTGGCTGGTTGATAAAGGTTGGCCACGCTGCGGGTAATAGGGGCAACTGAGTTTAGGGTTTGTAGGAAGAGGCCAAGCATGGTGGCGGCCGGGTGGGCGATGACTTCTACAGGGGCGGCTGGTCTTGAGATGGGGGCTTCGCTGAGGGGAGAGCGGAGGCGTGCAGTTGGGTCGACCTCAAGGACGCCAGTGAGGTCGATCAAGTCGCGGGAGCGCATCTTGCGTACTTTGGCGGTGGATTCGAGGTCTCCAGCGAGCATCACAATAGCTGCGGCTTCGACTACTTTTTGATCGAGCGGCGACATGAGGGCCAGGTCGTCTTCATCGCGGACCAGGGTTTTGCCTTCGTCGTCGGTGGTGTCCATCGGCTGGACGTCAAAATCTTTTGCGTGCTCGCGGATTTCGCGTCCGAGCAGTGTCTGGCCGCCGACGAGGGCGAGCTTTGGTTTAGCCAAGCGAGGGGTTCTCCGTTGCAGTTGGAATGGGTGCGTGCTTGCGGCGGAGCAGGCCACCGATGCGGACGATGATGCCGCTGGCAGTGTATGTGAAACACATCACAAAGAGGACGGGCTGGGAGTAGTTCCAGACCATGAAGATTACGCTGCCGACAAAGATGATGCTGAGAGGGGAGCGGGGCTGGAGGAGATTGAGATCTTTGAAGCTGCGGTAGCGCCAGGTGCTGACCATGAGGAAGCTCATGAGCGCGAGCAGAGCGAGCCAAAGGAGCGAAACGATCCAATTCTCGATCGGTACGCTGTTGGCAAAGTAAACGATGCTGGCGATGAATGCGGCTGCCGCAGGGATGGGCAAGCCAACAAAATATTTGCGGTCTGGACGGCCGGGATTTTTGGGGACCGGATTGGTGACAACGTTGAAGCGGGCCAGGCGGGCTGCTCCACAGAGGAGGTAAACGAAGGAGAGGAAGTAGCCGCCCTGGAGGATTTGCTCGCGGAAGGCGGGTTCGATGTTGTGGCTGACGAAGTAGAAGCCCCAACAGAAGGCGAGTACAGCGGGGGCGATGCCGAAGGTGATCACGTCGGCGAGGGAATCAAGTTCGCGGCCGAAGTCGCTGACCGTGTTGGTCATGCGGGCGATGCGGCCGTCGAGACCGTCGCAAGCAACGGCGACACCGATGAGCTGGGCGGCGAGGGCGTATTCGGGGATCGAGACCGCCCCTTGCTGGACAGCCTTGAGGGTGCCCTCGATCGTTTTAGTGATGGCGAGGAAGCCAAAGAAAACGTTGGCTGAGGTGAAGAGGGTGGGCAGGGCATAGGCAGCGCGCCTGGGCCTGCGTTCCGGGCTCTTGGGGTCGATGAGGCGTTCTGAGAGGCGCAGTTGCATGCTCCTTTATTTCAATCGCTTGGCGATGACGCTTGAGCCGGCCGAGACGCGGTCGCCGAGGATTACGCTCAGCTTCCAGTCGGCATTGAAAAGTACGTCGACTCGTGAGCCAAATTTGATCAGGCCCACACGTTCGCCACGTTCTACTGTATCGCCAGTGTCTTTGTACCAGACGATGCGGCGGGCGATGAGGCCGGCGATCTGGCTGAATTCGATGGTGGTACCTTCACCTTCCACGACAAAGGTGTTCTGTTCGTTTTCGGTTCCGGCTGCGTCGTTGCTGGCCACGAGGAACTTGCCGGGCTTGTAGGTGCGGCGGGTGATCTTGCCGGCGATGGGTGTGCGATTGACGTGCACATCGAAGACGTTGAGGAAGATGCCGAGGCGGGTGCGACCGTCTGGATCTTTGGTGATCGAGACTACTTTGCCGTCAGCGGGAGAGACGGCGACGGGGCCCTCGGCGATGACCCGATTGGGGTCGCGGAAGAACCATAAGCAGAAGATAGCGAGGACGTAGAAAGGGATGCCGAGCCAGGCGGTTTTTGTCAGGTAGCCAGTGAGCGCACCGACAACGGTGAGCCCCAAGGCGTACCAAATACCAGTAATAACCATGAACCTCTATTATCTATGTCCAGCGCTGAACTTTGGGCTTGGCAGCGATGGAATAAGAAAGTTCGAGGCCGATTCGGTACTTTAGGCCCTTTTGGCGGCAATAGCGGACGCTGGCGGAGCCGTCGATTTGCCAGGCGGGGACTTTGAGTTGCACAAACTGGCGGAGCGAGAGTTTGCGTGACATCTCGATCATCGCGCCGTTGTCTCCGAGGTTGGTGAGCACGATCCTATCTGTCATGCTGTCGCCGGATTCGGTCTGCCAGGAGATACTGCCGGGGTCGTTGACTTCAATGCGCTGGGAACGGCGTTTTTCTGTTGCCATGGGTCCGCTTGGATAAAGCTTCGTTAATGTGGTTTCGACTTGACTATCGTTTCATTCTTCAATAGTGTTGAACGAAATTATGACATCAATCATTCGGGGCTTGGTATGTGGTGCCATGTTGTCCGCACTTGTTTTTGCTCAGGACACGCGAGGCAAGTTGCAGGGTTCTGTAACGGATGCTTCGGGCGCAGTGGTCGCCGGGGCCGCTGTGACGTTGGTTAATGACGATACCAATGTTCAGGCTCAGGCGAAGTCTTCTCCTGCCGGGCAATACCTTTTTGATTTTGTGACCCCTGGCAAGTACACCGTGAAGGTGGAGCTCACGGGCTTCAAGGCTTTTGTTCAGAAAAACATTCTGGTGCAGGCACGCGGCGACGTGACGGTGAATGCGAGTCTTTCGATTGGCAACACCAACGAACAGATCACGGTTGAGTCTGCTCCGGTGAGTGTTGAGTTCAATACTTCGAGCATGGGGTTGACGGTGAACACGAGGATGGCGAACAGCCTGCCAATCATTCACCGCAATCCATTTCTGCTGGTGAGCCTGAATCCGGCGACGGTGATCCGGTCCACGACCGAACAGAGCCCTTTTCATCATTGGGCGGCCTCGCAATTTGACGTGGGTGGAAATACGAGCACAAAGAACGACATCATTCTCGATGGGTCGCCATCGATGACGGCACAGAAATCGAGCTACACACCGCCGATGGATGCGGTGCAGGAAGTGAACGTACAACAGAACGCCGTGGACGCCGAGTTTGGGCACTCGGCTGGCGGAGTGTTGAGTGTGCAGATGAAGTCGGGCACCAATGCCTTTCACGGCACCGCCTATTACCTGGGCCGAAATCCGAAGCTGAATGCGTTGGCAGACCGCACGACATTTGCTCCTAACCTGACGCGGCAGAATACCTGGGGTGCAACGCTGGGAAGCCCGATCAAGAAGAACAAGATTTTCAACTTTGCGAGCTATGAAGGCTGGCGGACGCAGGAGCCGCGTTCGGCTTTTAATACGCTGCCCACTGATCTGGAGCGCAATGGCGACTTTTCTCGCTCGCTCAATACGGCTGGAGCCTTGCGTACGATCTACGATCCTTACACGACCACGGTAGCTGGCAATGTTGTGACGCGCACTCCGTTTGCGGGAAACGTGATTCCGGCGAGCCGCATCGACCCGACGGCCAAGATCCTGATAGCCGATATCTGGAAGCCGAATGGCGCTGGTACGGGCCCGACGGGAGTGAACAACTTTATCTCCGGATTTGCGAATCGCTTCAAGTACTGGAATTTCTCGGATCGTGTGGATTGGAATATCGGCGATCGCCTGAAAGTGTTTGCCCGCTATAACCGCTTCAAGACCTTCACCGAACAGGACGACTATACGGGATCGAAGGCGCAGCAGGTAGACGGGTCCAAGCGCCACTCGACTTCAGCATCGGGAGATGCCGTTTACACTTTGAGTCCTACGACACTGTTTAATATTCGCGGCGGCTACAACAGTATCGTTGACAGCTTTGGCGTGCCGGCTGCGACGCTGAAAGCTGAGGACTTGAAGCGATTTTGGGGCAACAATACCTGGTATCAACCCTATCTCGCCGATCTGCCAGACATCTACTACCCGGGCGTAGCGGTGGCTGGGCCGAGCAGCACTTCGCTTGGCCGCGGCGGCTACTGGTTTCAGGAGCCGACCTCCTGGAATATTGAAGCCAAGATGAGCAAGAACGTTGGCAAACACTATCTGAAGGTGGGCGGTGATTTCCGGCGCGAACTGGTGGTTGCTTCGCGGCCACGACCGATGAACTTCAACTTCGGACGAGCTACGACGGCAAATACGTTCAACGCCCCTAATCTGAACCTCAGCGGCGATGCGTGGGCTTCGATGCTGATTGGAGCGCTGGAAGGGAATTCGACAATTGGCTCGATTCCGATCCAGCGGCCCCAGGTGAACTACAACGGCTTCTTTGTGCAAGATGATTTCAAGATCACCTCAAAGCTGACTTTGAATCTGGGCTTGCGCTACGAGTACTTCACCGGAATGCAAGACCCGACACAGCGCTTGAGCCGCTTCCTCGATCTGAAGAATCCGATCCCGGAGTTTCAGGGGGCAAATGCGCCTGTGATCCCGGCTGCTGCGGCTGCATTGCGGCAGGCGGCACCGATCTACAACGGTGCCTGGATCTTTACCGACAAGGAGAATCCAAATAGCTGGAATGCCCCGAAGACTCTGCTGATGCCTCGTCTTGGGTTGGCCTATGCGCTTAACTCCAAGACGGCCATCCGTATCGGTTGGGCGCGGTACATCGTACCGGCTCCTTTGACCGATGGCTTGAACATTCTTGGGAGTGTTCCGTACACCGGATTCGATGCGAACTCAACCACGATCGCATTGATTCAAGGAGTGCCGCAGCAGCGGTTGAGCGATCCTTTCCCCGGCGGACTTGTGCCAGTGCGTGGCAAGGAGTTTGGCCGCTATACTGCCTTGGGTGATTCTGCGACCTGGTATCAGCAGAACTTCAAGCCTGGCGTCAATGACCGCATCAATGTGAGTGTGCAACGGCAGTTGCCTGGCAGGATTCTGGCTGACATCACGTTCTTCATGAACCTGGGCCGGAGCGCACCTTACAACTACGATGTGAATCAGGTGGACCCGCGCATTGGCTTTGCCGTTGGCAATGCGATCAACGCCGGTGTTGCGAATCCTTTCTTCAACCTGTTGCCGCAGGCGAAGATGCCGGGGCAGTTGCGCACGCAGCAAAATGTTACGGTGGGGCAGCTTCTGCGGCCCTATCCGCAGTATGGATCCTTGAACGAGACCCTGCGCGGTGGCTTTGGCAATCGCTATAAGTCGCTCCAGATGCAGTTCCAGCGGCCCTTCACCAATGGCTTCAACTTCACGATTGGCTACAACTACAATCGCGAACAGAACGAGGAATTCTACGACGGTGTCGACAACTTCACCAATACTCCGACCTGGCAGCCGGCGACGAATGCCCGGCAGCGTATCACCGGAGCAGCGATCTATGAATTGCCGATTGGCCGTGGCCGCAAGTATGGCGCAAACATGAATGGCTTCCTTGATGGCATTGCTGGAGGCTGGTCTGTCAGCAGTCTGGTGACGGCCAATACGGGCATCTTCATGAGGCTTGGTTCAGTGCTTGTAGATGGGGACCCGACCTTGTCGAATCCGACCCGCGACCGCTGGTTTGATACGAGCAAGGTGAAGATCCTGCCGGCATTCACTCGCCGCGCCAATCCGGTTCAATTTCCGGGTTTGGTTGGGCCTGCTTATTTCAACCTGGACGCGACAGTGGCCAAGCAGTTTGACATCGTCAAGGAGAGGCTGCGCTTTGAGCTTCGTGCTGAGAGCTACAACACCAGCAATCACTTTACCGGCACAACTGCACCCGTTCTCGATGTCAACTCACCCAACTTCGGCAAGATCGTCCAGCAGCGGCCTGGCGTGTTCGGGCGGCAGATCCAGTTCAGCGGACGATTTGTTTTCTAAAGCATTCTTGTTTACGATTGCCTCGACGCTTGGAGCGCAATTTGTTGGAATCGAGGCCTGCCGCCGGTGTCATCCGGGGCAGGCCTCGATTCATGCAGAGAGCGGGCACGCTCATGCGCTGGCAAAGGCTGCCCCAAAGGCGGATTGGGCTTTTGGTTCCGGCACACATGCGATAACGTGGGTGAACCGTTTGGATGATGCGAATTACCTGGAGCTGGGGCAGAGCTGGTTTCGGCAGACGGGGAAGCTGGGGCGCACGCCTGGACATCGCGATGATGCAGGCGTTAAGTACCGGATCTTTGACCCGGAGGCGCAGATTTTGCGTTGCTTTAGCTGCCATTCAACCGGGGTGCCCAAGGTGGCGGCGGGTGGGACGATTGTGCCGGCTGAGCCAGGGGTGAATTGCGAGGTTTGTCATGGGCCGGGGAAGGCCCATGTCGATTCTGGCGGCGGCAAGTACAAGATCGATAATCCGGCACGGTATAGGGCGTCGGCTATCAATGACCAGTGTGGGGCTTGCCACAGGCAACCGGATGCCACTGGCGGCGCGCCGAATTGGGGAGACCCCTGGAATGCGCGGCACCAGCCGATTTATCTGGCCGAGAGCCGGTGTTTTCAACAAAGCAAAGAGAAGCTGTCCTGCCTGAGCTGTCATGACCCTCATGCGAAGCTTTCGCGCGAGAAGCGGAACTATGATGCGGTGTGCCATGGTTGCCACTCGAGTGTGAAACACAAGGCGGTGGTAGCGAAGGCGAACTGCACCAGTTGTCATATGCCGCAGGTGAAGCCGTCACCGGATCTGAGCTTCTCGAATCACTGGATTGGCGTGTATGGGGCTGGGCAGACGCTACGGCCGCGGCGCTGAGGCGAGAGCTGCTTTGGCTTCGAGCGTCCAGGGATGGTCTGGGCCGAGGCGAGTATTGAATACTTCGTAGGCAAGTGAAAAGAAGCGGCGGGCTTCGGAGGTTTTGCCTCGTGTGACCAGGATGTCGGCGAGGTTGCTGGCGCTAAGGGCGGTACGGGTGTGGCGGGGGCCGAGGGTGGCATCAAGGATGCGCCAGGCGCGGCGCTGGTGCACTTCTGCTTCGGCGCCAACGCCCGTATCGAGGAGGGCACTGGCGAGGTTGTTTAGTGTGACGGCGGTTTCGGGGTTCTTGCCTTGCGGGTCGAGAGAGAGTGCGCGGCGGAAGCGGGCAATCGCTTGGGCGGCATTGCCTTGTTCTCGCTCGCAGAGGCCGAGGTCATTGAGGCGGGGGATAGTTTCTTCGAGTGCGAGCGCGCGTGCGTAGAGAGGACAGTTGCCTGTCAAATCGGCCAGGGCGGTGAGCGCGCGGGCGGCGACTTTGGGGTCTTTTGATCCAGCCAGCAGGGTGAAGGCGGCTTCGGCATCGGGTGCGTTCTTGCTCGCCAGCAGGGCTTGGGCGTGGGCCTCTCGTGCGATGTCGGTGTCGAGGATTTTTGCGGCTTTCGCGAGAGGTGCTACGGCGGATTGCGGGTTGCCTTGCCGAAGGAGAAATTGGCCCAGGTCGTAGGCGGCTGTGGCGGCGGCTGTGGAGTCTGCGCCGAATTGCGATTCTACGCGGGCTAGCTCTGCCTGGTAGAGCGGACCGAGGGCGGCGGTTTGCGGTTGCCAGAGCAGAACGAAGAGAAGGCTAGTTACCATCGCGGATCTTTCCGTTAAGGGCTTCGAGGAATGCAACCAGAGCGGCTTCTTCTTCCTGGCTCAGGTTGAGAGGGCGCATCTCTGCGTCGCGGCTGTGTTTGCTCTCATTGTAGAAATGAATCACGTCGGCGAGAGTGTCGAGGCTGCCATCGTGCATGTACGGCGGAGTGCGGGCTACATCGCGCAGGCTGGGGGTCTTGAAGGCGCCTTTGTCTGTTGGGGAGTGTGTAAAGGCGAAGCGGCCGGGGTCTGTGCCAACGCCGGTAGCGTGAAAGTCTTCGTCGCTTAAGTTGGGGCCGAGATGGCAGGAAGAGCAGCCAGCCTTACCGCGAAAGAGAGCGAGGCCTTTTTGCTGACGGGCGTCGAGGGCGGATGCGTCGCCTGAGAGGTAGCGGTCGTAGGGGGAGTCGCCTGAGAGGATGCTGCGGACGTAGGATGCAAGCGCCGTTTGCAATTGCCTCACGGTGAGGCCTACGCGCCTTGCGGCTATGCCTGGATCCAGATCCATCTCGATCGGGTTGGCAATTGGGCCGAGTACTTGTTCTTCCAGTGTTGCGGCGCGGCCATCCCAGAAGAAGGATTTGCCCCAGGCGCGGTTGGCGAGACGCGGACTGCGGCGGTTGCCGACGAGGCCCTGGATCCCCTTGGCCTTCGGCAGTGCGTCGCTGAAGGCCAAGCGCGGGTCGTGGCAGGTGGAGCAGGAGATTGTTTGATTGCGGGAGAGCCTGGTGTCCGAGAAGAGGCTCTTGCCGAGAGTGATGGATTCTGGTGTGAGCGGGTTGCCGGCCGGGGC
>Ga0163144_10020012_pt1 | contig 13419 bp, 10 predicted proteins | sample OliLak19BULKMAT1_FD_123175 | JGI IMG/M metagenome (GOLD analysis project Ga0163144, IMG submission 123175) | Freshwater microbial mat bacterial communities from Lake Vanda, McMurdo Dry Valleys, Antarctica - Oligotrophic Lake LV.19.BULKMAT1 | ecosystem: Environmental > Aquatic > Freshwater >... | reverse complement strand
GCCCCTCGGGACGGCACAGCGTCGGGGGCAGCAAGAAGCGCCCGCGCCGCTCGAACGGTCGCCGCCAGCCCCTGCCGCTGTCCTCGTTCCAAGCTCCCCCACGTCCGGGTGTCCACCCCGATCCGGGCAGCGGCTTCCGCTTGGCTGACGCCTCGCGCCAGTCGCCACGCCTTCAACTGGCCGCCGAGACTGCGGTCGACGGACTCGGGCCGGGTCTCTCCCAGGGCCGCCAAGACGCCGGGGAGGGCTCGGAGATCGGGCGCATGCTCCCCGCGCTCCCAGAGCAGGTAGGCGGCCGTGGGAAAGCCCAGCCGGGCGGCCATGGCCCGCTTGGACAGCCGAAGGCTCTCCCGGAGGCGTCGGAGTTGCGCAGGAAGGTCGCCTGCCGGGACGGGCGGTAGCGGTACCGGGGTCTTGGGGGCGGTCAGGACGCGGTAGCAACAAGGCAACGCACGAGCACCGGTTCCGCGCGCGCGACATTGTGGGTACAGACCGCCGCCGAGTACCGCGCCGGCACCACGCAGGCCTACCGCCTCGCGACCCGCCTCCTCGACGAGGCGCTCCGCGACCCCTGCTGGACGGCCGACGTGGCGCAGCAACTCGGCGGCGGCTACGCGTGCAAGCCCCCGGCCGTGGTCCTCGACGCCGACGAGACGGTGCTCGACAATGGGGCGCTCCAAGCGCGGCTCCTGCTCGCCGCGCTCGCCGACCCCGCGAAGGACGACGAGTTCGACGTCGCCGCGTGGGACGCCTGGGTCGCCGAGCGCAGGGCCGCGGCCGTGCCCGGCGTCGCGGCGTTCCTCGCGCAGGCCGTCGCGCGCGGCGTCACGCCGTTCATCGTGACGAACCGCAGCGACGCCGAACACGCCGCGACCGTCGACAACCTCCGCGCGCTCGGGCTCCCCTTCGACGCGGCCCGCGTGCTCACGAAACATGAGGCCGCCGGACGTCCCAACGACAAGACGTCGCGACGCGCCGCGATCGCCGCGCGCTACCGCATCCTCCTCCTGTGCGGCGACGACCTGAACGACTTCGTCAGCGGCTTCCTCGAGGGCGGCCCCGCCGACCGTGCGCGCGCGTACGCGGCCCACGAGGCGTGGGTCGGCACGCGCTGGATCGTCCTGCCGAACCCCGTCTACGGCAGTTGGCGCCAAGCGCTCGGCGCCACCCCCGAGCAGTTCCTGCGGCCGGAGTGACGCGCCCCACCGCGTCCGCCGACGCTACGCGGCGGGCTCCCACCGGTGTCCGCAGGCCGTGCACAGCCGCTCGCCGCCGCCCGTGCCCGTCCGGCCGGTGAGCGCCGCGAACGCACGTCGGAGGCGGCGCCCCCACGGCTCCGGCACGGACGCCCCGCAATGCGGGCAGACGGTCGCCGACGGACGCGCCGCCGCGACGCGGGGCGCCCCGCGGTGGTCGGCGTCGCGATCCTCGGCCGGGACCGACGCGCCCGCGGCCTCCAGTGCCTGTCGCTCGAGGTCGGCGTCGTCCACCCCCTGCGCGCGCGCCTCCCGCCAGGCGCCGACCGCCGACCGGGCCCGCGCCACGTCGGTCGCGAGGATCCGGACCTCGGCGGCCTCGCGGAGGACCTCGCCATGCACGCCCCGGACGACGTCGGCGAAGACGACGCCGGGAACGCCTGCGTCCGCGAGGACCGCGACCAGCAGCTCGGCCTCGGCCCGGCTCGCGCAGGTGGCGACGATCGCTTCGGACACGACGAGGAGTCTCCGACCGGATGCTACCCGCACGCGACGCAAGGCTCGGTCGCCGCCGGGCCTCGCGTCCCCCGTCGGGGGTCCGCCGGATTCCCTTGGCCCCCCGCGGTCGCGGCGACGATCCCTTCTGCGGACCCTCCGTGCCGCCCCCCGTGCTCCCCGTCGAACGATGTGCCGCCTGCGCCGCGCCCGCCTGGCGGCTCGCGTTCGCGCGGCTGCGTGACGCCCACGAGGCCTACGACGCGGTGCAGCAGGCGTTCCTCGTCGCAGCCCGCAAGCCGGGCGCGGTGCCGGCGGGCGACCCGTGGCCCTGGTTCCGCGCCGTCGTCGCGCACGAGGCGAAGAACCTGCGGCGCAAGAAGCGGCCGGCGCCCGTGGGCGTCGGCGGCGAAGACGACACGCGCGAGGGAACGCCCATGAACGTCCTCGACCCGCGGGCCACCGAGCCCGCCCACGCGGCGGCGCAGTCCGAGGGCGTGCGTCGGCTCTGGGCAGCGCTCGATGCGCTGCCCGCGGTCGAACGCGAGGCCGTCGTGCTCACGTCGCTCGGCGGACTCTCCCACGCGGCGGCGGCCGAGGCGCTCGGCGTCGTGCGGCAGACGGTGACGGAACGCGCGCGGCGAGGCCTCGAGGCGGTGGCCGCGCGCCTGCGTCGCGGCGACGACGCGACCGCGCACGCCCTCGCGACGCTGCCCGTCGCCGGCCCCCCGCGCGGGCTCGCCGACGCGACGTCCTCGTGGATGGCGGAGGCGGTGCACGAGTCCACGGCGACGTCCGGCGCGACCGGGCTCGTCGTCCAGGGAGGTACGGTCGTGGCGACATCGAAGGCGGCCTGGATGGTGGGCGTGGCCGTGGCGACGGCGCTGGGGTTCGCCGGCGGCGCGGTCACGGACGGCTTCGGTGTGTTCGGCGCCGCGGCGCCCGAGGCCGGCGCGCGATCCGTCGCGGCGCCCGCCGTGGTGGACGGCCCCGTCGCAGGCCGCGCGCCCACGATCGCCGCGTCCCCGGCGCCGTTGGCGGCGGCGGGCGCGCCGGCCGACGAGGCCCTACGCCTGCGCGCCGAGAACGCGCGCCTCGTCGCCACGGTTGCCGACCTTGAGTGGACGCTCGCGTCGCGCCCCGCGGTCGAGGGTGCCAAGACCCGCGGCCCCCGCTTCACGTTCGGCGAGATGGGTCGCCTCGACGCGGTCCGCGACGCCGACGGGCCCACGCTCGCGACCGCCGCGAAGGTCACGTCCGACACGATCGTCGAGGTCTACCGCAAGCCGCAGGCGGGCGAGCCCGTGCCGCGCGACCTCCTCGCGCACCTGCAGGAGCACGTGGAGCAGATGCGGAAGTACGAGTACCGGACGCTCGACCGGATGCCGACCGCGGCGCAGCACAACGGCGAGCTCACCCACCCGATCTCCGCCACGAATCTCCTCGCGGGCGTACTCGAGCAAGGGGGCCAGCCGCTCACGCCGTCGCAGGCCGCGGAGTTCGAGCGCCTGGGCCTCGCGTTCGAGGAGGAGTTCGCGCGCGTACGCGCCGCGTGGACGCCCACGACGCCGCGCGCACGCCGCCTGGTGGACGAGCGGCGCCTCAAGGGACGCTTCATGGACGGCCTGTGGGTCGCGCTCACCGAGGCGCGGCGCCCGCGCTGGGTCGATCCCGAGCTCCGCGGCTTCGCGTCCCTCGACCTCTACGACCCGACGCTGATGGTGATCCACACGTCCCCGGTGCTCGTCGGCGCAACCGCGGCGGACGTACGATCCAAACTCGTCGGCGTGCTCCGGGGCAAGCTCGGACTCACCGCCGAGGTCGTCGATCCGCGCCTCGACGCCGCCGCCGACGCCTTCGTCGGCCGCGCCACCCGCGGGCTCGCCGCCGTGCCCGCGAACCGCGTGAAGCCCTACACCTTCGTCGAGGCGATGTCGACGGGCGAGGCGTCGGCCGAGCTCGTCGAGGCGCTGTTGCGCGACCTCGACCTCGCGGACGGCGTGCGCAAGGCGCGGCTCGAAGACCCGGCGTGGTCCGTCCCGCGACTCGTGGCGCCCTAACTCGGCGCGACGCAAGGCCCGGCGGCCGCCGGGCCTTGCGTCACTTCGCCGGCGCGGCCGCGCGCACCGTCACGGGCAATCGCGCCGCGTAGAGCATCGTCCGGTCGTCGTCGGCCGCCGCACGCTCGAGGAGGAAGGCGAGATCCTCGAGCACCGCGCCCCGGAAGGTCTCGATGCCGTTGACCCGCACGACCACGGGCGCGGCGAGGTCCACGGCGCCGACGCCGACCCAGAGCTCGAACGCGGCGACGCCCCGGCAGGTCACGTCGAACGTGTTGCCCGCGCGCTCGACGTCGAGGGTCCCGAACGGCTTCCCGCGACGGAACGCAGGCTCCGGCTCCGCCGCGGGGAACGTGACGTCCTTCACGACGTCGGCCTCGCCGCGACGCACGGTCACCTTCACGGTTTCGCCGGGCTGGCGCGCGGCGAGCGCGCCGCGCAGGTCGCGCGGGTTCCCGACCGTCGCGTCGCCCAGGCCGACGATCACGTCGCCCGACACGAGGCCCGCGGCCTTCGCGGGCGTGTCGTCGCCGACCTCGCCGAGCTTGACGCCCGCGCCCACGTACGTCGCGTCGATCACGACGCCTAGGCGCACGCGCCCAGGCGGGAGGAGCGGGTTCACGTCGTCCGCGGGATCGGCGGTGCCGGCGGCGGTGACGGTCACGTGGCCCAGCCCGAACACGCGCGACGGCGCGTCGGCCGTGCCCTGCCACGCGACCGCGGCCGGGTGCGGCGCACGACGGGCGCCCTGTTCCCACGCCCAGATCGGCGCCCGCTCCGTGGCGAGGTAACTCGGGTCGTGGGCGAAGCCCGTGACCTCGCGCCAGGTGAACGGCGCGCCCAGCGCCTTCAAGGCCTCGGCGATCGGCCGCACGCCGTCCGCGGGGTAGAGGCTGTCATGGTCGGTGTTGATCGCGTACACGGGCGTGACGCGCAGCCCGCGCAGGTGGACCTGCAGCCCACCCGCGGCCGCGACGGCCAGGTGGCCGTTGAGCGGCACGAACGCGGCGAACGGGGTGGGGTGCGTGAGCGCCAGGTAGTACGAGCCCGAGGCGCCGTCGGAGAACCCCGTCGCGACGACGAGGTTCTCGTCGAGGTTGTACGCGCGCTTCGTCGCCGCCAGGATCCCGAGGACGTTGCTCGCGCCGACGGGGGTCCACCACTCCGCCTTCGCCTCGCCGCTGGGCAGCGCCAGCAGGTAGCCGTGCGCCTCCGCGTGGGGGCCGCGCAGCTGCGCCATCTGCCGCAAGTCGTCGTACGAGAGCAACTCCGGCCGCGCGACGCCGCCGTGCAGGTCGAGCACGAGGCGGTACTTCTTCGCCGGGTCGTAGTCGTTCGGGACGAAGAGGAGGTACGGGCGCTCCTTCCCGTCCGCACACCGCTGCGTGCGCTCGAGCCAGCCCGTCGCGGCGTCCTTCGCGTAGGTCCGTCCCGCCGCGAGCGCGGCGGCCACCGTCGCGAACGACGGCTTGGCGGCGACGATCGCCGCCGCCGCGGTCGCCCGTGCCGCGTCCGTCGGGGCGTCGAGGAACGCGCGCACCGCGCCGCCGGCGGGGTCGTCCTCCGCGGACGCGGGGGCGGGACGGGCGACGGACGCGACGGCGAGCGCCGCGAGGAAGAGGCCACGGATGCGCATCGGGGGGACTCCGGTGAACGCCACGGTGGCGGCGCGACGATGGTACGTCGCCCGCGCCCGGCGACGGGCCCTCCGTCCCGGGCCGCCGGAGAGTCGGGGCTCGACGCGACGGCGACGGCGCGGGAGCATGGCGGGATGTTCCCCCCGCCGCCCCCGCCGCTGCGTCCCGCCCCGGGCCTCGCGTCGCTCGCCGGGCTCTGCCTCGGGCTCGTCGTCGCGATCGCCCTCCTGGCGGCCGCGCCGTGCGCGTCGGCGAAGGGCGGGCCGCCGCGTCCGCCGGGGGCCGGACTCCGCGACGACCCCGTCGGGTCGCCGTTGCGCGAGTCCCCGACGACGGTGTCGGTGCCGCTCACCGACGACACGAGCCTCGTGCTCGGCCTCCCCGAGCGTTTCTGGGTCCAGACCCCGCGCATCAACACCGTCCCGACGAGTCTCGAGGGCGACGGGACGATCGTGCAGTACCTCAACCACCGCGGGGGCACCGTCTCCATGCTCTACGCGGGCGTGGTGCCGCTCTCGGCCGGCGAGGGCCCGCTCGAGACGCGCGCCGCGAACACGGCGCTCGACTTCGCGGCGACGCTCGCGGACAAGTACGCGCGGGTCGACTGGTCGATCTTCTCGGGCCCCGTGGCGGTGGCGCCCGTGGCCCTGAAGATCGACGGGGTGAAGGTGGCGGCGTGGCGCTCGAAGCGGTACAGCACGCGTCCGGCCGCGGCCTACGGCGGCCCGACGTCGGTGTTCACCGGCGAGTGCCTGCTGTTGCACCCGCCGGGCCTCGAGAAGCTGGTGTACGTCGCGCTCGACTTCAAGGGCGGCGGCACGACGCTCGACAAGGCGACCGAGCGGCTCGCGTTCCGCAAGACACGCGAGGTCAACCCCAAGGCCCGGCGCGTGCAACTGATCGACCTGAAGGAATCGGCGAACGACCCGTCGAGGTTCCCGGTGCGGCTGTTCGCCTTCGACATGCCGGCGGGGTTCGTCATCACGCCGGAGGTGCTGAAGCTCACCGGCGAGTGGGTCTACGTCGAGGAGCGGCTCGACGCGGTGGGGAGGCGCGACGCGGTGCTGCGGATCCAGCAGCGCCCGGCCGACACGACCAAGCCCGTCACGCAGGACCGCGACGACGAGATGGCGTTCTACCGCGCCGAGGAGCGCGGGCCCGCGACGGAGGTGCCGCTCGCGACGAAGGGGCAGGTCGCGTGGGTGTTCGCCCACCCGTCCGTGAGGGACAGCGCCGACGTCCGCGCCATGACGGCGGTGCTCCGCCTCGACGACATGACGCTGCTGCTCACGTGGGCGACGTTCGGCGACCCCACGGCCGTCGAGCGCGATCGCGCGGCGTTCGTGGCGCTGCTGCAGACCCTGGAGCAGACCGTCCGCTGGTAGCGCCGGCGCCCGCGCTCCGATCACGGGCCGGCGCGTCCGGCGGACCGAAGCGACCGGGCGGCGCGCGAGCAGCCTCGACGCCGTCGAGGCGGGCTCCACCTCGTGGAGATCGCCGCGATGCGTTTCGGTTCTTCGCGTCGCGCCCTCACCCTTGCGTCCGTCCGCGCGCTCCTCCCGCTCGCGCCGCGTTCCGCCTACGGCGACGGCGACGCCGGCTACGAGCTCCCGGCCCCGGTCGCGACGGCCGACATCGTGCGGCCCGAGGTCCTCGCCGGTCCCCGCCACAAGGTGCGCCCGACGGCCACGCCGGTGGACTTCCTCTACCTCTTCGAGCTGGAGTCGGAGTACGGACTCTTCAAGGTCGAGGGACGGCGGCGCGGGGCCGAGTGCGCCAAGGAGGTCGAGACCATGGCGAAGTTGCTCGCCATGGACGGCGGGGGCGAATTCATGAAGTCGCTCGGCGGTCGTGTCTCGGCGCTCCCGACCGCGGCCGTCCACCTGGTCACCGACCCCAAGGGCTCGGTCGAGGCCATGGGCAAGGGCGTCGAGCGGACGCTGGGACGGGTCGGGGACCTGTTCGGCGGGCGGAAGAAGTTGGACCCCGAACGCGGGGGCGGGGGCGATGCGCGGTTCGGCCAGGAGATGCGCAAACTCGCCTACGAGTTCGACGTCGATCCGTACTCGTCGAACACGAAGCTCCAGACGCTACTCGACGAGGTGGCGCGGGCGCGCGGCGCCGGGCGGCTCGGGCTCGACGCGGCCTCCTTCGCGGTCACCGGCGGCGCGCGCGTCGCCCTGTCGGTCGTGAAGATGCGCGACGACGTGAAGGGCTTGCGGCGCGACCACACGCCGGCCGAGCTCGACCGTCAGAACGACAAGAAGCGGGCGAAGCGCGGCGTTCCCTCCTCCCTGCGCCGGGAGTTCGGGGCGCACCGCTCGTTGTCCCCGACGCACCGCACGGCGATCACGACTGCCGTCGGCCGGCTCGAGGGGGTCGCCGACGCCGGGCCGGTCGTGGCGGCGGCGCTGACGGCCGAGGACGAGCCGAGCGCGGTCGTCCGGGTGCAGCAGGCGAGGCTCCTCGCGCACCACCACGAGGCGCGCGAGCGGTTGCGCGTGCTCGACGTCGTCGGTGGGGTGGTCGTCGGATTCACGGCGTCGGGCGGTGTCGTCGTCTACACCGCGGTCGATGGGGTCCCGTGGACCGCGGGGACCGAGGGGCGAACCCGCGCGATCCTCGCGGTCGAGGGGGTCGCCACCGCGCCCTCGCGTGATCTGTACGCCACGGGCCTCGTGACGCCGCGCGCCGTCGAGGCGCTCGGACGCCTCGGCTTCGCGGTCCAGTCCGGCTACGTCCCGCGCTGACCGTCGGGCCCGCTGCTGGCGCCGCTCCCCCCCACGTTCATGTACCGGTGGTTGCCCTCGCATCCGCGGAACAGGAAGAAGATCACGACGCCGCCGACGACGAGGTAGAGAAGGAGGCCGAAGAGTCCGGTAAGGAAGCCGCGGACGGTCGCGAGGAGGCTGCGGGCGGACATCGGGAGCTCCTCGCGGGAACGTACGGCGGCCGAACGCGGACTCGTGCGCGCCGCCGGACGCGCGAAGCCCTCGACGATGGGCCAGCCTCGACTTTACAACGCGAGGCCCGCGCGCGCGGGCTGGCACCGGGAGCGCCCCCGCTCGCGGCGACCTGCCGGTGGCTTGCGGGCCTGGGCCGCTGCCTTCGGGCACACCACAGCCTGCCGCGGGAGGCGACCGCGCCTCCGGAGCTACCGATCGACCCCCTCGGTTGCGAACTGCGCCGGCCGACCGAAGGCAGCTTCTCCCGTCATGGCTCCGCTTCTCGCGCGAAGTGTTTCGGTCGGCGACATACTGCAAAGTACGTCGTGGCGCGGGCGAAGGGACTTGAACCCTCGACATTCAGCTGGGGAAGCTGACGCTCTACGGCGCCATCCGACGCAACCGCATGCTCGTCGAGATCTCCGTCCTGCGCGAACGCCTCGACGCCGCCCTCGAGCAGAACGCCGTGCGGCGCACGCGACTCGGCCGCGTCCCCCACCGTCGCCGTCCCCAGTACCGGCGGCACGAGCGCCTTGCGATCCTCTACCACGCCGCGCGTTTCGGCCTGTCCGTCGAGAAGACGGCCCGGGCGTTCGTCGTCTCCGCCAGCGCGATCATGGGATGGCGGCGCGACGCGCGGTCCGAGAAGCCAGCCCGGGTCTTCACGAAACCACCGTTCAACAAGTTCCCCGACCTCGTGGCCGATCTCGTCCGCCGCCGACGTCGCGAGGAGCCGACGTGGGGCACCCGGCGCATCGCCGGTGTGCTCGCCCGCCTCGGGATCGCGGTCTCGCGCACGAGCGTCCGTGCGTTCCTGCGGCGCAAACCGAGCCGTCCCTCTCCTGCGTCGGCGCGGAAGGCGAAGCGGACGCTCGTCGCCAAACACCCCGGACACGTGTGGTTCATCGACTTCACGCGCGCGGGTGGCCTCTTCCGCTGCGTCGTGGTGGGCGCCGTCGTGGACGGCTTCTCGAGGAAATCGAACGGTGGTGGAAGTCGATGAAGGTCGAGTACGCGAGCGGACTTCACCTCTTCCGACCCCTGCACGCGATCCAGGCGAAGCTCCGAGCGTACGTCCGGTGGTTCGACGAGGCGCGCCCACACCAGGGCCTCGGACAACGGACGCCGGATGAGGTCCACTTCGGAGAGTTGACGGCTGCCCGAGCGGTGCCGCTCCGTGCCGAGCTCGTCGCGGCGCACGTGGACAACGACTGCGCTTTGCCCGTCCTGCGACTTCGCCGCGCCGTCGGAACGAATCGCTCGTTGGAATCGCCGAGAAGTCAGTGCATGCGCCGGGCCCGCGGTTCGTCCGCACAGCCCGAGACCACCAAGGTCGGAGGCGGCCAGAGTGGTCATCGTCGTCGTCTGTTCGGGTTCTCTTCGCCCTGCGGAGTCGCTCGCCCGCTGCATCCTTTCTTTGCATTTCCCTGCACGCTGGCGCCCTCGGGGCGCCGCGAAGCCGGGGGGACCGTGCCGCGGGACGAACGCCCGTAAACCCGCGCTGGTGGGCGAAAAACGCCGAAGTAGGAATGGAGCGGGCGAAGGGACTTGAACCCTCGACATTCAGCTTGGGAAGCTGACGCTCTACCAACTGAGCTACGCCCGCTCGGTGGCAGCACCGGGAACCTACGGCCGCACCCCGGCGCCGTCAAGGCCGCCCCCCGGTGCATGCGCCCGACGGCCTCGCTCGCCCCTCCAGCGGGGCCCGACCGCGCCGTCGATCCCTCCCCCGCACGGGCCCCCACCATCCAACGGGATCACCTCGCTCACCGCGGACGTCGAATCGTCGGCGGTTCCACGCCGGACCGGCCGGCTCGGGTATGTTTTGCGGCTCACCTGACCCGGGTTCGTCCTGCGGAGGCCGGTCGGCCGTCCGCGCCGTGGCGAATCCAGGAGGGGGGCGTGGCCCCGGTGGCTGCCACCCCGAACCTCAAGGAGCGTTCCCCGTGAAGACGATCGTCCGCGGCACCGCCGCGTCCCTGCTCGGCCTCTCCCTCTGCCTCGCCGCCACGACCGGCCGGGCCGAGGAGGCCGCGACCCCGCCCCAGCGCGCGTTTGCGTTCACCTACGAGATCACCGTCGCGAAGCCCGAGGCGGCGAAACGCCTCGACGTGTGGATCCCACTGCCCCTCGAGGACGACCTGCAACGGGTCGAGGGACTCGCGGTAAGCGCGAAGATGGGCGACCAGGATGTCGCCGTCACCCAGGGCAAGGACCCGACGTACGGCAACCGGATGGCGTACGTGGGCGTCGAGGCGCCGACGGCCGACGTCGTGTTCCGGTGGACCGCGACGATCTCGCGCGCGGGCGACGTGGGCCAGGGGAAGGGCCCGGTGCTCGAGCGGTTCCGGCAGGAGGATCGCCTCGTCCCCGTCGGGGGCAAGGCGGCGGAACTGGCGAAACAGCTCGGTGTGGAATCGGGCGCGGACGTCCGCGCCCGCGGGAAGACCATCTACGACCACGTGTTGACGACGATGCAGTACGACAAGGTCGCCGAGGGCTGGGGCAAGGGCGACTTCCAGCGCGCGTGCGAGGTCGGCAAGGGGAACTGCACCGACTTCCACGCGAAGTTCATCGGGATCGGTCGCGCCGCCGGCATCCCGGTGCGCTTCACCATGGGCATCCCGATGTCGCCCGACGCGAAGGGCAAGGCCGGCGGCTACCACTGCTGGGCCCACTTCCACGATGGGACGTCGTGGATCCCGGTGGACATCTCCGAGGCCCAGAAGGTCGTCGCGAAGGATCCCACGAAGGCCGCGTGGTTCTTCGGGCACCTCGACCCGGACCGCGTCTCGCTGACCGTCGGCCGCGACCTGACGCTCTCGCCGAAGCAGCAGGGCGAGCCCCTCCTCTTCTTCGCCTACCCCTACGTCGAGGTCGACGGCAAGGTCGGGGCCGACGTGAAGGACAAGCGATCGTTCACCTGGGAAGCGAAGTAGCCCGCGGATCGTCGCGCCCTCGCGGGCCGGGCACGCGAGGGCGCCGTCACCGCAGCGGCGTGTACCCGTCGTTGCGCACCAAGAGCAGCTTGAGGCCCTCCTCGGCAATCAGACTCGCGGGCCGGTCGGCGTGGAACGAAACGTCGCCGCGGGCCGAGATCGAGACGTCGTCGGAGCCGTCGGTCCGGACGACCAGCTTCACCGTCTTCGCGTCGATCGTGAGGTGGCGCAGGGTGAGCCGCGTCGTCCCCGTGAGGACCGCTTCCGCCGCGTAACGCGCCGGGACGAACAACGTCGCCTTCTCCGCGCGGATCGTCGTCGTGCAGGCGAGGAACGTCTCGCGCCGGCGCCGCTCGAGCGTGGCAACGTCGGCCACCGGCGCGTGAGCCCGCGGCGCCGCCGACGTCTTGAACGGGGCGGGCACGACCTGCGCGGCGACCTCGGGCGCCGGGCGCTCCCCCACGACGTCCGCGCCGAGCTCCGCGGTCGCGACCTCGGTCACGGCCGGCAGCGGCCGGTCGAGCGCCGTGGTCGTGGCCGCGGCTCCCGACGCGGGCGACCGCGGGCGGCGGTACCCCCGCGCGCCGCGACCCGCTCCCCCGACGAGCGCGGCCCGCGCCTCGGGCGGCGCCAGCGAACCCTCCTCCAAGATCGCCACCGACTTCTGCCGTTCGGTGACGCAGCCCGTCGCGCCCCCGGCGACGCCGAGGGCGCCCAAGACGACGAGCACCGCGGCACGAGCGCGCGTCGCGGGACGGGCCGGGCCTCGCGTCACCGGGGCGGTGCCTTGGGCGGGCACCTGCCGCCGCCCGCGCCCTCGAGGCGCTCCTTCTCGGCGGGCGGGGTGATGATCTTGAAGTCGGTGCGCTTGCGGAGGATGTGGGGCGTGATCTCGAAGATCAGCTCGGTCTTCACCTTCTGGTCGCGCGTGCGCGTGAAGAGCGCCCCGAGGCCGGGGATGTCGCCGAGGAACGGCACCTTCGCGGTGTCCTTCAGCGTCGAGTCGGTGTAGAGCCCCCCGATCACGAAGGTGTCGCCGTCGGCCATGGTGATCGTCGTCTTGGCGCTGCGGTCGCTGATGATCGGGGCCGAGGTGCCGCCGTTGCCGACGGAGAAGCCGGTGACCGTCGAGACCGTCGGGGAGATCTCGAGCTTCACGAACCCGTCGCCGATAAAGAGCGGCTTCACGTCCAGGCCGATCTTGGTGTCGATGTAGGAGGTCTCGAGGAGGAGCGTCTCGCCGCTGGGGTTGCTCTGCGCGTTGCGAATCTGGATGATCGGCGTCTTCTGGAGCGTCCGCACCTCGGCCTGGATGCCTTCCGTCGCGACGATGGACGGCCGCGAGAGAATCTCGGCGGTGCCGTCGAGCTGGAGCGCCTGGAGGGTCAGGTCGAACAGGCCGTACTTCTCGGCCTCCTTGCCGACGAAGCCGAACGCGGCGCCGACGCCCTGGAAGGGCAGGTTGCCCGGCAGCTGCGACTGAAAGAAGGACGGCGGGTTGAGGGTGCCGGAGCCGCCCCGGAAGAACGTGTTCGGTCCCTGTTGGTCCCGGTCCATGAGCCAGGAGAGGCCGAACTCGAAGTCGTTGTCGTAGGTGACCTCGACGATCTTGGCCTCGACGTAGACCTGGGCGTCGGCGATGTCGAAGTAGGCGAACGCGTCGAGGGCGGTCTCGATCGCCTCCTCGCTTCCCTCGAGGATGACCTGGTTGCCGCGGGGGAACGCCTTCAGCGTCACGCCCGGGAGCTTCAGCAGGGTGCCGACGGTGTCCACCAACTCCTGCGGCTTGATGAAGTTCGTCCGGTAGAAGTACATCGTCGTGCCGTCGGAGCGGGCGATGCGTCCCTCCCCCGGGAACGCGAACGGCGGCGGGGCCGCTGGCGGGGTCGCGGGGGCGGTCGGCGCGCCGGCGCCGGCCGGGGTCGGGACGGCGGAGGGGTCCGGCGGCACGGCAGCGGGCGGCACGGTGGCGGGCGGCACGGCAGCGGGCGGCACGGTGGCGGGGGCCGGCGCGGGCGGCACGGTGGCGGGCGGCACGGTGGCGGGGGCCGGCGCGGGCGGCACGGTAGCGGGCGGCACGGTAGCGGGCGGCACGGTGGCGGGCGGCACGGTGGCGGGGGCCGGCGCGGGCACCGGCGCCGGGGCGT
>Ga0163144_10020011_pt1 | contig 13420 bp, 12 predicted proteins | sample OliLak19BULKMAT1_FD_123175 | JGI IMG/M metagenome (GOLD analysis project Ga0163144, IMG submission 123175) | Freshwater microbial mat bacterial communities from Lake Vanda, McMurdo Dry Valleys, Antarctica - Oligotrophic Lake LV.19.BULKMAT1 | ecosystem: Environmental > Aquatic > Freshwater >... | reverse complement strand
TGGGACTGAGAAAAACGACAAAAAAACGCTAGATGTTTTTTTATAATCCTAAAAGTGTTTAGTGAATTGGGCTGTTAGAGAGCAGTGCTTTGTTCAAGTTGGCATTTGTTGCAATTGAATTTTCACATCGGCAAATTAGTAGTGGAAGAAGAACAAAGTGGAAAAGAAAGAGCAAAGTATGGCAAAGAACTGATAGAAAAACTATCCGTAAAATTAAGCGCAGAATATGGAAAGGGTTTTAATCAAAGCAATCTATGGTATATGCGGCAATTTTACAGCGTGTTTAAGAAACTCCACGCGCTGCGTGGAGAATTGAGCTGGACGCATTACCGGTTGCTTTTAAAAGTGGAGCGAAACGATGCGAGAGATTTTTACATGCAGGAATCCATTGAGTGCAACTGGAGTACGCACGGGTAGTAGTTTGGTTTCAAAGGAATGCCTTCGGCATAAGCTCTGCTTAACGCAGGCAAGGCTAAACCAACAAAACACATCGTAGTGAGTACTGTTACTGTAAAAAAATACTGCCCGTTTTTTAAAAGTTATTAACAAAAAATCCATTATGTTAATAAATAGCGAAGTATATAGCGTTGTAACTGCTTCTGTTTCTATAAATAAGCAGTTAATAGTTTTACTTTTGATTCATTCAAAGAAGTGTACCGCAAACTTGTACTTATAGCTCTTTCTCCTTTGGAGAAGGCGGGGGATGAGGTCATTAAAAAGCGAATTTGTTGTACTTAAAAAAAAGAATTTATGAAGCGATTTTTTTGCCTTCGTGTTAAGGCATTTACATTAATGGAATTGCTCGTGGCCTTGCTGATCATCAGCGCGCTCACGCTGGCCGTGGTGATCAATTATATGCCTGTTATTTCCAAAGCAAAAGCTACCGAAGCTCAGTTGCAGCTCGAGCATATTTATACCATGCAGAAGAATTATTTCTATCTCAATTCCAAATACAGCGCTTCTTTTCCCGAGATATCCTACGAGCCTAATAAATTAGTTACCGAAGGAGGCACCGCAAATTACAAAATAGAAATTGTGGATGCAAGCGTAAAAGGATTTAAAGCAAAGGCTTCTGCTGTAGTGGATTTTGATGGAGATGGAGCCTTCAACGTATGGGAGGTGGATCAGGATAAAACAATTAAAGAAGTAACTCCGGATTGATAATGAGCTGGATCGTTTTCATAGTATGCATTGGGCTGCTTGCTGTAATTATTTTTCAGGATTTTAAATACAGGCAGATATTTTGGTTAACCCTGCCTGTTCTGTTTTTAATTTTTACAGGGCAGTCCATTTTTTTTAATGGATTAAAATATGCAGCGCTCTATTTTATGGTAAACTTTTGTTTTCTTGTATTTATTTTTCTATCCGGGGTATTGCTGGTAGCTGTAGCTAAAAAAGCATCCCTGCCGGAAACTTTTAAAACATTTACAGGAATAGGGGATGTGCTTTTTTTTCTGGTTGTATGCACGGCATTTTCTCCGTTCATGTACCTGGCGTATTGTGGCTTATCGGCATTGGTTGCAATCAGCGGTTATTTGCTCTATAACAGCCTGGTAAAAAATGTGCAGATAAGTTCTCCTTTTGCGGGGGTGATGGCTTTGTTACTGGTATTTTTTATAACCATCCGACAGGTCAATCCTGCGTTTGATTTTTATGATGATGAAATGATCGCATCTATTCTTAGGTTCAGATAAAATGCAAACTCTAGAGCACATATCACTGAACATTGACCTCCAACAGGTGCTCACTCCGGAGCAGGCCTGGCATTATAATATTGTTCCCCGCTCTTCAACGGAAACAGGTTTTGAATTTTATGTAGATGAAGAAAAAATTCTCCCGGGCATAAATGACGAATTGGAAATGTTCCTGGGTAAAAATGTGTTGCTGGAAAAAGTTCCATCTTATATTGTTCAGAAAGCACTTTCAACCTATTACCGGAGAAAAGCTGCTTCCCAGGGAATAGAAATGTCGGTAAAGCGTTCGGATGATTTTTTGCTTTCCCTCATTCGCGAAGCAAAAAGCCTGAACAGCAGCGATATTCACATTGAGATATACGAAGAGAAATGCCGTGTCCGTATCCGCATCGATGGACTGCTTATTGAACGATACACGATCAGCAAAGGAGAATATCCTGCTCTTATCAACAAAATAAAGATCAAAGCAGATCTGGATATTACGCAGAAGCGTTTACCCCAGGATGGTAGAATATTTTTTAACCAGGATGGATATAAGTTCGATATGCGTGTGTCAATACTCCCCACGCTGCATGGTGAAAAAATAGTACTTCGCCTGCTCAGCAATGATGCAACCGAAGTGGACATCAATAAAATTGGGTTCAACGCAGATGAACTGAGAGATTACCTAGAAGGTGTAAAGCGTTCGCATGGGATCGTACTCATATCGGGCCCTACGGGATCGGGAAAGACCACAACGCTTTATGCTACGCTGAAACTCCTCAACAAGGAGACTACCAACATAGTCACGGTGGAAGACCCCATTGAATACACGCTGCCCGGAATTAACCAGGTACAGGTGCACGAAAGCATCGGCCTCACCTTTGCTTCCGCGCTAAAAACATTTCTTCGTCAGGATCCTGACATTATCATGCTGGGTGAAATCCGGGATGGAGAAACTGCGCAAATGGCAATCCGCGCTTCGCTCACCGGGCATCTGGTGCTGTCAACCATTCATACCAATTCTGCATGGGCAACTATTTCCAGATTGGTGGACATGGGTGTGCCGCCTTTTTTGATCGCGAGTACCCTCAACATAAGTGTTGCGCAGCGTTTAGTGCGCTTGCTTTGCAATGAATGTAAACGCAAAGAGCCGTTTGAAGCAAAGTATATTCCTAAAAGCTACAAAGCTCCCCGTGAGATCAAAGAACATTATGTAGCCTGCGGCTGTGAGCACTGTTACTTTACAGGATACAAAGGCAGGCGTGCAATCTTTGAAGTGATTCCTATCGATTTTGAACTTGCTGAAAAAATTAAAAATAATTTATTCAATGTTACTTCCTTACTGGAAGAACGAAAAATAAAAACCCTCGACCAGAATGCTTTTGAAATGCTGGAAAAAGGGGAATCATCGGTTGATGAAGTTTATTCTCTGTTATTAAATATCTAATCTAAAAAATCGTGAAAACAGTAAAGACCATCTCTAAAAACATACCACACTCCATCTCCTTTGGAGAGAGAAGGGTAAGACAAAATAAAAGATCTTTTTTCAGAGATGCTCTGAAATTTGCCGGCTCCGTAACTTTTATCCTTGCGTTGAGTGTTTCATTCTTCTTCTCTACTGAAGTCTACGGACAAACGGAGGATCGTTTTACTATTATTGAAACAAAGTTAAAAGAGCTTGCGGCCAAAGATGTTCCGGGATTGAATGACAAAGTGGATCTGTCGGTGAATGGAATTCAGGTACAGGAGTTCATCCGGGGAATAGCAACTACAAGTAACCTGAACGTGAGCATTGATCCTGCATTGAATGCAAAGATCTACAACAATTTTGCAAACGTGAACGTGATCGATGTATTTATGTTCCTTGCAAAGAAGAATGATATTGATCTGAGTTTTATCGGAACTATTATTTCGTTTGCTCCCTTCAATGCACCCAAGCCTCTTTTACCCGCTTATGTTTCCAGGCAAATAAAAATAACGTATGATAAGAACACTGAGTTTATTACGCTTGACCTGAATAATGATTCGCTTCCCCTGGTGGCGAAAGAGCTTACACGCATTACCCAGAAAAACGTGGTGTATTCACCCGAACTCAGCAATAAAGTTCTGAATGGGTATATCCTCAACATGCCTTTCTCCAAAGCAATGGAGCAGCTTTCTTTTTCCAATGATGTGAAGATATCTTCTGCTGAGGAAAATGTTTACCTGATTGAAAAGAAGGATAAAGAGGTGCAAGCTAAAACTAGCCAGTCGAAAAGTTCTACAGCACCTGTAGCAGGCCTAACCATTAAACCGGAGCCCAATTATCACATAAGCGTAGATGCGATAAACATTCCTATTGCGGATATTGTTGCCAATGTATCCAAAGAAATGGGATACGATTATTTTCTTTTTTCTGATCTGAAAGGAAACGCAACTTTAAAATTATCCAATGTAACTTTTGATGAATTCCTGGGATATATATTAAATGCAAGCGATTATACATACAAAAAGGTGATCGATATGTACATGATCGGGGATAGGAACCTGGAAGGGCTTCGTGCTACAAAGCTGGTAGTGTTAAAATACAGAACACTGGAAAAGATCGTTGATTTCATTCCTGCTGATTTGAAAAAGGGAGTGGACATAAAAGCTTTCCCTGACCTGAATGGATTGATCCTGAGCGGCTCACAGCCCCGTATCAATGAAATAGAAGCATTTATAAGAGAAGTGGATAAGGTTGTTCCTGTAGTGCAGATAGAAGTTATCCTGGTTGACACGCGGAACACCAAAACACTGGCTACGGGAATAGAGGCAGGGCTTGGCACAAAGCCAAAAACAACCGGAGGAACGCTTTATACCGGTTTAGATATGACATTGGGAGCGTCAACAATAAATGAGATTATTTCCGGGATCAACGGCCTGGGAGTTCTTAATTTAGGAAATGTAACTCCGAATTTTTATATCACCCTTAAAGCCCTGGAGACACAAGGATATATCAACATCAAGTCTTCCACACAGCTTTCAACCTTGAATGGGAACGAAGCAAAATTAGGAACTACCACAACCGCTTATTACCTGGAGGTAACAAATACGCTTACAGGATCGCTCAACCCAACGAGTCAGGTTTCACAGAGTTATAAATCAGTTAATGCGGATTTCACCTTATCCATTAACCCCATGGTTTCCGGGGATGAGCAGATCACGCTGGATGTGGCAGTGAAGCAATCCAATTTTACGGAACGGATTTCTCCTTCCGCGCCTCCGGGAACAATTTCTCGGGATTTTAAATCTACGTTGCGTGTAAAGAATAATGAGATGATTGTACTTGGCGGATTGGATGAAACTACCATTAACAATTCTGGAAGCGGAGTGCCTTTCCTGTCACGCATACCGGTAATTAAATGGTTTTTCAGCAGCAGAACAAGATCGAAGAGCAAAAACAAGCTTACTGTATTCATTAAGCCCACTGTACTTTACTGATGTTTTCTTTCGCATCTCCCAAATTGGAAGGCTTGCTGAAAAGCAAAAGTGTCATCGGCCTGGAATGCATTTTGTCGGCAGAAGGAACCCGGCAATTCAATTATGTGGTGCTGAAAAAGGAAAAGAACAGGCTTATTACAGATTCTTCAGCGGATTCTTTGAATGATATCGGGCAGCTTAAAACGGCTCTGGATGTCTCCTTCCCCGTTCATCTTGTTTTCAACGGAAAAGGTATTATTCATAAAAAATTTCCTCTAAGCCCGGGAGAAACGGATTCCTCTTTGCTAAATAAAATTTTTCCTGCTGCTAATTTGAATGATTTTTACTTGCAACAAGTAAAATCGGATGAAGCTAGCCAGATCGTATCGGTTATTCGAAAAACTATAGCCGATCTTGTTTTTCATGATTTAAAGCAAGCCGGATTTTCAGTGATCGCTTGCTCCCTAGGCCCATTTTGCTTCCAGTCTCTGTTTCCAATGCTGGATAATGATTCTACCGGAAGGGAAGTGGTGGTTTCGGGATATAAATTGTCGTTAGCCGCAGATAGCATATCTGATTTTGAGCCTACAGATATCCCGAACTCAGATTTAATTTTAACCGGAGGAGAAAAACTAAAGCAGGAATTTGTTGTTGCCTTTGCTTCAGCCGTTCAATATTTTATTGCGTTTGGAGAAGAAGTAGCAGCAGGGGTTCTTTCAGTACAAGAGAACCGGGATGAGTTCCGCCAGATGAAGCTTTTTAAAACAGCTGGGTTGTCGGCTTTGATTTTTTTTGTGGCTGCCCTGATTATCAATTTTATTTTGTTCATGCATTATTCAGGTAAGCACAATGAATATGATGGAAAAGCGTCTATGAATCAAAGTCTGCTGCTGGAATATGAAACATTGAAAATGGAAGTAGGGAAGAAGCAGGCATTTCTTGAAAAGTCAGGACTGCTGGAAGCATCTCGTACCTCCTTTTATGCAGATAAGATCGCCATGGATGTTCCGGAATCCATCCAGCTTGCGAAGCTGAGCATTTTTCCTTCGGAGAAAAGATCAAATTCCGATGAGCAGGACATTTCGTTTATACCCAAGACCGTGCTTTTATCCGGCTCCTGTAAAAAAAGTACGGAGTTGAACGAATGGATGGGAGTTTTGAAAAAGAAAGAATGGGTGAAACAGGTAAGCATAGCTAACTATACCCAGGATAAATCTGAAAACACAGGCACCTTCAGTATTGAATTAATGATGAAATAATGTTTAAGAATCTTACATATAGGAAAAAAAATAAGTGGTTGGTAGTAGGACTTATCCTGTTTGCTTTTTTCTCCTATAAAATGGCATTTCAGAATACTATTTCTGTGTATAGCGATGTGCAAAAGCTCGAGGCCCAGTTGCGTTTAGCGCAGGATGCTCCGCAGAAAGTAAATCAGCTTCGTCAGCAAATGATGAGTATTGATCATGTGCTTGGCACAAGTCAAAGAGCGGATACAAATGTTCAACAGCAGCTTTTGGGAATTGTAACGGACTATTGTCAGAAGCGGGATGTTGTTTTGAGGGAATTCCCTAAAACCATTCAGAAAACACAGGAGGATTACCTGGTTGAAACTAATATTTTCACTGTGGAAGGAGGCTTTATAAAACTGCTCGAATTAGTATATTTGTTAGAACAGAAAAGCAGAATAGGAAAGATAGCTTCAGTAAATTTTTTAAGCAAAAAAGACTTTAAAACCAAATCACTTGCACTCACAGCAACAATATATTTACAAAATGTTAAAAAGGTTTCAAAATAAGCTCTTGATTCTTCTGTTTGTTCTTGTGGGAGGAATCGTCTTGTATTCCTGTACAAAGGATATTATCGAGCCGGATCTTAGCGGCAAAGCTGTTGTACTGCTCTCTCCAGCAAATGGATTTGAAACCACCACACTCACGCATTTATTCTGGTGGGAAGAAGTGAAGAATGCTTCATCCTACAATCTGCAGATAGTTTCAACAAGCTTTTCCAGTATTCAGAGTCTTTTGCTGGATACCAACCTCACTACCAATAAATTTGCTTTTACGCTTCCTCCGGGGCTTTTTGAATGGCGGGTAAGGGCATTCAACAGTTCAAGTAAAGGTCCATACTCCATATTTTCTCTTCAAATTGACAGCACCTCCAGCCTGATCGGTCAAACGGTTGTTTTGAATTCTCCTACAAATACTCTTTTAACCAAAACGGTTACGCACACCTTTCAATGGGATACCCTTTATAATGCCGATGAATATCGCTTACAGATCATTAATAATACTACCAGTCAGACGGTTGTAGATGTAACACTGACTACAGACACTGCAAGATATACGTTAAGCGAAGGCACTTATACATGGAAGGTACGAGCGCAAAATTCTACAAGTGTTTCTGCCTATTCTTCCAGAACACTCACGATAGATATCACGGCTCCTGTTGTTTCTGTTCAGTCTTTCCCGGCAAATAAAGACACTATTTCCGGTACGGATTCTCTTGCTTGGATACGTTCTGCTGCCGCAATTGCAGATACGTTGTTCATTTATCCGGATTCCCTTGTTTCTTCGCTCGTTTTTAAAGGATATGTTACCGATCAGGATTATACATTCCCCGGAATTATCAACCAAGATTATTTCTGGAGGTTGAAATCTGTGGATGCAGCCGGAAATTGGAGCACGTATGGAACTTTGAGAAAATTCTGGGTTAAGTAAGGAGATGAAAAATAAAAAAGGCGTTTATCTTCTTGTAATTCTTATTGCTGCGATATGGGCATTTATTATCTATCGGTTTTTTGCTTCATCTTCCTCGGCCACTAATCCTGAATTGCATAGCACATTTATTGCTCCGGTTTTAAATTCAAACGCGAGTGATACCTTCTCCATATCCGCAAATTACCGCGATCCTTTTTTAGGAAGAACGGAAGCAAAAATTCTGCATAAAGGCCCTACAGTTCCAGCGCCACCTAAAAAGGCAATAGAACCGCTCAAATGGCCCACAGTTACGTATGGCGGAATGATAAAGAGCCGTAAGTCAAATTCTCAGCTTTGCATGGTTGTCATTAACGGGCAAAGCAGTTTTATGAAAGAAGGAGATGTAAATGCAGATGTTCAATTGAGAAAGGTTTACAAAGATTCAATTGAAGTCGTGTTTCAAAAGGAGAAGAGAGTGGTTAAGAAGTGATGTAGTAGCGTGGCCACGCAATCGAAGTATTTAGATTAGATTTTAGATAGTTTATTCCTCTTTCAATTTCAAAGCCAATTACTTCAAGAAAAGGTTACCTGGGTATTTTAGTTTTTCACAGACAAATCCTGCTCAAAGCCAACTTTAAAAAGGTACCTGAGCAATTGCAACAGCCCGGTAACCTTTATGGTGCCCGAATACTTGGTGAGAGATGATGGAGTTTGAAAGCAAAAGGGCGACAAAAATTAACTTTTTGATCGCCCTTGTGCGGCTTTGCGTCACTCTTAGCGGACCGGACGGGATTCGAACCCGCGACCTCTTCCGTGACAGGGAAGCATTCTAACCAGCTGAACTACCGGTCCTTAAAAGTATGCAAAAGTATACTTTTTTTTATTCTATGGATAGTTAATGCAATTATTCCTGTTTGTAAATAAACAAGACATACCTCCAAACTGGGGTACAGAAAGGTCTGTAAAAAATGAAGATGGGGATGTGGAATATGACAGATTATACCCCGTTACTCATTAAGAGTAAAAATCAATGCCTAACGCAATTGCTTGTTTTTTGATCGCTTGTCCAAACAGATTAGTCTTTGGTCAGTTTATTCAGGCAGCGCATAAACGCATCGCGCATGCCTTCATACTGAGCCTCTCTGCCATAGTTTTTGCCTTCGTGTGCATCGTTAATAGCACCTGAGAGATGTTCGACCTGTCCGTTCAGCCAATTCACAAAATCATGTAGTTTTTCAGGATTCATATTTTGTTTGTTTGTACCGAAGGCATACCTTCGGAAATGTTGCCGGATCCATTTTCTCCTCTTGTTATTGTACGTTATGGACTATTAATAGTTTCCGCTACACGAAACATTTAGACGACCTGTACAATTTCTAAGATGAAGTACATGATTTATTCTGTAAGCGTGCTTTTTGCATCTGCAAAGACCTCTTTTCCATCGTTGTCTTTGATGGTGTTTCTATAGTGTTCATAGCGGGTTATGATCTCCCTGACGTAATTATAGGGTTCCTGACCCCGGCAGTAACCACAGCGCACAATGGGGTCGTTGTAGTACTTTGGATATGATTTTAGCAGCAAATACTTTTCTACGTTATTTTGCCATAAATCCGACTTATTCCCGTACTTACTGCAAAGGTTCCTTGCATCGATCACATGGCCTAAACCGGCATTATACGAGGCAAGCACAAATTTTATCCGTTCCTCTTTATTAGAAATGATCTTTGCCCAATATTGATCCAGTTTAATAATATGCCTCGTACCTGCATCAATGCTTTGGATAGGAGTGCCTCCGCAAGTATCCAGCCCGTATTGAATGGCGGTGGCAGGGATCATCTGCATCAGGCCGCAGGCGCCTGCCCAGGATTGAGCTGTATGATCAAACTTGGATTCCTGGTAGATCATGGAGGCCAGCAAGCGCCAATCCCAGCCAATTTCCCGGCTGTAGGCCATGATCATATCATCATAAGGTGAGATATTATTTCCGCCCAGTGAAGAAAACTCACTTTCATTTCGCTGTCCGGCAGCCTTCGGATTTTTGAAATATTTATTGTACATCACAGCATACCGCGTTGTGTTTTTCTGATCGCTGATCCAGTTGTTTAATTCTGAAAGCAACAGGGGAGAGTTCTTGTTTACCGCCCAGGCGATCTTCTGCGGAAAGCTCACGGCAGTTTTAATATCGAGCTGCGGGTAATAGGTTTGGTTCACCATGGCTACATTCTCATCGCAAATAGTACGTGGAATTTTTCCGTTGGCAACCATCGCTATTAGGCTCTCTGTGGTTACTTCTCCCGGCACTTCTTTAATATTTATTTTTGAAGCGATCTCATCCTGCAAATTCACCAACCTGGAGTAAAAAGAAGATTCGTTTCTCACATAGACATCTTTTCCTGCAAGGTCGATGGTTGTCCGGATCAAATGTTCGCTTAATTTTTCTGCACTCATATTTTGCCATCCTTTCGGCTTTGGCTGAATAAGCACCTGTCTGGTATAGATCAGCGGCTCGGTAAAATTTACTTTTTTCATTCTATCTTCAGTAACGGTAAGATTGGCGCTTACTATATCCACTTGTCCTTTTTGCAGTAGATCAAATATCTCGTTCATATCTTTTGCCACAATAATTTCCAAGTCTACTTTCAAGTATTCGGCAAAGGAGCGCAGCATTTCATATTCATAACCCATAGGCTCACCTTTGTATATAAAGTAACTGGTGGAACTGTTATCTGTAAGGGCAACTATTTTTTTCCGGGCAAGTATGTGAGGAATATCAATGACCATACTCAACGAATCACCGTTTGCGGAGCTACTTTGAGTGGTATTACACACAGGAATATGCGTGATCCCGAAGGTCAGAAGCAAAAAACCGGTTATTTTTAACTTGTAATGATATCCCATAGTATTTCCTTACATGCTATTTTACGGAATTGGAGCCTTTTATTTGTTTTCTTTTTGACGAGTGAGTAAATTTGTTGGGTGACTTACCTATAATCTTAGACGAGTGATATGTTCGAAGAGTATTTAAAAAAATTAGCGGAAGAGCTAAAAAGCGACTTGCCGGGCTTTTCTGCTCAAAAATCAATGGCTCCGTTGGGAAGGAAGCCTCCTTCAGAGTATATAAAAAAGAATATTATTCCTAAAAAAAGCGCTGTTTTGATTCTTTTGTATCCGCAGCCCGACTCCTTGGAGGTAAAAACAGTTCTTATGTTAAGGCCTGAACATGAAGGTGGAAATCATGGTGGGCAAATCTCTTTTCCCGGAGGTGGCATGAATGAATCAGATAAAGACCTATCAGAAACCGCTTTGCGTGAAGCAGAGGAGGAGATAGGTGTAAAAAGAAGTACTGTATCCATCGTGGGTGCATTAAGCCCCCTTTACATCCCCGTAAGCAATTACATGGTGCATCCGTATGTGGGTGCATGCAAAAACACTCCACAATTTATAATTCATCCGCTGGAAGTAAAAGCCCTGATCGAAGTTGGCCTGGAGGAGCTGAGTTCCGATAAAAATAAAACCTCGGTAGAAAAATACGTTAAGATAAAAGGAGAGAGGATCCAGGTCCCATGTTACAATATAAACGGAGAAATAATATGGGGAGCTACTGCCATGATAATTTCTGAGTTTGCAGAAATTATTAGGAGGATAACACCCCTCTCTGTCTCTCCCCAAAGGAGAGAGAAGTAAGACTACAGGACTAATACCGATGCTTCATATCTTTTAGTCCAAGTATAATTTGTACTTGATCGGCATTATACCAAATGTTATGGACTAATATATAATCAGTAATGGTATAACTAAATAATTTAGGACTACAAATCCTCCCTTGGGGAGGATTTAGGTGGGTGCTTTATTTCTTTTTCAGCTCTCCAATGGTATTGTCAAAGCAAATGTAGTAACCGCCTTTTTGCAGGTTAGCAATATCCACTCTTGTACCATAACCCTTCTTTACCACAGAGCCATAATAGTCATACACTTCGTACAAAGTACCGCAGGTAAAATCTATCTGGTTGGTTCCCTTGGAAAGCGAAAAAATGCAGCGCGGTGTGCTGGATATGATCTTTACTTCACCCGAATATTTGGACTGGTAACCGGTTTGCTTCAGGCGAAACCTGTTTTCTCCTGAGTGCAGTGCCGTAATCTGGAACTTATACGCATGTTCTCCGGGAGTGCCGATTCCACTTACTTCACCCACATTCACCCATTTATTCCAGCGGAACTGTTCTATCACGAAAGGCATGGGGCCGCCTTCGTTTTTCGAGGTCCAGGTGATCAGTCCGTCATTGCTCATTTTCATGGCAGTAACTTCAAAAGTAGGAACAGGCTTTAACGCATCCGGATTTAATACACGGGGAGGATTGCAGCCATCCTTGTGCAAGATCTTTATAGTGACTTCCTGTCCGTATTTTAACTGGAGCTGAGCCAAGTCGATTTCAAAGGCCGTAGCATTCACTTCATCATTGGTTACCTTTCCGTTAACCTGCACTGCATACGCACAAAAACCAACTCCTGCATCGGTATATCCGTTTTGAATATAAATATTCTTGTTCTGGTATTTTCCTTCCACAACGATTATTCCGGCCTGAGAAAGGACACTGGAAAGAAGGATGAAAGCAGACGCAAATGCAGTTTTCATTTGTGATAGAGTTTTAGTTAACTGCGAATTTAAGTAAAATTTATTGGAATACACAAATTGATGCTTAGAATTAATTAACTATGCTTATTTCAAGTCATATTCGAAGTATATTAGCGATTCATTATTATAGGTGAGAATTCGGCTAAATTCTCATTTTCTTATACAGTTTACTCATTAAGATGATCACAGTTGGAATCGTAGGATCAGGTGCCATGGGAAGCGGCATTGCACAGGTAGCAGCTACCGCAGGCCATGCCGTTATTGTGTACGACACAAACGAATCTGCTTTAGAAAAAGCAAAATCAAATCTATCATCGATTTTAACCAAGCTTACAGAAAAAGGAAAGTTAAATTCAGATGAGTCTAAAAAAATTTTTAGCCTCATCAAATATACAAATGTATTTTCCGAGCTTTCTCCCTGTAGCCTTGTTATTGAGGCAATTGTTGAGAATTTAGAAGTAAAACAAAAGGTGTTTTCGGATCTGGAGAAAATTGTTTCTGCAGATTCCGTGCTTGCATCCAACACTTCTTCTCTATCAATTACATCTATCGCCTCAGCCTGTACAAATCCGGAAAGGGTAGTGGGGATCCATTTTTTTAACCCGGCTCCGCTGATGCCGCTTGTGGAAATAATTCCCGGCATTTCTACAAAAGCCGGCCTTGCAAAAGAAATAAAAAAACTAATCGAAAGCTGGAAGAAACTTCCAGTGATCGCAAAAGATACCCCGGGATTTATTGTGAACCGTGTGGCGAGGCCGTTCTATGGAGAATCCATTCGTATCTATGAAGAAGGGGTTGCCGACTTTGCAACCATTGATTCTGCGATGAAAGAGATTGGAGGATTTAAAATGGGCCCCTTTGAATTGATGGACCTCATCGGCAATGATATTAATTACACGGTGACAGAAACTGTATGGAAACAATTTTACAACGACCCTAAATACAAACCATCACTCACCCAGAAAAGATTGGTG
>Ga0163144_10020010_pt1 | contig 13420 bp, 11 predicted proteins | sample OliLak19BULKMAT1_FD_123175 | JGI IMG/M metagenome (GOLD analysis project Ga0163144, IMG submission 123175) | Freshwater microbial mat bacterial communities from Lake Vanda, McMurdo Dry Valleys, Antarctica - Oligotrophic Lake LV.19.BULKMAT1 | ecosystem: Environmental > Aquatic > Freshwater >... | reverse complement strand
TTGCCCAGTCTGACCGGTTGGGCTCCCCCTCAACGCGCCTTTTGGGCGCAAAACCCGGGAACATTTTGAAACCGGCCATTTTGATGTATGTTCGCGCTGGCGGCCACACGACTGGGCTATTGGCAGGAACCTGCTCACCTACGGCGCTTGTTTCTCGCTTCTCCTCTTTCATTTTCGCGATCCGTGCATTGCGACTGCATCTTCCATGACCTGCGCAGCACTTGGACGACCACACTGCATTAGTTCGCGGCGCAACTCGTCGCCGACCATCGCCATGACATGCTCCGCGCCTTGCTCGCGGAGCACTGCCATTCCGTAGTAGAAAAGCCGCCCCGAGAGACAAAATGAAGCGCCTCTGCTCATTGAGCGCAAGACGTCCAGGCCGGACCTGACACCGCTGTCCAGCAATATGGGGCAACGGGATCCGAGTGCTTCGAAGATGCGTAATATTGCTTGGATGGTGGGTTCTGCTGCATCGAACTGCTGACCGCCATGGTTTGATACCAGCAGAGCGTCGGCACCACGATTGATCGCCTGACGCGCGGTGTCAATGTCAAGCATACCTTTGAGGATAAGCGGCCCGTTCCAAGCTCGGCGGATATCGTCGAACGTTGCCCAGTCGCACCCTGTGTCCGTCAGTTCGTAGAGCGCATCCAAACCTTCGCCCGTACCTCGGAGATGCGGCGGCACATAGGCCTCCAACGTCTTAAGCCGCAGGGCGCCGGCAAGAGCCCTCTCGACCGCCCAGCGCGGGCAGGTGCTAGCGGCCAAAATTTGTCGTAGTGTTGGACGCATCGAAAGAGTGAGGCCATTGCGCCAGTCGAGCTCGCGTTTGGAAAGCGATGGCGTATCTATGGTTACGAGGAGTGCGGTTGCGCCACTGGCGCTAGCGCGAGCTACCAGATCAAGGGTGACCCCTCTGTCCTTGCAGGCGTAAATCTGAAACCAAAAGGATGAGCCAGCCAACCGCCCGATGTCTTCGATCGTTTCGTTGGAAAACGTGCTCTGTGCGAAAGGAATACCGCCTATCTGCGCCGCCTTCGCCAGTACTTTTTCACTGCGTGGCCAGTACAACCCGCCAAAGCCAACTGGCGAAACCCCTATCGGCATCGCCCACCGGCGGCCGAACAGCTCAACGGAGGTATCGATAGAGCTTAGATCCACCAAGCAACGTGGCGTCAGCGTCACGCTGTCAAACGCTTGTTCATTCCGCGCAACAGCGCGACCACGACCGAGACCGCCAGCAAGAAAATCGAAAGCGAATCGCGGCAGGCGCTTCTGGGCCTCCTGCTTAAGAAATGAGGACGATGGGTAGCGTTTCGCGTAACGAAGCCGCTCGAAAGCCCTAGGTTCTGGCTTTGTCGCGTCGATCCCTGGCACTGAATAGTCAAAATGCGACAACATCGCGGAGGCTGTGGCGGGGTCTAACATAGGGTTCAATCTTTCATTGGACCAATTGGTGGCCGATTCTTAGTTAACAGTCTGACTCACGGCTGTCCGGTTAAATGTTGAAGAAATTCAATTGGTTAGCGCTGGTGGGCAGGTTGATCGCAGAGTCGTCGGCCGGCAAGGCGCGTGAAATCTTGCTTTTCTCGAAGACGGACACCGACAAGATCGGTAGACATGTTTAGAGCGAGGCATTGAGATGAAGCTCCTTCTCGACGATGGCGATCAGTACACAGGTGGACACCGCACACCAGATTTGCGTCGTCACCGCGTTCTCGCTGGTGCCCAGAAACTTCTTGATGCGCAGGTGCCGCATGATCCATTTGAAGAACAACGCCACGTGCCAGCGGCTCTTGTACAACGCTGCAATTGTCAGCGCAGGCAGCGTCGTGTTGCCTGGCAGGAAAACCAGCGTCTTGCCCGACTCGCGGTCCTTGAAGCGAATGCGCCGCAAATGCTCGGGGTACTTCCTTGCCGAGTAGTAGCCATTGAGCATTACGTGTTGATCGCAGATCCCTCCGCTGACACGCTCAGTGGGAGCCGAGTGCACGCGCGGCGCGTCCATGGGCGACTTGGCCCGCGTGACGAAGAAAGCCCCGGTCTGATGCAACGGGTACAAACGTTTGAAGTCCACGTAGCCTCGGTCCATGACGTAGAACGCACCGGCTTCAAAAGTCAGCAAGTCGAGCACGTTCACGTCGCGCAGCTTGCCGCCGCTGATATGGATGAAGGAAGGGATCGAGCCGCGCAGGTCCAGCAGCGTGAAGCGAGGAGCACCCCACTGCATACAGTTTGCTCGCATAGGCCGCCAGGCTCGCTTCGATATCGCGCAGGCTTTCGTGCCAGGTCAGTTGCGCGAAGGCCCTCGCACGCAGCTGCTCGGTGCAAGTCAGCACGCGTATGCCTGCGTTGCCGTCGTAGCGATGCACGATACGCGTGAAACTCTTCCAAGGGCACAAACTCCATGATCTGCGCAAACAGGGTTTTTCCAACGTTCAAGGGTGCTCCTCGGGAATGTCAACACCGAGAAACTACCTACTTTTTGAGAGTCAAGATTCGAATCGGCACCAAATTAGATCGGCCGAAAACCCTCGCCAATGCTTGCTCTCAGGCTTGCCGTGGCTCGATTGACCGGACAAAGGATGTGAGGCGGCTATTCAAGGCATACATGCTGCGGCCAGCACGGCGTGCAGAAGCATGTGGCACCCAGCAGCTAGATGATGAGGTTCCGCAAACTCATCTTCACTATGGCTTATGCCGCTGCGGCAGGCGGTGAAGATCATTGCGGTCGGCGCAACGGTTGACACTGCACAGGCATCGTGCATCGCGCCACTGACAAGCGACATGGTCGGCAAGTCAAGGGCATTGGCCGCGCTTTCCAAAAGTCCGATAGCAGTGGGGTCGAAGAAAATGGGAGGCAGGTCGAAAGTTTTCTGCATCGAGACAGTACATGATTCCGCGATCGCGCATTTGCTGACAATCTCGGACATCGAACTCTCGAATTGGTCTAGAACCGCGGTGTAAGGGTGTCTCAAGTCAATGGAGAAACGCGTGCTGCCTGGAACCGTATTGACGGATCCAGGTGCCACAACTGCTCTTCCAACCGTATATCGCATGTCTGGGCTCAACTCCAAGGCGAATTTGCGCAATTCAAGCACCATCCGGCTAGCCGCCATGAAACTGTCGGCACGCATTGTCATGGGCGTAGTTCCCGCGTGTCGATTCTGTCCGCTAACCTCCACATCAAACCAGCGCACACCCTGAACGCCCGTTACTACACCAACCGCGAGCCCAGCGCTCTCGAGCACTGGACCCTGTTCGATATGCGCTTCGAAATAAGTGGCGACCGTGAACGCAGGAGGTGTGCCCAGGAAGCCGGTGCGCAGCAATTCATCGTGAAACGATTCGTGTTCTGCCGTCTTGAGTTGGGAAGTTTCCTCAACTGACAATAGTCCCGCAAAGCCTTTCGAACCCGTCAGACCCGGTGAAAATCGGACGCCTTCTTCGTTGGTCCAGTTGACGACTGCCAGGGATCGATCAGTCTGTATGCCGGTCGCCTGCAGTGTGCGCATGATTTCCAGCCCGGCCATCACGCCGTAGATGCCATCAAAGCGTCCGCCTTTGGGTTGCGTGTCTAGGTGGCTCCCGAATAGCACCAGCGGAGCTTGGCGAATTCGCCCCGTCCGAATGGCAAACTGGTTGCCAAAGGTGTCGACATGCACTTCACAACCTGCATCGCGGCACCAATTTGCAAACAGCTCGCGTGCTTCGCGATCTTCGTCGCTCAAAGCTAAGCGGCAAGAACCGCCTTTCGGCAAGGCCCCTATCTGCGCAATTTCTTCAATACTGCGCCATAGACGCTCTCCATCGATCATGGGAGCTATGCCGTTCACAGGTGTACTTGCACCCTGCGGGCGGTGTTGCTGAGCACCATCGAGTGGCCGTTCGGTGCTCATACTAGCCGTTCTCGCCCCAACCAGTACTGGTCGCGCAATTGGCGTTTGAGGACCTTGCCGTAAGCACTTTTCGGCAGCGCATCGATGAAGTCGACCGACTTTGGCTTCTTGTACGACGCGATGCGGGCCTGGCAAAATGCAATCAACTCCGCCTCATCCACTTGCGCGCCTGGCTGCAAGACCACCACGGCCTTGACGGATTCTCCCCATATCTCGTCCGGAACACCGACTACGCAGGCTTCAGATACTGCCTCATGCTGTAGCAGGATCTCTTCAATCTCACGTGGATAGATGTTGGAGCCGCCACTGATGATCAAGTCCTTTTTGCGATCCGTGATGTATAGGTAGCCGTCTTTGTCCAAATGGCCTATGTCACCCGTATGCAGCCAGCCGCCACGTAATGTCTCCGCCGTGGCTTCCGGTTGGTTCCAGTAGCCGCTCATCACCAAATCGCTTCGGACAAGGATCTCGCCAGGTAGATTTGCTTCCAATATCCTGTCGTAGTCGTCCACAACCCGTATTTGCACCGCTGGCATCTCGCGGCCGGCCGAGGCTAGCCTACGTATCTCGTTGGGGTCCCCGTCCATCTTGTGCTCCCACTTGGGCATTGCCGCGCAAGTCATAGGTGCTTCTCCCTGACCATATATTTGGTGGAAGACCGGGCCGAAGGCTTTGAGCGCCTGTTTGAGAAGTTCCACGTACATCGGTCCGCCGCCATACACGATGTTTTTCAGGCTGCTTAGATCGAAGTTTCCGCGTTGCGGGCTTTGCAATAACAGCTGCACCATCGTCGGAGCCAGAAAGCTGGACGTTACTTTGAGCTGCTGCGTCAATTCGAAGACATGGGCTGGCTCGAAACCGGCCCGCGCGGGAAACGTTTGAGCTGCGCCCACTGCAAGGTGCGCCAAGCCGACACTCGCAGTGCCATGCGCGATAGGTGCCACATGGAGCATCACATCGGTCTCGCATGCGTCGCGCAAAATGCCGATCAGGAATTGCTGCACCATTGTCACAAGGTTGCGATGCGACTCCATCGCACCCTTGGGTTTGCCGGTGGTGCCGGACGTGTAAAACAGCCACGCCAACGAACCAATCTCGATATTTACGTCTGGGACAGAACTGTCAGCCCCTTCGAGCAATGCGTCGTATGGCAGACAGTGCGAGGCGCTGGGTTCACCGATGGCGATCCAGTGTGCAACTGCTGGCAGGGTGTCACGAACCGATTCCACGGACTCGCAATGTTCGGGACTGAACACTACAAAGCGTGCCCCTGCGTCCTTGATCATGTAGGCGTGTTCCTGCGCATGCAGCTTCGGATTGAGCGGAACCGCTGCCATCCCAGCGTTCATGGCCGCAAGGTAGATTTCAAAGGCTTCGAATCTATTGGCGCTGACGATCGCGACACGGTCACCCGGTTGTCCGCGACTCAATAGTTGACGGGCGATGCGGTTCAGCCGCGCAGAGCCCTCGCGGTAGGAGATGCTGAAATCGAGACCAAGCCACAGCGGGCGGTCAGGCCAGCGTTGCGCAGAGCGATGGACAAAATGGGCGACATGCATGATGCGCTCTCAAGGCGCTTTTGGTGCGGAAGGAAACGCGGGCGATCGTTTATCGACGAAGGCATGCAAACCTTCGCTGGCATCTGGTTCCATGAAATTCAGGCCTTCGTATGCCACAGACAAGTCGAAGATGGGAGCAGCCTGACGCACCCAGTGGTTCAGGCAGCGTTTGGTCCACCGGATGGCGCGCTGCGGGCCCAAAGCCAACTGGTCCGCCAACTCGAATGCGCGTGCCATGAGTTTTGGCCCCGGCATACATTCAGACACGAGGCCAATTCTTTCCGCTTCTTTGCCATCAAGCTGATTGGCGGTAAGCAGGTAGAGCTTGGCTTTGGGGAGACCACAGAAAAGCGGCCACAGCATCAGGGCGTGGTCGCCCGCGGCGACTCCTATCTTTGCATGTGCGTCGGTTATCTTGGCGTCTTCATCGATCAGGCTGATGTCGGCGGTCAGCGCCAGCGCGAGCCCGGCACCAGCAGCTGGACCATTGATGGCGGAGATGATTACCTTGTCCAGATGGACCATGTTGTAGACGATATTGAGCGCGTTTTCCCCCATTGCGATAATTGGCTCCGGATGACCCAACTTGGCTAGATCGCCGTTTAAATCACCCCCGGCGCAAAATGCCCGACCGGCACCCGTGATGACAATCACCCGCGTTGTCGCGTCGTGTTTCACCGTGTTCCAAACTTCGGCGAACTCGAGCAACATACGGTCGTTGGCCGCGTTGAGCTTTTCTGGCCGGTTGATGGTTACCACCAGCACGCCGTTTGGACGGCGTGCAAATAACAAGAACTGGTAGTCCTCGTACGTCAGGATCATTGCAATTCCCCAGCCCGTGTCATTTCATTGGTGAACTGCATGATCGACTTGTCCAACGCATCAACCAATTCGTCGGCCTGCGCCTGGTTGATGATCAATGGCGGTGCAATTAGTGACCACTCGCCGTACCGGCCGCTATTCTGCCGGCGTGAGTAGAGCATGACTCCGTGCTGAAGTCCGATCTGACGGATACGGTCGCTCGCGAAAATCTGCGCTGAAAAAGGTTCTTTGGTCTCTCGATTTCGTACATACTCAATGGCCAAGAGCAGGCCTTTGCCACGTACGTCACCCACGACGGGCCAGCGCATTTTCATGGCTTCGAGTCGTTCTCGGAGATATGCACCGACCTGCAAAGCATTGCCAAGCAAGCCACGCTCCACCGTTTCATCCAATACAGCACAAGCACCAGCGCACGAAATTGGATTCGCTCCGTAAGTGTGTGACAGGTTGAATCCGGTCAGGTCTGCCAAGTGGTCCACCATTTTGGCCGGAGCCAGAACCGCACCCATTGGGGTGTACCCGGCACCCAGGCCCTTGGCGGTAACCACTACGTCGGGTTTGCAGCCTTCGATCTGATGCGCGGCCAGAAACGTGCCTACCCGACATGCGGACAACACCTCGTCGAAAACCACATACACGCCATATTTGTCGCAGACTTGTCGTACAAGTCTGAAGAAGTCGGGGTCTGGAACATTGGCACCCGTCGATTGCCCACCTACGGGCTCGACAATGAAGGCAAGCACATTTTCCGCACCTAAGTCGCGGATAGCAGATTCGATCTTCTCGGCGCTGAACAAGGCGCCGTCGCGGGACGAGCCGCCTCCAGGCGGTCGATACGACAATGGTGCTGGAATCTTGGTGGAAAAATGCGCCATGTCGCCCCACACTGCGGCGGAGTCTTCGTCGCCCGTCCACCCGATGGTGGCGAGCGTGCCCCCGTGGTAGGAGGGCGTCAAGGAAATAACCTTGGTTCTCGTTTTCTGGCCGGTGGCGAAGGCGTACTGCCGCAAAAACTTGACACCCATTTCGATCGCTTCGGAACCGCCGGAAGACAGATGTACGCGCTCCAGACCGGGGCCCGCCAACCGGGCGATCTTCTCCGTCAGCGCCATGTTGGGCAGATGGCGAGTTGTCCGCACATAAGAGAAGCTGTGTTGCATACCCTGCGCATGCATAGCGTCGAGTACACGCTTGTTGCCTTGGCCAAGTTGCGCGGTCATGGCCCCGGAGATGGCGTCCAGGTACCGATTACCGCGTTCATCGAAGATGTAGATATCCTCCCCGCGCACGATCGTCGGCAATCCGACCGTGTTCCTGCTGCTGTTGAACAAGTCTTGGGGACCGCCCAGGAGCGGTCGTGTCAGGGCTGGACCTTGCGCGAGCGCCTTCATTTTGCCGCCCGGGCTTTTCGCCTGACGCAGGCCTTGGCAGCCACGCAGCAAAGTTCAAACATCAGGTTTGCTGCGTTGAGCGCCGTCACACCCTGCTGATCCAGTGCCGGAGCAATCTCGCATACATCCGCGCCGATGATGTCGAGGTCACCCAGACTGCGGATGAGCATTTGCGCGTCGCGCATTGACAGTCCCCCGGGCTCAGGCGAACCCGTGCCGGGACAAAAGCTACTGTCGAGCGCGTCAATATCAAAGGTCACGTAGACCGGGCCTTCACCAATCACACGGTGGATTTCTTCAATCACTTTGGCACGGCCCAAAGTTTCGTATTCGTCGTAGTCGATCAGGCGCAAGCCGTGCTTTTTGTTGAAGTCACGGTCGTCGAGTGCGAAGCGCGTCCCCCGAATGCCGATCGAAATTGTGCGGGCGGGATCTATGATCGCCTCCTCGACACCTCGACTGATTAGAGTGCCGTGGTTATATCGGTCACCGTAAATGGCGTGGTATGTGTCGGGGTGCGCATCGAAATGCACCAGTCCTACAGGACCGTTGCGCGCAGTTCCCTTCATGGCCGGGTAGGCCGCTCCATGGTCGCCTCCACAGGAGATGGGCACGACTCCCATATTAGCCAGGCGCTCGAAGTAGTCTGCAATGGCCCAAACGCTTGCTTTTGGGTCCAATGGGTTGAACGGAGCATCACCGACGTCACCGACATTGCAAATGTCAAATGGCGAATCTGCGCCGTCAGCATTGAACCGGCGAATAAGACGCGACATGTCGCGCACTTGACTCGGCCCATGCCGTGTGCCGCCTCGGTTCGCTGCAAAGTCGAACGGCACTCCAACAAACGCGATATCCAGCCCTTCAGCGTTGGGTTGAAAAGGAGCCCGCATGAAGGTCGCGAGACCGGAAAAGCGCGGAACCTGAAATGAGTCTACTGGTTGGATGGTCGAACTGCGTTCGGAACTTAGTGCCATGGGTTTCTCCTGATGTGCCAAGGAGTTTAGGTCTGCATTCCATCGGGCACCATCACGATTTGCCGTCAATTGGTTCGCGTTTTACGAAAATGGCCAACCTATAGGGGGAGGGCCAGTGGGTCCGGCGCTTCGTGGCCGAGCGTGGGGCAAGGCCAAATTCCACTATTCAGCGTGCACAGCAATCAGGCAGGCTCGCAAGCGCGATACCAGTTTAATGTGGGGTCCACTGTCGCGGGTCGCCACATTCACCGGTATGACGCGCCGGGTCAAATCAGGACGAATGGCCCGCAGGCGGCCTTGCGCGACCAACGGCTTGACAAGGTGGGCAGGCAAATATCCGACATCGCGTCCAGAGAGCACCAAGGCAAGCTGTGCCTGCGCCCCCAGTCCGACGTCACCAAGCCGAAACCCATGGGTGATGCGTGCGAGATCCTTAAGTTCGAGATGCCCGCGGCTCGAATACGGCTGTTCCGCTATTTGGGCCTCGGTGATTTGGCCGTCGGGCAAACCGAACAACGGATGACCGGTAGCGCAGTACAGCAGTACCGTTTCATCGAACAGACGCTGAAGGCAGACATCGCGTGCCCTGGCGTCCGAAGCACTGATACCAAGTTGGGCGGATCCATCGGCCACATGGCTCAGTGTCTGATAGCCAACCATAACCTCGACCCGAAAACGAACGCGTCGGCCGACTTCAACCGTAAACTGCCGCAGCGCTTCCGGCAACCGGCATGCAGGATTGCTGATGACCTCGTCTTCAACAGCAATGATCAACTCACCCGAAACCTCGTCGCCAATATCACCTAAGTGTGACCGAAAACTATCGATGGCAGAAAAAAGCTGTTGTGCGGCCTTATAGACCTCCTGACCCTCAGGCATGAGTTTGAACCCCCCTGGTCCGCGCTTGCATAACGTGAACCCCAGGCGAATCTCAAGCGTCTTCAAATGTTCGCTCATGACGGACTGCGAGATGTTGAGTGTCGATTGGGCCGCTGCAAAGCCGCCACGATCAGCAATCTCAACAAAGCTGCGCAGAAGCTTGAGGTCAAGATCGGAAACTTGTCTTAGTTTTGACATGGGTGAGGTGAAAAAACTTTATGGTCCGTGATGACGATCGGACCTTTTGAGCTCTAGAGGGGAGAACATATGAATTCAGCGGGCATTTACCCCGAACAATACGACAAATATTGCGGACACGGCACCTCAACAAAAGAAAGACATTCCGAACAAATAATTTCCAGTTTGACGCTTACCTGGAATCCAGCCACTTTCTGCGCCGCACCATTCATTGGACCATCGTAGTGATCTGCTTTAAGGTGAGGTAACTATCAAGGCCCCATACCCCCAGTTCACTTCCAATGCCACTCTGCTTCCTGCCACCCCATGGAGCATTGATGGGTATTGGCTGCGAGCAGTTCAGCCATACAACGCCTGCATTGAGCCTTCGTGCGACTCGGTCGCAGCGTTCCAAGTTGCGCGACATCACGGCCGCCGCCAATCCGAATCGCGTGTCGTTGGCAAGTGCAATAGCTTGGGCTTCCGTTTCGAATTTACGCACGCACAGGACAGGACCAAAAATTTCCTCTATCCAAAGCGGATTGTCATCTGTCAAAGGCGCAACCACCGTAGGCTCATAGAAAAAGCCTGGGCCTGTGCGCGGCGGCCTTTGCCCTCCCGTCAATAGGACAATATTGTCTCTATTGCTTTGGACCATTTCTTCAACCCGCGACAGCTGAAGCGCGCTAACCAGAGGACCCATTTGGCTTAAGGGGTCGGTACCTGGCCCCAGTTTCAACTGTTGTGCTGCACGAACAAGGACATCGACGAACTCGTCATAGATCGATGCCTCGATCAACAGCCGAGAGGTCGCTGAGCATATCTGCCCTGCATTCGAAAAGCCGCCAATCAGCGCCCAACGTACCGCGTCCGTCAGGTCTGCGTCTGCAAAGACGATCATGGGGCTCTTGCCGCCCAGTTCCAAAGTGGTAGGTCTCAAGGAGCCCGCCGTTTGACGTACGATCTCGGCCCCGGTCCGTTCACTCCCGGTGAACGAAACCTTTCCGACTCCACTATGTGCAACAAGATACCGCCCGCATGAGGGGCCATCGCCCGTCAACAGGTTAAAAACCCCAGGGGGAAGACCGACCTGCTCGGTCACCTGCGCTAGTGCCATGGCGGTCAGCGGCGTCAGCTCAGACGGCTTCAGTACTACGGTACAACCTGCGGCAAGTGCGGGGGCCACTTTCCAGCATGCCAGCAACAAAGGATAGTTCCAGGGAACGACCAAGGCCGCGACGCCGAGAGGCTCCCGACGAATCCTGGTCGTCAAACCTTCGATTCGTTGAGGCAATCTGGACTCCTGGTGTGAATCGAAACCGTCTGCAAGCTCGGCATAGTATTCGAAGCATGCAACGCAATCGGCCACATCCGCCCGCGCCTCTGACATTGGTTTGCCAACGTTCCGAGATTCCATTTCCGCCAACTGTTCAGACCGCTTCTGCAAGATGGCTCCAATTTCACGAAGCATTGTGCCGCGCTGGCGCCCGGGCCAGTTCGACCACTCTGCCTCGAAAGCCCTGCGTGCCACATCGACAGCGTTGTCAACATCTGCCATTCCGGCCATTCCGATTTGTTGAATCTCACGCTCTGTGCAGGGATTCACGACACGCAATGCAGCAGTGACATCGATGGGAGAGTGCCATTGGCCTCCCGTGAAAAGAGTTTGATACATAAAACCTCAAGCAAATTCTGGCCAATCTTCACGGCTGGATTCGAATCGTAGTTTGGAGAAGTTGAACAGTCCATAGGCGAATGAGGAATCTAGATTCGGCGTCAAGCACGGTTTCGCAATGGGCCGCCCTCATTTGCCTTGAGCACCGTATTCGGTCGCGTGCAGAACTTTGGTTCGCAATCGGCCTATTTAGGTCGGCAAGCAAGATGCCTATCATCGGACATTGGAAGATGCCAGAAAATGGGTACGCTCTGACTGGAAACCATGTCGCGGAATCGCATTCCAATAACTTCAAAGGGTTACCATGACCATTGCTACAAAATCGGACGGCTTGTCAACTATTGAGGCCTCAGATACACCGAGATCTCTCCGGGTCGGCGAGAGCGTCATGTTTGAGCTGAAGAAGTTTGGTGTCAAGCATGTCTTTGGGATGCCTGGGACACATTCGCTGGAGCTCTATCGCGCAATCGAGGAAAGCGGCATACATCATGTGACAGTCAGGCACGAGCAAGGTGCCGCCTACATGGCGGATGGGTATGCTCGAGTGTCCGGCCAACCGGGAGTGTGCCTGGTGATCGGCGGACCCGGTGTCACGAACGCATGCACGGCCATCGCGGAAGCTTTCACCGATTCAATTCCGGTCCTGATGCTCTCCAATGCCATTGATTCTGCTCACATCGGCATGGGTCGAAATATGGTGCATGAATTAAGCGACCAACGCGCGACTACTGCTCCATTTACAACCGCGAGTGTTATGGCGACTACCCCGGAACAGGTACGTGCGTCCATCGCGCAGGCATTCGGGCTCTTCGCCAGTATCCGTCCACGACCGTTTCACTTGTCAATCCCGATTGATGTATTGAAGTCCCCAGCTATCGCCGCATTAGATCGAGCAGTGATGCCGGAGCGACCAACAGCGGCACCCGGTGCCGTTAAACGCGCAGCGGAGATGCTTCGCAACGCGAAGCGACCAGTTATCCTTGCCGGAGGAGGCTCGGTTGATGCGTACGTTGAACTACGCGCGTTGGTCGAACTGCTCAGGATCCCGGTGGTCATGACGACCGCCGGCAAAGGCGTGTTACCAGAAGACCACGAACTGTCCCTCGGTTCCGCCTTGATTACCAAGAGTGTTCTTCGCATGCTTTGCGATGCGGATGTCGTGCTTGCCGTAGGTACGGAGATTGGCGAAGCAGATCTCTTCGAGACCGCCGACATGGAGGCCGATCAATCGACGGATGCCATACGCGTAACGGACGGTGTCTTGCCACTGACCGGGAAACTGATTCGAATAGACATTGACCCGATGGCAATGACGGATGGCAGGTATCGACCAGATATGCCATTGCTGGGGGACGCTCGTGCCACACTGAGCATGCTGTTGGACGTGGTCAATTCAGCGCATGGAAATGCGCTGGGACCGAGATCGGCTTCCACGTGGGACTCTGGTGAAATCCTTTCCCTACGGCGCGCCGTGCGAGGCAATTTGAGTACTTTGCAGCGCAGGCATATCGCGGTGTTGGACGAGGTTGCAAAGGCCATGCCGAGAGACGCGTTCATGGTCGGAGATATGGCCCAGATCAACACCACCTGCCAATCCCATTTTGCTACGTTTGTTCCAAGGTCGATGTTAATGCCCTTGGGGTTCAGTACCCTTGGTTACGCCCTTCCCGCAGCTATCGGAGCCAAGCTTGCCTGCCCATCGCGGGCTGGCATTGCAGTCGTTGGAGATGGGGGCCTTATGTTCACCTTGTCCGAGCTTGCTACTGCGATTGAGCTCAAACTCTCACTACCAATACTACTTTGGAATAACGGCAGCCTTGGCGAGATCAGGGATTACATGCGGGCCCGCCAAATTCCAGAGATTGGTGTTTTCCCGCACAACCCGGACTTTATTGCGCTTGCGCAGGCCTTCGGATGTACTGGAATCTCTATCAATAGTCTGGGCGAAATTGCGCCAGTGATCACCGAGGCGCTACGCCGGGCCGGTCCCACATTGATTGAAATCCGGGAGGATGCGCCCTTCCTGAGCGACCTTTGA
>Ga0163144_10020009_pt1 | contig 13420 bp, 8 predicted proteins | sample OliLak19BULKMAT1_FD_123175 | JGI IMG/M metagenome (GOLD analysis project Ga0163144, IMG submission 123175) | Freshwater microbial mat bacterial communities from Lake Vanda, McMurdo Dry Valleys, Antarctica - Oligotrophic Lake LV.19.BULKMAT1 | ecosystem: Environmental > Aquatic > Freshwater > Lake... | reverse complement strand
GTAGTTGGCGAAGTTGCCGACCGCGCCCACGTGGTACGGGTCCACCATGTCGGCGGTGGCCTGCGCGATGAGCACGCCGCCCTTCAGATCCAGCCATGGGCGCGGCCGCACGACGAAGCGCGGGTTCAGGTACGTGGCGCCGAACACCCCGCCGCGCGACGGCAAGAAGTCGAGGCCGGGGGTGGCCCGGTTCACCACGCCCGGGTCCTGCGCGATGGTCGCGGCGCGGGCCGTCTTCCAGGCGAGGACGTGGTCGAACAGCACCAGACCGACGTTGTGGTTCGGGTCCATCGTGAAGCGCCGCGTCACCCCGTCCGTCGGGTTGGCGTCGCCCGAGGCGTAGCCCCACTCGAGCTCGGCGACGAAGTCGCCCCAGCGCGTCGTCCCGTCGCGCGCCTCGCGCACGATCCCGATCGTCGCGGCCCCACCGAACGACCGGATCTGCTCGGGCTGGGCCGGTCGCGTCACCTGGGTGTCGTTGCGGTAATTGCCGCGCAGGTACGTCGTCGAGCCGAACACCATGGCCGCTTCGAGCTGGCCGTAAAACCACGCGTGCGCCCCCGGGACCGGGCGGTTGAACTTGCCCGTGAGATCGAACGAGCCGACCTCCAGCTTCTCGGTGAACGGCGTGAGCACCCCCAGCGCGTCGCGCTCCTGGTGGCGGTACACGCCGTACACGCCGAGCTCGAATTGTTTGGTGCGGTACGCGATGGCGCCGACGCCCTGGAACGCCCGATCGCCGTTGCGCGGGTGGCCCTGCACGTCGTCGCCGAGCAGGTCCGCCGTGTTGTCCTCGAACACCAGATCGGCCGCGACGGCGACGGTGAGCGGCGTGCCTTTGCCGAGCACCGGCACCGCGTAGAGGATGCGCTCGACGAGCGAGCCGCGCTGGTAGTCGCCGAACATCGCCTGGTGATCGCCGTCGTTGGCGAGGAGGCCCATGCCCCAGTGCGAGGCCTGCTGCCCGACCCGGAACAGCCCGACCGGCGACGCCCACTCGACGTAGAGCTGGCGCGGGTGGACCTCGATCCAGTTGGGCTCGCGCCACGAGTCGCGGACCTGATCGACGTGCTCGGTGGTGTCGCCCGCGACCATGCCGCGCGGCACGTCGATCTGCGCCACGATCGCGATGGTGTCGCGGATCTGCAGGCGCGGGGTGAGCCGGAGCCAGTGGTAGAGGTACTGGTTCTGACCGAGCTTTGTCGCGCTCTTCTGGGTGAGCGGCGGCTCCAGGCGGAGGTCGCTCGCGACGCGGTAGCGCAGCTCGTACTCGCCGCGGATGCTGAACGAGATCTTGTCCGGGGCGGGCTGCGGCGTCGCGCGGCGGCCGGTGTCGAGGACCAGCTTCTCGTCGAACTCGGGCTCCGCTTCCGCAGCTTTTTCAGGCGTTTTTGCCGGCGATGCCGCGCCCAGCAGCGCCTCGGGCGCCGGCGCCGGTGCGGCCAACTGCGCTTCCGTGGCCGGCGGCGCCCGGCCGTCGTCCGCGCGCGCGACGGCCGGCGCGGCGAGGGCGACGGACAGAGCGGCGATGGCAACGGCCGCGGAGGAACGCATCGTCGGAAGCTCCTTGCACACGAGGCTCTGGCGCGCCGGCGCACGTGCTCCCGGCGGGCGCGCAGGATAGGCGAATGGCCCCGCGGAACAATCGACTTTTGCGCTAGGCTCCGCCGGCCGTGACCGTTGCCGAAGCTTCACCGATCCTCGTCGGCCGCCCGCTTTCTCTCGAAGATCTCGAGGACGTCGCCCGCGGCAGCCGCCCCGTCGCGCTCTGCCCGGAGGCGCGCGAGCGCGTCGCCGCATCGCGCCGCGCGATCGACGCCATCGCCGAGGCCGGCGACAGGGCACCCGCGGTCTACGGCGTGAACACCGGCTTCGGCGCGCTCGCCGAGAAGCGCATCAGCGAGCGCAACATCCTCGCGCTCCAGGTCAACCTGGTGTGCAGCCACGCCGCGGGCGTCGGCCCCGATCTGCCCGATCCCGAGGCTCGCGCGATGATCCTGCTGCGCGCCCAGGTCGTCGCGCTCGGCTACTCCGGCGTCCGCGTCGAGGTCGTCGAGGCCCTCCTCGGCATGCTCAACCAGGGCGTCGTCCCGCGCATCCCGGCCCAGGGCTCGGTCGGCGCCTCGGGCGATCTCGCGCCCCTCGCGCACCTCGCGCTGGCCCTCATCGGCGAGGGCGAAGCGCGCTTCGGCGGTGAGCGCATGCTCGCCGGCGAAGCGCTCGCCCGCGCCGGCCTCGCGCCGCTCACCCTGCTCGCCAAGGAGGGCCTCTCGCTCATCAACGGCACGCAGCTCATGACCGCGCTCGGGGCGCTCTCGCTGTGCGACGGCGCCCGCCTGGCGACCGCGGCGGACATCGCCGGCGCCATGAGCCTCGAGGCCCTCATGGGCTCCAAGAAGCCGTTCGACGATCGTCTGATGGCGGTGCGCCCTCACCCCGGCCAGAAGCGCGTCGCCGACAACCTGCGGAAGCTGCTCGCCGCGAGCGAGATCATGGACAGCCACGCCAACTGCGGTCGCGTGCAGGACGCGTACTCGCTCCGCTGCATGCCGCAGGTCCACGGCGCGAGCCGCGACGCGCTCCAGTGGGCGCGCGACGTCCTCGTCCGCGAGGCCAACAGCGTGACTGACAACCCGACCGTCCTGCTCAACCCCGACGGCAGCACGGACCTCGTTTCGGGCGGCAACTTCCACGGCCAGCCGGTCGCGATCGCCCTCGATCTCGCGGCCATCTCGCTCGCCGAGCTGGCCAACATCAGCGAGCGCCGCATCGAGCAGATGGTGAACCCCGCGCTCTCCAACGGCCTGACGCCGTTCCTCGCGCCGCAGAGCGGCCTTCACTCCGGCTTCATGATCGCACAGGTCACCGCGGCCGCGCTGGTCTCCGAGAACAAGATCCACTGCCACCCCGCCAGCGTCGACTCGATCCCGACCAGCGCCGCGCGCGAGGATCACGTCAGCATGGGCAGCATCGCCTCGCGCAAGCTGGCGGTCGTCGTCGAGAACGTCGCCAACGTCATCGCCATCGAGCTCATGGTCGCGGCGCAGGGCGTCGATCAGCGCCGCCCGCTGCGGCCCTCGTCCGCGGTCGCCGCGGCGCACGCGGCCCTGCGCAGCAAGGTCCCCACGCTCACCGAAGACCGCCCGCTCTACGAGGACATCGCCCGCGCGAGGGAGCTGATCCTGAGCGGCGAGCTCGAGCGCGCCGTCCGCGCCGCGGTCGGTCCGTTCGACTGACAGCCTCAAAGCGAGAATTTGAGTCGCGGAACGACCGGCGCTTCGGCCGCGCGGTCAATCGCGTGAGTGGTCACTCAACCACTCGCGGCACCGCTTCAACCTCACGCGCCGTCGTGATCTTCCGCCGCGCGACGCCCGCCGATTCAGTCTCGGCGCGCGGCCGTGATCTCGTGCGGCCCGCCGCCCCCGCCTCAGCGCGGCGTCGTGATCTTCCGCCGCGCGAGCAAGAACGCCCGATCGTCCTCGGGGAGCTGATCGCCGCGGAAGGCGTCGAGCATCACGTTGAGCCGATCGGCGAGCTCGGTCATGTGCGCGCCGGTCGACATCGCGCAGATCTTCCCGAAGCCGCTCGCGAACTCGTCCACGCCGAGGAGCTCCTTGTTGGCGTTCTTCAGCTCGCTCAGGCCGTCGGTGTAGAGCACGCAGACCTCGCCCGGCATCAGCACCGTGCGCTCCGACATGAGCGGCATCTCCACCATCCCGAGCGCCGGGTTCACCGCGGTCTGCAGGTAGCGGATCTTGCCGTCGGGCGTGCCGATGATCCCGGGCGGGTGCCCCGCGTTCACGCACTCGAGCTCGCCGGTCGCCAGATCGAGCGCGGCGCACACCATGGTCACGAACGAGTGCATCGGCAGGTACGAGCACAGGTGCTTGTTGAGGCGCTGCACCAGATCGACCAGCGGTCGCCCGTTGTCGACCGTGGCGCGCACCATCGTGTGGAGGCTCGACGAGATCAGCGCGGCCTGGAGACCCTTGCCGCAAACGTCGGCGACGCTCATCAGGATGCGCCCGTCGGGCATCGGCATGATGTCGGCGTAATCGCCGCCGACCCACTTGCACGGCTCGAACCCGATCGCGACGTTGAGCCCCGGAAAATCGAGCTGCGTCGGCACCAGCCCGCGCTGGATCTGCCGCGCCGTCTCCAGCTCTCGCTCGATCGCCGCGTGCGCCTGCGCGTGCCGGCGCGCCTCCCACGCCGACTCCGAGTGCTGGAAAGCCTCTGCCAGCAGCGCGAACAAGCTCAGCCACTCGACGCTCCCGCACTCGGGCGGCAAGGTCACGTAGAGCGCGTCGATCGCGTCGTCCTCGCGCCGCAGCGGGCACGCCACCACCCACAGCGCGCGGATGTCGCGCGAGATCGTGAGATCCACGTTGCTCTGCCGGCTGCCGTCGCCCGTCGCCAGGTTGCCCGCGAGCACCGGCTCGCCGGTGTCCCGCAGCGTCGTCAGCACGCGCCGCGAAATGTACGGCTCGTCGCGATCGTCTTTCTTCGGCCTCTGCGGCCCCGCGAGCACGGTGAGCCCCGACGTCCCGCGCACCCGGATGACCATCGCCATGGTGGCGCGGAACTCGGGCTTGATCGCCAGCTCGCACAGCGCGTTGAGCCGCTCGCCGTGGTCCTCCAGGTGGAGCAGCCGCCGCCCGAAGTCCATCACCGTGAACAGGTGGTTCGCCGCGATCCGCGGCGGCTCGAAGTCCCACAACGTCCGCAGCGCGGTCGGGCTGTCCTCGCGCACGATCAGCTCGCGCGTGCTCACCGCGCCGCGCCGCGTGGTCGGCGTCTCGACGGTGAAGAGGATGGTGAAATCGCCGATCGAGATGAAGTCGCCCGGCTGGAGCACCCGCTCGGTGATGTCCTCGCCGTTCAGCAGGGTGCCGTTGGTGCTCCCGAGATCGCGGATCCACCAGCGCCCGAACGGATCGCAGAACACCTCGGCGTGGCGGCGCGACACCGTGTGGTGATCGAGCGTGAGCTTGAGGTCGGGCGAGCGGCCCAGCACGACGTGCGACTCGTCGAGCTGGTGCCGGATGGCCGGGCCGTTGCCCATGCGAATTTCGAGGAACGCCTTCGGCGGAGAGCTTCCGGGTGCGCTGCTGGCCGGCTCGGTCATGCGCATGGCGAAGGGCCCTCGAAATGCATTGGGCGCACCTTCATGGGACGACGATGGTGTCGCCCGACACGATGGCGAGGTCCTGCTCCAGGAAGGTCCCCTCGCCCAGCGCCTTCGCGTTCACCGGGATCCGCCGGATGTTTCCCGCGCCGTCGGCCCGCAGGATCACCGTGCGCTCCGGCGTGCCGAAGCGGGTCGAACCGCCCGCCATGATGATGGCCTCGGACACCGTGACGAAGTACTTCGCGGCGAGCGGCCCGGGTCGCGTCACGTTCCCCGACACCACGAAGCGGTAGCTGTTGATCTGCCGCACCTCCACGGTGACGACGGCGCTCTCGTCCTTCACGAACGCCGCGAGCTTCTGACGGATCTCGCTCACCACGCGGGTCGGCGTCTTGTTCGTGACCTTCAGCTCGCCGATGAGCGGCAGCGTGATGGTGCCGTCGGGCCGCACCGTCGTGTCCTGCGACAGGTCCGGCATCTTCCACACTGTGACCCGAAGCTCGTCCGAGACGCCGATCACGTACTCGTGCTTGCGCGGATCATATTCCTTCGCGAACGGGTAGTTGGTCGACGGCAGCTCGCCGCCGCACGCGGACACAACGGGGACCAGGCAGCCGAGGAAAACGAAGGAGAGGCGGCGGAACAAGCGCATACGAGCCGAGGGGGGAGGAGCCTCCGGGTATCGTAGCGCAACGGCGGACCCTCATGGGCGAGTTGTCGCACCAAAAATCTCCCCCTGCGATTTTTCGCAGCGCACGCTCCTCCTGGCCGCGCAGCTACGCTCGCAGCGCTCGTCGGAGGGCGCTCACTCGCGTGCGTCACCACCGCTCGCCAACGACGTCCCGGAGCCGCTGCGCTCACCAACACACCGAGTCGACGCTTCGAGACGCAGACAAACGCGCGCCGGTTGCGGCGCTGATGCGATGATGCGATGATGCAACGCCAATGGCCGAGGCATGGCACACCCACGCGATCTGCGACGACCACTGTGTAGCCTCCGTCCAGAACGTCGGCATTCTGATCTGGAGACGCGACGCGACCCGCGCCGGCGTCGAAGATGCCTTTCGCCTCTACACCGAGCTCTCGCGCACTCATCCCAACGGACTGGGCTGGCTAATACTGGTGCAGCGGACTTCAAATCCCCCCGAAGGCGAAGTTCGAAAGCTGCTTGGGGACGTCATGCGCCGCACCGTCGCAATCAAGGCCTTCGCCTCCGTTCACGAGGGGCACGGCTTCCAGGCAGCCTCTTTCAGGGCCGTGTCCACGGGGTTCACCGTCTCCACCCGCATGTCCTATCCGCGCCGCATCTTCGCCACCTCCGAAGAGGCCGCCCGCTGGCTCGCGATCGAGCTCGCCCAGCGAAACGCCGGCCCCGTCACGGCCGATCAGATCCTCTCCGCCCTGGGCGACATCCGCTCCCAGATCCAGCTCCCGCCGAGCAGCGCCTCTGTCCGTCCCCCCCGCTGACTGTCCCCAGCAGTCGACCGACTGCTTTGCCGACTCCCGCGCTCGGTACGCCGAAGCAGCGGTTGGCGCTCACGATGCAACGCTGACAGGCGCTGTCGTGCGGCTCATTAATCTCATTACCCGTCCCGGACGACGCTCTCGAGAACACACGAGGCGGAGGCGGTCGGTGAAATCTTCGTGACGCTCAGGCCTGCCTCATCGAACAGAGCTCTGAGCTCCGCGGCCGTGCGTTCTCGACCTTCCCCGAAGAGCACCATCATCTGCAGATCGAACAGGGCCGGGAAAGCGCCCGTAACGTCTTCTGGAATGACCATTTCGACGGCGCAGATGCGGCTACCTGGGCGGGCAGCCTTGCGGCAATTACGAAGAATGGCGATTGCCTTCTGGTCCGGCCAATCGTGGAGGATGTTCATGAGGACATAGAGGTCCCCGCCCGCGGGCACTTCCTTGAAAAAGTCCCCGCCTGCGAAATCCAGGCGAGCCGCGACGCCCTCGGGCCTGGTGCGCGCCCTGGCCGCCTGCACGACGTCGGGTGTATCCACCAGGATGCCTCTCGTGCTCGGGTGTCGCTCGAGCGCTGCCGTCACGAACTGGCCCAGTCCCCCGCCGATGTCGACGACGGTCTGCACGCCCTCGAACGGCAGCACTGCGAGACAGGCGGCCGAGGTCTGTGCAGAGTAATCCAGCATTGCCTGCTGGAACTCGAGCCCATCGTCCGGGTGATCCTTGAAGTACTCGAACAAAGGCTTTCCGAGCACGGTCTCGGGGCCGGGCTGTCCGGTGCGCACGATGTTGGCCAGGTTCATCCACAAGAGCTGATGCCAGCGCGCCCCGGCGAACAGCAAGAGCGATCTCGAAGACTCGGGGCCGTGGCTCAAGAGCCCTCTCGCCGTCCCGTTCAACCCGAACTTACCGTCCCGTGTCGTCTCGAACACTCCAACGCTCACCAGCGCGCGGAGCAACCTCGCCACCCCGGTGGGACTGGCATTCACCGCGCTCGCAATCTCTGCCGGCGTCCTTGGGCCGTCTATCAACGCATCCGCGATGCCAAGGCGCGCCGCGGCGAGGAGGGCGTTCGACGCGAAGAAGGACACCGAGCCGACTTCGAGGAGCCGGAGGGGTGGCGGGGTGACTGCCCGCTTCAGCCGTTCCAGCCAGTTCAGCATGGTGTTCACGGCCTGAACGACGGGCACGGGAGGGAGTCGAGGTTTGGACGGAGGTATTGTGCTCATGAGGTCCGTTTACGAGCCGTCGTGAGAAGGTTATCGCCCGATGCCAGGACTTCCGCGTTCCAACCGCCCGGGGCATGCGCCGCAGAGCTCACCGGCGCGTCATGCAGTCATCGCAGCAAGACTTGAGTCAATCGCAGTCTGTCACTATAGCGGCAGGTCGTTATAGCGGCAGGTCGTTATCGCAGGATGGCCTTGTCGAACTCCCACAACATCGTCTTCAGCTCCGTGTGAAGTGGTCTCGGAATCTGCAAGAACGCCAGCGCACCATCCACGTCCGCGAGGGGGAACGCTTGATACACTTCCTTGGCGAACCAGCTCATTGCCGTGGTCACTCCGCGGGCAACCGAGGAGTCTGTACACACCGCAATGCGCGCCACGCTCGCGAACGGGGCAGTCAGCTCGTTCAGCGCCTGTCGCTGTTTCGGGCTCAATGCGCCACCGTGGGAACGCACCACGACGCGAGGCTTCATGTCAACCTTGATCTGGGAGCGCACGAAGTGGATGTACGGGGCGAAGTCCTCATCACTTGGCGCCTGCTTCCCGAACACCAAAATAAAAGTATCCCCCACCTTACCCCACACGGCGGTTTTCATGGCTCACATCCTCGTGATCTGGCCAAACGATCGACACGCTACATGAAACACAAGTGCAGCGCAAGGCCGGCGTAGGTGTCCCATTCGTTCGCTGGCCGAGTAAAATCGCCGGCTGCGCGGCACGCGCCCGGTCGCGGTCACCCGGTGGAACTGACCATTGCTCCCGGGACCCGTCCCACGACGGCGGCGTTCGCCAGGCGAGCCGCATTTCCGGCGAGCGCCGCCCCGAGGAACTCGCTTGGCGGCGTTCTGGAGATCGTCTATCAGGAACATGGATTGCCAGGCCAGCGAATTAGCACTCCGTGGATCTAGGCTTTACGAGTCTCTGAGTTCGCCCACCAACCGGAATGGACAATGAGTCAAGAAATCGTTCCTGCGATGCTCGCTCTACTGGATCAGACGATATCGCGAATCACAAAAGATAAGGAATTCGGCCCAATTTTCGATGGAACGGCGACTCGCGAAGTGTATCTCAAGTTCCTCACGCGCACTTATCACTACGTCTCCGAGACCATTCCGCAGCTTCGGGCAGGCCTGGAGGGCACCGAGAGCCGCCCCGACCAGGTGTCGAAGGAGCTCGCAGACGGCTTCGCGCACCACATCGAAGAGGAGCAGGGCCACGACCGCTGGCTCCTCGCCGACATCAAGGCCATCGGCGGGGATCCGGAGGCGGCCAAGCGAGAAGATCCCGGTCCGGCGGTCAGGGCCTACGTGGCGTGGAGTCGCTTCATGTGCGTTCACGCGCCGGTCGGCGTGAAGGGTTTCGCGTTCTTGCTCGAGAACATCTCGGCGGCGCTCGGGGTGCAGGCGGCCACCAGTCTCAAGAAACAGGCCCAAATCCCCAATATCGAGAACGCCGTCCTGTTCTTGTCGGCCCACGGCGAGCTGGATGTCGGGCACCGAGAGGAGGCGAGAGCCCAGGTGGAGAAGATCACCGACGGTCGCGACAAGGAGGCAATCCTGGCGACCGCGCAGGTGACAGCCTATCTGTATCAAAACCTCATGGCCCATTGATTCGGAATCTCGCGCCCCTACCGCAGCTCGAAGCCAACGTGAGCACGCGGCCGGCGCACGCTGCGTTCCATCCACCCTGTCACTGACACGCCAACGGCCGTCTCCGGGGTCTCCGGCTCAGATCAGCGCTCCGCCCTTTCGTTGGCGCGCTCGAACCCCCACACGCGACCGGCAATGCCCATCCCGACAGCCGCCGTGCGGCGGTGGGTGGGCGCGCCTCCATTGCGTGGTGGCCACTGAGATTTTCGCGGCGCGGGTCTGAGCGCGCATTCGGGAGACGCCTGACGGGAGATGAGAGACTTACATCCGCCGACTCCGGGCATGGCATTCGCAGCTTTGGCGGGAGGGTCAACAAACGTAAGACACTGAAACCGTGCTTGGTCTCGCCTTGCTGGTGGAAATCGCAAAATCGTAAGCCGCCCTGTTTTTCGGCGATCCGTAGGGCCCCTTTGTGAGGTAGTGTTTTTAGGTTCTACGGGGCCATGTGCCCCATTTGCGGTGGTGGGTACAACAGGGCGCCCCGAATTCCGGCCGAACGAGACCATCCAAACCGTCAGGCACGCCCAGTGTCTTCCGGGTTGGCCACGTCACCTTGGTCCGGGGCGCTGCCAGAGAGTATTCATCGTACCGTCAACCCCATCTGGAGGTTAGTGTGCGAAATTATAATACCGTCAGCCGAGCTCTACTCAGTATGTGTTCAGGCGTTGGCATTCTTCTTGGCGCAAGCCGATCGGAGGCACTCCCCAAAGCAGATATCATCGTTCACCATGCAAAGGTTTTCACGGCGAATCCCAACAAGGCCTGGGCTCAGGCGGTGGCCATCAAGGGCGGCAAGGTGATGGCCGTGGGGACGAACGTCCAGATGCTGGGCTTCATCAATCCCTGCAAGACAAAGCTCATCAATGCCGGTGGCCGAACCGTCGTCCCGGGCATCAATGACGCTCACGTCCACGCCCTGGCCACGCCAGGAGCGTTGCTCAACTACCAGAACCTCGGCTTCATCGCGCAAGGACAGGCTGGCCCAGAGCTGCCTGAAGTCCTTGGCATGATCGCCGGGGCGACTGCCAGCCTGCCGCCGGGGACCTGGCTGACGGTGCTCGTCGGAGAGGGAATCAACCAGGATGACAGCGCCACTCGCTTCGCGCTCGACACGGTCTCCCCGGACCATCCCGTGTGGCTCCAGATGTGGACGGGTCACGGCTCGTTCGTCAACTCGAAGGCGCTCGAGACACTGGGTATCGACGATGATGCGCCCGATCCCATGGGAGGCCACTTCGAGCGCGTCGAAGGGACGAACATCCTCAGCGGCTCCGTCCACGAGTACGCGGAGCACGCGCTCCGGCGGCGCTTGCTCGACACCGTCCCGGATGCCCAGCTCGTCGCGAGCTACAAGTCCTTCGCCAGTGCCGCGCTAGCCCGCGGCATCACCAGCATTCAGGACATCCCCGTGGGGCTCACGCAGGCGAGAGCGATTGCCGTTCTCGAGGCTGCCAACCTACCGCTCCGGGTGCGATCGATCTGCTTCCCGCTGAGCGCCGACGAGAGCTGCTCCGCGCAGCCGGCAGCTTCGATGGGCCACAAAATCGATGCGTCCGGGGTCAAGTGGATCACCGACGGGACCCCTGTCGAGCGCCGAGCGTTCGTCGGGACACCCTACCAGGATGCCCCGAACGAGATGGGTGAAGCGAACTTCTCGGCAGAGTCGCTGGAGGACCTCTTGCTCCCCGGGCTTGGCGGCATTGCGAAAAAGCAGCAACGCCTCTTCCACGCGGTGGGAGACGGCGCCATCGGGCGCGTCCTCGACGCCGTGGACGCCACCGGCGGGGCCGATTCCTGGTCGGGCCGTCGGGTCCGCATCGAGCATGGAGACATGCTGTTCGACGACAACTACGACCGGCTGATCGACGCCGGTATGGTCATCGTGCAGAACCCCCTGCACTTCGCCCTTCCGCACGTCTTCTCGACCCGCTTCGTCCCGAGCGTTCGGGAGAATATCCAGCCGCTCGGCTCGCTGATCCAGGCGGGGATTCCGGTGGCTTTTGGCTCGGACTCGTTCGGTGCGCCGCCGAATCCGTGGCTCGAAATCATGCTCGCGACAATGCACCCGACGCGGCCCGAAGAGGCCATCTCCGTGCAGGAGGCCGTTGTCGCCTATACGCGGACGGCAGCCTACGCCGAGTTCTCGGACGACATCAAAGGCCAGATCGCCCCGGGGTACTGGGCCGACCTGGCCATCCTGTCACAGGACCCGTTCACCGCGCCGCCGCAGGCGTTGCCGGGCACCACCAGCGTGCTGACGATGGTGCACGGTAAAGTGGAGTTCAATCCGACAGGTCTCTGACCCTTGTGGTCTCTGCGAGCGGCGCTCAGTCGCCGCTCGCAGCAGACGGCGGGCGCCCCACCGACATCTGACAGACGTGCTCCAGGAAGTCGGGCATGACTTCCGCCGAGATGATCCAGAGATAAGGCTCCGAGATCTCGTGCAGCTTGGCTGTCGTGACATAGCTCGGGTCGTCGTTCTCGCGGAAGTACAAGAACTCCTTGCGACCCCTCGCCTTGAACCACTTTCGGGCTTGATCCAGCAGCGCGCTGTGGCCCTCCACTCCGGGAGCGAGCGGAAAGATCCGCACGTTGTCGAGCAGACGGAACAGGTTCGTGCCCTTCTCTCCCGACTCGAACACCCCTGCTGCCACCGGTCGACCACGAACGCACGCAAAGTAAATAGCCCGCTCGCGCTCGAGCTGCTTGGCCCGCCACTCCGCGGTCACACTTTCCAGGCCAATCCGGTCCGCAACGAAGTCGAAGGCTTCGACGTAACAGCGCGGGTAGGTCTCCGCGAGCCGGCACGCCAGAAGTGCCTTGTCGGCGTCCGACGCCAGCCGCACCTCCAGGCCCGGGCGCCAGCCGATGGAGCGCTCCGCGCACACGGCCGACATCATGTGAACCGGGCGCGCGAGGACATGCCCGGTGTTCTCGTGGCGACGCACGAAATCAAGATGTGAGCCCACGACCCATCGCACCTGCGGCTCGACGTATCCGACGACCCAGCGAAAGTTCGGATCGCTCTGGGGGTGCTCGAAGGAGTGGCAATACACCTCGCGAAGCACGCGTCCGGAGTCGGTGGTCTTGGAGGCCTGGCCGCCCTGCCTCTTTGCCAGTTGGTGGCCCATCCAGGCGGTCTCGTACGCCTTCAGGAAGGAGATCGTTCCCTCGACCCGGTTCTCGTGCTCGTACACGGCCTGGCAGATGAGCTGCGGAACCTCCGCCGCGCGCCGCCCAACCCGGAAGAACGAGGCGCGAAACTCTTCGAAGTCGGCAGGGGTCTTGCCGGCCAGGCTGAAATAGCCCGAGGCGTCGAAGAGCTCCCACAGCGCGTCCAGCCAGTCTTCGCTGGTTTTTGTCTCCGGATACAGGTCCTTGGCAATGAGCTCGATCCATTGCCGGGCGCCATCTTCATCGCGTGCGGTCACGGTGGCGCCGCACAGCAACTGCCCTCCATCCGCGGAGCTGCTCAGAGAGCGAACCACCATGTTGACGTAGAAGCCCTCTTTTCCCTCGGCCTTCACCAGCACGTTGGGAATGAGCAGCCCCGGAAACACGATGTCCTCACGCGGGACGGTGACGAAGCTGATGCCCCCGAACGAGAAGTCGCGAACGGCGCGCTCGCTGGCGCCCGTTTCGAGCCAGTGAGGGTGGATGAAGCGAACGGTGACGCTTGAAGACGGCGAGCAGCGCCGGAAGTAACGACGGCGAACACGGCGTACGCGTGTCGGGAGCGCGGTGACAGTCTTCCCGCCCTCCGTGCGACCGGCCGGTACGTGCAAGGCGTAGACGGAGTTGTATCCCAGGACCTCGACCTCGAACGGATCGTCGCGCCACTCGCGCTGGGGCTCCACCTGGTCCCAGACGATCGACTTTGCGTCATCTGCAAGGGCGAAGCGGAGCTGCATCGGTCCGGTCGAGGTGCGAACCGTGCCCACGCC
>Ga0163144_10020008_pt1 | contig 13422 bp, 16 predicted proteins | sample OliLak19BULKMAT1_FD_123175 | JGI IMG/M metagenome (GOLD analysis project Ga0163144, IMG submission 123175) | Freshwater microbial mat bacterial communities from Lake Vanda, McMurdo Dry Valleys, Antarctica - Oligotrophic Lake LV.19.BULKMAT1 | ecosystem: Environmental > Aquatic > Freshwater >... | reverse complement strand
CGAACCGTGGATGCGCTCTGGGCTGACATCGGCGTGTTGCTCGACCGCTTCACACCCGACGAATGCACGCGCTACTTCGCGTCCTCAGGCTATGTAAAGACATAAACCAAAAACGCTCTAGCCAGCGGTTTAACAAGGAGGCCACTCGGCGCACGCGAGGCAGCAAGACTGACGCTGTTTTTCTGCTGGCGCTGTTTAGTCGCGGTCGGTGTTTGAAGCCTTCGTGCTTCAACCCTGCATAGGCCTTCCATCCGTCTGTGATAATGGTGGAACTCGGTTCACTCACATGCTTTACAAAGGCAATGAGTTGGTTGGGAGAGGCGGTTGGAATCTGGCGCAGGCGGATACGGCCAATTCCCTTCCCATCGATCTGCGCGGCGATTGCCACGAGAGCATTGCTCTCTAGGTATCGACGGCCCCTTCCAGTTTCGATGCGTCCCATACGTATTTCGTCCACTTCAACTCTGCCTCCCAGCCTGTCCAAGTCCGGCAGCACAAATGTGCGCCGTAGCTTTTGTAACCACACCCACGCCGTTCTGTAACTGCCGATGCCCAATAGTCGCTGTAGCCCCAAAGCACTGAGTCGCTGCTTCTGATCGGTCATCCACCACATGGCTCGAAACCAGTCCTGTAAGGGAAGTCGAGTTCGATGGAAAATCGTTCCAGCCGTAACCGAGGCTTGGTATCCACATCGGCGGCACATCAGAAGGCATCGTGTGGTAGTCCAACTGCCGCTGGTCGTGCACTGGGGACAACAGAACCCGGCGGGCCACCGGAGCCGAGCCAGGTAAGCGCGGCAGGCGCTTTCTGTGGCAAAACGCTGCTCGAACTTGGCGAGAGTTCGCATATAGTCCTCCACGGCGTGACTCCAGTATGCCTAGGGCGTACTGGAGTGAAGTGTATAGGCTCGTGGCGAACAAAGTTATATAAACATCTATTGAAAATCAAGGGCTCTGTGGTGTCTTCCATGCGTGGTACTCTCGAGAGCTGCATACGTGAAGACCGCGGGGTCTTGCCGATCAGGTGCTCCGCTTTTTCTGGGGCCTCAGCTCGCTTATCTATTCGGATTTGGGCAGAGTGAAACTTCTTTAATCAATCGAGCGGCTTCTGATCTCGATAACGAAGATATCGGCCTCCCAGGTTTGGGTTGGTGAGGATCACGGACTCCGTCCCGCTTTGCTGAAAGAACCATTGAATCGTGCGATTGCAATCTACCCAGGACTTTTTCTGCATGCACATGGAGCTCAGTGTACGTGATCGTCTGGTGGCGGGCGGAGTTCTTTTTCTCGGTTGAGTTGTTCGATTTGTCGCATCAATTCTGCGATATCTGACCATCCCGACCCATCCACCGCAGGGATCCAACGAGCCCGCAAATAACCGTAGCGGTCAATCAGGAACTCCATATGCTTTGGTGTGGTTCCTTCGCCAGCTAGATCCGGGTTGCTGAGAGTCCTACGAAACAGGGCGTAGCTGCGCACAATCTCCGGTGCACCTTGCGTCGCCAACGGGAATGGTATGTTTGCCGTGATTGCTGCCACCTCTTGCGGGTCCGGGTCATTCACAGGCGCCGCCAGCACCACTGTATTGCTGTCGCGTAAGGTGGCATAAGCCGACCGCAACTGATCCAGCCTCGCACGCGACTCCGGCCATGAAAATAGAACCAGTAGAATCGCTTTTTGCCGACGGAAGTCCTTTAAGGTGCCGCTCGTCCCGTCATGCGCGGAATACGAGAAGTTCTGCGGGGCCATGTAAGGTTGATTGGGGGCCACGTAGGGGTTGATGAGGCGTGCCTGATAGCCACGGGAGATGGCATGGAGAAAATTGACGACATCCCAACGATCTTCTTCCGAGAGTTTGTCGGCAAACGCCGGCATACCCGTACCGGGAATGCCGTGGGTCAGCCAGTGAAAGAAATCGCCTGCGGTATGCTTGGCGGTATGCGGCTCCGTAAGCAGATCCACCGGCGGGATCGCGAAGGTTTTGGCCAAAATGCCATTGCCCTTGGCTTGGGGTCCGTGGCAGAGCACGCAATTCGAGGCAAATATGGTCGCACCATTGGTAACAGAAATGGTATCGAACGGGACCGGCGTCTTACGGTAGGTTTCCGGAAAAGCCTGAGTGGCAAGGGGAGGCAGCGCCGCAACCAGCGCACAGACTGCCAGTACGGCTGGGGTGGCAATACGCCACTTCGTCTCCCAGTGCTTGGACCGACCGAGGGCAACCGTCCACGCTGCTAGGATCAGCAGTACGATCCCGATCCCTAAGCCGAACATCACGCCCAACCCGCCCCAGGTGGCGTCGATGGAGAATCGGAATGGATAGGGCCAGTCTTCAATGACGGTATGCTTTCCCGGTATGGCGTTCGACAATAGTGTCGCTGCCAACACCAGCGCTGACGCGAGCAGGACTTCGAGCGTGACCCATTTCCGAAGCTTTCGCCCACTAGCCTCGGCCACGTCCTGAGCCTGGCTGAGTCTCGGTAGCCAGACGAGGCGTGCGCGCGCGGCGATCACCAGAATCACCGAGAGCAGTGCGAGCTTGGTATTCAGAAGCCAGCCCCAGCTTGTTGCGACCAATGAGGCATAGCTCGTGTCTACCATGCGATCGGTCACGATGATGCCCGTGACCACGACGGCGATCATCACGGGCAACGCCATCTTCGAGAAATGCTTCAGGGTTTGGAGGCTTGACTGATCGGGTTCCTCGCGAGTTCGCGTATGGGTCGCGGAGAACAAGACGGTAAGAAAGGCCGGCAACCCTCCGAACCAGACGCTCGCCAGAACGGTATGCAGTGCGTAAGGCAGTACTGATGTGACGGACAGTTCATCAGCTGCGGAATGGCTTGCGAATGATCCAGCGGCCAGTGTGAGTGCAGCAACGGTCGCATACAACACATACTGCCAGCACGCCCAGGATGAGAAACGGACATAGAGCGCCACTCCGAACACGAGAAGCGCAAGGCCAGCCCGCACCATCCAAATGAGTCCTATGCGGGTCTTTTGTAAGAGGTCTAGCCAGGCTCCTGGACGCCAGGCGTTTTCGGCCACGCCCGTGGCCTGCGCGGTCGTTGTGGCCAGCAAGCCAACCAAGCCCACCAGAAGTGTGACTGAAAGCCAGGGTAACGCACGATTCAGGCGGGCGAGCCATGGGGCGTCGAATGCAGTGTTCGCGCGGACGGCTATCGCAAGAAAGACACAACCGCCGATCAGGATCATGTTGGACGCAAGCTGCAGCCAGCGGAATAGTGCGCCGATGACCTCGATCATTTCTTTTGCACTTTGCCCTTTACAGAGAAGTCGAAGTACGACTCCACCACATGACCATCAACCGACAGCACCCGAAACTTCACTGAATACTTTCCGGGCGTCAACTCCGGCAACGGCAGGACGATGGATTTCCGGTCCTCTGGAGCAAGTTTTGGTTTGACCTCGGTGACGGGATGCTTCTCGGCGTCGAGCACGACGAGCGATGCGTAGTCGCCTTCAATCTCCTCGTTGAACCAGAGCTGCACCTGCGTCGGAGATTTGGCGAGGACGGCCCGGCGCGGCGGCTCTGCCTTGACCAGCATTGAATGCGCTAGTGCCGGGGCGGCATGCACACACAGCACCAGCACCATCACTGTGCTTGCCAGGATGGGCTTGAATGCGTGAACTGCCCATGGTTTCATCGGACCTCCTCGTTGTTGCTGCGGAAACTTACGCGTAGCAATCGACTATTGTACCATCTATAGCTCGGCGCTGTGCACTCTGGAGGCTAGCTGGCCGGTTGTCTATGAAACGGTGCTGACCGTTAATTTGCGACGACTGCGCACAAAAAAGAAGATTGCCGCCCCACCGGCGAGCACTGCAACCGGGACGATGACCATCATATAGTGCATCAAGTGTGAAGCCATTCCGCCTTCTCCTACTGAGATTGGGAATCGCGCGACATGTTCCTCCTTGCCGCGTACGGTGATGATCCCGATAAATTTGCCAGGCTGGCTGAAGCTATATTCGAAATTGATGAACCCCCCCGTGTAGACTTTGGCCGGTAGGTGAACAACCGTGATGGCCTGAAGATCCTGTTCCGAACCCGTATCCTTGATGACCCGGACCTCGACGGGCAACGAGCGGAGTTCCCCTTCGATAAAATCGAGCACGACCACGGTGCGGCCGGTCGACGGAATATCCCCGCAGAGTTCCTGCCTGTCTGAGGTATCAGGCTGATATTCGGTCAGGTGCATACCGTAGGTCCCAAACTTGAGTATGCAGAAGTTTTTATCTAATTCATGAAAGTGCTGGGCTTGCGCGGAAAGTGGAGTTTCGATCGCCAGCATCAAGCCGCAGACAATGATTGGTTTCAAAAGAAATCGTAAAGACATCATCAGTATCCTTCTCGTATTAATTTCTTAGCCGTCTTCAATGTCTTCTTTGAACCGGATGCGACTGCACCATTGGGTTGCTGGCTAGCCGCCTAGGACACAGTCTTGCTAGACGTATTGCCACGCCCTCGCATGGCAAAAAAGATGATCGCCAGGATCACTGCAACCCCTGCGAACGCAATCAAGAAGTAGTCGGGGGGCAACCAAATTTTTGTTTCCCCTACCGAGAATGGGAATCGCGAGACATGCTTATCACCTACAGTCACGAGGCCAATGAATTTGCCTGGCTGGTCGAAATTATGTTCGAAATTAACCGAGCCAGCGGGGTAAACCTTGGGCGGCAGGTGCAAGACTGTGATGGCCTGCAGGTCTTTCTCCGACCCCGTATCCTTGATGATCCGCACCTCGGTAGGCATCGGGCGGAGTTCATCTTCCATATAATCGAGCACCACGACCGTGCGACCAGTTTTCGGAATGTCCTCGCAGAACTCCTTATTGCGTGAGTTATCAGGTTGATAGCCGGTGAAGTGCATGTTATACGGGCCGATCGTGAGCCTACACATGTCTTCTGCGAGTGCCAGTCCTCCGTGAGCCTGGGCCTGCGAGGAGAAGAGTGGCACTCCGATTGCCAACATCAACGCGCACAAGCCGATGGGTTTGAGTAATTGCTTCACCATTGCCAGGATCCTCCCTCTCGAATGTTGAATCATATGCTCGCGGGCCGGGACGCTCGGCTCCCTACGAACGGCGGAGCGCCCACCAATTCCGTAGCCACTTCGATCGTATGAGTATGTATCCTATCAATGCAACCACCAGCACTATTATCGCCGGTACGGTCATAGTACGCATAAGCTTCTGGTAATCAATCATGTTGACCCGCAAGAGATACTGCGGACGCTTCATTAGATTCTGTTTCTCCGCCACAATAGTGACTGTGTAAAGGCCTTCGGCCAGACGGACTTCGCCCCGGAGTACACCGTCTGGATGGGTGCTCGGACGAATATCTGCCACAATCTGATTGTCTGCCTCATTACTCCCGTTACCCTTCATGACCCGCATCCCGACTAGCTCGTTGCGCAACGCTAGGTCCACGAGATCGACGACTAGGAAGGTGTCGCCTTCTTTGGGAATGTCTGTGCAGTATTGACCTTTCAGCTCGTATTGCGGCTGATAGGCACTGAGATGCACCAGCCTCTCTCCGATTCGGCGCAGGCATGGGTCGTCCTCTCCGCTCGTGGCCCCATGGGCCGCAGCGATTTCCGGGTTGTACATTGCGCCAAGAAGAATGAGCACCATAAGGCCTGCACCTGTCACGTGCCTAATCATAAATATACTGCACCTTCCTATATGGAGGCTTGCGATGAATCCCTGCTCTGTACGGTGAATCCATTGCCAATTAAACGTTTTACTGCATGATCCTATCTAGAGGATCCTCATATGATGCCACTAAAGCAGGGCAAGATTCTAGCCCCCTCGCACTGTATCGTATCTGTATCTGAAAATCCTGAAAATGTGTTTCGGTTGGGCTTGTTCGGACCTCCGGTGCCCGATACGGACCATCCATGGCCGGCTGAGGGGACAAGTGATGCAACGACAAAGCTCTGAGCACGGAGTGTTCAAAGCTGAAGCACATGCGAATAGCGGCTGGACCCCGAAGCCGTGCTTGGTTTACTCATTCACGAGTTTGGCAGCGGAATATTGCGATAGGAATTCAAAGGGGAGGAGTCTGTGCTGGAGTCCCATGACAGACCGACAGACACACATAATAAGGCATGATATTCGACGACAACGATCTCCCATATGTCCATGACAGAAGGTGTTTCCTGCTGGGGTCGAAGGTCTGGTTGCTGGGCAGGGATCTGACGGAGCGCATCCTTCATGTAGCGGGGAGTCGTGCACACGAGTTTCTGCGGCCAATACGTTCGTCATAGGTTTGACCAGCCGGCTCAGGAATGCGTTTCATTCATGCTGGACCAAGCCCTCTTTGACTTGCCAGTATCAGATGGGCGACAATTACGATTGGCATGTATCTTCTTTTTTTAAACGTGAGGCATCAAATTGCAATCAGATATGGCAAGTAATGACATCGACCTTATTATGAAGGGACTGCTGCACCAGCGACAGATGAATTGTGCGATACGGCAGAGGGTGTCGAGAAAACGCATACGAACAACAGGCCTCGTAAAGATTCGATGCTGCGGTAATTCTTTTTCTTCAGGTCCAGCGGGACTTCTCCAATTATTATGTTTCAAACCGTCGCACTGAGTGGCAGTCGCGGGGAGCGAAGGCTGTTCTCTGACGTCAGTGTGACGGTCAAGCCCGGAACTCTGCTGGCCGTGGTCGGCGAGAACGGCAGTGGAAAAACCAGCTTCCTTCGCATGCTATGTGGTCTGCTCTCTCCTGATGGAGGCGAAATTCTTTGGCAGGGGAATAATATTCGCAAGCTCAAGGAACTGTATAGTGCCCAGCTCACCTATGTCGGGCATCTCAATGGGATTAAAGATGAGCTAACCCCGGTCGAAAACCTCAAGGTCTCCGCCTGCTTGGCCGGCGATGACAGCGCTGGTGGAGTCGTGCAAAAGGCGTTAGAGGCCGTCGGTCTGGGGCGATCGGTTCATCGTCTGCCGACGAGGGTGCTCTCACAGGGACAAAAACGCCGTGTGACGCTGGCGCGCCTCTGGCTTTCTACGCGTCCTTTGTGGCTCTTGGATGAGCCGTTTGCGTCACTTGATGCGGCGGCCACAAGCTACTTGACTCAACACATACAGTCGCATCTGATTCGTGGCGGCATGGTGGTCGTCGCCACGCACGAGGAGATCGATCTCCCGCCCGATTGCATCCAGCACTTGAGGCTGACTCGATGAGCCAGCCTAGCTTGAGTGAGGCATTACGCGGGGTTGTCCGGCGGGATCTTTTGCTGGCCATGCGGCATCGGTCGGATGTGGCGATGTCGGTGTTCTTCGTCGTCATCGTGGCGAGCCTCTTTCCGTTGGGGGTCGGGCCGGAGCCGGCCGTTTTGAGGACAATCGCTTCCGGCGTACTGTGGGTGACAGCCCTGCTGGCGTGTCTGTTGTCACTCGGACGTCTCTTTACCGCCGACTATCTCGACGGTGTACTGGAGCAGACGCTCTTAATACCGCAACCTCTGGCTGTTCTGGTCGTTGGCAAGGTGTTCTCGCATTGGGTCATCTCTGGTTTACCAGTCGTGCTGCTTTCCCCCCTCCTCGGCTTGCAGTTCGGCCTTGGTGGGGATTCGTTGGGAGTGTTGACGTTATCGCTCTTGCTTGGTACGCCGACGTTGAGTATGATTGGAGCGATCGGGGCGGCGCTCACTCTTGGATTGCGCGGAAGCGGTTTGTTGGTGGCTCTCCTGGTGCTTCCGCTCTTTATCCCGGTGCTGATCTTTGGGGCTGGCGCCGTCTCGAATAGTTTGGCTGGAATCGGGAGCGAAGCGAATCTGTCGTTACTTGGAGCCTGTTTCCTGCTTTCGCTTGCGTTTGCGCCATGGGCTACGGCAGTTGCTTTGCGCATTGCATTGGAATAAGACATCGTCATGAGCGCCACAGGCATTAACTGGTTTAAGTATTCATCGCCACAGGCGTTTTACCCACTAGCTGGGCGGATGATCCTGTGGTTTGCCGCTCTTGCCGTAGGATTGATCGCAGTTGGGCTGTACGTGGGGTTCTTCATCGCGCCGACTGATGTGACACAAGGCGATGCGTATCGCATTATTTTTGTCCATGTACCGGCTGCCTGGATGTCTATGTTTCTCTACGTCATCATGGCAATCTGGGCCGGTGTTGGGTTGGGATTGAATGCACGTCTTTCCTTCATGATGGCACAGGCCATCGCGCCGACCGGAGCCATGTTTACGTTCCTCGCGCTGTTCACCGGGTCGATGTGGGGCAAACCGACGTGGGGAGCTTGGTGGGTGTGGGATGCTCGGCTGACGTCGGAACTGATTTTATTGTTTCAATATATCGGGATCATGTTGTTGCGTTCATCCATCGACGACCTGCGCCGTGCCGATCGCGCCAGCGCCGTCTTGGCGCTCGTGGGAGTGATCAATGTTCCGATCATCTATTTTTCCGTACGGTGGTGGAATACCTTGCACCAAGGCGCGTCTGTTACTATCACGGCGGCGCCGACGATGGCTGGGACCATGGTGACGGCGATGTTGGTGATGATGCTCGGCTTCTGGATGTACAGTTTTGCAGTGACGCTGGCCCGCCTGCGTTGTGTGATTGTAGAACGAGAACGACAGCCCTCATGGGGCAAGCCGGCTTCGATCCCGGATGTCGCGGAGGCGCGGTGATGCAGTGGGGAAGCGTGGCGGAGTTTCTTGCGATGGGCGGGTACGGCCTCTATGTGTGGCCCTCATTTGGTGTTGCGGCGCTGTGTATGGGGGGGGAGATCCTTGCGGTGTGGCGAAGGCATGCAGCGGCTTTAGAGAGCCATCATGATGAGTCGTAGGAGGAATCAGAGACTATGAAGCCTCGACAGAAACGGTTTGCTCTCATCGGCCTGGGATTGGTAGCCTTGGCTGTGGCAGCCGCCTTAGTGTTGAATGCATTTCAAAGCAACCTTGTCTTCTTTTATACGCCGACACAAGCGGCGAATGGGGAGGTGCCCCAGGGGCGCAGCTTCCGCATCGGCGGCATGGTCGAAGCCGGTAGCCTCACGCGTGAAGGCGATGGACTTACGGTGCATTTCATCGTGACTGATATGGCAAAACGAGTGCCGGTGACGTACAAAGGAATCCTGCCGGACCTCTTCAAGGAAGGCAAGGGGGCGGTCGCGCAAGGTCAGCTCGTTGCGGGTGGCACGTTTGTCGCCAGCGAGGTGTTGGCAAAGCACGATGAAAACTATATGCCTCCGGAGGCCGCGGACGCGCTCGCCAAAGCCAAGACTGCAGGGGCGCAGAGCAGCGGTACTCTGGTCGTTAATCCACGCTAGGAGCCGACATGATTCCAGAAATTGGTCATTACGCCTTAATTCTCGCGCTTTGTGTGGCAGTCGTACAGGGGGTCCTGCCTATCTATGGGGCTGCTGTGGGGAATTCCTCGCTGATGGCTGTTGCAAAGCCGGCTGCGCGGGGACAATTCCTCCTGGTCCTGCTGGCTTTTTGCTGTTTAGGATATGCTTTTGCGGAGAAAGACTTCTCCGTGTTGTATGTCGCGGCCACATCGAACTCTCAACTTCCGCTGCAGTATCGTCTTGCAGCCATCTGGGGCGCGCACGAGGGTTCGTTGCTGCTCTGGATGTTCATTCTCAGCATCTGGATGGTTGCGGTCTCCTTCTTCTCCACCCACCTCCCGGAAGCGATGCGCGCGCGCATTTTGGGTGTGATGGGTCTCGTCAGCGTGGGATTTCTCCTGTTCATGTTGACGGTCTCCAACCCGTTCGAGCGGTTGATTCCTGCCGCACTTGATGGGCGCGATCTGAATCCGCTGTTGCAAGATCCCGGTATGGTGATCCACCCGCCGATGCTCTATATGGGGTACGTAGGATTCTCCGTCGCGTTTTCCTTTGCGATCGCCGCGCTCTTGGGGGGCACGTTGGATGCGGCCTGGGCGCGCTGGTCACGTCCGTGGACCACTGTCGCCTGGTGTTTTATGACCGTGGGGGTTGCGATGGGGAGCGGGTGGGCTTATTACGAGCTTGGATGGGGTGGATGGTGGTTCTGGGACCCGGTTGAAAACGCCTCTTTTATGCCATGGTTGGCCGGCACCGCATTGATGCATTCACTTGCAGTGACCGATAAACGTGGCGGCTTCAAAGCCTGGAGCGTGCTGCTCGCTATTATGGCGTTCTCGCTCAGTCTGCTCGGAACCTTCTTAGTTCGCTCCGGTGTGTTGACGTCTGTGCACGCCTTTGCCACGGACCCGAAACGGGGCTTGTTTATCCTTGTGTTTTTGGCCGTGGTGATCGGCGGCTCTTTGGTTCTGTACGCCTGGCGTGCACCTCGTGTCGGCCTGGGCGGGGGGTTCGCTATAATCTCGCGCGAAGGAATGTTGCTTGCCAACAATGTCTTGTTGATCGCGGCATTGGGCTCGGTGCTCCTGGGCACGCTGTATCCCTTGTTCTTGGACGCGCTGGATCTTGGGAAAATCTCTGTTGGCCCGCCGTACTTTGATACGGTCTTTCTCCCTCTGATGACCCCTGCCATCTTTTTGATGGGGATCGGGCCGCTGGCCCAATGGAAGCAAGCAAGCCTGCCGGCCTTGGCCATTCGTCTGCGCTGGGCCTTTGGCGTCAGCTTGGTGACCGCCGTGGCGGTACCGTGGCTGATGGGCCAATGGACGCCCCTCATCAGCCTGGGACTCCTCATGGCCTTCTGGATTCTGGCGACAATCGCGGTGGATTTACGAGAACGACTGCTCCAGGCCGAGGGCGGCGGTGGCATTGCGGGTCGTGTGGCTACGCTGCCTCGTGCCTATTGGGGTATGGTCGTGGCTCACTGCGGTGTGGCGCTGTTCATCGTCGGGGTGACGATGGTGAAGGGCTTTGAAGTGGAGCAGGACGTGCGAATGAACGTTGGTGAGACGGCCACGCTCGGTGGCTACGCCTTTCGCTTTGACGGGACGCAACAGGTCAATGGCCCGAACTATGTCGCGGCGCGGGGGACATTTCAGGTGAGCAAGGACGGCCGCGAGGTGACGATGATGTATCCCGAGAAGCGCCGATACTTTGTCCAGAACCAGACGATGACCGAAGCGGCGATCTCTCCGGGGTTGCTACGCGATCTGTATGTGTCGTTGGGGGAGCCGGTCGATAACGGTGCTTGGAGTGTGCGGCTCTACCATAAACCCTTCATCGATTGGATCTGGGGGGGCTGCCTCGTCATGGCTTTGGGTGGTATCCTCGCCGTCAGCGATCGGCGCTACCGGCTGGCTTGGCGACGGAAAGAGGCTGCGGTGCCGGCCACGGCCCAGGTGGCGCGCCCGACCGTCTCATGAACCGGTTTCTCATCCCGTTCGGGCTCTTTATCGTCGTGGTCGGGTTTCTTGCAGTCGGGCTGACGCTCAACCCGCGTGAATTGCCGTCTCCGTTAGTCGGAAAGACGGCTCCTGAGTTTTCACTGCCACAGCTCCATGACCCGGGAAAAGTCATTTCGTCGAACGACCTCAAGGGCCAGGTCTGGCTGCTTAATTTCTGGGCTTCGTGGTGTGGGGGCTGCAAGGACGAGCACCCGGTACTCGTCCACCTTGCGCAGTCCGGGGAAGTTCCCATTTATGGCATGGACTATAAGGATCAACGAACCGAAGCTCTGGCATGGTTGAAGGAGTGGGGCAATCCCTATCAGATCGTTGCGGTGGATGAGCCAGGCCGTGTCGGCATCAACTATGGGGTCTACGGTGTGCCAGAAACGTACGTGATCGATAAGCAGGGCGTCATTCGCTACAAGCAAATCGGCCCGCTGCGCGAAGATATCTTGAAAACAAAAATTCTTCCCCTGGTCAAGGAGCTTCAGAACCAATGAGATGGCTCTGGGTGCTCATGCTGCTCATTCCCAGTCTTGCAACGGCGTATGAGGCCCCACCGCTCGCGGCAAACCCGCAGGCAGAAGCGCGACTCAAAGCGCTCGCGGTCGAGCTGCGTTGCCTGGTCTGTCAGAACCAGACGTTGGCCGACTCAAATGCGCCGTTGGCGGAAGATTTGCGTCGAGAAGTGCGTGAGATGATTGCCAAAGATATGAGCGATCGAGAAATCATCGACTTTCTCGTCTCGCGGTATGGAGATTTTGTTTTATACCGGCCACCCTGGAAGCTCACGACCACCCTGCTCTGGGTGGGGCCGTTTCTCTTGTTGGGGGTCGGCGCCGTAGGATTGGTATTTGCGCTGCGTCGGAGACAGAAAAAACTAACTGATGTGACGTTGTCGGAAGCCGAGCACAACCGTGTCACGCAACTACTTTCCGAAGGAGCTCGTCGTCCGTGACCATTCTATTCTGGTGTATCGTATCTGTTATGACTCTACTCATTCTCGGTCTCCTGTTGTGGCCGCTGCTGAAGCGCACAACCAAGGCTGCTGCTGGAGAGCAGGAGAAAACCTTGTCTATTTTTCGGCAGCAGTTTGCAGAGCTCGAGCAGGACCGGGCCAACGGTGTGCTCACCGACGAACTTTATCAGCAAGCACGGCGTGAGCTCGAACGCCGTCTCCTGGAGGAAACGGGCAGCACAGAGACAACGCCTTCAAGGGCACAGCGGCAGGTCAGTAGTCGGCCGGTGGCGTTCGCACTGGCCGTTATCGTGCCGACATTCAGCGGGTTGCTCTACTGGCAGCTTGGCAATCCGCTCGCCATGACGCAGCCACCCGCCGGCTCGTTGTCTGCGCAGGGGGGGGCGGACGATGCGCGCCCGTCTGCTGAATCACTAGAAGCATTGATCGAGCAGCTCAAGCAGAAAATGGAGCAGAATCCGAGTGATGGAATGGGATGGGTATTGCTCGCGCGTTCGTACGTGGGAATGGGGCGCAATGCGGAGGCCGTACAGGTCTTCGAGAAAGCCGTAGCACTGATTCCTAATGATGCCCAGTTGCTTGCTGATTATGCCGACATCTTGGGGGTTGTGCATGGTCGCAAGTTAGAGGGGAAACCCGAGGCCTTGATTCAGCAGGCGTTGAAGATCGATCCACGCAATGTGAAGGCTCTGATGCTGTCAGGGACTGTGGCGTTCAACCGTAAGGATTTTGCTCGCGCGGCCAAGGACTGGGAGCTCGCTCGCTCGAACCTTCCGGCGGACATGGATCCAGAGATGACGCAACAGCTGATGGCGGCCATTGCAGAAGCGCAGAGTCAGCTTGGCGGTGGTCAAAAGGGGATGCCTGCGTTTGCTGAAGCGCCGACGCCGGTCAAGCCAACTGGGCAAGCCGGACAGCCGCGTATGATCCGAGGTACGGTGACGATGGCGCCGGGCTTGGCCGGTAAAGGATCTCCTACGGACACATTATTTGTGTTTGCGCGTGAGACGAGTGGTCCACCCATGCCGGTATCGATTGTGCGGGCCACGAGGAAGGATCTCCCGTTTACATTTCAGCTCGATGACTCAACCAGCCCCATG
>Ga0163144_10020007_pt1 | contig 13423 bp, 8 predicted proteins | sample OliLak19BULKMAT1_FD_123175 | JGI IMG/M metagenome (GOLD analysis project Ga0163144, IMG submission 123175) | Freshwater microbial mat bacterial communities from Lake Vanda, McMurdo Dry Valleys, Antarctica - Oligotrophic Lake LV.19.BULKMAT1 | ecosystem: Environmental > Aquatic > Freshwater > Lake... | reverse complement strand
TAATCCAACACAAGCATTTGATTAACAAGGTTTTGCAAAGCAACAGGTACGTCAGTTGCGTCCATAGTAAGCAGTTCGCCTTGCGCTACTGCGAGGCTGGGATAAGCAAACCGCGCCCTGTCAAAACTTGGCACCTTGCCTACGAGATACTGGCAAAACAACAAACCCAGCGCGAAAATATCTGATTTTGTGGTAAGGTCGGCAGGCAAGATGCGTTCATCTTGGCGAATGTATCCTGCAAGTTCAGGCGAATAATACGCCATGTCGCCCACCATATCTTCGGCTATTTCGGGTGGCTTGCCTACAAAATAACTGTTGTCAAAATCTATTAACTTGGCTGTAAAATAAGAAGTTTTGGTTTGTTTTATCAGCACATTGTCAGGTTTGAGGTCGCCATGTACGATATTAGCGCGGTGCAGGATACTCAAACTGTGCGCTATAGTTTTCAAAATAAGATGTCTTGCTGAGAGTGAAAGCATTGCAATCTCGCCTACAGTAAGCGAACTAACATCTACTTTTTCGGTTATTTTGAAATATTTTGTTTCATGTCTAAAAAAATCTATTGCGATAACCAGATTGCTTCCTACGCCGCATTTTTCGTTTATTTCGTCCATCAATGTTTTGTGATGTGCTTCGAAGCGTTCACATTCTTCTTTTTTGCGTTGTTTACTTGCGGGGCTGCCGGGCGCGTCAGGTGTGGGATATTTGGGTGAAAGGAACTCTTTTATAAAATAGGTTACGCCACTTTTGAGCGCGAAAGTCCATTTGCTCAGTCCGCCTCCTGCTGTAGTAAAGTCTTGCAAAATCTTGTAACCGCGTATGTTTTGGTCTTTGAACATCTTATGTAGTTTTTTTGTATTGAAATTGATATAAGTAAAAACCGCGCAATGCCAATAAAAGCATGAGCGGAATAACCGCCACGTGAAGCTGTTGGGGCAAGCCAAACCAATCTGCCAACACCAATAATTGAAATATACTGAATGCTTGAAAATACCAACGCCAGTGCTTGCCTACCTCGCGCTTAAGCAACCAAAAAGCAAAAACAGCGTGGAGCGGAAAAGCCCAAAGCATGTTGAGGTTCATGTGGGTAGCAAGGTGGTCTGTCGCTGTCCACATCAATACAAAAAAGCAACCTGCCAAACCTGTCAGCAAGTATAAGCTAAAATCTATTCCACGCAAACGAATGCCGCGCTTGTATTCCCAAAAAGTAAGCCCTGCCAATGCTGTAGCCACCAAAGTTGTCAATAAAAAGGGTGTAAAAATACTTTGTGGCGGCGTTGAAACCATCATATTCAATGCCATTTGTGCAGGTTTCGCAAGTGGACGCGAAGCGCCATTTTCTATGATAGTCGCCTTGCCTACCTCCTTCAAAAGATAGTCGGGCAAAAACATTTGTTGCGTTTGATTTGCGTTATTATCTGCACGCAGCCCTAATATCAAATAAACGCCCAAGTTTAACCAAGCTTCTTTGAGGTAAGGGGTTAGGAGTTGTTTGAAGGTTTGTTGTTTAAAATCCGTGTCTTTTTTCCAAACCAATTTATTGCCCAATACTTTGTTTAGCACGTCACGCACACGTGTCGCACAATTTTCATAAAAAAACTCGTACTTGTAATCTCTATTTTGGGGTCGCGCGTTGTTTTGTAAAAAGTCAAACAATTTTTGTTTGTCTGCTTTGGATAAATCCAATACTTGTTCTTGTACTGACCGCCCTTCGCGCTGGTAATAACGCAAAAAAGAGGGGTAATCTTCCACCGATAAGCAGTACAAGAGTCTTCCCCGCGCAAATTTCATATAAAAATTGGGCGTATCGAAATCAAATGTGCCATAATTGTATTGTATGTCGATGCCTGAAAAAGCGTCGTACACGCGCACGGCACTATGCCCGAATATCGCGTAAGCGTCCTTGCCTGCCGCCCCTGTGATGAGGCTGATTTGGGCTTTGGCAGAAAGCTCTACAGCATTGCTCGCCCATGGAAAAACAATAAGCCCTACTAAAAATAAAATTATCCGCATTTATATTTATTTGTTGGTTAGTTTTTTGATGCGCACCAAAGGTCCTGGGCAGTTGGTTTTATGACAATTCATACAATCGTTTATCATAATGTTGTATTGTGCCATGCGTTCGGGTTGTGGTGTTTGGTATATTTTGTCTAACGATTTCAAGTAGCTGTTTGCCATTGCTTGAAAGACGGGCGTTTTCATAGAGGCTTCTGTGGATTTGGCGGTCAGGATAGCCTCAAACATTTTGCGTACATCTTTAGGTTCTTCGCCTTTGCTGATAGCAGTGCGCATGGCGATGGCTTCTGTTTCCATTTCGCGCATCAACAAAGCGAGTTCGCTGTCCTTATTCGGGTATTTGGTAGCTTCTACAGGGGTAGTGTTTTGTGTGGCGATTGTAGTGCGGGTGCATTGATAAAACAACACACTCACGAAACAGGCAAGCGAAAAAAAGAGTAGCTTTTTCATAATTAAATACTTTTTAGGATTTTTAAAGGCAAATTACGGCTATTTTTTGCAAAACACAGGCTTTTTCAAGTAGTTTTGTAAAATATTTAACAAAACAACCCCACAAGATAGGAATACTTGTGGGGTTGTTTTCATCGAAAATGACTGTATATGCGCCTTCAGTCGCGTGTGCGGACAAACGCTAACTCTGCTGAAAAGTTTGCCGTAAACTGTATTTTCGTAATATCCACTGTTTTATTTAGTGCTCCGACAATTTTAGTGGAGCGAGGTATAAACCACATAGAAAGATACGGCACACAGTGTTTCGGGCTATGTTTCTATGTGGTTCAACACAAAATTTGTCAGAGTACCTTTTATTTTAAACAAACCCAGGCTAAAAATTTTAAAATACAAAAAAAATTTGTCTTTTGACCGCATTTATAAGTAGTTGTTGGTGCCGAACAAAAAGGCAGCACCTTTTAGATACGGCCTTTTGTTAGTCCTATTCTTCGGGTTCTTGGGGGGCATTTCTTTGGAATTCTTCTTTTTTAATTGCCTCTCGTTCTTTCCCATCTTTAAAATAAATCTTTTGTGTTTTACCATTTTTAGTAACTGTAATGGTAGTGATTTGAAAATGTTTCAAATTTTCTATAGCATCATATTGACAAGGTATAATAACTTTACCTCCATCGTTGATAACGCCCCATTTTTTTCCTCTGCGGACTTTTGCATAACTATTGCCATTGATAAAATTTTGAAAAGGCATAATTTCATTGTATTCAAACGGAATAACCGTTTCGCCTGTAAGTTTTACAAAGCCCCATTTTTCATTTTTTTTCACACCTACTACGTTTTTTCCACGTATATCATTCCATTGATGTCTATCTTCCCATGTTTCAGAAAAAACGATTTTCATATTTTCATCAAAAACTTCTTGTTTTTTGCCGAAAAAAGCCAATATTTTTTTATCTCTGGGCAAAGCATGTATAACGTCGTAATGGGTAGGCAAGATTTGCTTTCCTTGCGGATCTATCAAACCAAATTTTCCGTCCTTTTGTATCAAAACTTTACCCTTAAAATAGCCTTTATGCCACGACACACCTTCTATTTGGTCATATTCAAAGGGTAAAATTTGCTCATTTTTAAAATTTACAATGCCTTTTTTATTATTTTGTTTAGCAATTATCAATTTGTCTGCTTGTAAACTATAGGCATCTGTTTCATCATATACACAAGGGATAATGATTTCATATTCCAAATTTGCTAAACCTTGTTTTTGGTCTTTTTTTAATAAATAAAAAGTTGGGTTATCTTGTTCATTTTTTTTTCGCTTCATACGAGAGTTATGCATTGCATTTTCGCGTATTTCATCATAGATAGGCGGGAAAAGCTCATTGCCATCAAAATCAATCCAGCCTATTTTTTTGTCTTTTTTGACTATGAAAGTGTAGTCATTTCTGGGGGTAATATTGTCATAATTTTGTTTATTGATTTGCTTATTTTCAAGGTTATACAAATTTATTTTATCACCATCGCGTAGGTAGGCAATGTCGTTCACAATCTCTATATTGCCTTGTTGAAAATCGACCAATGTCTTGCCTGCATAATTTATTACGCCTTGTTTGTTGCCTCTTTTTACCACCAAATAATTATAAAAAACATCTACGATGGAGTCATTTTCAAAAGGCGTAATAATTTTCCCAAAACCGTCAACCACACCCCATTTTTTGTTTTGGTAGGCAAGAAAATGATGCGCAGGCAAGTACAATATTTGTAGCATTTCAGTCATACTAATATCCATTCGGTTGTCTTCAAACACGATTTCATAAGGCCTATGAGGCACAGCCAATACTATTTTTTTTAAATTAGGTGCAATACTATCATATTGATAAGGAGTAGTTTCCTTGCCTGAAATATATAGGAAAGCCCATTTCCCACCTTTTTTTACAGCCGTAAATTCCGCGTTTCCGAAAGCGTGAGCGGCATCAAAATTTTGGTTCATGAATAACCATTTTTTGTTTTTCAGCATAGGTACTTCGTTCTTGCTTTGGGCGATAGTAAAGGGCGCGATATTGTCTAACCATTCTGTTAAAATACTTTTATTTTCGCTATTTGCCAATGCCCATTTTTCACCCCATTGTACAGGTAAAAGCCCTTTTCTGCGCTGTTGTTTATCGCCTTCGTCATAAAAATTATATACAAAAAGATCTGTAGCCTCTCCTGTGGGCTTGCCTGCAAATGTATAAGCTTGATATATTTTTTTGTTTGCTATTTTTTCAATTTTTTTTTTAAATTTTCCCCAAAAATTTTTTATCTCTTCCTTCAAAGTTATGGTATCTTTTCTTTCTGATTCGGTTTTGATTTCTGCAAAAAACCCTTTCATTTCTACCGATTGGTTAATCATTTCCTCTACATATTTTTGCAATTCTTTCAAAGGCATATTTTGAATATTTATTTCTTTATTTTTTTCAGGCATATAACCCAAAAATTCAGTATTAGAAACTAACCACAAATCTTTAAATTTGGGTTGAATAACAGTATTACCCAATGTATCAACAATACCCAAAACGCTTTCTCTTTTTTGGTCATAAGATAAATTTTCTACATTATCTTTATTGTATTTGTAAACTTCTACCACATAATGTCCGTGCATAGCAGAAAAAATATTTTTATAAATGCATGGTAAAACTTCCTTACCTGACGCGCTGTAAAGTCCAAAATATTCGCGGCTACTTATTTCATCAAGCGTAGATAGCAAAAAGAGATTTCCTTGTTTTTCTATCTTATCATATTTTATGGGAATGAGCGTATTTCCTTGTTTATCTATCACACCGTAGTTGGTATCTGCGTTACGGCGAGATTGCATTGTATCTTCCAAACTTGCCAAAGCCATGCCATTTTCAAAAGCACTTACATAGCTATTCATGGGCATTTTTTGGTGGATATCTAAAACAATTTCGCCTGTTTTATCAAAAAATACGTAATGTCCTTTTCTAATTCGTTCATCTCTTTGATATTTATTAAAAGGTTGTTCTTTATCCATTTCACACACTCTTATCAAACCATTTTGGCATTTTTCATCTACAAATTGGTATTTTTCAGGCACTTGAAAGGCGACCTCGCCTGCCTCATCAATAAACATTTTTTTGTCTTTGTCATCAATTACCAATGCCACGCCTTCGCTGTAATTATGCGTTTTTTTGTAGGTCGCAGGCACGACTGCTCGCCCGAATTTATCTAAAAAACCCAATTTATCTTTTTCTTTAAAAATAGCTCTGCCAGCCACAAACGGGAAGAGTTGATTTTCGGTAGGCGAGAAAATCTCCTGTCCTTTCGGATTCAGGTAAGTTTGCAGTCGCTTGCCTGTGGGGGTATGCAGGGTAGCCAACGCCAAATTTTCGTGAAATTTGTCAATATAGGCATATTTGTAAGGCGTAATGGGCTTACATTGGGCATCAATCAACGCACATTTATCGCCTTCATAGCGTACGGTAGGCAAGTTTTGAGCAAATCCAATGTTTGCAAAGAGGCAGGAAAAAATAAGAAGTAGGTGTTTCATTGGGAGCAAATATACACAAAAATATGTTGTGTGAAAAAGTTAAACTGCAACTTCCTGAATTGTACGTAATATGCTGAAAATAGATGAATAAACAGGCTTTTTATTTTTCTGTCCTCGTTAGTAGTTTTGCCAAATACATTGAGCAGGAATTTTATATTTTGTTCGGAGCACCAAAAAAACTTGCCTACCGGTAATATAACCAATAATATAAAGATGCGTTTTTTTATCTTTTGGCAGGCAAGGTGCAAGTAATGCCCTTGCCTGCCCTAACCACATAAAATTAACTTTGGCAAAGTTTGAAACTTTGTCAAAGTGCTATGGCTCACACACTGCTGATAATCTATTTAAAGTATCCAAAAGAAATGCCGAGTTGAATAGTAGGTTGGCGGAGGTCGCGTTGCAAGTCATAATTCCCGCTCTTGCCTCCCCATGCGAAGCGGTAGCCTGCACCCAAATATGCCTGCATCCAAGAGAAGAAATTAACTTCGACATTCACATGGGGTGCTACCATCCAGCCATCTATGCGGTTGGTGAGACGCAAGTCATTGCTATAAGGTGTTACACCGTTCCAATCATACCATTGTAGGCTGGCGTATCCAATTCTGGCACCTACATTCAAGTGTATAGGTTTGTTGGGTGCGATTTTGTAACCAACTGTGCCGCCTATCTGGAGCATTTTCATAGCCGTTTTGTCCAAATAATTATTCTCAAGGTCTTCGGGTGCAACCGAAACAAGGCTATAACCGCCCAAATAAAATCGTTGGTTGTATAAGGCGACCGCTTCGCCTCCTACAGAATAGGCTATTCCCAATGTATTTTTACTTGGCAAAGAAAGCTCATTGAGTACATTGAAATAAGCTGAAAGACGAGTGCGCCCATTTTTGTTTTTCTTTAAAATGGTTTGATACGCACTTTTTTCTTTGCGTGTCGTGTCTTCAGTTTGCGCAAAAGTAGCAACAGAGATAAGGAGGCTAAAGCCTAACATGAACAAGGATTTCATATCTATAAAGGGGAATAGGTTTGTTTGAAGTTATGACAACTTGCACCCTACCTTACCCCTATGCGACCTGTGTTTTTTTTATTAGGAGTAGGTGAAATTTAACTTGAGCAGGTTTTCATTTCACAAATAGTGTGTTTAAGGGACAGAAATTAAATAACCTGACATTTTCTAAACTTGCGAACGACTTGAAAAAACAGGCGAATTTGTTTTTTTACCAAAAGAAATAGGTTCTTAAAAAGTTATTACGGACTTTACAAAGCCCACAGAATAGCCATTCTGTAAGAACCACTTGTTACGCTTGTGTGGTGTTAAAGTGGCAGGAGATGCTTACAGCATGACTAATTTGGGTACAGTTCCCACAATAACTTTTTAAGAAGCTTTGCTGCCATTGTTGGTGTTTTTCGTCTTTAGCTACTTGCTCAAATGAGGCTTCGTTATGGTTGTAAAATTGTAGGAAATACTCGGTAAAGCGATACATATCTTTTTTGTAATATACTGACAACTACGGATAATTATTATAACAAAATTGATTATTAGCAAGTTATATATTATTAGCCAAATAAGTAAAATTTTGCATTTGAAAAATTAAACGCCTAAAATAATGGCTTTTAGATTTTAAAACCAAATTTTACTCTCTTAGAAATCAAAATTTACACTACAAATTAGGTGATTTTTGAAATTTCTGTAGTTATCAGTAATGCTATATTTGTAAAACCAAACAACAGCTTTTAGTCGGTTGCTTGGTTTTTGTAGGCATAATACAAAAAAAATATGTGCATTAAAAGCCCAAGACTTCGCGCACTTTTAGTATTGTTTTTTGAGCGATAAGGTGGGCTTTTGCTTCCCCTATTGCCAACTTTTGTTCAAGTTCTGTTGGGTTTTCCATATAAAAATTATAGCGTTCACGTGCTGGCGCGTATTTCCCCCATAGTATTTCCAACAGTTCTTTTTTACTGTGTCCGTAGCCATAGTTTCCTGCAAGGTATTTTGCGCGCATTGCTTCAACATCAGGGGTTGTAGCAACAAGCGAAAACAATTTAAATACGGTACAAGTGTCAGGGTTTTTTGGATCCTCGAGTTCTTTGCTGTCTGTTACAATACTTTTTAACTGTTTTTCAAGTTCTTTTTTGGATAGAAAAATGTCGATGATATTTCCGTAAGACTTGCTCATTTTTTGTCCGTCTGTACCCGGTATAGTCATTACTTGTTCATCAATACGCGCTTCAGGCAATACAAAAATATCTTGGTTGTATTGATGGTTAAAACTGCCTGCTATGTCGCGAGTCATTTCGATGTGTTGTCGTTGGTCTTTGCCTACGGGTACAAATTGCGCATCATACAATAGAATATCTGCCGCCATCAAAACAGGATAGGTAAATAAACCTGCGCTGATATGCGATTTGTCTAATTTTTCAGCCTTATCTTTGAAAGAGTGCGCATTTTCCAACATGGGCATTTGTGTAAAGCAGCTCAAATACCACAGCAGCTCTGCATGGGCAGGTACGCGTGATTGTCGATAAAACGTGTTTTTATCAGTATCAAAACCAAAAGCGAGCCATGCGGCGGCTACAGCTTTTGTGTTCTCGATACGTTCTGAGGCATTGCGAATCGTGGTGAGGGAGTGTAAATCGGCAATAAAGAAAAAAGAGTCATTGGAAGGCTCTTTGGAAAGCTCGATGGCAGGCAAGATTGCCCCCAAAAGATTGCCTAAGTGCGGTTTTCCAGAGCTTTGTATGCCTGTTAAAATGCGTGCCATATAGTGTAGATTTTAAAGTACGAAATAAGCGTATTATTGTTAAAGATCCAAATTTTCTATTTATCTATGTTATCAAAACCTATGACATTTCTCCGCGCAAAGCATGAGCGAGTCGTAAACGAATTTGATTTTCGGACAAATCTTGTACTAATAAATACATCATTTTGGCAATCGCTGCTTCTGAAGTAATGTCTTTTCCGCTTACGACTCCCATATCGGCGAGTGCTTGGCTGGTAGCGTATCGTCCTTGCATTACCATGCCGCCTGTACATTGCGAAACGTTGTATATCCAAACTTTGCGGTCAAGTGCTTCTTGGATTGTTTTGACAAACCATTTGTTAGTTGGCGCGTTGCCTGAGCCAAAGGTTTCCAATACAACACCTCGTATGCCTGTTATTTCTAACATACTACGCAAAACGTGTTCGCTGATACCTGGGAATATTTTGAGAATTATTACATTGTTATCCATTTTGTTGTGCGTTTGCAGGAAAGATAAAACGCTGGGCGTATGGATAGCATTGTGATTGTATTGGATATGAATGCCGACTTTGGCGAGTTCTGGGTAGTTTTCGCTATGAAAGGCATCAAAATGGGAACTTTCTATTTTGCGAACACGGTTGCCACGTAATAATACATCATTAAAAAAAACGGCTACTTCAGGAACAAGTGCGCGCTCGCCTTGTTTTGCCATAGCTATTTCTATAGAGGTCAATAAATTCCGTCTTGCATCTGTACGCAAAGCACTGATAGGCAACTGCGCCCCCGTGAATATAACAGGCTTTCGCAAGCCTTCCAACAAAAAGCTCAATGCAGAAGCCGAGTATGCCATTGTGTCTGTGCCATGCAAAACCACAAAACCGTCATATTGCTCATAGTATTCGCCTATCAATTCCGCTAATTGAATCCAAATATTGGGTTGCATATTCGAAGAGTCTATCAATGTTTCGAAAGAAACTACAGTGAGTTCGCAGGCAAGGTCGCGCAATTCGGGTACTTTGCGGAGTATTTGCTCAAAATCGAATGGCACGAGGTTGCGTTGCTTTTTGTCGTACGTCATACCAAGCGTACCGCCTGTATAAATGATAAGCACCTTGCCTGCAGGCGGCACAACTGTATTGGGCTGAATGTGAACTGTTTTGAACATGAGGGGTTAAAAGCAGAAGGATTTGGTTGCAAAGATATGCTTTTTCATGTTCTTAAGCACTGCATACGCACTGTTTTTCGTGTATTAGACTTCGCGCCTGCCCCTCTCCAAACAACAATCAAGAGTATTTTGAACGCATCAATAAATGGCAAAGAACTCAGCTTCTAAAATAGCTTTCTTGGCTGTTTCAGCGTCTATGTTGTCATAAAATGGCAAGTTCTCCCATTTTCCACTAAAATTGCCAAAGAACCAAATTTTTTAGATTTGTTCGTCTTTTCAGGTGTTAGAAAATGATGTCGAGTATAAATATTCAAAGCACATTTTGCTTTCAGCATTTTCCTTAGCGCCTGAAAAGGTAGAAAGCCCTTTCCCTTTCTGTCTTAAGAGACGCTTTCGCAAGCGGCTATTCTATTACAATTTTTTTGTTTAATATTTGTTTGCCTTGCCTGATACGCACATAGTAAATGCCTGTTTTCCAATCTTTTATATCAATACGTGTATCAGTCGTGGTGCTGTGTAATATTTGCCCTGCTGTATTGAAAACGCTGATTCGAAACGCACTTGCCTGCAAACCCTGAACAGTTATCCACTCTTTTGTAGGATTGGGAAATACTTTTATTGATGCCGCAAAGGCGGTTTCCGTTGCGGTTGGCAGGCAAGGCAGGGCAAGCACACGCTTCATTATCTCGTTGTTGTATAGAAACGGCACCGAAGAATTGTCGCTATTGTTGCCTATCCTGATGACTACAAGTTTTGAGCTTGGCACAACATTGATAAGTTGTCCATTTTTACCCAATGCGGAGAACATATCGGCAGGCGCGTCAGGTAGCAACGAACCTTGAAAAACTGTTTGGAGTGTAGGCGCCATGAAAGACGCTTTTCCATTCAGCCACCAAAGATAGCCATAAGACAAATTAAGGTTTTGAGAAGTGCTTACCATTTGATTAAAATACGCGCTGTTATTCATGATATTTGTGCCGTTCCATGTGCCATTATTCAATATCACAAGTCCAAACCTTGCCATACTGCGTGCATTGGTGTATAAAACATTGTTATCGCCTGTTTGCAAAAAAAATCCGTTCATACCTATTGTATTTTTAAGTTTAGCTGTATAATAGGCATTGAAAGATACACCTGTGGCGTTTTCTATGACTTTATCAAGCAAAGTATAGGGTCCGTTGTGGTATGCCCAACGTGTGCCTGCGTCTGCTTTGTATTGTAGGCAAGCAGGCAAGGTGCAATCCCGATTAGCAACACCATCATCTAAACCTGTAGTCATGGTAAGTTGATGGCGCACTGTGATAAGATTTTCTTTTACCAATGGCAAACTCGACCAGCTTGTACCAAGATACGTGGAGGTTTTATTGTTTATATTTATCAAACCCTCTTCATTAGCCTTGCCTACCAAAAACGAGGTTACGGTCTTGCCTGCCGAAGCCCAATACCAAAGACTGTCTTTTGTAAAAGTGCCAAAATACTTTTCTATCACTATTTTGCCGCCTTTCAATACAAGAAAGCCTTTGCTTTGTGTATTTTCTAAGTAGGTATTAAGTTCCGTTATCTTGTCATCACACCAACCTAACGAGGCAGGCAAGGTTGTTTCCCAAATATTGCCTATGAGTGGCGGAAAGTACGATTGCGCATAGCTACAGATATTTAGCGGCAAAAAAAAAGCTATGGCTAAGATAGTTTTATACATGGAAATTTCGTTTTTGTGTTTAGACAACGAATGAAAGGCAAAGGTTTAAAAGTTTGTTTTTTCCAAAAAAAGACTACCTTTGCATTGTTAATTAAACATAATCATGGCATTGAATACAGACCCTACTTTTGTTAAAATTTCAGAAAATCTGGCTACTACAGATATTCTTGATGACCTCATTGTTACGCCTGTGGAAGTCAAAGCTGGCGATACCATCAATATAGGCGGGCGGACTTATCAAGTCCACAAAATGCATGACTCAGAAGGCAAAATAGCCATTAAAAACAGCGACCTCAAAAAAAATGTAAAGGCTTTTGAAGAGTTACAGGCTCAAGGCATCATGCATGAATACAAGATAGACGACCTCTGCCTTGTAAATAGTTTTAATGGCGATGTACTCATTGAAGTGAGCATACCCAGCAATCCGTACATGAGAGAACATAAAAACCATGTTCTATATTCTAACCAACATACTTTTTTTGTGCGCCTCGACGAGTCCATGTATAACGCAAAATTGAGGGACAAAAAAGTAAAATTTGAGGAAGTAGAAATCAAACTTACGCCTTGTATGTTTGCTTCTGACTCCGCACTTGCTATTACAGAGGCGGGAGCTATTGTTTCTATCACAGAGCGCAATGTAAAACTGACCGAGAATATCACGAAACTAACTGTCCGCAATGGCTTTACACTCTATGAACGCGAAATAGTAAGCCGCTTGGTAGGTACTGCAAACCTTGCTGCCCATACCCAAAAAGTTGATTTTATTACTACAGCTTTGCCACGTGGTGCATATTACAGCTTCTTGTTTCAGACTTTTTTTGATGGATACGTTTCGGCTGAATTGGTCTTAGATTGGTTTGAAAAAGTGGACAGTCGTGTGAAAGAATTGCGCCGACTTATCAAAAAAGGCGTACATTTTCGCCATCCCGATATGCGTATCGAGCATTATTCTTTTATGGATTCAGCTTGCGACATGATGCGCAATTACTTCGAAGATGCCAAGAAGAATCCAAATAATACAACTACTATAGAAGATTTATTAGAAAAAGTTATCAATACTATCATAGAAAAAGATACTTTTGCTAAACAAATATTTGAATTGGGTGTAGAAAAGCCTACTACTTTTACAGAGCTTTCAAACTTCACGTATGCCATCGGCAACCTAACAGATATGGAAATACGTGCAGATAAACCCCCAAAACCTAAACTCATTTTGGGTATATATGATATAAGCGAAACGATGATGTGGGTAGTTACAAAAAAAATACGCAATAGGGGCATTTTGGAAAGGCGTGGATTGTTTAATCCCAATGTACCTCAAAATACGGTCTATGACAATCTTTCATTTTTGAGCATCATGCCTACAGAGCATGTAATCTTTGACTTAAGCCCTGCATTTACAGAAAAATATATGGGTGGCTTCACACGCTTGTATTCAGTTCGCCATCACGCACTTGAACGCGATTCGCAAAAACACATCTTGAATAATGCTACAGGAAATTGGCATCCTTCACGGCGTGAAGAGTAATTTATGATAAAGTATTGATTTACAGTCAATTAACAAATAAAAAGTAGTTGACACTTTTTATTCAAAAAAATGATTGTATCTTATTGAATAACAATGATTTGACAGGGTGTTGGGCAAAAAAAGTGTCAACTACCGTGAAGGATGCAAGGAAATTCTATTTAACGCCACTTATGTACATAGCCAATCCGATTTATGACGTTTTCTTCAAATTTTTGTTAGAAGACCTCGATTTAGCCAAACATTTGATAACAGTTATCATTGATGAAGACATCATTGAGTTGAGCATTGCGCC
>Ga0163144_10020006_pt1 | contig 13423 bp, 10 predicted proteins | sample OliLak19BULKMAT1_FD_123175 | JGI IMG/M metagenome (GOLD analysis project Ga0163144, IMG submission 123175) | Freshwater microbial mat bacterial communities from Lake Vanda, McMurdo Dry Valleys, Antarctica - Oligotrophic Lake LV.19.BULKMAT1 | ecosystem: Environmental > Aquatic > Freshwater >... | reverse complement strand
TGCCGGGGCCTGAGGCGCAGCAGCTTTCGATCTACATCGGCTGGCTGCTCCACGGCGTCCGCGGCGGGCTAGTCGCCGGGACGCTCTTCGTCTTGCCCGGCTTCGTGGCGATCATGGCCCTGAGCGTCCTTTACGCCGGCTACCACGACCTGACGTGGGTCGAAGGGCTCTTCTACGGTCTGAAGCCCGCGGTCGTCGCCGTTGTGTTCGAAGCGGTGTTGCGGATTGGGCGGCGCGCACTGAAGAACCGCGTGATGGTCGCCGTCGCCGCCGCGGCGTTCGTTGCGATCTTCTTTCTCGAAGTCCCGTTCCCGCTGATTATTCTCGCCGCCGGCGTCGTCGGATTCCTCGGCGGTCGAGTGCGGCCAGAGATCTTTGCGGTCATCAAACCTCACCAACCCCCCGCCGACGCCGCGAGCCCTGCGGCGCCCCTCATCCGCGACGATGCCGGTCCCGCCGTCCGTCCGACGCTCGGCCGCGCCCTGCGCGTGCTAACCGTTTGGCTTCTCATCTGGCTTGGCCCGGTCGCTGCGATACTCCACTTCACCGGCCGCGACAGCGTCTACTCGCAGCAGTCTATCTTTTTCAGCAAGACCGCGATGGTCACTTTCGGCGGCGCTTACTCGGTGCTGGCGTACGTCGCCGACGAAGCGGTCGAGCGTTACCACTGGCTTGAACCAGGCGAGATGCTCGACGGCCTCGGCATGGCCGAGACGACGCCCGGGCCGCTGATCCAAGTCGTGCAGTTCGTCGCCTTCATGGGCGCCTATCGTCACCCGGGACCGCTGTCGCCGCTGGCTGCGGGCGTGGCGGGATCAGTCATCGCGACGTGGGTGACTTACGTTCCCTGCTTCTTGTGGATCTTCCTCGGGGCGCCCTACATCGAATACCTCCGCGGCCAACGCTCGCTCAACGCGGCCCTGTCGACGATTACCGCGGCCGTCGTCGGCGTGATTCTGAACCTGTCGATCTGGTTCGCGCTCCACACCCTCTTCGCGCGGGTGAGCGAGTACCGCACCGGACCCATCCGCTGGCTCGTTCCCGAGTGGAGCACGCTCGACCCGGTCGCGCTTGCGATCACGATCGCCGCGATGGCGGCCCTCTTCCGCTTCAAACTCGGCATGTTGCCGACGCTAGCCGCCTGCGCAGCCGCTGGCCTGGCCTACCATCTGCTAACAAAGTAGCGAAGCAAAACCGTAGGCTGGGGCAACGCCCCACCGGCGCACCGAGCGGGCCGCCACGTCAGGTGGGACGTTGTCCCAGCCTACCGCAACCACCGATCGGCGAAGTCCATATAGACCTTCCAATCCGCCGGCGTCATCGAGTGTTCGCCGGCGCGGAACCAGTAGCCCAGCCGTCCCTCGCCGAGCAGCGGCGCATCGGCCGCCGGCATCGCGTCGGCCTTCAGCCCCGCGACGCCGAGCAACTCGTAAGCGGGGTTCGCCGCTTGCAGCACCTCGAACTGCCCCGACGGATTGGCCCATCGATCCTCGGCGGCGGCAGTGAACAGCACCGCCCGCGGCGCGCACAGCGCCACGAGACAGTTTTGATCGACCGGCAACTTGGAGGGGTCGTCGCCGAACTTTGTAAAGTTCGCGCCGAACCAATGGGGAAACTTGTCGGTGATGATCTTCACCGTCTCGGCCCGGGAGTCGTCATGCCGGCTCGGCCCGCTGCCGCCGCAGCCGGCTTGATTGGCCACGGTCAGCGCGACCCGCTCATCGAACGCCCCGGCGAGCAGCGCCGTCTTCCCCAGCCGCGAGTGCCCGACCACCGCGATCCGCTGCGGATCGATCGCCTTGTTGGTCACGAGATAATCGATCGCCCGATGAATGCCCCACGCCCACCACATGATGGTCGCCGTTTCAGCCTCGTCCGGTTCAGCGGACGCGACATTGTCGCCGCCGACTTCCGCCAGCGTCGCCCGCATTCCTTCGCGAATATACGGCCGATCAGGCTGCACGTCGCCGCAGTGGAAAGTGGCAACCGCGTAACCCCGCGCGACGATCTCCGCCAGCGGCCACGCGTACGCCTCGACGCCGCGGCTGGCGTCGGTCGCGCGATTGTCGACGACGCCTGTGTAGCGATCGGGCATCCACGACTCCGGAACGTGAACCCGCTCGTCATCGACGAGGAGATGGTTTCCGCCAAAGTTCATCCCGACGAAGCAGGCTGCCGGCGTCCGACCGTTCGGCGTCGCGATCAACAAGTAGATCTTCGGCCACTCCGGCGGGCCGAGCGTTAGTTCGACTTCCTTCAGCGTGCCGGCGCCGCTGAACGCCTGAGGGTCTTCGAATAGCACCTTCGATTGAACCGCTGGGGGTTTCGACGAACCGTCGGCCTGTGGATAGCGGCCGTAGACATACTGCTCAAACAACGCCTTGAGTTCCGGCCGCCGCCGCTCACGCCACTGCTCGGCCGAAGCGACTCGCGTCCCATCGGACATCACCAGCGGATCAGGCAGGGCAGGGTGCGCAGGAAGTTCCGCCGGCGAGGGATTCTCGCCTGTGGCTATGCTGGTCATCAGCGACAATCCTCCGATGAGTGCAAGTAGAATTCGCATGCGAATGAGCCCCCTGACGTGACAAAAAAAGCCCTGAAGGGCGGCAGTTAAGCGTCGCACCTTCAGGGCCGATAAAAATCGTGCGAGTACGAGAAGCACCTACCCGTTCAGCACATCCGTCACCCCAGGCACCGCGACGGCGTAGAAGCCATCCTTGCCGGGCATCACGGGCGGGTCGGCGTCGAAGGCGTACTTCTTCGGCGACAGATCAAGCGTCGAGTTGAGTGCCTCGTCCCAGGTGATCTTCTTGCCGGAGTAGGTCGCCATCCGCCCAAGAATGGCGGTCATCGTCGCGTGGGCGCCGTTGTCGCCTTCGTTGTAAATCTCTCCGCGGCGCAGCGCTGCGAACAGGTCGTGATGTTCCTGGTGGTGGTTGTCCACCTTTTTCGCCTGGCTCCGCCACTTCCCGTCGGCGGTGACGATCTCCGGGCCGCGACCGTCGTCCAGGAAAGCCGTTCCCCTGCAGCCATGCGCGTGCTCGTTGACGGCGCTCCACGAGCCGTCGATATGGCAGCACTGGCTCATCATCTTCGTGCCGTCGTCGTAGGTGTACTCGACGGCATGGTGGTCAAAGATTTCGCCGAAGTCCTTCCCCGTCCGGACTTGCCGACCGCCGAGGCCATGGGCTTCCACCGGCAGCTTGTCTCGCAGCCAGTTGCCGATGTCGAGGTTGTGGATATGCTGCTCGACGATGTGGTCGCCGCAGAGCCAGTTGAAGTAGTACCAGTTGCGCATCTGGTACTCCATCTCCGTGTACTCAGGCATGCGAGGACGCATCCACAATCCGCCGCCGTTCCAATAGACCCGCGTTAGTAGCAAATCGCCGATGGCGCCGTCGTGAATCCGCTGGACCGCTTCGACGTAGCGCTGGTCATGGCGTCGTTGCAGGCCAATCGCCACCATCAGGTTCTTCGCCTTCGCCACCTCATTGGCGGCGAGGAAGCGGCGGACGCCCGGTCCGTCAACCGCCACCGGCTTCTCCGCGAAGATATGCTTGCCGGCGTTTACTGCCGCTTCAAAGTGAATCGGACGGAAGCCTGGCGGCGTGGCGAGAATCACCAAATCGACGCCGCTGTCGATGACGTTCTTGTAGGCGTCGAACCCGACGAACTGCCGCTCCGAAGGGCAATCGACACGGCTCTCGTAAAAGAGCGAATCTTTGTTATTGGAGTTCTCGCCGACTTGCTTCGTAAGGCCGTCTAGCGTCCGCTGCATGTTGTCTGCAAAGGCGTCGCCGACCGACCAGAGGGTCACCTTTCCTTTGGTCTCCAAGGCCTGGGCCGCCGCGCCATAGCCGCGGCCGCCGCAACCAATCAGGCCGATCTTGATCTCGTCGCTCCCGCCGACATGGGCCGAGCGGGCGATCCGCTGATTGAGCCCCAGCACGGCGCCGCCGGCGACGATCGCCGAGGCCCCTTTGATGAACTGCCGACGCGAATGGCCGGCGGGAGAATTCTGGCTGGTTTGATCAGACATGATCGCCTCCAAAAAAGGATAAGTCGTTTCGTACTCGTTCCCACGCTCAGCGTGGGAACGCACGGTTCGCCGCTCCCGCGGCGCGAAACCAAAAGTTCAATCAACGAGTCCGTAGGCTGGGGCAACGCCCCACCTGCACGCCGAGCGATTCGCCACATCAGGTGGGACGCTGTCCCAGCCTACTCAAACATGACGCAGAGCGTCGGCCTTTCCGTTCCCACGCGGAGCGTGGGAACGAGAACTCACTTCCCGCTGCCAATCTTCGTCGCCGCTTCAACCGCTTGCGACAACGTCGCGTCGGCGTTGCCCACGGCGCCGCGGCCTTCTTTCAACCGCGCCTTCACGTCGCCCGCTAAATCCTCAGCGTCGATTTCCCACACCCGCTGTTTGTCTTCGTCCGTGAGCGGTGCATACGGCCGCACGAGCCGCAGCCCCACCCCCATCGCCGGCTCCTCAGTATACCACCACGGGCTCAGCGGCAGATTGGGGTCCGACAATTTCCAGTCGTCTTCTTCTGACTTGTGCCGGGCGGCGCTCCGCAGCATCTCAGAAGTATCGAGCCACGACCCGCCCCGAATAACGCGCGGATAAACTTCCGTCGGCCAGCTCACCGTTTCCCAGGCGTCGATTGCCTCGCCATCCTTCGCCTGTTCGCCCAGTTCCTCATAGCGATCCTCGGCATAGGCGTCGAGCGTCCACTCGGCGACGTTGCCATGCATATCGAACAGGCCCCAGGGATTGGCCTGCTTAGAACCGACGGGATGCGTCGCGTAATCGGCGTTGTCGTCGAGCCAGCTAAACTCTTCAACCTCGCCGGCGTCGTCGCCGAAGGAATAGGGGGTCGTCGTGCCGGCGCGCGCCGCATATTCCCATTCCGCCTCGCTGGGGAGGCGATACTCATGGCTGGTCAACCTGCTGAGCCACTTAGTGAATTGCCGCGCCGCGTAGTGAGTCATCGTCACCGCCGGCTGATCGGGCTGATCGCCCGCCATGTAGGTATGGTCTGCCATGTAGAGGGGCGTCGGGGAAGTCACTCCGTCGACGCCCAGATTGTCGGCGTCTCCCTTCCACGCGTGCGGTTCAATCAGTTCCCAACCTTCAGCGTCGCCATTCTGACCCGCGTCGGCCGAGCGATTGGCCGACAGCGTCTGCAACTGCTTGAAGGCGTTGTACATCTTCATGTAGGCCTGATACTCGGCCCACGTCACTTCATGCTTGCCGATCCAGAACGGCGCGACCTTCACGCGCACCTGCGGCCCTTCGTCGTCGCCGCGGTCGGCTTCGTCGTCAGGACTTCCCAGCAAGAACTCGCCGCCGGGGACGGGGATCATCTCGAACTCGGCCTTGGTTCCCGGAATCGTCTCGGTGTAGGGAACCATGAACTTGCCGTCGACTTCGACCGCCGGCCCAGCTGCCGGCTTCAAGTCGACGATTCCCTGCGTCTCGTCGGCAAGCGCCACGCGACCAGCCAACGCCAGCGAACAAACGACCCCGCACGCAATGGCCGCGGCAACCCCATTCAACCACGACCCAAACTTCAACATGATGCAATCGCCGCGAGGCAATCCTGGACCAAGGAACTCAAAGGGCGCTCCAGTCGGGCGTCCCTTAACCTTGAGCATAAGCCCCCGCCACGGCCCCAGCAATGGAACGCGAGAATGCGATGCGCAACGGCGAGGTCGGCTCTCACTTCCCCGCGGCAGGCCAGATTTGCAAGGCAAAACGCCCCACCCCTAGCATTACTTCGGGCTGCGTCGCTTCAGCGACCAGCATGGCGCCACGCCCCGCGCTTCTGACTCAAACCAACCAGGAACAAAAAACTCCCGCCGCGAATCGCGCCGCGGAGGCAAGGCCCGCTACGCCGCCAACGTCGTCGCCACAAACAAGACGACCCCCGAGAAGCTCATCATCTGCCCGATGAGTCGTTGGCACCGTGGTTCGCTCTCCCACGAATCAGGAACCAAGCGGCGAATCGTCGCGGCGATCGGCTCCGCGAAGCGATAGTTCGCCAAACCGCCGGCTAACAGCAACAACGCAAAAACGGCGAGTTCGTTTCCATGCATGACGCAACTATAAAGGGGAGTCGGCGATTATCCAATCCGAATTGGCGGGCCAGGAGATATTCGAGATCGTTCTTTTTGAACCGCCACGGACGCCAAGGAATACAAGGCAGAAATAGAAGAGAATTGAAACCGCCGATGAACGCAAATGATTGTTATCTGCGTTTATCGGCGTTCATCCGCGGTTTCAGATGATTTGTCTTCCCTTGGCGGTTAATCTTGGAACTTTGCCGTTCTTTCGCGCACCGGATCGAGATTTTTGGCGCACCGGTCGGGGGCTGGTAAGATCGCCAGTCTCTGTCCCGGCACTAGCAAAGGGTTCGCCATGCAACTGTTCTCACAGCGATTTGCAGCCTCGGTCATTGCCGTCGCACTCTTGCTCTTGGCCGCAGCGGCCCCTCTCACGCTTGCCGCGCCGATGCATGCCATCACCGTCGACGGCCAGTTCGGCGATTGGGCCGCCGTCCCCTCCTATTCCGATCCGACCAACGACCAGCACGACACCGATCACGACGGTCCGCTAGACGTTCCCGCCCACGTCAATCACCCCGACGTCGACATCCTGGAATACAAGTTCACCCACGACTCCGAAAACCTCTACGCCTACTTCCGCGCCCGCGGCAATGTCGGCGCCACGCAGGCGCAATCGCCCGGCAAGCGCGCGGGGCGTTATTACGTCATTCTCACCATCGACGTCGACGACGACGACGTCACCGGCTACCCGATCCACGAGGGGGGCTACTACCCCACCTCCGATGGGTACGACATGAACATGGAGATCGAGTACTTCAACGGCACGTTCAACACGGGCCACTATCTCAACCACGGCGCCCTCACCGCCGCCGACCTCCCGGGGATGGAAGCGCAGCAGAAGCAAGGGATCGTCGACGTGAAGCCCGGCGTCTACGACCACTACACCCAGTGGGTGATGTTCGATGACCCGAGTGCCGGCGATCACAACCTGAACGACGGCACCAGCATCACATTCGTTAAGGACCAAGGTCCGGTCCATCAAGGGATCATTAGTGCCTCGATCTCGCCCGATGGCCATGAAATCGAAATGGTCGCCCCGTTCAACGGCTTCATGAGCTACCCCGGCGCCAACCCCGGCGAGCGCGGCGATTGGATCATGGCCCTCGGCAAGACGATCGACATTTCGTTCTCGCTCGAAGCGAGCTCCACGCCCGCAGCGGCAACGGCACGTGGGCGAGCGATACGGCTCAGCCGATCGTCGGCTATCACTTGGGCGTGCCCGAACCCTCGGCGCTTGCCTTGGCGTTCGTAGCCATGGCCGGCGTATTGTGTCGCACGCCTTTCAGCCCCGGGCTCCGCCGGGGGGGGCGGCCACCGTACTGGTACGCATCGCCTCACGTAGTGCTACCCCCTGGCGGAGCCAGGGGCTGAAATACGATCACGAACACCTGAAATGCGCTTCACCGCCCCGCACCCACCAGCGAATTTAAATACTCTTCCAAATTCGTATAGCCGTCGCCGTCGCGATCGCCCGCCCCATCCACGCCCTCTTTCGGATCAAGCCGCTTCGCCAACTCCCACCCATCCGGCATCCCGTCCCCATCCCCATCGGCCGGCGCCGGCGCTGACTTCAATTCCGGCCACCCGCCCACATCGGCCTGCGAATCGATAATCCCATTCCCGCCGCCGCGCCACGTCTTCCCGTACTTCGCCGTCCCCGTGCGAATCTCTTCGATGATCCGAGCATCGACCGCGTCTCGCACCAGCGACGCCCCCGCCTCGGCCAGCACCGATTTAAACGCCTCTTCCGCCGTCTCCGTCCGCACTGGCGCCACAACGTACGACTTGTCTGAACGCAACGTCGCCGCCGTCGCGTCGCCGTCCGCTTGAAAGTCGATGCCGCCGTTCCAGTTGTCGCGGCTCACTTCGGGCGAACCCCACACGAAGTTGCCGTCGGCATACATCCGCCCCCGCGCATCTTTCTGCAGGAAGATGCGCTGCCGCACCTTAGGCTCCGTCGCCGGCCCCGGCTTGTAGTAGTTGTTCACCCAATTCCGCGGCCACATCTCGCCGCCGTAGGCGCTGTTGAAGCCCCAGTTGTAGATGACGTTATTCCGGCAATCCATCAGCCCAGAAATCTCGTTCCCGGACGCCCGCGGGTTGCGGCTCGAATGGAGAGCCAAAATGTTGTGACGCCACGATCCCCCCGGTCCGCCCCACAACCCGCCGTAGCCATGATGCCCCTTCTTGTGGAGCGAGTTGAACAGGCTCTCGCTGATCATGCACCACTGCACCGTGAAGTTGTTCGCCTTGTTGATCGACAGCGTCTCGTCGATCCCCCAGCTGACGGTGCAATGATCGATGATCGAGTGGGAACACTCGCCCCCAAAGCCGTCCGACTCGACCCCCGAGACGTCGCCCGGCCGAAAGCGGACGTAGCGAATGATGACGTTCTCCGCGTCGCACTTCACGTTTCGATGCGCGACGCAAATCCCATCCCCCGGCGCCGTCTGCCCGGCGATCGTGAGATAGGGATGCTTGATTTTCAGTTCCGACTCAAGCGGAATCGTCCCCGACACGCGAAACACCACCGTCCGCGGCCCCTCAGCCTCGCACGCCGCGCGCAGGCTACCGGGCCCGGCGTCGTTGAGATTCGTCACCGCCATCACCCGCCCGCCGCGTCCGCCGACGGCGAACTTACCGAACCCTTCCGCCCCCGGAAACGCCGGCGGCCGATCGGGTCGCAGATTCCGCAACGTCACCGCCGGCTTCGATTCGTCGTAGTCGAGGTCGCCGAGCCAGCCCGCCGGCAGTTCGACGCGATCGAACTTCCCTTCGATCGCTTCCACGCCGTCGCCGTACAACTCGACGCAGGTATTCTCGTGCGGCAAGATCCGCCCGTCGAAGTTGATCTTGAGCGTCCCCGCCAGCTTCCACGCGCCGGACTCGACCGCGTCGCAAGCGACGCCGTCTGTCACCGTGAACTCCGTCACATGCGCTGTTGCTGTTGGCGCCGCAGCCGATGCAGGTGATCCTGCCGCACAGCACGCCGCTACAAGAATCGTCAACGTTCGCGGCATCGAGCTCTTCGTGTCGATTGAAGTCCAAGGTACAAGTCAAACGGGATGCCAGTGGCTTCCCAGTCTACTCTGCCAACTCAAAATCCGCTCCCGCCGACCCCTCCGCCGGCACCTCGAACGTCAGCTGCGACTCGACGTTGTACTTCGCCTGAAAGGCCTCCTTCACCTGCGGTCCGTCGTCGGTATCCTTTGCGACCGACTTCGGCGGGCCATGGGCGTAAATCTGCACGCCGTGCAGCCCGACGACGGCGCCCGCCTCGCCGCGCACCGTCTTCAGTTCGAACCGGCCGGCGTCGTCGCAGAAGGCCGTCGAACCTGGCCCGGGTGAAGGATTGTCCGCCGTCCCCATCGGCTGAAAGATGATCTGCGTGTAGGGAACCGCCTTGCCGTTGAGCGTCACCACCCCCGACACAGGCGCCAGTTCGTACGCCCCCGAACCGCCGCAGCCGACCAGCGTGACGCAGCAGATCGCGAACGCCATTCCAATTGGGAGGGCGAGGCTCCCGCCGAGCCGTCGCAGGAGATCGAATAGAAACTGATGGTGCAAGAATCCCTCCCGAATGCCAACTTCTGTCTTCCCTTAGTGCTTCCTTCGTGCCTTCGTGTCTTGGTGGTTAGCATTCAAGGCGTGAACGTCGAAAGCTCTTCCCCCTGAATCGTCGTCAGCGTCACGAACATCGCCATGTCGACGTTCTGGCTAATCCCCGTGACCGAACCGTCACAGCGGGCAAACTGAATGACGTCGCCCGCATGGAGACTTCCCCACGAGCGCTTGCAATTGTGCTGCCCGCCGTCGAGCGGGACGCACGCCATGTAGTCGTTGTGCAGCGTCCAGGGACGATTGATGCCGCTCGATTGGCTGTACGACGTATAGGCGTAGCACCAAAGTGTCCGCCGCGTATAGACGTCGCCCGGGTTGGTCGACGTCTGATATTCGCCGACCAGCAGCGTATTCGAGGTGCCGTCGGGAATGTTCTTGGTCGAGACCGCCTTGAGCTTCCGAATATTCACGCCGACGGCCGTCGTCTTCAGCACCGCATGCAGCGGACCTCGCGTCCAATCAGGAAGATTGGTTTGGCTGCCGACGGTGTTGGCCAGCGGATTGTCCCAATAGTAGTCGCCGTTGGTGCCGGGCGACGATCCCGACACGGCGCGGTACGAACCAGGCGCCCAAAAAAACGCGTCTCCTTGGCCCGATTCAGGTCGATACAGTTTGCTGACGTCGACGTCGGTCGGGCAGAGGTAAAGCGGGACGAAAGTCTCGCGCAGCGCCTTATTGACCGGCCGGTTGAAGTCTTGCGTCGGCGTCCACATCGCAAAGATCGCCGCCTGCTCGGCGTACGGCAGCAGATCGACCGACCACTGGCTCGAGTTCATCGAGTCGATGCTCGTCGAGGCGGCCGTGCTGCCCGCCGGAAAGCGCCCCTTGGCCGAATCATGGTTCAGCACCGCCAACCCGACCTGCTTCAAATTGCTCCCGCACTGGGCCCGCCGCGCCGCTTCCCGCGCCGCTTGCACGGCCGGCAACAACAACGCCACCAACACGCCAATAATGGCGATCACCACCAGTAACTCGACCAGCGTAAACGCACGGCGACTACGAGGCTGCTTCATCAAAGCGCCCTGGGGGTATCAGGTGATGGGAAGAGAAGAGCCAAAGAGAAGGTCGACAACTAAGAATCTAATTGAATGAGGCGATTCCTGCACGCCAATTCTTGTCGATTCCTGCTGGCATTTTTCAGCTTGAGCCTGCTCACTCCAGGGGTGACCTGGCCGCCGCTTCAAGTTTCCCCCACTGAAATCCCCACGACCCTACCCACCATCCCCCTCAAAATTCGGGCTGGTCGCTTCAGCGACCAGCCGGCGCCCGCGACCGAAGGGACATGGCTCATTGGCCATAGGGCATGAGCCGCGCCAAACCGAGCGTGGCCCACGAACTGGCCGCGCAGGTAATCGGCGTCATGAGCGTCGCACCCCCGGGCGAACCGTCGGGAGTCGAGCGAGAAACCATCGGCCAACTCCCGTCCGGCGTTTGGGTGGCGACCAAGAAATCAATCCCTCGTTTGATTGCGGGATGATCGGCCGTATAGCCGGCGAGCGACAAGACGTACAACGTTTGTCCGGTCGCAAAGGCATCGCTTTTCAATTCCGGGACGGTCTGACTCTAACCGCCGTCCGCGCGTTGCAGCGCTAGCAACTCGTCGATCGTGGTTTGCATCGTTTCGCGCGGCATGCCGGCGCGCGCCCTCAGCAACACCTTGAGGACCTTGTCTTGATGAAGGTCGGACGAGTCGGCGGCGTCAAGCCAGGCTAGCGCTTTCGACAGCGCCTCGCGCCTCGATTCCGACGCATCGGGGCCCGTTTCTCCCTCCAGGGCCATGATGATCCAGGCAGCGTCAGTCGTCTGACTTTCGTTCACCGGCGGTCGTCTGAGCCCATCGAAGAACTCCCACGAGCCGTCTGCCTGCGGCTTCACGATGATTTCTTCCGCAATCAGACTCAGGCTTTGTCGTTGTCCCTCTGTCAGCGAGGGGAGCGACTGGGCGGCAACGGCCAGGAAGGGGAGCCCCATGTTCAGACCTCGCCCTTGGGGGCGCGGGTCGGGGGGATCGGCCGGATTGGGGAAGATCCCGGAGGCCAGCAACTGCTCCTTACTCCCCGGCAAGGAATCAATCGTCTCCGCCAAGTATTTCTTATCGATCGGGTAACCCTGCTGTTCGGCTTCGCTCAGGGCCCACAGCGGCAGCGGCGCATGATGGCACGCGGCGCACCTGCGAGTGCTCAACCAAGCGGCGCTCTCGGTTTGCAAGTAATTGACGGCGCGCTCGACCGTTTGCTGAACTTGTTGCGGCGAAGCGGCCGGAACCAAAGCAGGTTCATCGGCAAAGGCAAAACGTCCGAGACTGAGCCAAAGAATGCACGCTGCAAAGCACGAAGTGCGAGCCATCGATCGATCTCCGCCAGCGAAAAGTGAGCGGTCGCCAGGCGCGTCGCACGCTATTTAATCTCCCGCCGCAACGCGCCAATTGCAAGCGTTAGAGAAAAACGGGGCTCTGGCTTGAGCCATGGTTCGCTCTCGCAGACCAGACATGGCTGCGCCGCAAGAATGTTCCTTGGCGAACTCTCAAATAGCCTCAATCGTGATCAAGTTTCACGATTCCGGCCGATGTCGTTAGGCTGTGGGCTCCGCGAGAAGGCGTCCGGAACCGCCGCTCACACACCACTTCTCTTTAGGGGTGGCTCGCTGCGAAGCGGGCCAAAGAGGCGCCAATCATGAAGCGAAATATTCTTCGCTGTGTCGTCGTCTGCATCGTGACCGCACTGGCGGTTGCCTCGGTTGATCGCATCGATCACGCCTTCGCTCAGCAGCCAGGCGGAGCCGGTGGATTCGGGGGCGGCGGCGGAGTTGGCGGCGCGGGCGGGGCCGGTGGAGCCGGCGGCGGCTATGGCGGCTTCTCCGCCGGTGGGGCGATCGCTTCCTTCGGCGAATATGTTTACTTCCTTCGCCAAGCAACGCTGTATCAGTTTGACGCTCATGATCTGAAGCTCGTTAAAAAAGTCGATCTGGAACGGGCAGGAAAGGGCCGTCGTGCTGGGCGCGACGGTCAAGCCGGCGAGCCGGGACAAGGAGGCGTCGGCGGTCGCGGCGGTGATGGCGGGGGTGGTTCGCCGAGCTCTGGTTCAGTGACGGCTCAAGGGAATTATGTCTACGTGTTTCGAGACGGCAGGATGTACAAGATCGTCGCGAACGGCTTGAAAGTAGATAAAACCGTCACGCTAAGTTTTGGCGACGAGGAAGAGTAACGCCCAACGCGTGTCGAACGCGGTAGTTTCCACCCATTCGCGACTGTGGAGCGAGAGCGTGTCTAATGACTACATGAACCTGCCGCTCGCCTGGATGCCCGGCCCGATTGAACTGCTGGTGATCGGTACGATGATCGCCATCCCAATCGGAGCTATTGCATTGATCATCTGGTTGCTTCGTAAGAAGTGAGGTTCTCAGATTTCTTTCTCTGCCTGCAAGCCAGACGGTAGAGCGTCGCTCGATTTGGCGATCCAAGCGAGACGCTCGCTTGGCTTGTCCCAGCGGGACGGTTGATAATAGCCCAGCGATTCATCGCTGGGTGACGAAGCTCGAAGAGGCATCGAGTCCCGTAGAGGCTGTGAGTTTTTGCTGAATGGACGCCAAGCCTTTGATCCGTGAGCGGATTTCTTCGCGGTTGCGTCACGTCACTGGACCTTGGCTGGCGCTCGCGTCATGCGATACGGAC
>Ga0163144_10020004_pt1 | contig 13423 bp, 13 predicted proteins | sample OliLak19BULKMAT1_FD_123175 | JGI IMG/M metagenome (GOLD analysis project Ga0163144, IMG submission 123175) | Freshwater microbial mat bacterial communities from Lake Vanda, McMurdo Dry Valleys, Antarctica - Oligotrophic Lake LV.19.BULKMAT1 | ecosystem: Environmental > Aquatic > Freshwater >... | reverse complement strand
TCCGGGGATGTGGTCTTTCGAATCAGCGATGAAATAGCCGGTGCGCTCGAACTGGCAGGGGTAGCCTGGATTTTCCGCAGCGAGCGAGGCTTCGATTTTCGCGGAAACGGTTTGCACCGAATCCGGATTAATGACGGAGAGGAAACCGCCCTCTGCGGCATCCGGATCCTCGACGATGAACAGCCGGTCGTAGAGGCGGATCTCCGCATCGGCGGCGGTGGCGGCATCGACCCAATGGATCGCGGCCTTGCAGACGACGCCTTCCGGCGAGTCCTTGCCGGTGGTTTCCGGGAGAAGGTTTGCGTGAAGCAGGGTGATTTCCCCTGCATCGTTTTTATCGAAGCCGGTGCACTGGATGATGGGGCCGCCACGGAGCCGGACGTACCTGTCCGGGGCGAGGCGGAAATACTTTTTCTCGGGAACTTCCTGGAAGTCCTCGCGCTCAATGTAGATCTCCTGCGAGAAGGAAACGTGGCGTTCACCGAAGGATTCGTCCTGCGGGTGGTTCGGAATTACGAGGGATGCCGTAGGTTCCTCGGCGAAGTTTCCGATGATGACCTTGAGCGGATCGAGCACGGCCATGCGGCGGGGTGCGGTGGCGTTGAGGTGGTCGCGGATGTCGTGCTCCAGCAGGGCGACATCGGTGGTGCCGTTGTATTTCGTGATGCCGATACGTTTGCAGAAATGGCGGATCGCTTCCGGCGGGTAGCCACGGCGGCGGATTCCGGAAATGGTGGGGAGGCGGGGATCGTCCCATCCGGAGACGTGGTTTTCCTGGACGAGCTGCAGCAGCTTGCGCTTGCTCATGATCGTGTAGGTGAGGCTGAGGCGGGCGAACTCGATCTGGCGCGGCGTGGAGGGGACGGGGCAGTTTTCTATGAACCAGTTGTAGAGCGGGCGGTGGTTTTCGAACTCCAGGGTGCAGAGCGAGTGGGTGATGTGCTCCAGCGCATCCTCCAGCGGATGGGCGAAATCATACATCGGGTAGATGCACCATTCGCTGCCGGTGTTGTGGTGATGGGCGTGCATGATCCGATAGAGAACCGGATCGCGCATGTTCATGTTCGATGAAGTCAGGCCGATCTTCGCCCGCAGCACCGCCTCGCCTTCCTTGAAGCCGCCGGAGCGCATCTTCTCGAAATGTGTGAGGTTCACCTCGACACTGCGTTCGCGGAATTTCGAGGGCGTGCCGGGTGTCTGCACGTTGCCGCGGTGGAGCTTGATTTCCTCGGGGCTTTCCTCATCGACGTAGGCGAGGCCGTTGTTGATGAGGTGGACGGCGCAGTCGTGGAAGAAGGGGAAGTAGTTCGAGGCGAAATAGAGGTCATCGCCCCAATCGAAGCCGAGCCATTTCACGTCCTCCTTGATGGACTCCACATATTCGGTCTCTTCCTTCTCGGGATTCGTGTCGTCGAAGCGGAGATGGCATTTCGCGCCCTCGTGCTCGCCGGCGATACCGAAGTTCAGGCAGATGGATTTCGCGTGGCCGAGATGGAGGTAGCCGTTCGGCTCCGGGGGGAAGCGGGTGATGGTGGTTCCGTGTTTCCCGGAGGAAAGGTCGGCGGCGATGATCTCGCGGATGAAATCGGATTTAGGTGAGTCGGACATGGGAAGAAGTGGAAAGTGATCAGTGATCGGTGGAAGACTGGGGTTGTGGGAGGGAGCTAATACGAATTGTGCCATGCTAGTCGAGCGTCCAGAGCATGGGAGGGTGCGTATTCGAAGTGAAGGATTCTGCGGCGGTTTGGAATGATGCTGCGGCGGGAGGAGTGGAGGATGAGCGGGGACATGAGCAGGACATCGCCTGGTTGGCATTCGCAGATGTGTGCGGCATCGGGTGTGAGTCTTGCGATGTCGGATGGGGAGAGCCTGCCGTGGAGATGGGAACCGGGGATGAGCATGAGCGCCCCGTTATTGGAATCGGTTGGATCGAGATGGATTCTGGCCGTTACCATGCTTTCAAGGAGTGCAATCGGTGGCTGGACGTGGGGTATTCCGTCTTTGAGGCTCCATGGGCCGTATCCGTCGCAATCGGCCTGCGATTTCGTGCAGATGGTGAGATCCTGGTGCCATGCGACAGGCCAGTTTTCCGAAGGGGTTTTGTCAAAAAGGATGGAGCGGACGGGCTGGAGATCTTGACCGGTCAGGAGGCCGGAAATCTTTGCCTTCAGCGATAGGTCGCGGAAAACAATGGATCGGTCACTGAGGTGCCGGACGCAAGCCGTCCCGGCTTCAGATGCGACCCGATCCGCTTCGCGGCGCAGGAGTTCGATTTCATCGTCTCCGAAAACGCCACGATGGATCTGATAACCGTTCTGGGCCAGGGAGTTCATTCCGGGATGACGAATGCTCCGGGGATGCCGGTGTCGAGGGTGGCGAGTTTGAGGTTGTGCTCTTCCGCGAGGGCGAGGAGGTGGGAGTCGGTGGTGTGTTTGGCGGCTTTGCACCAAGCGGGGAAGATGCGGCGGGAGGAGAGGTCGTCGGGGAGGAAGGAGTGGTGGGATTTTAATGATCTGAGAAGATTTTCCAAGGTGTTTGCTGCATCCTGGATTTCGATACGCGGAACCGTCTTTTGCAGAGAGACACGGATGAATCCGATTTCTGTAATCGAGCAGGTGTGAAGTTTCGTAGCTTTCGTTTTTAGAACTGAGCCAATCCATTTCCTAGCTCGTAAATTATGGGAGTGGTCGTCCCAGCCCCACGCTATGAGGACGTTCACATCGAGTAAATAGCTCATGGGAAATCAGCTAGCATTTCTTTGACCGATTCGTTGGTGAGCGGGATATCACCGGGCTGCCCTTTGAAGATCATCGCTCCGGTGTATTCGCAGCGGACGTATTCTTGAACGCGTTTCTTGCTATTTAGCGTCTCGTTTCCTTCCATTTTTCGACGAATGAATTCGGATAAGGTTAAGCCAGCAGCTTTCGCTTGGCGGCGGTACGCCTGAGCCTTCGCGTCATCGGTTTTGAAAGTGACCGTAGTCATGCGTAATACGGTAATACCGAACTTGCTTGTCGTCAAGGCGTGACTCGCCGACTGAAGTTGGCGCTCCCTTATTTGGCGAGTTCTTCCAGGAGAGCCTGGTTGAGTTTGATCCCCGCCTCGAAGTTTGCGATGGGGAAATTCTCGTTGGGTGAGTGGATCTGGGCGTCGGCGAGGGCGAGGCCGAGGAGCAGGGTGTCCACTCCGAGGATTTCGCGGAAAGCCTGGACGATGGGGATGGAGCCGCCTTCGCGAATGAGCATGGGTTCGCCGGGGAAGACGCGTTTGAGGGCGCGCTGGGCGGCTTTTCCGAAATCGGAATGCGGATCGCAGGCGTAGGGTTTGCCGTCGTGGCCGATCTCGATGTCTAGGTTCACGCCCGGGGGGCAATGCTTTTTCAGGTGGGCGCTGAGCTGTTCGATGATGGCCTTCGGATCCTGGTCGGGGACGAGGCGGAGGGAGAATTTCACGAAAGCCTCGGCGGGGATTACGGTCTTGGAGCCTTCGCCCTGGTAGCCGCCGCCGATGCCGTTGACCTCTGCGGTCGGGCGGGCGAAGACGCGTTCTGCGGAGCTGTATCCGGGTTCGCCGAAGGTGGCTGGGGAGCCGGTGACTTTCAGGTAATCCTCGTCGGATACACCGGGCACCTTGGCCCACATCTCGCGCTCCCAGGCTTCGAGGGGGCGGACGTCGTCGTAGAAGCCATCGATGGCGACGGTGCCGTCTGGGAGGTGGAGGGATGCGACGAGGCGGGCGGCGGCGGTGGCGGGGTTTGCGACGGCACCGCCGAAGAGGCCGGAGTGGAGGTCGCGGGCGGGGCCGGTGATTTTCACTTCCGCGCAGGCGATGCCGCGCAGGCCGTAGCCGAGGGTGCCGGTGTTTGGAGCGACCATGCCGGTGTCGGAGATCGCGATGATGTCGCAGGCGAGGGCGGCCTTATGCTTTTTGAGAAATGGCGCGAGGTTCGGGGAACCGATCTCCTCCTCGCCTTCGAAGAGGAGGATGATGTTGACCGGGAGGTCGCCCTTTTCCGCGATGGTTTTCCCGATGCCTAGGATGTGGGCGAGCATCTGGCCCTTGTTGTCGGTGGCTCCGCGTGCCCAGATTTTCCCGTCGCGGATTTCCGGGGCGAAGGGCGGGGTTTTCCAGAGGTTCAGCGGATCGGCGGGCTGGACATCGTAGTGGCCGTAGATGAGGACGGTTTTCCGGTCGGGGTGGTGGGTGTTGCGCGCGAGGACGATGGGGTGGCCCGGGGTTTTGTGGATTTCCGTGGTGAGGCCCATGGAATCGAGTTTCCCTTGCAGCCATCCGGCGCAAGCGAGGACGTCGCCCTTGTGATTGGAATCGGTGGATACGCTGGGGAATGAGAGGAAGGTGAAGAGATCTTGGAGTTCCGGGGTCATTGGGAGATTAGGGGTAAGGGATTCAGAATGATTCGTCGTAGCGTGTTTCCCCGATCACCCAGTTTTCCGCGAGGACGGCGGAGACCTCGAACTGCCTCTGGCCTGCCTTGGGATGAGCGCTGATCTCGACGGTTGCCCTGTGGATTTTATCCTCCGAACTGAGTATCTTGCGAAGGGCCCTTTCCTGTGGTGAATCACGCCCTGCGTAGCCATAAAGGACGTCCTTTGCATCGGGGGATACCAGGGCGTATGCCTGCCACTTCGTTTCATCGGAATAGATGCCGTTGTAGTAGGTGTCTGGAGCAATGAAAATGCGGATGAGGGAGGTTTGCGATTTCCCGGAGAGAATTTCGGGCCATTCCGGCACGCTCTTGCGGAGATATGAATCGAGGTCGATGCGCCATTTGCCATCCGCACCGATGACAAGCTGGGCAAGGCGGTTGGTCTGCTTGTCCCCGTTTCCCATCTGCGTGGCAACCTCACCGATGGCCCTGCCGTTCACGAATTTCTGTCCCAGCCACCGGTAGCCTTTGATTTCGCCCTCATTTCCGGTGATTCCGGCCAAGGCGGCCAGCGCACTTTCGGGGTTTGTATCCCCGCCTAGGACGAAATGGCGGGGCAGGGCCTGCGGATCTTCGTTCGCAAATGCCGCGCGCACGATGGCAAGCGCACCAACCTCATCTATGGCCGGGAGTTCTACGGTTTTCTGCTCGGAAAAGGCGGTGTCGCCATCGTTTGCGGATTTGAGGAATTCGGCAGCTTCGGCAGCCTTTTCCGCCTGGTTCCGGTAATGGCTGACAAGGATGACCACCAGCGCAGAGAGCGACACAAACGAAATGAGCAGGGTCCACGCCACCACCCTCGGGTTGATCTTGGTCTTTTGCTTCAAACGTTTGCTGCGCCTGCCACGGCGTTCCATGGCAGATCCCGGCGTCCTGGATACCCTTCCGAGGATGGGTGCCTCGCCGAACTTCCGCCCGGAGTCTCCGGTCGGGCGCCGGCTTAAGTCTTTCTGGGGCATATGGTCGTGAAGCGTGGTGCCTCAGCGAGGGATGAGGGTGACCCTCAGTGGGTCGTAGTGATCGGCGGGACTGAAGAGCCAACCGGGATTCCGGTCCGCCACCTCGTAACCCGATAGCATGAACACCGGCAGAAACTGGTTGCTGTTAGGGTCATACGCGGTTTCCCCCGTGTAGTTTCCCCGTATTTTGTATTCGAAGTTGTTGTCGAATCCGTAGCGTGCCCCGCTTGAACCGTTTTCGGAAAGGCGGTCGGGGTTGCGTTTCCTGTCCTCCCGGAAAATGACCAGCTTGGAATTGGAGGCGGATTGGCGCGGTTTGCGAAGGTAACCCCAGAACCTCGTCTTTTCCACGTAGTAGCGGCGGCCGTAAAAGAAATCGCCGGTCGCTTCGCTGGCGATGGCCGCGCTGCGCTCCGCCTGGGTGGGGCCGCCCATGTTTGCAGAGCCACCGCTTCCGCCGGAGGAGCTGCCGGCGCATTGGCAGAGGAGGGCGCAGAGTCCGGAAAGAAGAACCAGTTTCAATTTGAACATGAGCGGTTTTAGTCTCCGGCATGCACCTCCGGCAAGAAAAGAGATGTCCGGCTGTTTCCGGAATCAGTCCGCTGCCATCCTCGCCAGATCGGCGGTGAACTGATCGACCGCCACCTTTGCAGCCATCTCGAAGCCTTTTCTAAGCTCGTTCCGATCCGCGGCGTATTTTTCCACCGTGTGGTTGTAGCCCGTTCCGGCGTAGTTCCGGCCAGCCATTTTTTTGCCGTCCGCTCCGTTCAGGGTGAACTTGACGCTAACCATGGGGGTAAGAAGAAGCGTTCCGTCATCCTGTTTTCCTGATCGCACCAGGCCATAGCTGACGACCTCCGATTGTATCAAATTCGGGGAGGAAATCCGCAAGCGTTGTCCGAAGTAGGGGTCGTTCTTGATTCCGCTTCCGACTGTTTTGGAGACGATTGGGGAGATTTCCGGGGTGTTGCCTTTGACTGCCCCAAAGTGCTGCTTGCTCTTCCCTTTGAAAATGCTGTTTTGCGACGCCGCGACGGATTCGCCAATCAGGGCCCCGATAAGACCTCCCCCTGTGGCCATCGTCGTGTTGGTGGCAGCCGCGCGATCCGCGCCACTTGGCTCGGAGTATGCCCCGTCGCGGACTTTGACATCAGCGATCGCAAGCGATGTCAGCGAAGCTTTCTGGGCGGCGGTGAATTTCGTAGCACAGGAGGACAGGGAGATGGCGCAGAGCGTGGCTGCGATGGTTGAGGATAGGTTCATAATTTCAGGAGATGAGAGTTTTCAGGCGTTCGCAGACTTCCTCCACGTTCGCGCGGGAGTTGAATGCGGAGATGCGGAAATAGCCTTCGCCGGCGGAGCCGAAACCGGAGCCGGGGGTGATGACGACCTGTGCCTCCCCGAGCATCTTGTCGAACATCTGCCATGAGGTGACGCCCTCCGGGCAGCCAACCCAGACATAGGGCGCGTTCTCCCCGCCCCAGACGCGGAGGCCGAGCGATACGCAGGCTTCGCGGAGCAGCATGGCATTGCCCATGTAGTGGTTGATGAGTGCGGAAACCTGTGCCTTGCCCTCTTCGGAAAAGACCGCCGCAGCGCCTTTCTGCACCGGGTAGGATGCGCCGTTGAACTTCGTCGAGTGGCGGCGGGACCAGAGCTGGTGGATGGGCACAGGCGTGCCGTCCTCCGTGCGGCCGGAGACGGATTTCGGGATGACGACATAGGCGCAACGGACGCCGGTGAAGCCGCCGTTCTTGGAAAACGAGCGGAACTCGATCGCGCAATCCCTCGCCCCCTCGATCTCGAAAATCGAATGCGGGATTTCGTCGTCCTGGATGAAGGCCTCGTAGGCGGCATCGAAGAGGATGATCGCGTCGTTTGCCTTCGCGTATTTCACCCATGCCTCAAGCTGGCTGCGGGTCGCGCACGCGCCGGTCGGGTTGTTGGGAAAGCAGAGGTAGATCAGGTCCGCCTTTTCCGAGGGCACGTCGGCCACGAAATTGTTCTCCGCGTTGCACTCCATGTAGAGCAGGCCTTCGTAGGCTCCCTTCTCGTCCGCATCGCCGGTGTTCCCGGCCATCACGTTGGTATCGACATAGACCGGATAGACCGGGTCGGTGATGGCGATGACGTTGCCCTTTCCGAAGATATCGAGGATGTTGCCGGTGTCGCACTTCGAGCCGTCGGAGATGAAAACCTCATCGGCGGAAATCCCGAGACCCGCGAACTGGTTGTCCACGATCGCCTGCCGCAGGAACTCATATCCCTGCTCCGGGCCGTAGCCCTTGAAGGTCGCGCGGTCGCCCTGTTCATCGACAGCGGCGTGCATCGCATCGCGGACGGCGGAGGGCAGCGGCTCTGTCACATCGCCGATGCCGCAGCGGATGATACGCGCCGCCTCGTCCGGGTGCGCTTCCGTGTAGGCTTTCACGCGCCGTGCGATTTCAGGGAAGAGGTAGCCTGCCTTGAGCTTGAGGAAATTGGAATTGATCGTTGCCATGCCGGAGGGTTTAGGCGCAGCAGGGGAGCGGGGCAAGTGCGGGATTCAGGAAAAAGCCCGGAGGCGTCATCCCAGCATTTCCGCCGGATCCTCGAAAGGCAGGCCGTGCGCGTCCGCGACCGGGCGGCAGGTGAGTTTCCCTCCCATCACATTGATGCCGCCGAGCAGTTCCTTGCGGACGGAGCAGGCACCGGCCAAGCCCTTTTCCGCGATCAGCGTGATCCAAGGCTGGGTGACGTTGTTCAGCGCCTGGGTGGCGGTGCGCGAGTAGGCTCCCGGCATGTTCGCCACCCAGTAGTGCAGCACGCCCTCCTCCACATAGGTCGGGTTGTCATGAGTCGTCGCGCGGGTGGTTTCCGCGCAGCCGCCCTGATCCACGGCGATATCCACCAGCACGCTGCCCTCCGGCATCCTCCGCAGCATTTCCCGCGTGATCAGTTTCGGAGCCTTCGCCCCAGGCAAAAGCACCGCCCCGATGATGAGATCCACGCGGGGGAGCAGTTCGGAAAGGTTCGCCTCGTTCGAGTAAACCGTCCGCGCGCTGTCCATCGTGATATCCAGGAAACGCATCCGCTCCACATCCACCTCAAGGATGGTCACATCCGCTCCGATCCCCCTCGCGACCCGCGCCGCGTTCACCCCCGCCGTCCCGCCGCCGAGGATCACCACCCGCCCCGGCGCAACCCCCGGCACGCCGCCCAGCAGGCAGCCGCGCCCGCCCCGGTGCTTAGCAAGATGATACGCGCCGACGATGGCCGACATCCGCCCGGCGATCTCCGACATCGGCTCAAGCAGCGGCAGGTGCCTGTTCACCTCCACCGTTTCGTAGGCGATCGCGGTGCAGCCGCTCGCGGCAAGGCTTTCCGTGAGCGCCTTGTTCGCGGCGAGATGCAGGTAGGTGAAAAGGATCTGCCCCGGCCGCAGCATCGCCACCTCCGGCGGCTGCGGCTCCTTCACCTTCACGATCAGATCCGCCTCCGCGAAAACCTCCGCCGCATCCCCCGCGATCTCCGCGCCTGCGGAAACGTATTGGGCATCGGAGTAGCTCGCTCCCTCCCCGGCACCGGCCTCGATGAGCACGCGGTGGCCGCGCTTGGTCAGTTCCACCACCGAACCCGGAGTCATGCTGACCCTGTTTTCCTGCGCTTTGGTTTCCTTTGGTATGCCGATGTTCATGTTTTTATCTCAAAGATTTTTCCAAGCGATGACAGCGGATACCATGCCGCCTTTCTCATCCGTGATCGTCACCTTTCCGTCCCCGTCCGGCGAGATCGACTTCACCAAACCGAAGCCCTTCGGCACCGCCGCGACCGCCTGAATCGTGCGCAGCGTGACGGGTGAGTCCTTGGAAAAGCTGCGGGCGGTCGGGATGGAGAGGTTGCGCAGCAGGTCTTTCCGCGAGACATCCACGTCGTCGCAGAAATGAGAGCAGACATCCTCGATGCCCAGCCGGGACGTGTGCCTTCCGTTCCACGGCGCCGCCGGGCGCCCGCCATTGGAAAGCCACAACATCGTCGCCGGGAAGTCGGCGGGGTTTTTCAGCGCGAACCACACATACCCGTCCATCACGCAGGCGGACCAAGCGAAGGGCTGCTCCGGGGTCGCCGCCTCGGAGACCATCATCACCAGATCGTCCGTTTTCGGGCGGGCCGGGTAGCGTGTGAGATCCGTCGTGCCGCCAGCCTCCAGCGGAACCTCCGCTAGATGGGAAAAGATCGCCCCGATCTTCAGCGCCTGGCCCGCACCATCCGCCGGGTTGGAAAACCACTCCGGATACACCGAAGCCCAGCGGAACGGCGAAACGCTCACCCGCGCCGAGCCTTCCGGGACACCGGAGAGATCAAGGATGGGATGCGTTCCATAGGACCAATCCCCCTCCAGCCCGGTGATCGTATGGGACACATAAAGCGCCGTCTCTCCCGCCCGCAGCGTGATCGTTTTCTCCACCCTCGCGGAAACATCCGTGGCGTCGATCCCCAGCGTGATGGAGTCCGCCGTCTCGGAAACCATCCCCCACACCCCGTTCGCCGTCTCCCCGTGGGGCGGGCCGTCCGCCTGCGGGCCGAAGGGCAGGCACATGAAATCCCCGCGCAGGCTTTTCAGCAGCACCGGCAGCCCGGCATCGATCTCCCCCGGCTTCCACGGAGCCAGCGCATACGGCGCGACCACCCGCTCCCCCAGCGTGAAATGCACCGGCGCAAGGTGCCCGCCCTCGCGGGTGATGCAGAGTGAGACCAGATCGTTGGAAAGGAAAAAGGATGGCGCACCGTGGATGGTCTTCATTTCCCGGATACCCTAGATTTCAAACCCAAAACTCCAAGGAAGATCTGCGCAGTGCCGCCCTTCGCTCTTCATTCCCTCCCTCCACAAATCCTCCTGACCTCTTCGTGTTCCAAAATATCAACCTCATTCCTGCCGCGATAACAGGAAGCCACATCTCGAGGCTTCCACCTGTTCCAAAAAGCAAAGGCATCCGTAACAGATCCATAACCCCTAGAAAACCAATCCTTTTTGTCCGGAAGTTATTCACTCTCGACGGAGCTATCAGGAAACGATATTGACCGGGCTGACAGAACAGTACTGTTCTACAAAAAATGAAGCAGCTCATTGCGCCCCTAAAATATTTCTTCACGGGCAAGCATGATCCGATGGACCTGCTCAACGGAGTGTATCACGACAATCTTCCGAAGCGTTTGACGCTCTCAAAAGGTATGCTCAAGTCTGATGACCTTGCATACGAGGCTGGAGATTTGGCCGCGACGTTATACCAATCGGACGATGACAGCGAATTCTCCTTCGCGCAGAAGCTTCGCAAGCTGCCGAGGCATTGGGGCACGCTTGAGACCCTCATGTATTATGATTCGATGGTGAACAATGGAGGGCATGACCAATATTTAAACTTCCGCTCGACCCTTCCTCCCGTGGAGCCGGAATAATAGATTACAATAAGACGGAGAACAAGTCGGAGCAGGCGACGCCGAGGAAGCCGTCTGATTAAATTCAGCTTCCCCCGGCGGCCATTCCTCTAACGCTAGCCAAAGAAATTCATGATACGCACATCACTCATCGTAATCGTCGGAACTGTACTGTTGCCCTCATGCTCCCTCGTTGGAGATGCCGTGGACATCACGAACCGTCAGTCTAAAGAGCTGACAGGTGAGGAGACGCTCACAGGAGCAGGATTTCAAGTGAGAAGCCCTGGCTTCGGGCTTTATCCAGTCAAAAACCTGCCGAGGAGGGGGGCGATCACCTTTCGTCCTACCGAGCCAATGCTCGACGGGATGGTGTATTTTGTGACGCCGTTTCCATCCACGGCATCCACTTACGAACAAGCGCTTGCTGAGTGGAACAGCATCCCCGCCACGAAGGGTTTCAAAGTGTCGACAGTGGAGCAACGAAGCACGACCTTCAAAGGCTCTGCTGCCAGAGAAGCCCTCATCCAAGTTGATCAAGGTTCCGGTGGGCAGATTGCTGCAATCCTCATTGTCGGACGGCCAGGAAACTACTTTATTCTTAATCGTGGAGATCGATTTAGTCGCCCAAATGAAAGAGCAAACGTCATCAGGCGGTGCAAAACAGGTCTGCAAAAACTTAAAGCGGTAACCCAAATCAACAATGGCTAACAAGCCGAAATGGCGATGCCGAGGAAGCCGTCTGATTAAATTACAGATTTCCCACGGCGCGCCATTGCTCAGACGTTGAATTCTTCCTTTGGTTTTCGTCAGTCCCAAAACGGAGTTTGTGATCGGTTCTGGGTTGCGCGACGCGGAGCGGGCGGCTTAACTCCCGCGCCGCCGGATCGAAAAGGCGGTGCGATACCAACCAAAACCATTACCCGAACACTCCCGATGAAAATTTCCAAAAACACATTCGCCAATGAAGAGGTCGTCCTTGATTTCCATGAATACGAAGGCTGCACTTTCAACAAATGCCGCTTCGTTGTCCTCGGCTACGGCCCGTTCGCGCTGAACCAATGCGAGGTCGTCGATTGCGAGTTCACCTTCGCCGGGCCGGCAGCCAGCACGATCCAGACGATGTCCAACATCTACAACATCGGCGAGCAGGGGAAAAACCTGATCGAAGGCACCTTCGAGCAAATCCGCAACGCCGGGGCGAACAAGCCGGGCTGAGTGCCGGCGGCGGGACGCCGCTTTCACGGCCTGCCCCGGGACGGGGCAGCTACTTTGGGATCTCGTTGAGGGTGTAGAAGGCCTCGGGGTGCCAGAGGGTGCCGCCGGAGGTGGATTTCACGCCGGGAGCGAGGAGCTGGTGGACGTGGCCGCGGACGAGGCCTTCGATGGTGAGGCGGACGGATTTCCCATCGGCGGAGACGGCGGCGGTTTTGATGACGGGGGTGGCTTTGTCAACCTCGGGGCTGCCGTAGTCCTTGTGGAGGATGTAGGTCCATGCCTCCATGGAGTATGAGGCGGGATCGGCGGCGGATTTCGCATCCACCGGCTCGGTAAAGGTGAGGGTGAAGCCGTCGGGCTCCGCGTGCATTGTGAGGATTTCAAAAGGGGTCTTGCCGGTGGGGCGGACGCGCTCGAAGGTGAAGGGCTTGGTGCCACGCGAGGCCCAGCCGCGGTTGGAGCCGCCGACGAAGAGGACGCCCTTTTCCTGGTCGAGCTGGACGGGAATGGGGCCGGCCTCGAAGCCTTCGAGGAAATGCAGGACGGCGCCTTGGTAAATGCCGTTTACCTTTTCCAGGCAGACGCGCTGTACCTGGGAGTGGGTCTGCTCGCCGATGTAGAGCTGCTTGTCCCATGGGCCGAACTTTCCGCCGGAGGTGTCCACCTCGATGCCGGTGGGTGACTGGCCCATCTTCGCATGGGGGAGGATGACGGCGGGGGGAATGAACTCGGGATGCTTCAGGCGCTCTGCGAGGATGCGGGAGCCGCTGACCGGCTCTGGCGGGGCGGGGAGGTTTGCCAGCTTGTGGTATCTGTTGCCGGTGGGGTTCCCCTGGAAGGAGCCGGGCTTGAGCCATTTCAGGGAGGAGGAGCCGTTCCAGGTGCCTTGGTTATCGGTGTAGAACATGTCGCCCTCAGCGTTCTGGCCGATGCCGCCGGGGGAGCGGATGCCGGAGCAGGTCGGGATCATTTTACCGTCCGGGCTGATGCGCATGGTCCAGCCGCGCCAATCTGCGCCGGGGTTGAAGGAGCCGGTGAGGCAGAGGGTGACCCAGACGTCGCCGTTGGGATCCGGCCGGCTGCCGAAGGCGTATTCGTGGTAGTCGCCGCTGACGCCCCAGCCGGAGCTGATGGTCTCGAAGACATCGGCGGTGCCATCGCCGTCGCTGTCCTGGATGCGGGTGAACTCCGGGCGCTGGGTGAGGAAAAGGGAGCCGTCCTGCCAATACATGCCGAGCGGCTCGTGGAGGCCGCCTGCGAATTTCCTCCAGATGACCTTGGAGATGTCGTCGGCGTATGCGCCGGAGCAGATCCAGACATCGCCACGGCGGGTGGCGACGGCGACCTGTTCCTCGGGCATGAGGGCGATGGAGGAGATTTCCATGAC
>Ga0163144_10020003_pt1 | contig 13423 bp, 8 predicted proteins | sample OliLak19BULKMAT1_FD_123175 | JGI IMG/M metagenome (GOLD analysis project Ga0163144, IMG submission 123175) | Freshwater microbial mat bacterial communities from Lake Vanda, McMurdo Dry Valleys, Antarctica - Oligotrophic Lake LV.19.BULKMAT1 | ecosystem: Environmental > Aquatic > Freshwater > Lake... | reverse complement strand
CCCAACCCCAAGAGTCGCCGCGCCGAATATCCGCCCGTTTACCTGTTATGAAATCATAGCGATGCACCAAAGTGAAATGCACCCTCCCGCCCCAAATTGCTTGACAGCATCACAAAAATTACGTATGCTGTGAAGCGTCTGTGGCGGGGTGTTCATTCAACGATACCCTCCCCGGTCTTTATCGAAGCGCACCCTGTAGGCAACCATGCACACACACATCCCCGCATTGTTCCACAACTAAGGACGACCTCAGTCCCGCGCTTTTGATTGGCATCCTTTCAAGCGCCACCTGTGTTCGTTCATGGGCGGCGCTTTTGATTCTCCGATCTGCGTTTCTTCCGGAAACCAATCCCGCTGCATCGCGAAGCCCTCACCCCATTTTTTAACGATTGTCTGTCCTCCTCTGTGGACAGCAGCGCCCCCTTATCCGCACAAGTCGTGCGGGGAAGGCAACAACGTTGATGCAATTTATCACGGGGTCCCACCTCAATAAAAGTTTTGGACTGCATACCGTCCTCAAAGACATTTCGTTCGCGCTGCACGATGGCGAGCGCGTCGGTTTGGTCGGCGCGAACGGCTCCGGCAAATCGACCTTACTCAAAATCATCGCGGGGGAATACGCCCCCGACTCGGGGACGGTGCGGGTCGCCGCTGGCGTGCGTGTCGGCTATCTGCACCAGGTGATCGGCGGTATTGAGGGCGAAACGCTACAACAGCTCATCGACCGGACGCTGACCGAGTTACACCTTCTCGAAGCGCGCTTGCGCACCTTAGAGATCGCGATGGGTTCGGCAACAGGCGCAGCGCTTGCCGCCATCCTGACGGACTATGGCGATTTGACCGAAGCCTTCGAGGTGCGCGGCGGTTACGATAGCGATCAACGCATCACGGCGACGCTGGCAGGCTTGGGCGTGGGGCACCTCCCGCGTGATCGGACGTTTAACACCTTGTCCGGCGGGGAAAAGGAACGGGTGGCGCTGGCACTCCTCTTGATCGACGCGCCGCCCTTACTGCTCCTAGACGAACCGACCAATCATCTCGATGCCGCCAGCCTTGACTGGTTAGAGGCGACGCTCGCTCGTTATCACGGCGCAGCGTTGATCGTCAGCCATGACCGTGCTTTTCTAAACCGGACGATCAACGCCATCATCGAAATCGATGAGCATGACCACACCGCCCGCCGCACGGTCGGCAATTATGATGCTTTTCTGCGGGCAAAAGAGAGCGCCCGCCGGCAGTGGATCGAATCCTATGCGCGGCAACAAGAGGAGATCAACATGTTGCGTCATGAGATCGCCGTCAAGTCACGCCGCAACGACAACTATCGGGCGCATACCGACAACGACAAATTCGTCGTTCACATCAAATCCCAAACGCACGATGCGACCGTCTCCAAACGGTTACACAACGCCGAGGAGCGCCTCAAACGAATCGAAGCGGATCCGCTCCCTGAACCCCCTGATGACCTATGTTTTGACGGTCGGCTCGATCCAGTCGCATTGAAAGGACGTCTGCCGTTGATCGTGCGGGGCGTGAGCAAACACTATGGGGAGCGCGTCATTTTGGATGAAGTATCGTTTGAAGTCGGGCTGAAGACGCGGATCGCCCTCGTCGCCCCCAACGGCATGGGCAAATCAACGCTCCTGCGCATCCTCACGGGGCGCGAAAGCGCAGACAGTGGCGAAGTCGTCATCCATCCAGCAACGCGCTTAGGCTATTTGGATCAAGAAGCGCTGGAACTCAATCCGGCACATGATCTGTTCACAGCGTACAGCGCAGGCATAGACCGCGCACCCCAAGTGCTCATGTCGATCTTGTTGCGGTCGGGCTTGTTTCATTATGATGACCTGCGCCTCCCTGTCCCTGCCTTAAGCAGTGGGCAACGCCGCAAAGTGCAGATCGCGCGCTTGATCGCGGGGGGTGCCAATCTCTTGATTTTGGATGAGCCGACCAACTATGTCAGCTTTGATGTTTTAGAGGGGTTGGAAGCGGCGATCCAGTTGTTCCCCGGACCGGTCATCGCCGTCTCGCATGATCGGCGCTTTCTGGAACGGTTCAACGGGGAACGTTGGTCATTGGAGGCGGGGCAGTTGCGGCGCTAAAGCGACCACCAAAAGTATCGTAGGGGCATGAGCTGGCTCGTGCCTCTACGATTTAACCGAAAGCGAAGCAGAATTTTATGGCAAACTAAACCGTTGGAAGAACGTCCACATAATCGCGCTGGCGGGGATGTCTTCGCGCGTTTTGCCCAACATCACTTCCGCGAAGGATGCCGATCCGGGCCATGTATGCCCACCGTCGGCAATCTCGTACAAAATCACATCCGCATCATCGGCGCAATCGCTCCATCGCATCACGCTGACCACCGCATAATCGGGATCGTCAGTAGTGGCAATGCTGGCGCAGTCATTCCGCGCTGCCCACGCCGACGCCCATGTTTCGGCACCGGACAACCCCATATCCTCGCTCCCCTCAAAGGGGACAATCGGGTCTAACACCCCGTGAAAACTGATCACGGGGACGGCGCGCGGGGGCGCACAAGTTTCTAAGGGGGAATATGCCCCGCCCACCGTGCCAATCGCCGTGACCCGATCCGCTAATTCGCACGCAACGCGGTTAGACATGCCGCCGCCGTTGGACAAACCGGTGACATAAACATGGGCGCTATCGATGCAGTAGGTTGTCTCCACCGAGTCGAGTAGATCGCTCAAGAATTGGATATCGTCCGAAGGTGCCCCGATCACGGCTTGCATCAACGCCCCGGCGCGTTCGCTGGCGCTGAATTCACCAGCGTTCCATCGCAATGGACGCCCCGTGCCGTTGGGGAACACGGCAATGAAGTTTTCGGCTTCTCCAAGAATATCCCACCCAGAGAAGTACCGTTGCTGCCCCATGTTCGAGGCAAACCCATGCAGGCTAAGGACGAGCGGCACCGCCCTCGTCGGGTCATAGCCCGTCGGGACATAAACTTGGTACTCGCGCATCAGCCCGCCAGACTCAAGCGTGCCCGCCAGCAACCCCGAAGCAGCAGGGCGACCGGTACAGGTGGGGGCATCTGATTGTGCATCAGCGGGGCTTGCGACGGCGAGTACGATCAACACACATAAAACGACGATGCTTGTGAAACGGGTAGCGATACGCATAAAAGTCACCCTCCTTGACGGGAGATTGATAAATGTTCAAACGGGGATTAACGATAGACGCCTATTCTAGCATCCTTTGGTGCTATAATTGGCACTCATCCGAACCGAGGCACCATAACTTCGGAGTCTCTCATCTTATGTCCGAACAACCCTTTGTACACCTGCACGTCCATACCGAATTCTCGCTATTAGATGGTTTCAGCCGCATTAAAAAACTGGTCAAGCGCGCCGCCGAACTAGGCATGACTTCGCTTGCCATCACCGATCACGGCACCATGTTTGGCGTGATCGACTTTTACAATGCCTGTAAAGATGCCGGTATCCAACCGCTCATCGGCATAGAGGGCTATATCACGCCTTTTCACCGCCGCATGAGCGACCGCGAATCCCATCTTGATCGCGAAAATCATCACTTGTTGCTGCTGGCGCAAAACCAAACCGGTTATCAGAATCTGATGAAAATCGCCAGTGCCGCCCAATTAGAAGGCTACTATTACAAGCCGCGCATCGATAAAGAATTCTTAGAACAACACAGCGAAGGCTTGATCGCCACGAGTACCTGTCTCGGTGGGCAAGTCCCCGGCATGATCATGAAAGGCAATGATCAAGGGGCGCGCGATATCATCGATTGGTACATACAAACCTTCGGAAAAGATCGTTTTTATCTCGAAGTCCAAAGCCACCAAATCGACGAACAAACCAAAGTCAACGAATGGCTGATCGCCAATGGCAAGCGCGATCAAGTGGGCATGGTCGCCACCAGTGATGTTCACTATGTGCTAGACACGGATTACGACCCGCACGATACCCTGTTGTGCATCCAAAGCAGCGCGCTCAAAAGCGATGTCAAACGCCTGAAGATGAGCGACAACAGCTATTTTCTGCACAGTGGTGCCCAAATGTGGGAGACCTTTGGGCACATCCGCGACGGCGAAGCCCTGCTCAACACTGTCAAAATCGCCGAAATGTGCGATCTCGATCTCAGCCGCAAGGGGTATCACCTACCCAGTTTCTCGGTGCCAGAAGGCTACACCAGCGATACCTATCTGCGCTATCTGTGCGAAAAAGGCTTGTACTGGCGTTATGGCGACCGTGCCCGTACCGATGCCGACTTGCAAGCCCGTTTTGAATTTGAGATCGCCACCATCTTCAAAATGGGTTTCGCTACCTACTTTCTCATCGTTTGGGACTTATGCGAGTTTTCGCGCGATGCCGATATTTGGTGGAACGTGCGCGGTTCTGGCGCGGGCAGCGTGGCACTCTATTCGCTGGGGATCACCAACATCGACCCGATTCAAAACAACTTGCTCTTTGAGCGCTTCTTGAATCCGGGGCGCGTGACCATGCCCGATATCGACATGGACTTCCCCGACGACCGCCGCCAAGAACTGATCACCTACTGCGCCCGCAAATATGGCGAGGACAAAGTCGCGGCGATCATCACCTTTGGAACGTTGGGCGCAAAAGCAGCGGTGCGCGATGTCGGACGGGCGCTGGGTGTCGATCTGGCACTGGTCAATCAAGCCGCCCGCTTGATCCCGACCGAACCCAAACCGAAACCGGTCATGGAGTACGTGACCAGCAATCCCGACCTGCAAAAATTGTATGACAGCAACCAGCAAATCAAAGATATCGTCAACACCGCGTCGCAGCTTCAGGGCATCAATCGCCATGCTTCTACCCATGCCGCCGGCGTGATCGTCGCGGATCGCCCGCTCGTCGAATACCTGCCCTTACATCGCCAAACCAAAGACACGGGCGAGGAAAATCTGACGCTAAAACAGGTGACGCAGTTCCCGATGGAAACGTGCGAGGCGATTGGTCTGCTCAAAATCGACTTCCTCGGTTTATCGACGCTCACCTATTTGCGCCGCGCCTGTGACCTCATCGCTAGGCATCACGACATCGTCTATACGATGGACAACATCCCCTATCGCCCCACTGGGGAGCGCACGGTCGATACCCAATTAAAACAAGCTTTCGAAATGTTGGGGCGGGGCGAAACCGTCGGCGTGTTCCAGCTAGAAAGCAGCGGGATGCAGACGATGTTGAAAGACATGCGCCCGACCAAATTTGAAAACATCGTCGCGGCGGTCTCGCTCTATCGTCCGGGTCCGCTCGAATTCATCCCCACCTACAATGCCCGAATGCACGGCACCGAAAAAACCGAATACCTGCATCCCAAGTTGGAGGTGATCCTCGATGAAACCTACGGCATCATGGTGTATCAGGAACAATTGATGCAAGTCGGGCAGCAGTTATTCGGCTATTCGCTGGCGGATGCTGACCTGATGCGCCGCGCCGTCTCTAAGAAGAAAAAAGCCGACCTCGAAAAACACCGCGCCATCTTCATCGAGAAGGGTCCCGAAAACGGCGTTGATCCCGATACCGCCAACAAGATTTTCGAACAGATCGAATTCTTCGCCAATTACGGCTTCAATAAATGTTTGGTGGGCAGTACCGAGATCATCGATGCGGCGACCGGTCAGCTGATCCGGTTGGATGCGTTGTTCGAGCATCCGCTCATAACCACCCTTTCCCTCGATACGGACTCGCAGCAATGGGTGACGCGCCCCATTGCGGATGTGATAGCAAATGGCATCAAATCGGTGTACCGCGTGACCACGCGCGCCGGACGACAGATCGAAGCGACCGACAATCACCCGTTTTACACCGAAGATGGCTGGCGTCTGTTGGCAGGATTGCGCATCGGGCAGCGGCTTGCCAGTGCTGGACGCAGCGTCGTTTTGGGCATTGAAGGCGGGCGGCAAGCCGCGCCGCATGAGGTCGATCACATCCTATGGGACGAGATCGTTGCCATCGACTATAGTGGGGAACAACCGACCTATGATCTCACCATTGAAGGCACCCACAACTTTCTCGCCAATGATCTCGTGGTTCACAATTCTCACGCCGCCGACTACGCCGTCATCACCGTACAAACGGCATATCTGAAATGTCATTACACTGCCGAATACATGGCAGCGTTGCTTTCGACCTATTTTGACGATGCCGTCAAAGTGACGACCTTCCTCGCCGAATGCAAACGCCTCGATATCGCTATCCTCCCCCCCGACATCAACGAAAGCCAACTTGACTTTGACATCCAACAGCAAGAAGGCGAACGACGGGGCATCCGCTTTGGCTTGGCGGCGATCAAGAATGCTGGCGTCGGTGCCCTGACGACGATCATCGAGATGCGCGAACAAGGCGGACACTTCAAAGACCTGCTCGACTTTTGCGCGCGGGTCGATCTGCGTCATGTGGGCAAACGGACGATTGAAATGCTCGTCAAGGTTGGGGCGTTTAGCAGCATGGGCACCCGTCGTCAATTGATGGCGGCACTGGATCGCATCATGAGCTATAGCATCGAGCAGCATCGTGCTAAAGAAGTCGGGCAAATCAACCTCTTCGGCGATCTCATGGTCGATTCGGCAGATGATATGCTCCGTAATCTCCCCAAAGTCGAAGAAGCCGACAACCGCACCATGATGGATTGGGAGCGCGAATTGCTCGGCATTTATGTGAGCGAACACCCGATTGACGCTTACGCCGTGCAATTGCAAAGATCGAACGCTATCAACAGCCATGATATCCTCACCGCCGAAGCGGACATGAACGAAAAACCCGTCCGCTATGCCGGGCTGATCGCTGCCGTGCGCAAGGTCGTCACCAAGAGCGGTGATATGATGGGCATCGTCAAGTTGGAAGACCGCTTGGGGACGGTGGAAGCGGTGTTGTTCCCACGCACATGGACTAAATATGGCGAGTTTTTTGAAGTGGAGGGCGAAGTGGTGCTGATCAGCGGCAAGCTTGACCTGACACGCGGCGAACCCCAAATCATTATCGAACATGTGACTCAAGAATTCACCACCGAGACCGCTACCGAGGCACCCGCTAATTTTTATGAGAGCTACAGCCCCATCATGCTCGATAACGAGGATGAGGATAACCTGCCACTAGCGGGCTTGATCTTAAATGCCGGCAGTGTCTCTTCATCGCCGTTACAACAAACCATCGCGCGCCCAACCTCTATGCCAGCGCAATACACGCCGACGTACAATGTGTCGCCGACCGGTCTTTCGAGCTTAGAAGAACCTCCCACAATGGAGGATTATGCTTCGGCGGATGACCAGATCGTGCCCTTTTTTGCCAACCATCACGCGGGGCTTGAAGCCACCCCCGCCGCCCCTAAACTCTTGCGCGTGCGCTTTTGGCGGACGAGTAATGCCGACAAGGACAAGTGGCGTTTACAAAGGCTCGTTGGCGAAATCAGCAGCTTTCCCGGTCACGACAAATTCGAGATTGTCGTCGTCAACGAGCAATCCGAAACGCATCGGTTGCGTTTTCCCGACAAGACCACCCATTGTGGTGATACACTCATACGCAAGATCGCCGACTTAACGGGGATCGAAATCGAGATTATTGAAGCAGTCGAGACTAGCGCCGCGCCATTAGGACGCTAAAATACTGTTGCGCGATTGGTTAGGGGAGCAATCAGAAAAACATATGAAACGCATCGCCGTAATGACCAGCGGGGGGGACTCCCCCGGCATGAACGCCGCAATTCGCGCGGTTGTGCGTACCGGCATGGAATACAACATCGAAGTTTTTGGCATCCGTCAGGGCTATTCCGGCTTAATGAACGGGGATTACAATTTACTCACGAGTGTCGAAGTGAGCGGTATCCTGCAACGCGGCGGCACCATCTTGCAGACGGCGCGCAATGAAGAATTCAAAACGGCAGCCGGACAAAAGAAGGCTTTGCGCCGTTTGAATGAAAAAGGGATCGAGGGGCTAATCGTCATCGGCGGCAATGGCAGCCTGACGGGGGCTTTACGCCTGCATGAACAGGGATTCCCTGTGATCGGCATCCCCGGCAGTATCGACAATGACATTTTTGGGACGGATATGTGTATCGGCGTCGATACCGCCCTAAACACCATCCTTGATGCGCTTGACCGTCTGCGTGATACCGCCACCTCCCATCAGCGCGCCTTCTTGATCGAAGTCATGGGGCGCAACTGCGGCTATCTCGCGTTGATGGGGGCAATCCTCGGTGGTGCCGAAATCGTGATCACGCCCGAAAAATACGTCTCGATGGAGGATGTCGCCGGGGCGTTGGAAGATGCCTATGTGCGTGGCAAAAATCACGCCATCGCCGTGATGGCAGAGGGCGCGCCCTACAAAGCGACTGAACTCGCCGACTTCTTGAATAGCAAGAATGTCGGTTTCGAGATTCGGTTGACGATCTTGGGGCATATCCAACGCGGCGGCAGTCCGACGGCATATGACCGCCTGTTGGCGACCCGCATGGGTGTCAAATCGGTGCGCGTCATCAAAGAGGGCGAGTCCGGCATGATGGTGGCGCAGGTCGGACGGGAGATGAAAACCATCCCCATGACGGAAGCGATCAGCCAAATCCGCCCGATTAACGACAGCTATTTTGAAATGGCACGCTTTTTATCGCGCTAATCCGTTTCTGTCCGTAAGTAGAGGCGCAAAGCATTGTGCCCCTACTTACGGATCACCCTTTTTTTCACTCCGCTAATACGCAGGTCACGGGCTGGCTTGAAACGGCAATTGATTCAACCTTCCCGTCACTTGGAACGCCGCCTCGTTGACACTACTCGTGATCGTGACATCAAACGCCGCTGTGAACGCCGTGTTGTTTTGCAGAATCCGCAAATCCCCTTGCACCGCATAGGTGGCAATATCCGCCAAGGTGATCACCGTGCTTTCGACCCCGCTCAAGGTCGCGACCACGCCAAACTGTCCGGCTGGAGCGTTGCCTTTAATCAATGATTGTGCCCCGCTCGCGCTGGCGGGCAGGCTCATGGTGAGCGTCAATACCCCTTGATCGGCGACATTCGCAGTGGCGGCGACCTCCAGAATGAGGGTGAGCTGGCGCGCCGTGCCGCCCTGTGCCGACGGTGCAAACCGGGCGCGCGGCGGGGTGTTTGCTTGCGCCGCCAAGACGCCATTCACGGCGATCTCCACCGCGCCCACCGCCAGATCATCAAAGCCAATGGGGGCATCCGCCACGATCACCGTCCCCAACGGCAGTTCCGGCGCTTCGGTCGGTGTGGGGGACGGCGTGACCGAGATCTCGGTGACATCCGCTTGGGGGAGCGCTGTTTCCGCACTATTCACGGTCGGCGGCACCGTTGTGGGACTTGCTGGGCTGCACGCCGCCATCAGCACTAGCAAAAGTAATACGAGACCTATTCTCATGGTTTTCCCTAAGTCGTTGCAAAGTCATTTACCAACCAGTGTTGCGCTGTGCGTGTGATCACTGATAGGGCATCATGGCTCCCCTGATCAAGACCTTTCTCGAAATCACCTTCAATTTGTGCCATTTGATTGGTGATATGAGCAAAGCAGACCACAGACCGCCCTGTCACCTGTGCAAAAGCATAGAGGGCTGCTGCTTCCATCTCGACGCCTAGAATGCCCTCGGATTTTGCGTATTCGATAGCTGCCTCGGTTTCGCGGAACGGAGCATCGGTTGTCCATGTTGCGCCAAACAATACCCGAATCGAACCCTCTTCAAAAACGCCCTCTAAACAATTGAGGAGTGCCGGATTGATATCACTATACAAAGCAGGCGGCAAATAATGATAGCTGGTGCCTTCATCTCGTAGCGCTTGCTTGATCAACACAAAATAAGGAGGCTTTCCCATCGGCACAATCTGACCCGCAGAGGTCACGCTGATTAGTAAATTGCAACCAGAGACAAACAATTCCTCTGCAACCAGCACCGCAAATGATGCGCCAACGACATGTGGAATAATGCCAAACGGGATTCCTTGATGGTCGAACGCATAAAGCTTAGTATGATAACACGCCCAATAAGGATGAAGCACTGCTTGCCCTGTATGAATCAGATATTCCGTAAGATCACCATCGGGGTCAAGAATACAGATACGCGGTATGTTGCCTTCGGGGATGGCTTTTTGGCGATGTGCTTCGCGCAACATGTTTTCTACCGTGAAAACAGACTCTCTGCCGTATTCTTTATGGCTCAGAATGGGGGACTGTATGGGATCAAGCATCTTCTTTGCCTAGTGCAGCTACGGCATTGCTCGCTTTTCGGCACCAGCAATAGACAAATCGCTGTTCAGCTCCCATCGGCGTTTTATGGATTTCATTCGTAGTGTCGATCAAATCAAACTGACTGCCAAACATATTGTGAAGAGATACCGAATCGTAGCGCGCGGTGGTCAATCCGCTACATTTTTCTGGACCATCCAGCGCGAACGTCGCAATGAGGACATGTCCATTGGGTTTAACGGCATGAAGCACTTGCTCGATATAGCGTTTTTGCTGGAGCGGATCGATTAAGAAATGAAATACTGCCCGATCATGCCAGACATCGTAACGATTCTGCTCTAACGGTATCGTGGTGATGTCACCTACCACATACGTGAGACGGGCAAGTGTCTCGCCAACACGAGAGCGTGTAACTTCAAGCGCTTCTTCGGAAATATCAAGAAGCGTAATATTATTATATCCTCTCGCGACGAGATGATCTACCAATGTTGATGCCCCAGCCCCAACATCAATGATTGCGGCACTGGGTTCAATGCCTGTATCGTGAATATAGTCGAGCGATACATCAGGATGTTCCTGATACCAACTCACATCATCTGCTGCTTTTGTTTGATAAACTTGTGTCCAATGTGCTTTGGAATCCATTGGCTTGCGCACTCCTTCTTTGTGAAAACATGACATCTGCGACTTGGATAAAATTTCATGGACACCGATTACTTTCACTCAAACGTCAGCGGACGCCCGCTCAAACGCCAACGGGCGCATCCCGTTCAGCGTCACCAACAGCGACATGCCCACATCCGCCAAAATCGCGACCCATAGCGAGGTGACACCCATGAATGCCAGCACCAAGAAGATCGCTTTCATGCCAAAACTGAGCGCCACATTCTGCCCGATCAACTGTCGGGCGAAGCGCGCCAGCCGCACCGCATAAGGCAATTGTCGCAGGTCATCACTCATCAAAGCAATGTCGGCGGTTTCGAGCGCTTGCGGGCTGCCCGCCCCGCCCATCGCAATCCCAACAGTGGCAGTCGCCAAAGACGGCGTATCATTCACGCCATCGCCCACCATCGCCACACTGCCATAACGCGCCAACAGTTCTTGGATCGCCTCCACCTTATGCTGGGGCAGCAATCCTGAGCGCACATCCGTGACCCCCACCTGCGCGCCAATCGACTGCGCCACCGTGCCGTTATCGCCCGTTAGCATGATCGTGGGCAGTCCGAGCGCGTTTAGGGCGCTGATGACCGTCCGGCTACTGGCGCGCACGGTGTCCGCCAACGCAATATAACCGCGCACTTGTGCGCCTTCGGCGACCATCATAGTCGTGTGCCCCGTCGCCTCGACATCGTTGATTAAACCACACACTGCGACCGAATGCGGAAACGACTCGTCAAACAAGCGGTGACTGCCCACCGTGATCAGCTTGTCATTGACCTGCCCGCGCACCCCGCGCCCCACCAACACTTCGACCGACTCGGCGGGGGCATAGGCGACCCCGCCTTGATGCGCAGCAGCATCGACAACCGCCCGCGCCAACGGGTGCGTTGTGCGCCGTTCCACCGCCGACGCCAACGCCAAAATATCATCGCAAGTGGCGCACGGGTCGCCCGTTGCACAATCCAACGACCGCCAACGGGTGACGGCAGGTTTGCCCTCGGTGAGCGTCCCCGTTTTGTCGAAGGCGAACGCCTTCACGGTGCCAAGCGCCTCCAAAAACGCCCCACCCTTGATCAACACCCCCCGCCGTGCTGCCGCTGTAATCGCGCTGATGACCGTCACCGGCGTGCTGATGACGAGGGCGCACGGACAGGCGATGACCAACATCGACAACGCGCGATACAGCCATCCGTGTTCCAACGCCGTATCATAGAAGGGTACATTAAACAGCAACGGCGGCAAGATGGCGACCAGCGCTGCGATCACCACGACCGCCGGGGTGTAATAATGGGCAAAACGGTCGATCATGCGCTGGCTAGGGGCACGGACGCTTTGCGCTTCTTCCACCAACTTGATGATCCGGCTGATGGTGTTGTCCGCAGCGAGATGCGTCACGCGCAGCAGCAATGCCCCTTCGCCGTTGATCGTCCCCGCAAACACATCATCATTGAGGGCTTTGGGGACGGGCACGCTCTCCCCCGTGATCGGCGCTTGATTGACGCTGCTCACGCCGTTGAGAATCACCCCATCCATAGGGATGTTGTCCCCCGGTTTGACGATCAAGGTATCGCCGATTTCCAACACGTTCACATGGACAGTCTGCTCGACACCCTCCCGCACGCGCACCGCTTGGCTCGGTTTGAGCGCCATCAAACCCCGAATACTATCCCGCGCGCGGTCGGCGGTGTAGCCTTCCAGCGCTTCGCCAATAGCAAACAGGAAGATCACCGTCGCGCCTTCGAGATACTCACCGATCCAAATCGCGCCGATAGCGGCGATACTCATCAACAAATTGATGTTAAATTCGCGATTGATCCGTAAGGTATTGATGCCACTGCGCGCAATCGGCAGCAGCGTGATCGTCATGCCTAGCACATAGGCAAGTGCGATCAGCGTTTCCGGCAAGGGGATCAGGAGGGACATGATCCACGTCACCAAAACGACCGCCCCGCCGATGAGCGCGAACTGCGTTTCCCGCCGTTTGAGCAGATAATCCCAAAAGCCGATCACGCCCCCGCGCATGGGGGATGGGGCTTCTGCGGCGCTCTCGGTCTCAGCGTGAACCGATTTGCCCAAAGCCGCCACGCGCGTTTGCAGCACTTCAAACGGCACATCGCCCACCAAGCGCATCTTACTGGTGGCGAAATTGACTTCGACGGTCTTCACGCCTTCTAGCCGTGCCACGCCAGTTTCCACCTCACGGGCACAGCCAGCACAATCCATGCCTTTGACGATATAGGTTGTTGTGGTCATCAGGTAATTCCTTAAGGCGGCAAGGGTTTCATTGCGACTTTGTATCAACTACGTAAATCCTTATTTACACATATACTATAGGAAATATTCGCAACGCTGTCAACCCCACCCCTGTTCGCTTGGCAAAAGTCCCCGCGAAATATTATCCGCCCATCCGACCCCATGCCTTGACTTTATTTTTCATTTTAATATAAAAAATACAATAACTACTACGCCAAGGTCAAATTAAAAATCTGTCCCATTCTTTGCCTAGCATAGTTTGCAAAAACGCGATATTTTGTGAAGATGACCAACAACGGGGATATTTTGGGTTT